>Ga0182024_10014160_pt1 | contig 15449 bp, 11 predicted proteins | sample P32metaG_FD_120480 | JGI IMG/M metagenome (GOLD analysis project Ga0182024, IMG submission 120480) | Permafrost microbial communities from Stordalen Mire, Sweden - P3-2 metaG (Illumina Assembly) | ecosystem: Environmental > Terrestrial > Soil > Wetlands > Permafrost | place: Sweden: Stordalen... | reverse complement strand
AGGGCGACGTTATCGGACCGAGCCTGGTCCTCGACGACGTCGTAAGTGATGGTCTTCTCGGCCGGGACGTGCACCTCGAAGCGGTAGACGTCGCGGGCCGTTTCCTTCGGCTTCTTGCCGTCGGCCAGCTTCCAGTCGGTGCGGATCGGGTGCTCGAGGATGACGGTGCGTTCCTTGGCGGCCCGATTCTTGATGGTGTAGGTTTTGGTCTGCCGCAGTTTGTACTTGGCCGTCAGGACGCCTTCGCCGACCTTGAAATGCATGTCGGGGCTGGGCGTGGTCTTGACGTCGGACTTCACCTCCGTGCTCTGGTCGAGGGCATAGCTCAGCAGCCTTTCCTCCTTGGGCTGCACATCCAGGATGCGCGTGTCGCCGACGTAGGAGTTGTCCTCGTAGACGGTGATCGGGCCCTGATTGAGCGGCAGCTTCGACGAGTTTTTCAATCTGAGGCCCAGCAGCGGGAACTTGGCCTGGACCGATTCGTTGTAGATGCTGACCTTGGCTCCTTCGATGGTCTGATGAAGGATGAGCAGCATGGCCGATTTTTGCCGGGGCAGCGAGATCTTGTGATCGATCGTGTACTGATAGTAGTCGCCCAGCTCATCGGCGCTGGCCACGGTGGCGACGCCTTCCTTGAAGTTGAGCGAGGTCAGCTTTTCGCCGACTTTCTTGGCGTCGGCCCGGGTGCGCGATTCTTTTTGGCGTTCTTGCAATTGCTCAAAGGTCAGCTTGTTCAGGTTTTGCTGATTGAACTGCTGGATCTCCTGCCCCTGCTGGTCGCGCTTGTTCTGGTTGTTGCCAGGTCCAAAATTCTGTCCACCGCCCGGAAAACCGCCGCCGCCCATCATGCCCATGCCAGGCATGCCACCCAGGCCCTGTCCCTGAAAGCGCTGCCCTGGCACCGGCGCCTGGGGAGCCGCCGCCGTCGCCTTGTCGGCCTCGCCGCCCATCAAACCGCCGCTATAAACCGGGGGCCGCAGCGAGGCGAACAGTTCCGGCTCCACAGTCGGCCGGGGGATGTACAGCGGATCGTAGAGGTCCATCTTGAAGCTGATCGGCCGGCCGGAGACCAGCGTCATGTTCACATCGTTCCAGTCGTCGTCGCTGGTGTTTTCGACAATCGCCCAGCCCTGGATGTAGACCTTGCCATCCGGCTCAAGACTGACGCGATAGCTGGTCTTCCAGATGGGGTGCTCGACGACGTAGCCAACGCGTACCGTCCGTTTGCCGACGCCGCTGAAGCTCAGGCTGACCGTCTTCTTCTGCGTATCGTGCGATGAGGCCAGGACGCGCAGAGCTCGCTGGAACTCGCTTTCCAGCACGGGATTGAGGAAGCGCACCGACGTGACCTGGTCAAGGGCGACGCTCTGCAGCCCGTTGTCCCCGGACAGGTTCAGCATCTCCACCTCGACGATGTTATTGTCCTTGCCGACGGCCTTGCGCTGCACCTCGACGCCGACGATGGTGCCGGCGAAGGTCTTGGGCTTTTCGTCCTTTTTCTCCTGGCGAACGATCTCGATCTTTTCGCCGCGGGCCTGATTGAGAATCTGGGCGAAGGTGGGATTGCTGTTCAGATCGAGCGCGAAGCTGCGCAGAATCTTGTCGAGGGGATCATGGCTATCGTAATTGACCGAGGTGAATTTGCCCTTGCCGAGGTCTTCGAGAATGAGGCTCTTGAGCAGATCGTTGATATCACTGGTTGGGAAGGGCAGATCGACCTGGGCGTTGCCGTCCACTTCGCCTTCGCGCTGGACATAGCTGACGCCGCTGTTGAAGAGCACCACCTGGCGAATGGGCAACGTGGCCGCCTTGGCTTCGCCCCTGCCGGGATTTTGGCCGGACGATTGCCAGACGACGAGCCCCACGGCCACGCAAGCCAGGGCGAGAGCCGACACGATCAGTTTGCGACGCATAATCAAGACCTCCTCAAAACGTTTTTGGTCGGGTGTCACAATGGGAAAGCGGGCCGCGGAGGTGGGATCTCAGCAACCTGCTGTAATATAAGACGATATACGGCGCGATTTGGTCGGAATTTGGTCTACGGGGTTCATGTTCTTTCGCCGAAGTAGAAAGCGACCACGCCGCCCACGAAGCTTTCCCACGTGGGCAAGTAGAGTCTTTCCTCCCATCCGGGATCGATGATCAGGTGCACGATGCTCGCGAGGACGATCATGATCAGGGCGATCAGGGAAATCCACGCCTCAAACGACTGCACGGCAATCGATTGGCGATGTTGGCCCAGGATGAGCCCCACAATGTGGCCCGCGAAGAACCCGGCCAGGATCACGAGCGGCAACCACGGCTGTTGACCGAAATCAATGACCGACTTGGCCATTTGTTCGCGCAGCCCCGCCTCGTCGCTGTAAAACTTCCAGCCGATGCAGCCGATCAGGGGGATCATGATCAGCAGCCGAACCAGCCAGCCGGGCAAGTACAAGGGCGATGGGGTCGATTCATCGGGAGGCGCCACGCTGACGCCGTGGGCCGCGAAGTAATGGCCCACCATCAACAAAAGCAGGTAGATCAAGTAGGGCGGCATGGCGACGATCCGGCCTTGCCTTGAGAACAGAATCATGGCGCAGATGAGCGCGACGATCGCCAGGACATGGACCGCTCGAACGGAGCCGGCCGGTAGTCCGAGAGCGTGTTTTTTCGCAAGGGCGGGCGCTGAGCTCATACTTAACCCTCAAGCCCGCATGCGAGGTACTCCGAGCATGCGGGGTTATTAACCCCGCATGCTCGGAGTACCTCGCATGCGGGCTTGGTCAGGCGAGATTAATCGCGGGTCGGCCGCCATTCCAGGCCCAGGGCGGTCATCTGTTCTCGCGCCGCCAGAATGGCCCACGGCGTGCCGGCGTGCTCCGTGACGATGCGCTTCCACGCCTTGGCGACGTCCTTGACCATGTCCTTGACCTTGGCTTCCTTGGCCATGACCGAGACCTTGTCCTTGGCGCCGAGCCGCCAGCCGTTGTGGATTGGTTCGAGCGGCGGCAGATTATCGGCACGGATCTGGCCGAGCAGGAAATCGTATTCGTAGACGTAGATGAGCCGCGATTCCAGACGGGCCATGGTGAAATCGAAATGGGCCTGGAAACGCTTGGTCTCGCCGTCGCGATCCTTGGCCGCTTCCTTGAGCTGGGTCAGCGCCCGCTCCAGGTAGAAGCTGATGACGGCCGGTTCCTTTTGCTTGAGAAGGAAGGCCTCCTTCGCCTTGGCGTTGAAGACGCCGCCGCCGGGATTGTTGAGCCTCTCTTGCAGCACGAGATTGTGCTCGGTCATGGCGTCGATGGCGTCGAGGATCGCCTTGCGCAGCGGCTGCTTTTCCGCCTTTTTTTCATCCTTCTTCAGCTGGGCCACTTCATCCCAGGTGGCGTAATCGGCCTTGTAGTTGGTGATGGTCTTCGACGAAACCGGCGGGAAAAAACGAATGGGCGCCTGCTGGGCCTTGGTGGACGGCAGCAAGGCGATTTCTTTGCGGATCATGTCGATCTCGACGGTCGCGGCGGCATCTCCGCCATCGACCTTGGGCCGCTGCACGATGAGCCGTTCGGGCATCGGCTCGGCGCGATCGTAGGCGGCGCCGCCATTGGGTTCCTTGCCGGTCAGACGCGAGATCTGTTGGAGTTTTTGCGGCCCGAGAATCGCAGCCAGGCGTTGATTCACTTTCGGAACGAGCAACTCGACCGGCAGCGGACCGCCCTCATCCTGAATGCCCCCAATTCCTTCTTGCGCGGCCCCACACAAGGCCTGGAGAAAGACGCTGCCCTTCTCCAGCTCGATCGACTGCTGTTCCTTGATGCAGGAGCTCCAGACCTGAACGCCGGCCGGGGGCTCCAGAAGCATCTTGTCCAGTTCCTCGCTCATGGGACCGGGGGCGGGACGTTCGATGCCCTGGGCCGGCGGAAATCGGCAAATATCCAGGATGAGCACCTTCTGGCGAGCGGGACAACCGGCAAGTTTCTCGTAGACCCACGACAACGGAATGAGCGAGTCGGGGTCATCTTTCTTGCCTTCCAGGGGAATGAGATAGCTCTTCTTGTCGATGTCAATCGAATGGCCGGCGAAGAGCACGATGATGTGATCCTGGGCGCGCGACGACTTCAGAAAATCCAGCAGCGTGTTCTCGATCACCTGTTTCCAGGGCGGCACGATCTGTCGGCTCAGACCGGCGTTAAAAACGTCCGGCAGGCCGTCACTTAGCTCGGTGATCTGTTCCCCATGGATTTGAAACGGCGGCCCCCCCAACATTTTCGGGCCCATCATCAGGTTGGCAAGCGCCCCAATGCTGCTGCCCGGATAAGGCGCCTGGCGAGGGGTGCCGTGAGACACTGGATTCCAGAACAGGTAATCGTTGACGTTGATCAGCAAGGCTCGCCGCGGAAATGGGTCCACCTTGGCAACGACCTTGGGCTCGGGGTCCTTCTTTTTGGGAGGGTCCTTCTTCTTCGGCGGATCTTCCTTCTTGGGGTCCGGATTCTTCTTGTCGATCGGCGGGGGATCTTTTTTGTCATCCAGCTTGGGGAAGGGATACTCTACCTTATCTTTGTCTGTCCGGGGATTCTTGACATCGTCTTTTTTCTTTTTCCAAAGATCGTCCGGGTCGGGCTTTTCGGCGGGATTGGCAACTTTACCTTTTTTGTCCTTGTTCTCTGCGACATTGGTTCCGGAGTTCTTGCCCTGGATGATCGGCGCGACCCAGATGCCGAACACGACGAGGCCGGCGCCCATGGCGAGCAGCACGGCGGCGGTGACGAGCTTCCTCATCACGCCCGAGCCGCGGCGGCGGATCATCGGCGATGCCGAGGTGTCTTCAAGGTTGCCGAACATGTTGTCGTCATGGCCCGCTGCGGTTTCCGCGACGGTCCGGGCGGTCGGGGCCGGCTGAATCGTCGTCGGCGACCGACTCTGGAACACCTGCTTGCAATGCTTGCAGCGCATCGGCTGGGAAGCCCACTCCGCCGGCGCTCGGAGCACCTTCTGGCAGCGCGGACACTGGATTTGAACCACTTGCATCATGTGAGTGAGTTACCTTCCCTATCCGGTGGATTGAACCATCCCATCTCTAAGACGATATTGTACCCCACAGAGTTCCTTGCCGGAAGGTGGATTCCGTAGTCCTCACGCTCCGCCTGAGACAGCCCTTGTTAGCCATGGCCCGCGCAGGGGCTCGCCAACAATCAACCAGCAAGCCCGCATGCGAGGTACTCCGAGCATGCGGGGTCCCTAACCCCGCATGCTCGGAGTACCTCGCATGCGGGCTTGCTGAGGACTGCTTAAAACGCAACATACGGCTTGATTTTTTCCACCGTCTTCTTGCCGATGCCCTTGACGCGGCGCAAATCCTCCGCCGACTGGAACGGCCCCTTCTCGTTACGCGTCTCGATGATACGCTGCGAAAGTGTCGGCCCGATTCCGGGCAGTTGCCGCAGTTCATCGGCATTCGCATGGTTGACGTTGATGATCTTGCCGGCCGCCTCGTCCACCTTGCTCTTCGCCCGGGCCATCTTGGGGGCAGGCTCGCCCACGTCCGCGGCGACGGACATGGCCGAGCTGCCGTTGGTGGCCGGGATGGGGTCATCGCCCACCGTCACCCAGTTTCGCAGTCGAGCCAAGGTGACGGGACCGATGCCGGCGACGCTGCGCAGCTCCTCGACATTGCGAAAGCCGCCCCGCAGCCGGCGATATTCGACGATGCGCTCCGCCAGCTTGTCGCCGACACCGGGCAGCAAACGCAGCTCCTGCCGGCTCGCCTGATTCAGGTCGAGCGGCTGCATGAGCAGCGGTTCCGCTTCGGCTTGCGGCTTTGTCGTGGCCCAGCTCTGCACAACGAGGACGACGGTGAGGATCACGACCAGGACGCAAAGGGCCCACTGAACCGGCGTGGGCAGCGGGAAAAGGCGCCGCGGCGCGGTGCCGGCGGGTTTTGAGGGGACATTGGACATGGATCGACCCTCCGTGCTGCGAATCGATGTTGGTATTTGTGGTATATGAAAATCGATCCGAATCGTCCCCGCGCTCGCCGGAGGCGAGCGGCTAAACAAGGAATGGGATTGGGCAATTTGTTGTCGCCCCCTTGACCGCGATGGCGCATCTGCGACAATCATCAATGTCGCACAACATCCCACCTTGAGGAGCCTGCCATGATCGTTGCGTCCCGCCGTCTGTTTTCCGCTCTCGCTGTGCTGCTTCTGGCCGGGTTCGCCTGCCAGATGCTGCCCATCTCCGCCCAGGATAAGGACAAGAAGGATCCCGTCAAGGACGTGAAAAAGGACGAAAAGAAGGTCGATCCGAAAGACGTCAAGAAGGAAGATCCCAAGAAAGACGTGAAGAAGGAAGACCCGAAAAAGGACAAGAAAGAAGAGAAAAAGGAAGAAGTCAAGCCCGACCTGACCAAGGAGAAGCGGGACACTCCCCTCAAGGAACTCAAGGGGCACACCAACTGGATCAATACCCTCGTCTTCGGCGCCGATGGCAAGCTGCTGTCCGCGAGCCGGGATCGCACCATCAAGATCTGGGACCTGGCCGCGGGCAAGGATCTGCAAACCTTCAAGGATCATCCCGACAGCGTCAGGGCGGCCGTGTGGGTCACCGCCGACCTGGTGGCTGCCAGTGCCGGCAAATGGAGCAAGGAAAACAAGGCGTGGGAGGGCGAGATCAAGATCTGGGACCTCAAGGCCGGCAAGGAGTCCAAGCCGCTCAAGGGCCATAGCGCCACCATCGAATGCCTGGCCGTATCGAAAGACGGCAAATACCTGGCCAGCGGCAGCGAGGACCAGACGATCAAGATCTGGGACCTGTCCATCGGCAAGGAAGTGCAGACCATCAAGGCCGGTTTGGTGCACGGCGTCGCCTTCAGTCCCGACGGCAAACGCATCGCCGCAGCGGGGGCCGACAAGCTCGTCAAGGTCTGGAACGTGACCCCCGGCCAACCCGCTCCGGAGCCCAAGAAGGAAGACGTCAAGAAGGATGATCCCAAGAAAGATGATCCGAAGAAAGTGGACCCCAAAAAGGTCGTCAAGAAGGAAGATCCCAAGGAGACGTTCGATCCCCCGGCCATCGTCATCAAGGGACCCGGTCGCGATTACTCCTCCATCGCCTTCAGCCCGGATGGCAAGACCCTGGCCGCGGGCAATCTCGACGGCGTCGTCACCGTTTGGGATGTCGATGGCAACAAGCAAATCAGCGAGCTGAAGACGAATGAAGGCGTTTTGTGCGTCGCCTTCAGCCCCGACGGCAACAAAATTGCCACGGGCGGCTGGGACTGGACCGCACGCGTCTTCGACGCCAAGAGCGGTAAACAGCTGCAGCTCATTCACGCTCATCAGGGTACGGTGACGGCCGTGGTTTTCGCCGCGGACGGTCAGACGCTCGCCACGGGCGGACTCGATGGGTTGATCAAAGTCTGGTCCGTGAAGTAACCAGGGCCGCTTGCGGCTTAGCGCGAACGCTACGCCGCAAGCGGTGTAAGGGTGCCCGATGTTACGCTTGACCGATCTGCGCGGAATCCTGCGCTACGTACCCCAATATCGTGAGCGCGTTTTCGTCATCGCCATGGACGGCGTCATTGTCGAGACGGAGAACTTTCGCAACTTGCTGCTGGACGTCGCCCTGCTGCGCAGCCTGCGCATCGGCGTCGCCTTGGTTCATGGGGCCGGGATGCAGATTCAGCGCCTCGCCCAGCAGATCGGTGTCGTTCCTTCCAATGTCGATGGCACCGGCATCACCGACGCGGCCACGCTGCAATTGGCCCTGACCGCCGCCAATCGGGTCGGTCACGAAATCCTGGAAGGGCTCTCGGCCAACGATCTGCGCGGTGCCTGCGGTAATGCTCTGGTCGCCCACCCCGCCGGCATCTTGCAAGGCATCGATCATCAGTTGACCGGCCGTGTCGAACGCGTTGATGCCGCCCTGCTGCGGGCCCTTCTGGACAACGACATCATTCCCGTCGTGCCGCCGCTCGGCTGTGACGGCGAAGGCAACACCTATCGGCTCAACTCCGACGCGGTGGCCGTGGAAGTGGCCCGGGCTTTGGGTGCCGTCAAGCTGATTTACCTGACCGATTCGGCCGGTGTCCTTCTGAAACAAACCGAGGGCGAGGGCGAAACCACCTTGCTGCGCCACCTCCGTGTCGAGGACGCCGAGGAGTTGCTCAAGAAGCGGCGTCTGGAACTGGAAGAGCACAGCGTCTCGAAGCTCGCCAACGCGATCCGGGCGGCCCGTGATGGCGTGCCGCGTGTGCACATCATTGATGGCCGAGTCGATGAAGGACTGCTGGCCGAGGTCTTTTCCAACGAGGGCATCGGCACGCTCGTCCACACGAACGAGTACCAGGCCATTCGTCGGGCCCACAAGAAGGACGCCCGGGCCATCTTTCGGCTCATCAAGGCGGGTGTCGAGAACGATGAACTGCTGCCGCGCACCCAGACCGAAATCGAACGCCAGGTGGGTGATTTCTTCGTGTTCGAGGTCGATGGCAACCTGGCCGCGTGTGTAGCCCTGCACCATCATGGGAAGGAAAAGACGGCCGAGATGGCCTGCGTCTGCGTGGCCGGGCAGTACGAAAACCAGGGCATCGGCGGCCGGCTCATGAGCTATGTGGAAGATCAGGCTCGGGCCGGCGGCGCCCAAACGTTGTTTTGCCTGTCAACGCAAGCGTTCAACTATTTCATTCAGAAGGGCGGCTTCCGGCCCGGCAGTGCCGCCGATCTGCCGGCGCCGCGGAGGCAGGCTTACGAAGCCAGCGGCCGGCGCTCGCAGGTGCTGATCAAGAAGATCGACGGATGATTTGTCTTCGTTTAGCGTTCGTCGCATCCTGCGAACGCTAAACGAAGAAATCGGGATTAACTATACAATCGCCGTCGGCGTCAGCAGCAAATCAAAATTCAACTGCAAATCCCGATAATCCTTGTCCGTCATCACCGGCGTCGCCCCCTCATCGGCCAGCGGCGCATCCAATTCGACCCAGCTGCGACATCCCTGGTAACGCTCCGTATCCGCGATCTCATGCACCGTTGCAGCCCGATAGACGCGCACCGAAAACACAAACAACCCCGGCGTTCGATACGCAAAGCGCTTGCGAATCGTCTCATCGGAATAGTAGTGGAGATGCGCGATCATCAGCGCCGGCAGCAGTTCATGCACGTGATAGACGCCGGTCACCTCCGCGAAGTGGCTCAGGCGCACCGTCCCTTGCGGCGGCCTGTGCGCCAGCACGTCTGCCAGAAACGGCCGGGCATCTTCGCGCAGCCCGTCCTCCTGCTGGTGCAAATAGGTGGGAAAGAGCCAGAAACGTTTGTGCTCGAGGCAAAACTCGCCCTGGTTCTCCGCGACGCCGCCCTTGCGCACGATCAGCGCTTGCTTGCCGGCCGCGAGGGCATGGCAGATCGCGGCCCATTCCTTGAACGCATGCTGCAACATGGTCACTTCTCCGATCCATGCAACCGTAGCCGCGTTCGTGAGAACGCGGGTAGACGTTGCCGGTTTGTTCATCCGCGTTCTCACGAACGCGGCTACGGGTTCACTTCTCCAGCCGAAAGACGCGATTGTTCGTGCTGTCCACGATGTATAGCGTGCCCGACGGGTGCACATAGACGCCGTGCGGTTCATCGAGCGGCACCTTCAGGGCATCGCCGCCATCCCCCGAATTGCCTTTCTTGCCGGTGCCGGCCAGGCGGACGATCTTGCCGTCCTTCGGCGTGTACTTGCGAATGACGTGATTGCCGCTGTCGGCGATGATCACGTTGTCATCCAGATCGACGCACAGATGCTTGGGGCCCTTGAACGTGGCCTGGCGAGCGTCGCCGTCGTCGCCGCTGTAGCCCGGCTTGCCCGTGCCGGCGACGGTGCGAATCTTTCCCTTGGCATCCACAACGCGCAAGGAATGACCGGAACGTTCGAGAATGCAGACATTCCCCTTGCGATCGACGCACGCGGCCCGTGGATCGACCAGCGGCGACGTCTTCGCATCGGCGCCGTCCTCCGGCACGCCCTTCTTGCCATTGCCCGCGACCAGATCGATGACGCCGGTCTTGAGATCCAGCACCCGAATGCGGCGATTATCGAGATCGGTCAGGTAGAGCTTGCGAAATTCGAAGTCGAAGGCGATGCAGTGAATCCCACTAAACTCCGCGGACAGGGCAGGGCCGCCGTCGCCGCTGTAGGCTTTCTTGCCGGTGCCAGCCACGTTGCTGATCTTGCCGCTGGCCGGGTCGATCTTGCGCACGCGGTTGTTCCACGTGTCGGCCAGGTAAACGGTGCCGTCGGGGGAGACAGCCAGGGCGTGCATGCCGTTGAAGGTTGCCTTTTGTGCGGAGCCGCCGTCGCCGTCGTCGCCTTTCTTGCCGGTGCCGGCGAGGATCGTGAGCAGTCCTTTTGGGTCCACTTTCAGCACGCGCTGGCCGGGCATTTCGACGATAAAGGAGTTGCCGGCCTTGTCGAAATCGATGCCGAAGGGGCCAATCAGTTTGGCTTTTGTTGCCGGGACGTTGTTTTCATCGGTGCCGCCGCCGGCGATCAGGACCAGCTTGTCGGCTCGGACTGGGGCGGCGAGGAAGAAAATCAACACAACGCAGAAGCAGCAGGATTTCATGGAAGCCCTCGGGTGCAAGGAGATTTTGCCAGCGGTCATTATAGAATGAATAGCATAGTGTGTATGACTCCATGTTGGTGCCACGCCGCGGGGTGAGGTACTCCGAACCCCGCGGGTCAGCGAGACGGGATCGTGATCCTGCACCCCTGACCCGCGGGGTTCGGAGTACCTCACCCCGCGGCGTGACAATACTCTCCTTTGAGGTGTTCCATGCGAAAGTTGTGCGTTTCGATTTTGCTGCTCGGTTCAATCGCGGCCCTTCACGGCACCGCTGGCGATGACTTCAAGCTCGAGCCCGGCTTCACCCTGCTGTTCAACGGCAAGGACCTGGACGGCTGGAAGGAAAAGAAAAAAGACGGCGCCGCCCTCGACGGCAAGACCGAAGCGTTCAAGGGCCGTTTCAAGGTCGCCGACAGCAAGCTGGTCATCGACCCGTCGGTCAAGGGCGACGTCGTCATCGAGACGCAGAAGGCGTACGGCAAGGACGTCGTCATCAAGTTCGAGTTCAAGCCAAGCAAGGGCTGCAACAACGACCTGTGGTTTCGCGGCGTCAAGTTCGACCTGTACATCAAGGTCTGCAAGAACATGAAGGACGACGAATGGAACCAGTTCGAGATCATCTCCACCGGAGACATGCTCGAATACAAGTGCAACGGCGAGACGCAGCGGACCAACAAGACGAAGGTGGAAAGCACTCCGTTTGGCATTCGCGCCGAGAACGGCCCCGTGGAGATTCGCCGTGTGCGGATCAAATCGTGATTTCGCGCTCGTTGAGCCGCGACGCGACGTACTCGGAGCGGAGCGCGTACATCGCCCGCGGCCGCGCTCCGCTCCGAGTACGTCGCGTCGCGGCTAAACGGAGGAAATATTTCATGACACTCGCCGCCATTCCGCGTCGGCCGCTGGGCCGCACCGGTTTCGAAGCCACGCTGTTCAGCCTGGGAGGCGAAGGCGTCCTGCGCACCTACGGCAAGGACGCCGAGGCTGTGAGCGTGATCGAACGCGCCCTGGAGCAGGGCGTCAACTACTTCGACACCGCGCCCGCCTACGCCGGCAGCCGGGATTACTATGGCCTGGTGCTCGGCGATCTTGGGCCGCGCCGCAAGGACATCTTCCTCGCGTCCAAGACGCACGACCGCACTCGCGATGGCTCCCTGCTGCTGCTCGACGACAGCCTGCGCCGGTTGCGGACCGACTATCTCGATCTCTGGCAGCTGCACGATTTGCGAACCATGGATGACTTGCAGCGCATCTTCGCCAGGGGCGGCGCCATGGAAGCCCTGCTCGAGGCCCGGTCGCAAGGACGTGTGCGTTTCTTCGGCATCACCGGACATCACGATCCAGCGATCTTGCTCGAAGCGATGCGCCGTTTCGAGTTCGACACGGTCCTGGTCGCCCTCAATGCCGCCGATGTGCATCGCTTACCGTTCAGCAAGACGGTGCTGCCGGAAGCCGCTCGCAAGAACATGGGCGTGATCGCGATGAAGGTGGGCGCCGCCGGCCGCTTGGTTGGGCCCGGCGGTTTGTCGATGGATCAGGCGCTGGGTTACGTGCTGTCGCTGCCGGGCGTCAGCAATGCGATCATCGGCTGCTGGACTCCCGCCGAGGTGGACGACAACGCCCGCGCCGCCCGGCAATTCTCGGCCATGAACGAGGACGAGCGCAAGCGACTCGAGCAGCTCACGCTTCGCCATGCGGCGGACCTGACCTATTACAAGAGACCCATGTGAATTCGTGGGGCAGGTTGCCAACCTGCCTGGCGAACGGCAGGTTGGCAACCTGCCCCACGAATTCGCAGCGATCGAGGTGACACCCGATGGAATCACGCAGAACCAGGCCCATGGATTTGAAGAATGGAGAAACGGCCCGAAGACCGATGGTGGTCAAACCGCGGCGAGAACTGCGCCGCCAGGGGAAGTTCTCCTGCAAGCAATGCAAGACAATCCAGCTCCTGGCTGATTTCCGCAAATGTTGCGGCGACTGTGCAAGATGCTGTGTTTGCGCCAAGACCCTGAAAAACGAATCCCCCCAACCTGACCTCAAGGAGCCCAATTGAACAAATCTGCCGACGTGCCAGAAGACTATCGCCGGTTCTTCTTCGTGAACGCGGGCGGCCCTTTGCGAAAAGTTACCAGCAGGGACATGATCGACAAGCACTGGCAACTTGTGACCCTGGACTGTTCCCACCGCATTCTGTTACCTAATTTCCAAAGGGCAACCAAAGTGAGTTGCGGATTCTGTGGAGGATTGGATCCGCTGCAGGCGTGAGGTTTTTTTCCCGTGGTGGGTCAAAGCAGTTCTCAGCATTCGGCCAAGGGCCGCCGGGCAGGACATCGCTCAACGTGACTGCGAAAAATAGTACTGGCTCACCCTGGCAACGTGCTCGATCGGCCAATGGAACAAATCCGGCACGACCAAATCAACTCCCTGGAGCCGGAGCGTCATGGACCGCCCGAGCTTCCAGGTCAAATCGACGAGTTCCGCCCAGCGCACTTCGCCTTGAACGCCGGCCAGGGAAAGGGCCAGTCCGCCAGGGCTAACGATCATCAGCGATTTCTTCCAGTTCGCAATAGATTGGTTACGGCCCGGGTTGCGCGCCAGCGTGCCGATCAGATAAATAAAGGCCCCACTGCCCACAGCAATCCAACCGCCCACGAAATAGCCTCCGCCGCGCTGCATGCCCAGCACGAGCGTAATTGCGAAATACAAGAAACCAGCCAGGATCAAGCCCACACCCAGGAGCATGCCCCAGTTCCAGCCGAGCGTGCGCGACTTGCTCGATCGAGCCCGATAGACGTAGACATCTCGAGGATAGAGGGCCCGCTGATGCCGCAGGAAATTCGCAAATGCTTCAGGCACGTCGGTCAGCGGCCTTTCGCCGCGTGGCTGGCTCAGCAGGAAGTTGTAGAGTGTTTCCGAAGGGATTGACAACCGGGCTGGTAACGTTTCAAACCTGTCGGCCGTGAGCAGCACGATCGGAAAGTTGACTTTGCCCTGGTACTTTTGCGAGATGAATACTTCGAGGATCTCCTCATAAGGCAGCAGGAAGGATTCAAACTCAATCCCGCGCTCGGTGAAGTGGAATCGGTGCTGGCGGCTGCCTTGCCAAAAAAATACCACCGCGACAGCCGCGCAGCCGCTGACGCCGCCCAGGAGCCATCCGACGTGGACGAACCCCAGGACAGCGCAGCTAATGGCCAGGAGAACGAAGATGACCGCCGTGATCGACACCCTGCGTGGGGACTCCACGCTGGTGCCGAACAGTTCCGTCGATCGCTCCGACGTCTCGGCGGCCTCTTCCCCTTCGCCACCCCGGTTTCGGGAAAAGCCTTGTTGAAATTCGAAGGAACTCATGCTCTCTCAGGTAGGGGCTCGCCTTCTTCCTTGAAATTCTGGTACGCACTGGCCGCCTTGATCGCACTGACGATGCACGAGATGAAAATAATCTTCAAGATCCAGCCTTGCGCAAGCGTCGCAGGATTGATCGCGGCGGATACCAGGATAATCCCGATAAACACGATCATGGCGGAGATCGAGATCGGCAGCGGATACTGCTTGACAACAAGCCCCATCACCACGAAGGCGATGCCAGCGCCCACGAATCCCATGATGACCATGCGCAGCAAGTTCACCGCCGCTTCATCGACGACCATGCCCGGCTGCCGACGAATTTCGGCAATCTGGTTGGGCAACAGCACCGTCAGCTCCAAAATGCTGAAGCCAATTTGCAGGATGCCAACGACGATCAGCAGGTTGCGGGCCGAGTGAATTTTCTTGAGCCGCGCCGCTTGCCCGAGATTGCTCAAGCCCGAGGAGCCATCTTTGTTCGCCAACGACGGCAACGATTCCTCATGCACGTCGCGCATGGACGAACCTAATGGCTTTTCTGAATAACCGCCCTCGCTTGACAACGGCTTTGCGGAGAACTCGCCGTCCGATCTTTCGCTCATGGAAGCTCCCTTGGAAGTGCTCGGTGAAAAGACATAGAGTTGGCTCCCATGGTACTCGGCAAATTCGCCATGTCAACCAAAATGCGCGGAATGCGGAATGCGCATTGAATCACAATTCACCGCCAACAAGGCACCGCGGTCGCCCCGTGGGCCAGGTAGTGCTCGTCCACCGGATAATTGGCGAATTGAATCGTATAGTACGCCTCGAACCACTTCTGAATATCGGGTATTACCCCCTCATCGAAGCGCGTGGCGACGTGCAAGGTCTTGCCGAACCGCTCCAGGCGGATCTCGCCTTGCTCCACGATCACCTCGCCGCTCTTGAGCACGAAGCGCGGCAGCTCGAACATGGCCTTCTTGTCGGCCGACGGGGTGTAAATGGCCACATCGCCGTCGGCCCCCACGCCCAGATGGCCCTTCTGCCTGAGCCCCAGAATGCGCGCCGGCGCCGCACGGGTGATAATGGCGATCTCCTCCACGGTGTATTCGCGGTCGAGGTCTTTCAAAACGCAGCGTTCCAGCACACGAGGATCGACGCGCTTGAGCACTTCCTGCCGATAGGTGCGATCCATGAGAAGCTGGACGATCTCGGGATAGGCCAGGAAGGAGCCGCCATTGGGGTGATCGGTGCTCATGGCGATGCGCCACGGGTCCTTGACGAGCAGATACCATTCCAAACCGATGGCCCATTGCAGGGCGTGCACCAGGCTCTTTTCCTTGTAGGTGATGGGCACGATGCCGCAGCCGGCCTCCATCTCCGTGTCGGCGTTGGTCCACTTGCGGCCGGTCACCTTGTGCAGGTAATAGCCAAGCGGTCCGTCGCCGGTCATGGAAGTCGTTTCGCCGAAAAGCACCTGGCCGACATCGACGGTGAGGTTCGGATGGGCGTTGACGTACTCGGCCAGTTCGGT
>Ga0182024_10014159_pt1 | contig 15449 bp, 13 predicted proteins | sample P32metaG_FD_120480 | JGI IMG/M metagenome (GOLD analysis project Ga0182024, IMG submission 120480) | Permafrost microbial communities from Stordalen Mire, Sweden - P3-2 metaG (Illumina Assembly) | ecosystem: Environmental > Terrestrial > Soil > Wetlands > Permafrost | place: Sweden: Stordalen... | reverse complement strand
CGATCACGGAACCGGACTTCGGCTCCGACGTCGCCGGACTGCAGCTCAAGGCGACCCGAGTCGACGGCGGATGGTTGCTCGACGGCGCGAAGACCTGGTGCACGTTTGCCGGAAAAGCAGGTCTGATCATGGTCGTCGCGCGCACCGCCACGGACCGTGCGCTCGGACATCGCGGGCTGTCGCTGCTGCTGGTCGAGAAGCCCTCTTATGAGGGCCATTCGTTCGAGTATCGTCCGAGCGGCGGCGGGCGATTGACCGGCAAGGCGATCGCGACGATCGGCTACCGCGGCATGCATTCCTTCGATTTGTCGTTCGAGCAGCTGTTTGTGCCACAGATGAATCTCGTGGGCGAGGCCGGCGGCCTGGGCAAGGGTTTTTATTTCACCATGGCCGGCATGGTCGGGGGACGCATGCAGACTGCGGCGCGCGCGCTCGGGGTCATGCGCGCGGCGCTCTACGCGGCGCGACGCTACGCCGGCGAGCGCAAGGTGTTCAAGTCCCCGCTCGCCGATTATTCGCTGACGCGCGCCAAGCTCGCCCGCATGGCGGCTCGCTTCGCAGGCTGCCGCGAGATGACCTATGCGGTGGGACGAGGCGCGCATGGCAGCGAGGTGCGTATGCAATCGAGTCTGATCAAACTGTTCGCGTGCCGTTCCGCGGAATGGCTGACCCGCGAGGCCCTGCAGATTCACGGCGGCCTCGGCTATGCCGAAGAGACCCCGGTGAGCCGCTACTTCCTCGATGCGCGCGTGCTGTCGATCTTTGAGGGGGCCGAGGAAACCCTCGCGCTGAAAGTGGTGGCGCGCGATCTGTTTGAACAGGCGCTCAGCGCGGGCATTCAGCGCGGTGCGGCGTGAACACCGGCATACTCGCGGGTTTGCGCGTGATCGAGGCATCCGCTTTCGTCGCGGCGCCGCTCGGCGGCATGACGCTCGCGCAGCTGGGCGCCGAGGTCATCCGCATCGACCTGCCTGCCGGTGGCCTCGACCGGCGGCGTTGGCCCGTGACCCGCGATGACGTGAGCCTGTTCTGGTGCGGCCTGAACAAGGGAAAACGCTCGGTCTGCATCGATTTCATGCATCCTGAGGGCCGCGAACTCGCGATGCAGCTGGTCTGCACTCCCGGCCCCGATGCGGGGCTGCTGTTGACCAATTTCCCGCCGCGCGGATGCTGGTCGTACGAGGCGCTGCGCACGCGGCGCGAAGATCTGATCCAGTTGACCATCCAGGGTAACCGCCACGGAAGTGCTGCGGTCGATTACACCGTGAATCCGGCTGTGGGGTTGCCGTTCTTGACGGGACCTGTCGACCGCACCGATCCGGTCAATCACGTGCTGCCGGCCTGGGACTTGATCACGGGCCAACTCGCCGCAACCGGGCTGCTCGCGGCGGAGAGGCATCGAAGCCGCACCGGCGAGGGCCAGCACATCAAGCTCTCCCTCGAGGACGTGGCCCTCGCAACGATGGGCCACCTCGGCTTCCTCGCCGAAGCGCAGCTCGGGACCCAACGGGAGCGTGTCGGCAACTACCTCTACGGCGCGTTCGGTGCGGATTTTCTCTGTGCCGATGGGCGGCGCGTGATGGTCGTGGCGCTGACCGCGAAGCAGTGGTCCGCGCTCTGCGATGCGCTCGAGCTGCGCGAGCCCGTCGCCGCGTTGGAGCGCAGCCTCGGACTCGACCTCGCACAGGAGGGCAACCGCTATCGTGCGCGGGAGAGTATTGCCGCCCTCGTTGCGCCGCGCATTCGCAGCCGCTCGAGCGCAGCCATCGCGGAAGCTTTCGGCCGCTGCGGCGTGTGTTTCAGCGAATATCGGACGGTCACGGAGCTGCTCTCGAGCGATCCCGCTTGTTCGACGCAGAATCCCTTGTTCGCGCAGGTCGCGCAACCCGGTATCGGCGAGCTTCTGACGCCCGCCAATCCGCTCGATTTCTCCGCCGGCGGCCGCCTCGAGCCACTGGCAGCACCGCGCTTGGGCGAGCACACCGAAGCCGTGCTCGGCGAGCTGCTAGGCCTCGATGCGGTACAGCTCGAGCGGCTGGTTTCGGCGGGCATCGTCGGTCCCAGCAAGGGTGGCTGACGGAGTTTCCGCGGAAATGTTTACACCGTTAAATAAACAGTGTAAATTAAATGCATGGCGAGGAATGCATTAAGTGCGGCCGAAGTCGACACGATGCGCAGCCGGCTCTGCGAGGCTTCCCTGGCGATTTTCAGCGAGGGCGGATTGCAGGCCGTTACGTTCCGGGCTCTCGCCGATGCGCTTGGTGTGAGTCACACGCTGCCGTATCGATATTTCGAGAACAAGGAAGACCTTCTGGCGAACGTCAGAGTGCTCTGCTTCGAGCGCTTCGAGCATTTCGTGCGCCAGCGCGAGGCAGGCGCGGAGGGCGCCCTTGCGCGGGTGTTTGCCGTTCTCGATGCATACCGGGACTTCGTGCTTAGGTATCCCGTCGAGTACTCTTTGATCTTTGCCACGGCCCAGCCCCCGCCGCAGCGCTATCCCGAGCTCCTGGCAGCCCGCCGCCGCTTGTTCGAGCACTCCGTCGAACTCGTTCAGCGATGCATCGATGATGAAGTTCTTGCGGGAGATGCCCGCGAGATTACTCATGCTGTGTGGGCCGCGCTGCACGGCTTGCTGACTCTGCACGTGGCCAATCAGCTCGTGCATGGCCGCACGCTCGATCAATTGATCCGTCCCATGATTCTCCAAGTATTGGGATTGGCCGCGACCACCGCGCCGCGCCCCAAAAAAACTCCGAGGTAAACCCATGAGCGACCGAAGCATCGCCTTCAATAACTTTACGGCGGAGCAAAACAGTGAGTTCAAGCGCCTCACCAGCACGCCGAAGCTCGCATGGCCCAGCTTCTGCATGTGGCTCGCGCTTAATGCGGCCTTCTTCTCGTCGTATTATTTATGCGGCAGCGGTAGGTTGCCCTTGTGGGTCGGCATGCTGCTCAACAGCGTCGTCGGGTACGTGGCGTTCAGCGTCGTCCACGACTCGCTGCATCGCGCGATTTCGACCAACACTAAGCTGAACGACTGGATTGGCCAGTTGGCACTGGTCCTCGTCGCTCCCTATGTCAGCCTGAAGCTGTTCCGGTGGGGACACGTGCTGCACCACCGTTTCGCGAATGGTCCGCTCGATCCAGACCGGGTTTTGCACGGATCTTGGTGGACGCTGCCGTTTCGCTGGGTGTTCATCGACGGGTTTTACCTGATCTATGCGATCACCAAGGGCGACAAGGTATCGCGGCCGTTTCTGATCCAGTCCTACTGGTTCGCGGCTCTCTTTCTATGTTTCATCGGCCTGCTCACGGCGCTGGGCTATGGGCTCGACGTATTGATGCTCTGGTTCATTCCTTCCCGCGTGATATTCCTGACCCTGGGATTCAGTTTTTTCTGGCTGCCGCACGTGCCCCATGACGTCGAGCAGGAGCATAACTTCACCCGCGCCACGACGATCCGTGAGGGCGCGGAGTGGTTCATGGGGCCTGCCCTGCAGAACCAGAACTACCATTTGATCCATCATCTGTATCCGATGACGCCGTTCTACAATAATCATAGGGTTTGGCATCTGCTCGAGCCTGAATTGCGCAAGAAGGAACTTGCGATCCAGCACCATTGGGCGATCAAACCCGACGTCCACGCCCCCGCTTAGGAACCGGCCCATGCGGAAATTTCGTTGCCGCTATTGTTCCCATGTTTACGATGAATCGCTCGGTGATCCGGATACCGGCATCGCGCCCGGCACGCGCTTCGAAGATATTCCGGAGGACTGGACCTGCCCAGAATGCGGGGCAGCGAAGGCGGATTATGATTTGATCGAGTGATGTCCCTTACTCGTAGCGGCGCGTTTAACATAACATAACGAAATTTCGCCGCCGTTGTCCTGATGCGGCAACATAATTAGATTAACGTGCTACTTACCACATGGATGTGATCGAGTGAGGGGTTGGATACGGGAGCCGGTCGCTTGTAATTCCTGCCTGAATTTGCATCTCAGGCGACGACCGGGCGGTCAGCAACAACAATCGAGGGGATGTCATGAAGCGCTCTACTTGTCTAAGGTTTTGCATTTCCGTGCTCGCTTTGTGCGCCGCGGGTAGCGCACTGCCGGAAACGTCGGCGACGGTGCAGGGTCAGCAGCTCGCTCAACACAATGTCATCGTGATCCTGCGCGATCAGTTGGCGAGTGTGCCGCCCATGCGCCGCGCGATGGCTGCCCGGGCGGCGGCAATTGCCGAGGCGCAGGTCCCGGTGCTCACCCAGCTGCAGCAGTCGCGGCCTCACAATATTCATACGTTCGGCATGATCAACGCGTTTGCAACCAGCCTCACGCCGGCCGAGGAGGCGCAGCTCTCTGCGCACCCGCAGGTGTTGGCCGTGGTGCCGGATGCGGTGATCCACGCGCAGCGCAAACCGAGCCTCGCGGCTTCCAACGCGACTCCGGTCGCACAATCGAGCACCGGCAGCGCGGCTGCGGCCACGGGACTCTGCAGCACCCTCGAGCCTCAAGCGCTGCAGCTCACGCATGCCGCATTTCTCGATGCATCCACGCCGCAGGCACAAGAAGTGCTCGACGGCAACGGGCAGAAGGTGACGGGCAAAGGCGTGAAGGTCGCCTTCATCGCCGATGGCCTGGATCCGACCGTCGCCGGATTCGTCCGTCCCGACGGCTCGTCGGTCTTCATCGACTACCAGGACTTCTCCGGTGATCCCGCCGGCACCCCCACTGCAGGCGGCGAGGCGTTCGGCGATGCGAGTTCCATCGCAGCCCAGGATATGCCGAAGGGCACCTTGTTGAGGTTCGATATCAGCAAGTTCGTGAACCCGGCCCATCCGCTGCCTTCGCCGTGCGACATCCGCATTCGCGGCATGGCACCGGGTGCCTCGCTCGTGGGACTCAAAGTGTTCTCGAACCTCGGCTTGACGACCAACTCGGGTTTCGTACAGGCCATCGAGTACGCCGTGATCCATGACGATGTGGACGTGATCAACGAATCCTTCGGCGGCAGTCCCTTTCCCGACACCGCCCTCGATCCGATCTCGCTGGCGGACGCTGCCGCGGTAGCCGCCGGCGTCACGGTGGTGGTTTCCACCGGGGATGCGGGCACGGCGGGTACGCTGGGCTCGCCCTCGACCGATCCCTACGTGATCGCCGCCGGGGCAACGACCCAGTACCGTTTCTACGCCCAGACGGCCTCCGGCGCGCAGGCGCTGGCGCACGGGGTCATCAGCAACAATATCTCGCCATTCAGCTCCGGCGGCTTTTCGCAGCACAATGCCCGTACCGTCGATGTGGTGGCGCCGGGCGACAGTGGCTGGGCGCTCTGCTCGACCAACACCCCGCTGTACACGGATTGCACGAATTTCCAAACGACTCCCGGCTCCACGCCCATTGAGGATTTTGGCGGCACCAGCGAGTCTGCGCCTCTGACCTCCGGCGAGGCTGCGCTGATCATCCAAGCCTACCGCAGCACTCACAAGGGAACCGATCCGAGCCCCGCGCTCGTCAAGCGCATCATCATGAGCACGGCAACCGATCTCGGCGCACCATCCTATGAGCAGGGCGCGGGGCTAATCAACGCCCTGGCGGCGGTCAAAGTGGCTCTCTCCGTAGGGGACGAGCATGGGGCACCCAAGACTCAGGGCGACGCTGTGTTGCTCAACCCGACCAGCGCGAGCATCACCGCTGAGCCTAATTCGCAAGAGTCCCGCTCTTTCAGCGTTACGAACACCGGGTCCACGACGCAACACCTGACGCCGTCCATGGAGACGCTCGGTGCGCCAATCGCGGGCGCCACACTCACCCTGACATTGGCTCCGGGCACCGATCCGACGTTCCTCAATCCAACCGGCGCACCGCGTTCTTACATTGAACACAAGATCAGCGTGCCGGCGGGCGCACAGCATCTGGATGCCGCGGTCTCCTACCCGGTTCCGAATCCGTTCACGAGTCCGCTGGCACCCATCGTGTACATCGGCCTGCTCGATCCCTCCGGGCGCCAGGCGACCTACTCGGTCCCGCAAGGCTTCGACAACGGCTATGGACATGTCGACATCGTCGCGCCGACGCCGGGTACTTGGACGGTCCTCATCTGGACTCGTCCCTCCGGATCCACGAGTTACTCAGGTCCCGTGCAGCTCACGTGGGCTGCCGAGCGTTACGTGAAGTTCGGATCCGTGTCCCCGACGCATCTCGACCTGGCGCCCGGCGCCACGGAGACCCTCACCGCTGAGTTCCGGATGCCATCGCAGTCCGGCGACTTGGCTGCGGCCATCCGCTTTGATGATGCTGCCCAGCCCGCAATCCCGGTGTCGCTGCGCACGCTCATTCCCGTCGGGCCGCTTGGCGGCGACTTCACGGGCACGCTCACCGGCGGCAATGGCCGCGCGCAAGCCGGGCCAACTTTGACTTATGAGTTCGATGTGCCGGCCGGCATGAGCAACATGAGCCTGGTGCTCCAGATTTCCGACAGCGCGTACTTCTTGGAGGGATTTCTGATCGATCCTCAGGGTATGCAGCTGAGCGTGCAGCCGAATCTTGACCCGTTCGGGAATCTTACGTTCGCGCTGCAGCAGTACCGCGAGAATCCGCAACCGGGCCGCTGGCAGTTCGTGTTGCTGCTCAACTACTTCTCTTCGGGCAACCAGACATCGCTTCCCTTCACGGGGCGGATCGCCTTCCACACCACGGCGATTACGGCGTCCGGGCTGCCCAACGATCCGAGCACGATGCTCTCCGCAAGCGCTGCGCCCGTGGCCGTCAAGGTCAATGTCACCAATACCACTCCAGTGACCGAGGCGTATTTCGTCGATGCGCGTCTGAATGAGCTCGGTGTAACCGCGCTACCGATGCAACCCGTGCAAAAGGGATGCACTCCGGCCACGGCGCTGCCCGCCACCTGCGGGTTGGTGTTCGTCGTACCCCCGGAGGCCGTCGCCGTCGAGTTCGCGTCGAAAGCATCAGCGCCCATCACGATGGATGCGTTCAACATCACCGGCTTTAACACGGAGAGCGTGGGCATCACGGGTTCTCCGGATATCTTTGCGGCTCGAGTTACCCCTGAAAAGGCGGTGGCGACGCTGGCCGTGCCGGAGGTGCCGTATGGACCGTGGCAGGCTAACCCCGCACTGGTAGGGCCCTACGGCCCCGCCGGTGCGCTGTCCGCGACGGTCGCGACCAGCGCGGAGGCAATCATGCAGCCATTCGATGCCGCAGTTACCTCGAAAGCCGGCGATATCTGGGCGGACGTCACCTTGGGCAGCAACACCTTCAATCCCTTGCTGCTGGCGGCAGGGGAGTCCGGCGTCATCGACGTGACCATTACGCCCAATGCCACGCAGGTGGGCAAAACTGTCTCCGGGTTCCTATACATCGATACCTATAATCCCAACGCCGCTACCGGCGATGAGGTCGTGCGTATCCCGTACCGCTACACCGTCGTCAAGTAGGCGCGGCGCCGCGCCTCAGCCCGCATGGGTTGAGGCTGCGGCGCGCGGGTTTGAGGCGAAGGGCTACGTGCCCGGCCTCAAAGTGGAGGTGTGGAGTTGATCCCTTTCGTGCTGTCCGCGCCATCAATGAACGCCGATGAGGAAGGCAAAGGAAATGCAGAGTTGGAGCGAGATGCTCGTCCAGAAAGACATCGGCTCGTTGTGGCGGTAGTAGGTGCGCCATTTGCCACGGGACTGACCTGTGCGGATCTCGTAGACGGTGTAGCCAAGTAAAGCGAGCCCAATCAGGAAGCGAGGAGCGTAGCTCATCCATCTAACCCAAAAATTAGACGCCGAAATGGCGCACGATGAGGGCGACGAATATGTCCAAGGTGATCCTTGTATTCCTTGAAATCCATTTGATGGCAATACATCATGCGGCGATAGGTTCGTCAAACACGGACACCCACCAATGTGCGGTAGGTACGCTTCCCCGGACGATGCTGCGATAGAACGAGAATTCAATCTCACTCGTTCGCCCGGCCCGAGAGGGCGGACGCTGATGCGCTCTACGTTTTGTCGCGAAGACGCGTGCGCACCTGAAGCATTCGCACTCTTACCGTAGCAGGAGCGACCTGAGTAATTTCCGAAATTTCGTCAATTGAGAAACCCATTTGATACGCCAGTGCCAATGTAACGCGCTCCTCCAAGGGCATGTGATTCAGGCGGCTTTCGAGGCGGTCAATATATGCATTCTCTGACGCGATATCGGTGTTGCGTCCTCGAAAGATTTCTACTGAGGGCAGGATCTCTCGCACGGGGTGCGGCCCAATCGATTTCAGTGCCGTTCGGTACGCAATGCCGAAAATCCAAGCAGCGATCGACGATTCGCCGCAAAACTCTTTTGCGCTGTTCCAAATAGTCATAAACGTATCGTTGATGATCTCATCCGCAGCGCCAGTGTGTGCGACGACTCGGGATAAGAAGCGCGCAAGAGGACCGTAATAAGTCAGGTACAGCGTTTCGAGTGCTAGTCGGTCGCGCGCCTGAACGCCGAACATCACATTCGTGTCATTGGCGTAGGACTTCAGGGCGTTCAGGCTTGCATAGAGTCGTGTGCTATTCATAAATGTGGTAAACGCGAGTGATAGTGTGAAAGACAGGCGGCCTCTGTTTTTGTCACACGCACCAACTGCATGCAAACAATCCTGTTAGGCCGGTACAGATGACGGTGTGCGGCGCGCGTCGATGGTTTCCTCCCATTACGCAGTGGAAGATCTCGTTAACACGATATTTGATTGCGGTCGTTTTTCAAATCACGTTTTTCCGTTATCTGCATATCGGGCGCAACAAAGGTGTGCATCACGTAAAGCCGTGACTTGCGGATGAGCAAACAATGATTAAGATCCGTGACGCTCGCACTGGGAGCGGGTGTTGGTGCTGGTTCTGTCTCAAAGGAGATCCCGTGGACAATCAAGTGTCTTGCGAGCGCGCCTACGCTTCGGTGCCAATGATCGCGGCGAAGCAAGACGAAAATATGCAGTGTGTCGATTTATTGCGAGTCATACAACGAACCGAGATGCGCGATCAACTCCTGACAAAGAAGCTGCTGGCCGTGGTGTCGGAATTGATTGAGACCATGGCCGACGCCTTGTCGAAGGATCGTGAAACGGCGCGAGAATGCGTGCGTCACGCAAGCGCGGCGCTATTGTCTTGTGCCCGTCATGCCGACGAGTTGGCGGACCGCGCGGTAGTCGAGGCAACTGAGCGACGCGTGTATCGTGGTGGCCTGGCGCCATGGCAGGTGCGCAATGTAACGACGTATATCGATGCGAATTTGAGTGCATCGTTATCGTGCGAGGCGCTGGCTCGATTGGCGAGGTTGAGCGTTTCGTACTTTGCGCGAGCGTTCAAGTGCACCTTTGGTTGCTCGCCTCATGTATTTTTGACGCGGCGGCGAATGGAACGCGCGCAAGGCCTGATGCTGGAATCGAATGCACCGCTCGCGCAAATCGCAGTTGAATGTGGATTCGCAGATCAGGCGCACCTGTCGCGGCTGTTCCTGCAATTCACGGGTGAGCGCCCGGCCTCGTGGCGCCGTGCTCGCGCGAGCGGGCCGGGTCTCAGCCCGTAGTTTGGGGCGCCGCGCTCTAAATATTGAGTGGTGCTCGGTGCCCCGCCCGCTTAATGGTGTGCACAATCAATGAGTTACCCGCGCCGGCGGTTCGGAAAAAAACTTTTATGGATGGGGGGGGTCCGACAGCCCGGATTTTCGCTCTACATTACTAGGAAATCCACATTGTGCACGGGGACGCTTGGCGCATGCCGAATGGGTCGATGCTCGCGGGCTGGCAGCAGCGCTGGAATCGGAGCCTTCTGCGGTTCTTGGGTCGGCGCGTCCGCTCGACGGTGGATATCGAGGATTTGGCACAGGAGACATACTTGCGGTTGCTGCGCGCACGGGACTTGGGCGAAGTGCGCAATCCGCAGGCCTACCTGCTGCGCGTAGCCAGTCACGTTCTCGTCGAGTGGCGCGATCATGAGCTTCGGCCCGAATCTCTGGTGGAAATAGATGACGATCTGCTGATCGATGATTGCCCGCCGGAGTTCGAACTCGAGGCAAGCATTTCACAGGAGCGCCTGAACCGTGCGCTGGCCGCCGTATCGCCTACGATGCGCGCCGTACTGCTGCTGCGATTGCGCGATGAGCGTTCCTGCAAAGACATCGCACAGGAACTCGACATCACCTTAAGACAGGTCAGGCGCCATCTGGCGCGCGGTTACGAACGATTGCGCACGGCGCTGGAGAATTGAAGTGGCGAGCGATATGGAAGCTACAGTATCAATTCTCGAGCAGGCTTCTCATTGGTGGGAACTACTCCACAGTGACAGTGCCTCGAGTTCCGATCACCACGAATTCGGCGAGTGGGTGGCTCGATCGCCGGAGCGTGTAGAGGCGTATCTACAAACGGCGCGACTCGCGAAGGCAATCAAGTCGCCCCGGTTGATTTGGCCGAGCACCGCGGCGGAGGTACTGATTCGCGAGGCGAAGGCCTCGCCTGAAACGGTGCTGCCATTTTCGACAACCCGAGTCTCGGCGTCTGTCGGTCGCGGCGAAGCTCGGCATGTTCAGAGCCGCTTTGCGTGGGCCGCCGCCGCGGTGCTGCTCATAGGTGTCGGAATCGCTCTGTTCATACTGGAGACGCCGCAAGAGTTTAGAACAGCGCTGGGCGAACAACGCTCCATACTTTTGGCCGATGGCTCGCGGGCGACGCTTAATACCGCCTCAATGATCGAAGTCAATTTGCACAACGGTCGCCGAGAAGTGCGTCTGGTGCAGGGGGAAGCTCTGTTCGAAGTGGCGCACGATGCGGCGCGGCCCTTCGTGGTGCGCGCTGGTAATGCGCTGCTCAAGGATGTCGGCACGCAGTTCAATGTCGATATACGCTCGAACGGCACGACGGTGACCGTGGTGGAAGGCCAAGTGGCCGTCGACTCGGCAGCGAGGAGCGAGAGTGCCGCCGCACAAGCGGGTCACGGAGTAGGTGACACAGTCGAGGCATTGATTCTGAGAGCCAACGATCGCGTTGTCGTTACGCCAGGAGGCGTCGGTGCCCCACAGCGCGGCGTCGACGTCGCGGCATCCGTGGCCTGGACTCAGCGCCAGTTGATGTTCGAGCATCGGCCCTTGGGCGAAGTTGCCGACGAATTCAATCGCTACAACAGGGATCGTATTGACATTGATAGCGCGGAGCTCAAGCGTCAAGAGGTGACCGGTGTTTTTGAGGCCAAGGATCCGGCATCTTTTGTGGCATTTTTATCGAGCATCCCCGGCGTGGAGATTCGAGAGGGCCCGAACGGCACTCATATCGTGTTGCTTCGAAGTCCGACGGGCCATCCGGACACGCGGCGTGCGCCGAAATGAGAGGCGCTGACGTGCCAGAGTTCGCAATGAAACCCACGGTCTATATCGTGGATGATGACGCGGGTATCCGCGAGGCATTGTATGAAATGTTGACGTTGGAGGGCATGGGCGTGGTGACCTGCGCGTCGGCGAGCGACTATTTTCGCGTGCCAAAGCCCGATCTGCCCTCGTGCCTGATTCTGGATGTTGCGCTTCCAGACGGTAGCGGCATCGAGTTGCAACGGCAGCTGAGCACGGGGGATCACCCACCCATCATTTTTCTCACCGGCGTGAGCGATATACCGACCTCCGTGCGCGCGATCAAGGCGGGCGCCATCGATTTTTTGACCAAGCCCTGCCGTAAAGCGGACTTATTGGCCGCGATCGGGACCGCCATCGCGCAGGACTGTCACGTGCGCGCCGAGAGAGTGGAGCGTATGCGGCTCAAGTATCGCCACTCCTGCCTCACGCCGCGTGAGCGGGAGGTCCTACCGCTGGTTGTCGGTGGTCTCCTCAACAAGCAGGCCGCCGCCACACTCGGCATCAGCGAGACCACGCTACAGATTCACCGCCGCCGCGTCATGCGCAAGATGGAGGCGGAATCACTCGCTCAGTTGGTCCGGATGGCGGGCCAACTAGCGGTACCACTGCCGCGCACCAAATCGCACTAGACGACATGAGAAATCCACCGGCATGGCTGGCTGGCGCATGGGGTTCCCTGGAGGTACCGACCGGCTCGCTGCATGATTCGCAAGCCAGCGCGTCTCAGGCGCCGCGCGCCATGACGATGAGCGAGCTGATCGCATCGATCGCCCATGAAGTCAACCAGCCTTTGGCTGCCATCGTGGCGAATGCCGATGCCTGTTTGAGCTGCCTTGGGGCGGATCAGCCGGATTTGGCACGAGTGCGTAAGGCCGCGAATCGCATCCTCAGGCACGGATACCGCGCGAGTGCCGTGCTCAGCAGCATACGCGCCGTGCTCGAGAGTCCGGTACCGGCGATGTCGGAGCTCAATCTCAATGAGGTCATCCGGGATATTCTTGACCTCATGCGTAACGAGTTGAGCTGGTACGACGTCATTCTTCAGATCGACCTGTGCAAACAGCTCGGCTGCATCCGGGGGAATCGGGTCCAGTTGCAGCAGGTCCTGGTCAATCTCATCAAGAATGCGATTGAGTCCATGATCGACTCGGTCGTGCGGCCTCTATTGGTGCGGGTAAGCACGGCGATCCAGGGCGAATTGGCCGTGGTCGCCGTCGAAGATTCTGGCAGCGGATTTGATGCCGCGGCGGCAGAGCATATGTTCGAGTCCTTTTATACCACCAAGCGCCAGGGCACCGGTGTTGGCCTGTCGATTTGCCGCTCCATCGTGGAAGCTCATGGCGGAGTCCTGTGTGCAACCCGCAAGGAGTCTCCAGGAAGCGTGTTTCAATTTACCGTGCCGCTGATCCACCCGCCGATTTCGATACAAAATTAGGGAAGTCTCTCGGTACCTGCCGCAACGATTTATAAGAACAATCAAAGGGGGCTCTTGCAGGTGCGCCGTAACGTTTTACTGTGTCTTTGCATCGTTGCCATCGCTTCGATCACGCGTCTGGCGGCAGCTCCGAGCAGCGAGCCCGTCAAGTACCATTTCAAGATTGACAGTCAACCGCTAGGGACCGCGCTGCAGCAGTTTGCAGAGCAGAGCGGCGTGCAGATCATCTTTTTCTCCCAGGTGACGGAAGGACTTCAAGCACCTGCCTTGAACGGCTCCTACACTATTTCCGGCGCGCTGGAAGTGCTCCTCTCCGATTCACATTTGACTTTTCGAGTGATCAATTCGAAGACCATCGAGATAATCGAACGGTAACTGAGGGCAGCCCCGCATCGTGAAACTCAAGGCACCGGCTACGATATTGTGGAGTTTCTTCATTGCAGCCGGGTGCGCGCCTGGATTGATCGGCGCGGCCCCGAGTAGCGAACCTGCAAAATACGATATCAAGATCGACAGTCAGCCGCTCGGCACTGCCTTGCAAGCGTTGGCCAAGCAGAGCGGGGTGCAGATCATCTTTTTTTCGCAGCTCACTGAAGGCCTTCGGGCGCCGGTCCTCGAGGGTCAATTCACGGTCAGCGCGGCTCTGGAGCTCCTTCTCGCGCATTCTCGATTGACTTTTCGAATCATCAATCCCAAGACAATCGAAATACGCGCACTCGGCGCCGACAGTTCTCAGAGTCAACACGATGCTCCTGCTGCCACAGGCGGAAAGGCAAGGGCTCCCGCCGATCCGCACCAGAGCCGAAGCGAAAAAACGGCTGCCCAAAATTCAGCTGCTTTGAACGAGATCGTGGTGAACAGCACCGCCGAGGGATTGGTCGCCACGCGCACCGAAACACCACTGCGCGAGATTCCGCAGACCGTTTCGCTCATTTCGCAGGAGCAAATACGCCAGCAAAACGATACGGATCTTGCGGATGTGCTCAAGAATGCGGTGGGCATCACTGTTGTCCAGAATAATTCGCTGAGCGATACCTTTGTCTCTCGGGGATTTACGATCACCACATTCCACATCGACGGCGGGGCCGCCTTGAATTCCTTCGGCAACACGCCCATCTATGGAACACCCGATTTAGGCGAATACGACCACGTCGAGGTGCTGCGTGGTTCCGACGCCCTGTTTGGCGGCGTGGGCAATCCGGGCGCCAGCCTGAACCTTGTTCGCAAGCGTCCGCTGGCCAGCTACGAAGCGATGTTCAATGCCTCTGCAGGATCCTGGAACAACGCCCGTGCCGAAGCGGATGTCACAGGGCCGCTTGGCTTCGACGGGGCGCTGCGCGCGCGGCTCGACGTCGTCTTCGGCGACAGGGACTACTTCTTCAAACCTGCAAGCCTCGAGCGAAAAAAGGTCTTTGGCGTGCTCGAATACGATCTGACTGCTCGAACATTGTTGACGGTGGGCGGCAGCTACCAATGGGACAATGCGTTGCCCTTAGGCAATGGTTGGCCCTTCTACGCCGATGGCAGCGATGCGCATTTGCCGCGCAGCTTGGCGCTCGCCTTCAATTGGTCGCGTTACGACACACAGACTCGCGAGTATTACGCACAACTGCAGCAGGCATTTGGCGGCGAATGGAAGTTGAAGTTGAACGCCACTTCGTTGGACACGGCGGCCAGCTATGGCTACGGCGAATTTGATTCTCCAATCGATCCGATCACGAAGGCACTGCCGGTGCTTCCCGCCGCCTTTTTCAGTCCTTTCCCAAACACCCAGGATCAATTCGTCTTCGACGGCACCTTGACGGGTAGTTTTGAACTGTTCGGCCGCCGCCTCGATGTGGCCGTCGGCGGCGACTACACTTATTTTAAAGGGGATGTGACCCTTCAACCGATTTTCGCGTTTGGACCTGTGGTCAACAATGTGTTTGCGTACAATGCCGCGGCGTACGCAAGCCCGCCGGTACCGAATCCCGCGTATCTTCAATCGCTGGCCACGACCAATCAGAGCGGGGAATTTGCCTCTGCAAGAGTGTACTTGACCGGCGCTCTGTCCGTGGTGGGCGGTGCGCGCCTGAGCTCGAATCGATTGTCAAACGCCATATCCTCTGGTGTCGGCGGTGTGACCTCGCCTGGCGGCCTCACCGAAGAGACGAAGGATCACAATAAAGTAACGCCCTTTGTCGGCGCGACGTACGATTTGAACCCACATTACTCCGTGTACGCGAGCTACGCCGATATTTACCAAACCAATAACGGCCAGAGCGAGGTCGGTGGCGCCTTTGTGCCGCCGGCCGACGGTATCGACCGAGAAGTGGGGATCAAGGCTTCGTGGCGCAATGGCGCGCTCAACGGATTAGTCGTGCTCTATGACATTGAGCAGCGCGGGCTTGCCGTACGCGACCCCAGCACATCGTTTGTTGATCAACAAGGGCTTTCAACATGCTGCTTTTTTCCGAGTGGCACCAACAAGAGCAGCGGTGTCGATGCGGAACTCAATGGCGAATTGGCGCCGGGATGGCTGATCGGCACCGGCTATACCTTTAACGTCAATCATGCTCTCGCTGGTGGCGAATTATCCAGCGCGACACCACGGCACCTCTTCAAACTCTGGAGCAGCTGGCAACTGCCCGGGGAAT
>Ga0182024_10014158_pt1 | contig 15450 bp, 20 predicted proteins | sample P32metaG_FD_120480 | JGI IMG/M metagenome (GOLD analysis project Ga0182024, IMG submission 120480) | Permafrost microbial communities from Stordalen Mire, Sweden - P3-2 metaG (Illumina Assembly) | ecosystem: Environmental > Terrestrial > Soil > Wetlands > Permafrost | place: Sweden: Stordalen... | reverse complement strand
CTGCGAGGAGGGGGGGGGGGGGGGCGCGCGGCGGAGCGGGGGGGGTGGGGGGGGGCCGGCGGGGGGGAGTGGGGGGGGGGCGGGGGAGGGGGGGGAGGAGGTGGTGGCGGGGGCGGCGGCGGTTACGGCCGTGACCGCGACCGGTAAGTTTTCTTCATTTGAAATTGGAGCCATCCATCCGCGACATCAACAATGGACCGGCTCGCAATTTCAGCGACAACCGCGCGGGCTAATCGCCTATGCGATCGCTGTTTGTTGCTTATCGGCAGGGACCAGCGGCTTCGGGTCGATGGTTTCAACGATCCCGCATTTGTAACTATACCGCTCGACTGAGGTACCGCGCAGACCTTGCGCGAGAAGAGCCGGTATGTCCAGTTTTGATTCCGCCTCGTCCAAATCTTCCGCTTTAGCTGAAAGAGCCGGTGATCGAGGCATGAACACCGGACAACAATCGTGGAACGGCTCCGACGAGAGATCGTAGGTGCCGATCTCGCGCGCCGCGGCGAGGATGTCCATCTTATCCGTGCCGATAAGCGGCCGAAAAACCGGCATGCGAGCCACGGAGTCGACTGCGGCGAGGTTGCGCAGCGTTTGCGACGCCACTTGGCCAAGGCTGTCGCCCGTAACCAATGCAAGCGCGCGATCCCGTCGCGCCAGCACCTCGCTGATTCGCAGCATCATACGCCGGTAAAGCAAAATGCGGAAAGTTTCAGGCGCGTAGCGAACTATCTCTCGCTGGACGGCTTCGAACGGAACGCGATAGAGCTTCGCGCGAAATTGATACGGCACCAGCTTCCTCATAAGCCCGCCGGCAACGTGCAACGACGATTCTCCCGGTCGAGCTCCCGTCCCGTAAAAATGCACGAAACTCAGATGCGCCCCGCGCTTCATCATTTGATAGGCCGCAACAGCCGAATCGTATCCGCCGGAGAGCAAGCAAGTGATTCGTCCGGCCGTATTCGCCGGAAGCCCCCCCGCGCCGGGCATCTTCCGGGCGTAGACGAGCACGGGCCCGGGCGTGATTTCGACGTAGCACGTCAGCTCGGGATCGTTCAGGCGAACGCGAGCCTCGCGGCCTTGTGCGCGAAGTTGTTCGAGAATGTGACGCCCGACCATGGATTCAATTTCCATCGTCGGATGCGGAAATGTTTTGTCGCTGCGTTTGGCGCGCACGGCAAAATTTGCGAAGCGCAAAGGAGCAATTTCGTTCCATGCTGCCTCGCACACGGCTTTCATATCTCGCTCGACGGAATGAGCCACCGAATAATTGGCGATTCCGAGCACGCGCCGCACCCGTCCAATGGCTTCTTCGAGCGATGTTTCCTCCGCCAGCCGGATCAGAAACCGATCGCCGGGCTGCTCGATTCGGACGACGGAAATCCCCTCAAGGCTCTGTCGGAGCGCTGTAAATAGTTTACCGAGGAAAAATCGTCGATTGCGGCCCTTCAGCCACAGCTCGTGATAGTGCACGACGATAGCTGGATTTCTCATGGAAACTTATTGCGGCTCACATCTCCTGTTAGCCTAGAAAGAGTATAACAGCGCCGCGGGAAAGCAGAATGCTTCTATGCTTGTCCAGCCGTGGAGCGAATTCCTGTGGGGAATCCGACAGGCGAAAGGCCCACCCCTCAGCTTAGACTAGAGCCGGTTCCCCGTCTTGCTCGGCGACAGTCCGCAGACGATTCGGCCTTCCCCGCAACTGACTGTGTCGCGGCAAACTTCCTGCCACTGAACGGCAAATCGGTTCGGTGTAGCTGTCCTGCGACGAGTTGTAACTTGGCATTCTCGTATCCTGCGCCCTTGTTGTTCGTAAGCATCACTCAGCCGTTTAGGTCCGCGCTCTTCTTATCGCGCCCTACCGTTAGTACATAGTCGGCGCTCCAATTGATGTTATTCGCAAGATAGGAAGCCTCCACTTTTTGCGCTTCACCGCCGCGATTATCGAGCGTAGGGCGGCTGTAAAGATTCTCGGGCACATCCGGGAAGTGATACGGGCCGCTCTGCACGCCAGTGACGATCTCATTCCCAATCTTCCACACGGGGCCGTTATTGTCGGAGAGAAGCTGGGCTTTTACTTCCGAGCCACCCCAAATGAACGAGACTTCGCGCCCCACATATTTCTGCACCAGCTTCTGCGGGTCAAGCAAATCGTATTCGTAGTTTTGTTCCACCACATCGACCTTCGTGGGCTCCGTGAGCGAGCAAAATGATACCGACCAACAGCGAAGCGCGTGGAAAATGCTGGCATGTATATCCAATTGTTGTATGATCCGCGCTAAAGTGGGCATGAACGCCACAAATTTGCATAAGGGAGGCAGCGATGGTCCGGAATGTTTGGAAGGTGATCCTGGCGGTTCTTGTTCTGATTGCGACTCCTGCGGCGAGTTCATGGGCCAAAGCGGAATCGAATGCGGCCGACGAAGCGGCAATCAAGAAGCTGGTTGCGGATTTTAATGAGTGTTTCAATCGCAAGGATGCGCCCGCGTGCGCGGCGCTCTATACCGAAGACGGCGACTTCACCAGCGTTCGCGGTGACAGCAATCACGGCCGCGCGGCCGTCGAAAAGCATTACCAGACGGTTTTCACCACTTTTCTAAAGAACGCTCATCGTACCGATAAGGTTCGGAGCATCCGGTTCGTAACTCCGACAATCGCTTCCGTCGATACGGATTGGCAATTGACCGGCGCATTATCCCCGAACGGCACCGAGGCGGCCCCGGCTACCCGCCAGGGTCTTCTAACTTGGATCGTCACGAAACACGAAGGCAAATGGTACATCAGCGTCTTCCACGAACTTGACTTCCCCGGCAAATAGTTCGCGACAAGCGGTCCGATCCGGCGGAGTAAAACTGACAGCGCCAAAGCAACACGATCCGCCGAGCCGCGCCGGTTACGCCTGATTAGCAGCGAAATAGTGCAAAAACAAGCCTTCCCTCCGTGGATGTCGCCGCCCACCGAGCCCAGTATTCAGTGCATGGCTGGAACTTCTTCCACCAAGAATGGAAAAGTGCACGTGACTCAAGTAAACTGAGGGCCCTAGCCGACTGCGGAGAGGTGCTGGAGTGGCCGAACAGGGCTGCCTGCTAAGCAGTTACACCCCAAAAGGGTGTCGGGGGTTCGAATCCCCCCCTCTCCGCCATATCTTGAATCCCTAGTACTTCTGGTCTATTTTCATCCCTGCTACACAATGCTACATTTTTTGTCTCAATTGCAGGGCCTTGCACGCCCTTGTATGGAGGCAAAGTAATCGTGGCGATCACAACTGTCTATTACCGGCACAAGACCGATCGAGGATGGCGCTATTCCGCGTTAGGCATTGGACGTCGGTCGGACGCGGCCAAGACTGGTCCTTTTTTTATCCGGATTCGCGATGGCGCGAATAAATACAAATGGCAAAAACACGATACGGAAGTCGGTGCAAAGAAAGCTGCCGAGCTTGCTCCAGTGGCTCGTAAGGCACAAGAGCTCGGGCTGCTCGCTGACGATTTCACGAACGAAGCGAACAAAGACCGAGTGCCGATCAAGACCGCCGTGGAAGGCTATCTGAACGAGCGTCGTTTCGGAAGGCCACGATCCATCAAAGCGTATGAAAACGTGTTCGATCAGTTGCTGACAAACTTGCCTGGCGGCATTAAGTTCATCGATCAGTTGGCTACTCCGCGCACATTGACGGCATATCTGCAGTTTCTGCACGCGCAAGGCTACAGCAACAAGACCATCAGCATCCGGATGGGATTTGTTTTCTCGCTGCTCAAAGCCAACGGGGTCGAGCGGTCGTCGAAGCGCGTAAAACTGCCAAAGGTCCAGCGAGTTCGGACAAAGGCATATAACCCAGATGAACTCGCGATGCTCTTCAAGGTGATGACTCCCGAGGAATATCTGCGTTATTTGTTTTTTGTCCGTACTGGATGCCGTGAGCAAGAGGTGCAGTTTGCGACATGGCGCGATATCGATTTGAAGAACCTACGATTCACCGTCACAGGCGAGGGGAAATCGGACGTTGGGTTCGTCCCGAAAAATCACGAAGAGCGCCAAGTTCCATTAACAACGGAATTAGGGTCGCTCCTCGCCGAGGACAAAAAGCATGCAAAATCTGATCGCTGGGTGTTTACAAACGAAGATGGGAGGCCGGAAGGACACTTTCTGCGGAAGTTTAAGGCGCTCGCAAAGCGTGCTGGACTGAACTGCGGAAAATGCAAGGCCAGCATTCGGGTGGGTCGATATGACAATCGTCATGCAATCAATATGACCTGCGAAACCCACCCGCTATGCGAGGAACATTATCTTCACCGACTTCGCAAAACGGCGGCAACGAATTGGCTACGGTCTGGTTTTGACCTGATGAAGATCCGGAGTTGGCTCGGCCACAAGTCCTTGGAAGTGACTCAGATTTACCTTGATGCAGAAATGCATGATCCAGAAGAGCAAAAGAAGCTCGACCGCGCTGGCAAATTCTAATCCGAGGACGAATCGTCCCCGCGCGGAATTTCTTCACGAGGTAATCGTTGGCAGAAAACTGAAAACTGGATCTTGGGTTCGATCTTCGTGGTGATGGTGCTTGAAATTGCCAGTATCGCTGGCCTGCGGTCATGAAGGAACTGCGATACGTGGGTGAATGCGCCGACCTTCCAGCCAGGTTCAATAGTTGCGGAACTATCTAGCCCAAGAAGTGCCTCAGGGGTGGCCAGGAAACCAACTGCAGCTTAAACAATCTGCATTACGCGGCGGCTCTCACCAGGCAGCGGATAGGGCTTTTTTTTCAGACTGCCGATTACAAATCAGTGGAGGCAACTTTGCACCATATGTTAAACCCCGTTTGGAATCGTGTGTAAACATATCCTTTAGCCGCGAGTATCAACGCGGTCATAAGAGGCACCGATGAACAAACACAGCAAAGAGCCCAAGTTCAACATCTTGATAGACACGTGTGTGTGGCTCGATGTTGCCAAGGATTACCAGCAACAAGCCATTCTGGCCGCGCTGGAAGAACTCATCCGCCAGGGAAACATCGAGCTTATTCTCCCACGCACCGTCATCGATGAGTTTGTCCGCAACAAGGCACGCATCATCGAGGAAAGCAGCCGAAGTTTGTCGAGCACGTTGAAGCGCGTAAAGGAGGCTGTGGAGAAATTCGGCGACCCACGGAAGAAGAACGCCGTATTGCGCCAGCTCAACGATGTGGACCATCGCCTTCCATTGTTGGGCGAGGCGGCCGTGCATACGGTCGGTCGGATCGAGGAGCTTTTCGCGCATGCGCCCGTCATTGAGATTTCCGATGCGGTGAAACTGCGTGCGGCGCAGCGCGCTATCGACAAACGCGCGCCATTTCACAGGCAGCGCAACGGTATCGACGATGCGATTCTGATGGAAGTCTACGCAGATGCAGTTGCAGCGAAAGCAATACCAGGCAGCCGATTCGCCTTCGTCACGCACAACACAAAGGATTTCGGCCACCCGAGTGCGAACAACAAACTTCCGCACCCGGATATTGCGGCTTGTTTCTCGCGCGTGAGATCGCTTTATTTCATCACCCTGGGCGAAGCGTTACGCCGCGTCAGGCCTGCACAGTTCGCCGACCTCATGATCGAGCAGGAATGGGTTGAGGAGCCGAGACGGCTTACAGAAATCGTGGATACCATCGGCGAGCTGATTGACAAGGTTTGGTACAACCGCCATCAGGTCACACGCGAGAAAATCGAGCGCGGAGAAACTAAGATTGTCGAGAAGGAGACCTTCCCCGTCAAGGACCACTCGCGCCGTCCCATTCAACGCGATGTGTGGGAAGGTGCGCTAAAGAGCGCCGCCAAAGTCGAGAAGAAATACGGCTTGAAGAATCTGGGCCCCTGGGATGATTTTGAGTGGGGAATGATGAACGGTAAGCTCTCGGCCCTTAGGTGGGTGTTAGGGGAAGAGTGGGATAGTTTGTACACGTAACCGGAGGGTTGGCTTAATAAAGAAAGCGCGGTCGCTTGCCTGAGTTCGTCCGGCACTTTGTATTTGCGCGGATATGTTAATGTTTCCGGGCGTATGAGCGGGAGGCTAATCGTATTCGAAGGCCCGGACGCCGTTGGAAAGTCCACGCTGGTCCAGTATCTGCGAGTACTTTTGGACCAGAATCAGCTCACGAATGAGACTCTGTCCTTTCCCGGTGATCGCCCTGGCACCATTGGCAAGTTAGTTTATGACCTACACCACGCTCCAGGAAAGTTTGGTATTGAACAGATTTCCCCCATCGGACTTCAAGCGTTGCACATCGCTGCGCACCTGGACGCCAGTTACTTCGGCCAGTACCAAGCACATCGTGCGATTCGCGGGAGCACCGAAGCCAGCCTGAATATCCCCTGAGGATGAGGCACTCACAGTTCAGAAAGTGAACGGAGTGCCGTGTCTACGCAATCGGAAGTAACGCCTGCAATCGAAGTCGTTGAAGTACCGTATCCCCCTCGACGCTGTCTCAACATCTATTCAGCCGCCTAATATTGCTCTTGTAGGTGTGCCGCCATCGAGCAAGCAATTCATGATGGCAAACTGAAAGCAATCCGAATCGGGCGTGGCTACGTTATTACCCGAGAATCTCTCGATAACTTTATCGATGCGTGTGAAGCGGTCGAGCCGCATATTCCACCGTCTATTGCCGCACGTCGAGCAGCGAGGGCAAAGCCCTGCGAATACCATTCCGTAGCAAGAGGTTCACGGCCATGAATAAAAAAACGGATAACCACTACGAACTATGGGAAGTTGCTAGTTTCAGCGATGCATACACCATCACCGACAAGGGGGCTGCGTGCGGTATTGAGCAGTGTTATGACGGTACGCAAAGACCGATCATTTGGCCCGTTAATAGCAAGACGGGTGAACCGAGTGTGCCCTTGGATACGGCGAAGAGCGTCCACCCGGTTGGGTCCATCATTCTTGTTGCTGCCAAAGATAAAGATGGAAATCCACTTAAAGCACCATCGTTCGAGGAACAGATGCAGATGATGGGCAAGACTGTTTCACCAGAGCAAATCAAAGCATGGAAGAAAGAAATCATCCGGCGTGAGCGAAGAGAAAAGCGAGAGGTACAAAGGAAGGAAGCGTGGGCTGAGTTCGAGAAAGAGCGTGCCCAACTGGGATCTGGGGCTTATGCAGTAACCTCGCGGCTTACCAGCAAGGTTGCCGCTACCAATCCGAACCTTATATGGGGAATCAGCCGAAAGGTGCAAGCAGAACTCGAACGTGAGTTCGATGCGAAGTTTGAGACGTGGCTCTCCGGTCAGCCAGTGATTCGTACGGAGTCGAAGACAGCATGAAAACGCCACGGGTTACCGCGTTCTGCGGATTTCTGTCAATGCAGCACGGTACCACCCACATCACACGACAGTGATGTCTTCTATTTGCTCTCGTGGAAACTCCTGAAAGAGCCGAGATCGAAAAACGCCATCTTATTGAGACGATATTCCTTAGGCGCCGCGCGGAGACCAGATAACAACCTGCCAGCGCCTGTGGCAGTCATTAAGAGGAACAGATGTACGATAAAATCCCCGAAGAGATGCGGCGCCTGCCTCAGTGGATCTGCTGGCAATTGAAAGATGTGGCCGATCGAAAGGGCGGCAAGAAACAGACCAAGGTGCCGTTTCGGACGGACGGCAGGCCAGCATCAACGACCAATCCGAAACATTGGGTCACTTTTGATGCGGCTGTGCGAGCCCTACGAAAGACCACCAAATTTTCCGGCATTGGTTTCGTATTCACAAGGAATTCCGGCTTCGTTGGTATTGACCTGGACAAATGTCGCGATCCGGACACCAGCGAGACAGAAGCATGGGCTACGACGATCTTGAATGAGCTAAGCAGTTACACAGAACTTTCGCAGAGCGGCCGGGGATGGCACGCGGTCGTCAAGGGATCGTTGCCGGCGGGCGGTAACCGCAAGGGTCGGGTTGAGATGTATGACCACGATCGATATTTCGTGATGACCGGCAAGCGCGCGGTAAATTCTCGCCAAGAGATTCAAGCGCGAGACCTAACCGGTCTTCATGCTCGGCTGCTTTCTGGGAAGCTCGATCCCCAAACTTCGAGACCTCCCGCTGATCGAAAGGCCAAAGGCACTGACAAGAGCCCGTCGGGGAAGGATTTCGCGCTGATTGGTTCGCTTGCGAAAGAACTCGGCACGAATAGTGCCGCGAGAATTGAATCTGAATTACGAAAACGACACCCAAGGTATTACTCGAGCCGCGAGTTTGCGAAGAGTCGGCCAGGGGTTACTGGATGTATTCGATCGAACGGTTTCTGAAATACAGACGGAGCAGGATATTCCGAAAACCTGCAAGCATCGACTGTTCCGGCGCCGCTTAGGTTCAATCTGAACCATGGCATGTCTGTCCTGCCCACGGCAAGCCAGAATTCTAATCGAGTGGATTTGCCTAAGGAGCTTGGCATGGAATCAACACCGGATGAGATCACTCCAACGCATCTAACACCCTACGGTGATATGCACAATCTCGATGACGTCCAGAAACTCATCGGAGGATTGCTGTATAGCAGTGCGAAAGCCCGTGCTACTGCAGATTTGCCCGTAACTAGAGACGAAGCTATCAAACTGGCCGGCGAGGCGATCTGCGCAAACATCAAATACCGCGGGACATTCCATAACTGCGATGGAGTCGGCTACATCCTCCTGCGCGGGCAAGAAGCCAAACCTGTCCGTATAAGCCCCGACGATGCGCGATTCTTAGACTTGCTGAGAGAGTACGGCATTGGAACCGGAATGGAAGCGGAAAGACGAATCGGAAAATTTCTCGGGATTCGGGCCATTCAGGACGGCCACAAGACTTCGATTCGTCATTTCTCTTACTACAACCCAAAAACAGAAGCGGCTTATGTGTGTGAGCAGAGGGGACAGTTGTTACGGGTCACAAAAGAAGGGATCGAGAGGGTTCCGAACGGCACCGACGGACAATTATTTGAGTTCAACGATAAATATCAGGGTTACGCCGTCGACTTAGGCTCACTGTTTTTTATGACTTGCGGAACGAACCGCGCGTTCGTCCCCTCTGACATGCTCAAAACAGTCTTCGATGGCATTCAGTTCGAGTCGACTCGGCTCACGGTGGACCAGAAAATGATTTTGGTCTCGGCGTGGATCATCATTATGATGCTCTCCGGTCTGATCGTCGAGAAACCTATTCTGCAGGTTATCGGTCCGTCAGATAGCGGAAAGACGTCCATGCTGGAGATCATCGGGCGCACTTTATTCGGTCCGGAGTTCAGGGTCGAGCGTCTACCGGACGACGTAAAAGAATTTGAGAACGCTGTGATCAACAATGATTTTCTTGCCATCGATAACACTACAGGGATTCCGAAGAAGATTCGCGCCTCGATTTGTCAGACGGTGACGGGCTTCCAGGTGACGAGACGGGAGCTGTTTACCACTATGGGGCAGGTTCAGCGACCTTCGACGGCGACTCTGGCCGTAGCCGGCATCACGAAAGTCTTGAATGAGACGGAGATCGCCAACCGCAGTCTCGAAATACATATCAAAGAGCGGCCACCAGGAAATAACATCAGCGAACAAGACTTACACTCCAATATCGACCTGACGCGCGCGGATATGATGGGTGAGCTTCTCTTTCGCATTCAGTTGGTCTTGAAGGCGCTGGACGCACAGCGCGACTACACCCCGACCACCAGTCTGCGACTGGCCGGATTCGCAAGCATTATCTTGCGCGTGGCGAGACACGAAGGATGGGAGGCTGAGGCCAAAGATTTGATCGATACATGGCATGAAGAGCAAACCGAAGCGGCCCTCGAGGGCGACGACTTGGCGGAAATCCTCGCAATGTGGATGTCACGGCCAGAATGGCAGCCGATGACACTGTCAACTGAGGAGCTGAACCGTCAGCTGTGTGTCGTGGCCAATGCCCACTCGATCCGCGAGACGAGTTGGGAAAAACAGGCCACAGTGGCTGGGTATGCGACTGCAGCGCTCGATGGCTTCCTATCGCCGGCGGTTCGGACTCGAGATCGTTGTTGATAGACACACCAAGAGCAACCGGTACCGCTTTGCCCCCACGGATGAGCAGCTGTCGCTAACGCGGGGGACCGAGCCCAAAGGGGACCGTGCGGAATCCGAAAACGAGAAAGAAAGCCAAGAGCAGTTGTTCTGATAAATCAGTCGACCCGATCAATACCCGAGGTTTTGGATGGCGCGAAGGCGCCAGAGACGGCCTGTCCGGAATTGCTGTTCTCCGGATAGGGACCGAACCTGCGGGGACTGCGGGGAGTATTTCTCCTTCTATACGCATAAGAAAAAAGGAAAGTGTAGAATAAGGTAGCTATATATAGAAGGCAGGGCGAAAAAGGTCCCCGCACTCCCGCATGTATCGTGGCAACCGACCCCTTTTTCATTTTTTCATGCACGATTTCTGTTTTTCATAAAAACGGTGAATTGGCCCTCGGTCGATCTATTTGCTTTATTCTCATAATTTTATGGGCATCGAACGCATGGTGGCAGCGGACTTACAACGGCACTTAAATCTGGTTACAGGCGAAGTTACACTGCACTTAAATCTACTTACACTCCCTCGAGTCCCGTGGATGGCTCCGCGTAGGATCGGACCGGCAAAACAACGAGCGAGCGCTTTAAAACGGCGCCGGGTAAGCAACGTATAAATCGGCCGGAAGTTGCGTTTCCGAGACTGAAAATGTAGCGCAACTCTGTAGCACAAAAGTAAGTACTGTATTCCCAAGGTGGCATGCCTCTGGCGGAGAAGTTTATATTCTACCCCACGAGCGGATCGAGCAAGTTCGTCCGGTCGTCCACTTCCTCATCCAGCCGGGTTACGTCCCACAATGCGATCAACTATGTTGTCACAACGAAATAAAAGGGGGGTCCCTTGGGGACTCAAATTGGCGGCGGAAACCCCAAGGTACCTCTCCAGCGACGGCAGGGCCTGGTACACCTGGCTAGGATCATTCGTTAATCCTCATTACATCCACGATCCGGCGAACCAACATCTCGTCTATTTGCGCGCTATGGTGCTCTGAAGTCCGTGTACCCGCGACCTAGCCTAATGGGAACGACATGTACTGGAAAGCACTGACCAAAGCAAAGTATGGCTCATTGCCGGCCCAGGTGGCGCAGTCGCCGTTTCCGCAGGCTTTCACAGACTCGGCCGAGCTTGGGTCGATCGCGGCAATAAACATGTAGCGTTCGGTCCAGCCCCTCCTCGGCAGAAAAGCGCCACTTCCATCCTGCAGCTCGACCCGAGTGACAACATCGCCGTCATGGTTGCTCTCTAGCCCATGCCGCCCGCCGAGATGAAGTGAAGGAGTCACCGAGTGCTGGCACTGGTACGGAAGTACCGTGGGTTTTTGATTGGAGTGACCGTAAACTCGATCTGCATCCGTTCGAGTCCAGCCGGTCAACCCTGGAATCGCCGTCGCAAATACTCAAGCTAGATGCGCTCCTGAAAGAGGAGAAGCCGTGGGAAAGAGAAATAAAAAGCCAATCATAGTCGTGCCAAGCCATGGGTCGATTCACGACCTCGTCAATGCGATTGCCGATGGATTGGAGAATTTGTCGCCCAAACAGCGGGGAAAATTTCAAAAAGCATTTCGAGAGGCAGGGATAATACAGCAACAAAATCTGTGCGAAAACGCGACACTGGCGTGGATGAAGAAAAATAACGTGCCGCCGACGCCAGAAAATTATTTCGCGCTCGCCTATCTAGGAGACGAGCCCCCGGAAGAACCGAATCCCGACGACATCATCGCGGTGGGTAAACTCAAAGCAGAATCCGCCCGTTTGATGGAAATGGAAGAAATACCGAGCCTCGATGAGGTCCTGGACGCAATTGCCAAAGTGCGGAAGGACTACATCGCCCGGCAGCGCGCTTTGTGGAAACATGAGTTGGAGGCTGAACTGAAAGCGAGAGCGAAGAAAGGATAAATTACCGCGCTCTTCGAGAAGGAGTCATGAAGGGGCATTTTCAAAATAGCGCGGCCGCTGGGTTGGAGCGTCCACTCGTTATTGATTCACCTTTTGTATAATGTCAAACAAGCATCGAGAACGAGACCAAAGTCTCTAGCAACCGAGCGGGGTTTCCAATCCCCGTCGCGGTGCTGAAAATGATGCGGCTCAAAAGGAGCAAAAACATGATTCCCAACGATACCAAGCGACAAAAGGCATATTACCTATTGCGGAAGCTCACCAGTGACCGCATCGCCCGCGCATTGGGTCTTGCTGATGAAGACTTGGCGAACCTCTCGCTCTCGCAGCTCATCAACTTGCTTTTTCTGATGCACGGTGACGGCGGGAGCACCGGGAACTTCAGCGTTTCATTCGCAGCCGCACTTGAACTTGTCGGAGCGGAACTGGTCTGGCACGAGCCTGAAACAGAGAAAGTTGCCGTCGCTCAGTTCGTGCAGTAATCGGGCAAACAAATACGCTACGCTATACTGGGAATCGGATTCACGGAGGGCAACCATGGATGCCGGTGTGCACTTCAAGAAGAACATAATCGATCGGCGCCTGCTGATCCAGGGCCTTGGCCTCAGCGCAGCAGCCACGCTTGCGGCAAGCGCTTTGCGGAGTCCACTGGTAGCATTGGCTGCCGAGGCAGCCAGAACCGGTGGAAGAGTTTTCCCTGTGGTCACGATCAATCATCTCTCCTTGGCCGCAGCCGATTACGCTAAGATCCGTGATTGGTATGTGGATCTGTTTGGGATGCGTGTGGTGTGGGATAACGGAAAGATGTGCGCCCTTGAGTTTGGTAGTCTCACGCAGCCAAACGGCATTTACATCCGCGGTCTCAACCCAAATGAAAAACCGAACGTCGGTCACTTCGCGTTCGGAACCGCGAACTTCGCCGCACAAAAAGAGTTCATGAAGGCCGAAATGGAACGCAGAGGCTTGAGAAACATTCGGCCCGATGGCTCGGTGGGCTGGAGTGCCACTGATCCGGCGGGATATCTGCTCAATACATGGGTTCCCATCAAGGACATGGCCATGTATCCCGGCGCTGCTGAGCCCTGTGCGGACTCGGAATCTGAGGCGTGCAAGGCGGGTTGGGAATCAGGACTTAAGAATCTGAGTTCTATCCCCAGAGCGAGCGGCACGGGTTTCAAAGCGACTTCTTACAGCTATGTTGTCCTGAACGTCCCAGAAGAAGATATCGGCAAAGAACGCGAGTTTTACGCAGGGATGTACGGGATGAAGGTTATTTACGACAAGCCTTCACCGGACTCTGAGGTGTTCCTTAGGTTCGGCAAAAATACATTGTGGCTGCGCAAGACTGCGAATCCGGGCGATAAGCCGTACTGCAACTATTACGCATTTGTAGTAGAGAACTACAATAAGGTCTTGGTGGAAGCTAAATTGAAGAGTCGTGGATTGGACCCCAAGCCTAATTCCCAATTAGCGTGGACGATTCAAGATCCCGACGGTATGCGTGTGGAAGTCGCCGGATGGGGATTCACCGAACATTTTGCCGAAGAGTGCAAACACAGCAACACGAATTGCCCAGGTGGGTTCCAAGGATAGCGGACGAACGTACGCGGCGTTGAAAAGATCTGCGGGACTCATCTTAAGTTCTCACGATCGCTCCGACAAGATTTGTGCATTTGGAGGTCACTGTGAAGCGGTTCAGGATTTTTGTTGCGGTTATCGCAGCAGCTTTTTTGCATTAACAAAAGCTCAGCACAAATGGGCGGGAAGACGGCTGATCGGTTATACGTCCTTGACTGCGGCCAGGGGCACACTGAAGATCAGTCGCGCTGGACTGTCGGCGTGAACGTGGGTAAGCCAATCGATATTTCGGTGAGTTGCTACCTGATCCATGATTCGCAGGGTTATTTTCTGTGGGACACAGGCATTTCCGACTACGTTGCCTCGATGCCAAACGGTTGGCAAGCAGGAACCGGACCTCAGAGCATCCACTGGACGCGCTCCAAAACACTGCTATCCCAACTTGCCGCAATTAATGTCAAACCCTCCGACATACGATACATTGGGATATCTCACACTCATCCTGACCATATTGGAAATGTCGAGTTATTTGCTATTTGCCAACATGCCGGACCAGCAGAAGCTTCAGACGCTGTTGTCCATGCAGCGGATCTCCAATCTTGCCGCTTTCTACCATGCACAGATTTGGATTCTTCACGATATCGAGCAAACGAAACGCCAGAAACACGCGCCTGACTACTACGAATAATAAGTAGGATTGAAGACTGCGTTGGCTAGCTTAAGCGCCGATTTGACTCCAGAGCCTCTCTCAATGGCGTATGGCGTAAAGACCCGCCTTTGATCTGTCCCATGAATTCTCCCAACAGATAGTTAAAATAATGTCCCGTAGGCTGGGACGGCCATCTGTGAACTGGGCTTTCGACGGACACTCGTTCCTTCTTGTACATCGACGATCTTCCGTGTCTAATACCCTCAGGAGGTTTCATGAACATCGTAGAAGCATTGCACGGAGAAGAAGCGAAGTTGCATCGGCAGCTGTCGGCTATTCAGGGAGCTATTGCAACTCTGAATGGTAGCGCCAAGCCTGTTGTGTCAGCCGGGCTAATTAGCAGTCCAAGTACGAACGGTAAGAGAACGATGTCTGCCGCTGTTCGAGCTAGGATTTCTCGGAAAGCGAAGGCACGATGGGCGAAGATTCGGGCAGAGAAAAGCAAGGGGAAGACGACGAAGTAGAGACTGCGCCCCTCAATTGTGAGCAGGTTCCTTGTGTTTCTTCTCCCGAAACCCATGATCTATTGAAGTCTCGGCTTCAGCCCCAGCTACGGCTTAAAGCAAGTAGCTGGGGTGTGAGCCAACGTCCGGTTGTTTTTCATAACAACGCCGGCCTCGCTATGACCGAGACCACGGCACGATGCCCTAACAGGATACTGAAAAAGTCGGAAATCTTGTAACGAAACAGCACAAAGCGCATCCAATGGCGCATGCGAGGAAGCGATCAGCAGCAGAATCACGTGTTCAGCTACATCTCCCCAGAACAGCGAGTACGCAGCGATCATCCGCTGCGACCGATCCGCACGATGGTGGACGAAATCCTGAAGCAGCTGTCTCCACAGTTCAATAAGATGTACTCGAAAGTGGGTCGCCCATCGATTCCGCCGGAGCAGTTGTTGCGCGCGCAGCTTTTGCAGATGCTGTATTCGGTGCGCAGCGAGCGGCTCTTGATAGAAGAGATGGACTACAACATTTTGTTCCGCTGGTTTGTGGGGCTGAATTTGGATGATCCGGTGTGGGACGCGACGGTATTCACCAAGAACCGCGACCGGCTGCTGGAAGCCGAGGTAGCCAAGGAATTTCTGGCGCGGGTAGTGGGGCAGGCGCGAGAGAAGGGATGGACGTCGGATGAGCACTTCAGCGTAGACGGTACGCTGCTGGAAGCGTGGGCCAGTGGGAAGAGTTTTCAGCCCAAGGAGAAGAAGAGTTCACCACCGCCGGACGATCCG
>Ga0182024_10014157_pt1 | contig 15452 bp, 13 predicted proteins | sample P32metaG_FD_120480 | JGI IMG/M metagenome (GOLD analysis project Ga0182024, IMG submission 120480) | Permafrost microbial communities from Stordalen Mire, Sweden - P3-2 metaG (Illumina Assembly) | ecosystem: Environmental > Terrestrial > Soil > Wetlands > Permafrost | place: Sweden: Stordalen... | reverse complement strand
GGGTTGCGCTGCGGTTGAACCAAAGACCTCGAAAGACCCTGGACTTTCAAACTCCGGCAACTAAACTTCGCTCAAGTGTTGCGTCGATCCCTTGAACTCGCACAGCATTCTGTTCACTCCGGCTTTCTGCCGTCAAGGGGTCTAGTACTCGGATCCGTCCGTTCGTGAAGGGGCACGCTCCGCCAACCAATTCTAGGGATTCGCTAATTCCGAATGGGCATGAGTCACTCACGGGCTTAAGTGGGCACCAGCTCGCAATATTTTTGACAGCGACTAGGAATGCGTTCATGTCCGGTTCATTGCTGACGACCCCCGGAGGGCGAGATATCGTACGGGAGGAGAGTGTTTTGCTTTCGCGCGCGGCCCATCGAGCGGATGGTGAGGTTGCCACATTGTGTTTGGCACTTGCTTTCAGAGGGACTCGAATATTCGAGCTTTTGGCAATAACGCGCGAGCACGGTATTGTTCTCAATATCGGGCAACGTTGGATGGGGCACGCGCGGATTAAAACATCTGCAATCTACATTGACGTTGTCGGCCGCGAAGGACGCGCATTAACGCGTCGAACATGACGTGCTCTGGAACAAGTATATTAAGCAAGCCGCTTCTCTGAACCGCGCGGCACCTTCATTGGCGATCGCATACCACTCCCGCAACGGTCGTGTGGCACTTGAACGTACTGGCTTGAGGTGTGGTCTTTGGGGCCAAGTCAACTGTAAGGCTCCCGACTTTATCGGAATCGCCCTTCGCGCGCAGTATCGCTTCTATCTTCTTCGCGAGCTCGGACGCCTTTGGTTGGATCGCGCGAGTAACGCATCCACAGGTTCCATCTGGACACCCACAGGCTAGCGCAGAGGGCGTTTGCGCCCAGACACCCAAAAGAGCCATAACGCCAAAAATACCGTATGCAGAGCCTTTCATTGATCATCCCCCTAGAAGTAGCCCAGCGAGTGTAGCTATGGTCGCTCCAAAGCGCAAGGTTGGGTCGAGTCTCGGCTATCGCAGAGGTATTAAATCTTATATACCTATCGGTGCCGCCAGGTTTGGGATTCATGGGAAGTCCGAGTAAAGCAGGAGGTCTCGCTTCAGCCATCAAGGACCAGTTGGCGTTGATTTCGCTTCTCGTCTTGTTTGCCGGCTTTGTTTCGACAGACACGTATTATGCCGCGTTCGGGCTTCGCTTCCAGTTGTTGGATTTGTCAATCGAGCATTTGATGTACAGAGGGATTACAGCGCTTGTAACCAGTTGGGTTCTGGCGCCTGCCTATTTGATTGCGGTGATTTGGCTGGCAATTGGACCGAATCTCATTGTCCAAGTTGACAAGAGCTCAGCGGTCGCAGCGCAGGCCATTACATATGGTATTGTGTTTGCAGCGACGGTGATCGCCTATTTTGGGGGAATCATGGCCGGGCGAGAAGCTGCTAGCGAGGATATCCTGCAGTCCAGCTCGCACCTTCCGGTGATACAGACGATCAAGAATGTCCAAGGCGGTGTGCTTCCATTCGCCGGTGATCGCCTCCTCATGTACGGGAAGGATCAGGTAGTGGTCTTCAGGGCTGTGTTGGGGCCGGCCGAACAACCGTTTATTCATATTTTGAAAGGGGACGATGTCGGTGAGATTGTGGTGCTACGTTAAATTTACGGTTTCAGTCCTTTCGCTTGCGGTCATCTCGTGCGGGCCAAGCGCTGCTGACACACTCACCTTGAGCGACTCTACATTATTTGGGCGTGTGCTGCAGGTGTCACCGACGCAAGTTATATTTGCTCCCGGTTGTTCGGGCCGAAGCGTCCTAGATAAGGCGTCGATTAAGCGTATCACTTTTGAGCCCAGCTGCACTCCAAAACCGGTGCTGCCGTATAGTTCGGGTGGTGGGTTTTGTCACAATCCACAGAATGTCGAAGTGCTGAGGTTTGAAAATCCTTCATTTGTCGTGTCAGCTTCCGACTACCAGCTGACCGATGGGAGGGTTCACTGGGTATCCGTGGACGGCTCGACGATGACTCACGGTCCAAGCGCGAATATTGCCAGCGTCACCCGGCAACTCATGTGCCCGGAGGACATAATCACGCCACAGTTAACAACGGCATTTTGTACCGAGCAACGCCAATGGGCCGTAAACTTCAGCTATGAACCGGTCCTCGGAAATAAAATTCTGACGCGGGGGCTGTCATTTTATCTGGAAGACGAGCATGAACAACATTTTGAAGATGTTAACGGGGTTGGAGCCACTATCCGCGACGCATTTGGAACGGCAATCAACGAATGGATGGCGTCTCTTCAGGACCACAAGCAGAGTTTACCGATGTCTGTGCAACAGGCTGTAGACAAGATGATTTCGCACTCCGCACACTTTGCGTTGTTGACACCTCCACAGGTGATACAAGTTTCGTGCAAAGACACCGCTACATTCGTCATCCGATACGCGGAGCACGATGAGAGTCAGCTCATAAACGAAAATCATACTGGAAGAAAAGCGGCGAGAGCAGAAGTTGCCGGTCGAACGCTTTTGATAAATGGAGTCGCGTATCGCTGCTGGAAGGCGAAGCCGCAAGACGTTCTCTTCCTCAATCCAGTCAAAATAGGAGGGCCGAGTTGCTACAATTTGGTTCCGATCTTTGTGCACGAGCTTGGGCATGCTTTCGGCCTGGTGGGACATGTAGATGATCCGGTTCACCCTTCTGTTATGGACAGTGTGTTGCAGCCCGTTGCGCTACGACCGTCCGCGGCCGACGCCGAAGCGCTGGCGCGGGTATTAATGCAGCCTATTCAGGGCACTGAAGCGGGACGATTAGATGCGGATGGAGCGGGCGTACAAATCCCTTCACGATTAAATTGATCTTGTTAAGGCATTTGACGACCGGGTGACCAGAGGGTGGTGTGGAGATGGTTCCGCACGAGCTCTCAATGCCCGGCAGCAAGCTGAGCGTCGATCCCGAAATTTGAAAACGCAAGTACGCTGATGACCAAATGGCCGCGGTCACACCCTGCAATGCTTTGGTTGACTGTCGCAAAGACCGCTATTCTGTGCGATACAGGCTGAAGCCGGAAAACGCGGCGGGCGAACGCTTTCGCAGTGCACGCTCGCCTCATTATGCGGACTGGCGGGGGGACCGGCGAGGAGACAGGAATGGGTGGGACACTGATCTTCATTCATGGCACAGGGGTCCGTAAGGCTGGCTACGACCAAAGCATGCAGAGCCTCACCGCGGGTCTGAAAAAGGCTGGCCGACCGGACATCAACGTGGCCGGCTTTCTCTGGGGCGATCCACTCGGCGTGAGAATCGACGACATCGCAATTAACGCGGTGCTTCCGCTCGCCAAGGCCAGAGGCGTCGGCGAGGATGACTCGCAGTGGGAAGCGGCACTTTGGGCGCAGTTGCTCGAGGATCCTCTATTCGAACTGCGCATGGCCGCTATCCGAGACGCAACTCCAGCGGGCGCTCAGGGCGCGCCACTCCCAGGCGGCGTCCCGCTGCCCGACATTCAGGTATCTGGCCGAGTGGCGGCGTTGCCCGGCAAGCTCCAGGACCCATTGCCGGGAGGGGTTCTGGCGGTCATGGTCGGACAGGCCGCAGGCGACATCAGCCAGTCGTCCGAACTCGCGAAGGCAGCGCTCGCGGCTCCTGATATTGACGATCCCGATCTCAATCGCGCTATTGCCCGCGCGATCGTCGCCGAAGCGCTTGTCCGGTCACGCGGGGAGCTCGGCCAAGGGCCCGACGCCCTTTATGTCATCGCCGCGCGGCGCGATCTCGTCCAACGCGTGGCCGACCTGCTCGTGCCGGCGACGAAAGGCCTTGGGGGCTGGCTGTTCGACAAGATCAAGGGGACCGCGGAAGCCCGCGCTACAGGCTATGGCAAGAAGCGGCGCGACGAGCTCATGGCCGGGGCAGCTCCCGGAATGGGCGATATTCTGCTGTACCAGCGGCGAGGAGATGAAATACTCAGGGCAATCGAGGCGGAGATACTCAAGCTCGCGGTCGGTGGGGAGCCACTTGTCGCGCTCGGCCACAGTCTCGGTGGTATCATGCTGGTCGATCTTCTGTCCCGGCCGCGTCCTGGTGGCCCGCTTCCGGTCACAAAGCTGATTACGGTCGGATCGCAATCACCGGTCTTCTTCGAATGCGACGCGCTCGAGATCATGAGACGCAACCAACCGCTTGCCGCTGGCGCGCCTTTCACGCCTTGGCTCAACATCTTCGACCGGAACGATTTTCTGTCTTTCTGCGCCAGTCGCGTTTTCCCTGGCGCGTCGCACGGTATCGAGGATTTCGAGATAGCGAGCGGCGTTTCATTTCCAGATTCACATAGCGCCTATTTCCGGCAGGACGCATTCTTCGCCAAGATAGTCTCGGCGTGGCCATGACGCGCAACGCGGCTGCGCTGGTCGTTGGCATCGATCGCTACGATGACAACGGTATCCCGATTCTGTCTGGAAGCATCCATGATGGCAAGATCGCGGTGGCTTGGCTGCGGAAGATCGGTGTGCCAGTCGCGCGCATCCATCTTCACGCAAGTCCATGCCCTGCGCTGCCGGCCGATCTCGACGGTGTGCCCATACTATCGGCACGGTTGGACGACATACTCGGGTCGCTCGACGCGCTCTCTAGGGACAGGGGCGACCAATTGTTCCTGTTCCTGTCTGGCCATGGCCTCAACGTACCTGGGGCGACGGGCGGCGCTATCTTCCTGGCGCGGGATTATGGCTCGGGACTCCCGAACAGTCTGAAGAACATGCGGATGCAGGGCTACATCCAATGGATGCTGAGCTGGCAGTTCCGCGATCAATTTCTCTTCTACGATGCCTGCCAGAATCCCTCGACAAGCATCGGCCGTGTGAGCCTCGTCAAGGCGATCGATCCGCCAATGCTTGACGCGCTGCCGGTAACGTTCACGGGCGGCATGTTGGCCTGCTTTTCGGCCTCGCCCGGACAAACGGCTTGGGCCGGAACGGGCGACGGCGTGCTCGTCCGTCATGTTCTGGAGGAACTGGATCCCGATGCGCTGGCGGGCATGGCCCCCGATGCCCAGCAGCAGGATTCGGTCATGTATGACTGGAGCACGGGTTCGCGCCGCCTCGATCTGCGCAGCCTCTTCGGGGCAATTATTGCACCTGCCATCACCGAAGAAGCTGCAAAGGCCGGCAATGCGCAGACCCCGATCTGCATTCCCTACGGGACCGCCACCGCATCTCCCTTCTCACCCATTCTCGAATTACCCGACGAACCAACTTCGGACATTACGGTCACGTTGCTCCCAGTCGAAGCAGCCGCCGCAGTTAAGGCCTTACGCCTGTCCATCCAGACGCCGCCGCGCAACGCCTTTCTGCCAGATGCAGGAAAGGAACTCGTCAATCCCCTTCTGTGCAAAGGGCCTGTTGCAACGGAAGTGAGGGCGTCCTGTACGCCGAAGGAAGGCAGCAAATGGCGAACGCTTGACTCGCCGCAAACGGCGATCCTGGGCGACAAGCCCGCCACAATCACGTTCACATTCTATCCGACGCCTCCGGCCGGTCCTCCCGGTCCCCCGGACATGTACAATATCAGGGTTACGGGTTCGGACGGCTCGCCCTCGTTTCCGCTGGGAGCCGCCGCCTATGAGCAAATCGCTAAGACAAATGCCCTAAACGCGGACTTCGAGGAAGGCGTGAGCTTCACTACTCACGAGAATGGACCCGACATAGGCTTCGACGCGAACATCGCGGGAGCACACGAACGCGCAGCGACGGTCGCCAACGACTGGCTCTGTGCAATTCGTCAGCATGTCGCGGACCAAGCAATGTCTGCGATCTTATTCCCTCCCGGCACCGATCCGGAGGGAAAGTCGCCGAATATTCGCTTCAGCCTCGCAGAAGGTGGCGCCGTCGGGCTGGGTGGTTTTCTTGGCGACCTTAAGTCGGTCGCAGTCGTTGCCGTGGGCGACAACGACCCCGCGCTAATCTTATCGCTTTCCGAGATCGAGCAGCATCCGGTCGAGCGCGTCGATCCGGGTCCGCATCGCGTAACCATCGACCTACCCTGGGGGCGCTGGAGCCGCCTGATCTATCCTAGGGACGACGGCAGTCAAGCGCACTGTGCATTGCCGCCGAGGATCGGTCGGGAACCTTTGCGCAATGCTTGGCTGCGGAGCGCAGGCGGTGAGAATCTGCCATCAGTAGATGCGCAGACCGGGCGACGCATTGCGACAGGGCTTACAGCCGCTATCGTCACGCTCGGGCAGATCGTCGACAACGACGATCGCGTCGAGCCCTTTTCACGCACCACGCTTCCGGAATGGGATGTTCTCTTCTCGGCAGCACGGCTAGACGTGGTCAGCGAATCTCGGATAAGGGACCTTGCAAGCGATCCTCCGGCCGACCTCAAGGCCGAAGAACGCGCTCTTCTGTTGCTTGGGCTTGGCCATACTGCGTTGGCTCAGGGCTTCTTCGGTGCGCTGCGCGCGGCGCTCGCGCCAATCGACGGCATCTTCAGGAGAAGCGTGGACTACGCGCTGCTGTCAAACAGCTTGCTCGCAGAGGATAGGAAAAGAGATGCGGAGACGCAGGCTGCCAACATCCGGAGGCACTGTGATGAGCAGGATCGTCACCTGGCCCCGGCAATCATCTTGCATTGGAGCGCACCACTGTTGGCCAGCCTGTACATGAAGGTAGAGGCGTCATTGCCCACTTGGCTCACACGCCTTGCGCCGAACTCGATCATCGCCGTTCGGACACGTGCCGACGCCCATATCGAGGATCACACGGGTAAGCACGAGCGTGCGACTGCCAAACCTGCAGAAAGTCATGCAGTTCACGAGCGCGCGCCACCATCCGCTACCGAACTACCTGCGGCCTCGGATCTCTCTGAGGTGTTCCGTGTGCTGCTGCGCCGACGGCGTGACAAGGATCGTCGCGACGACGAACCAAAAGGGTATGCGTAAACTTGAAAGCAAGCGGTGCTTCACCGCCCTTAACGTTACGCGGCGAGTTGCTCAGGCTCGGCGCCGCAGTTCATGCGCATCCTTTGGGAGAACGGGTGACCGAGACACTCGGGATGAATAAGGCTTTCCCCGGTCGACAAACCCCGTCTGGAATCTTATGCCGGACCACCTAGGAAGATCGTCGTAATTGAGCGACATTATGCGTAGCCACGCGACCTCAGCAAGCGTGGAAAGGGATTCTACCAATGGATGTTCAGTAGGATTGCCCTCGCTACAATGGGGGGTCGTCTGCTGCAGAATGTATTCCCGCGCTTTCGAGGCGTATCTGGAGTATTGGTCAAGTCGTGGTTTCAGAGTGGAGAGAGTCTTTTTGAAGCTTACAAAAGGTCCGAGCAACGTATCACTGGTGAGTTGCGCCACTACATCGTCCACAGCTTGTATGAGCTCTTCAAAGTTAGGAGTCACAGGAGTGAGGTAGCGCTCGGCCTCCCGACGAACCCGGTCGCGCTTCAGCTCACTGTAAATACGTCTGAACAATCGGACGCCGTCGACTCCCGACTTAGGAGCCAGCATTGCGTCCCTCAACCAACCAGTACTCGGCCCGTATGCGCAGGAGGCGCCGGCGCCTAAAACGACTAGGAGTTTCGGACTCATGGCGAGCCCAGAGGTGTCGACTTCTTAAATCGTTGACAAAGTTGGCGAATTAAATCGATTATTATTTGACGCGGGTCGGTTCGTGATAAGAGTAATTCGGTGGACATGCTCGGTCCTTTGCAAGTCCCGGAATCGCGCAAATCTTGCGTCGAAAACCTCGCCGGGTTCGTCCGCTGCCTTTCTAGCTTACGAATGTGCCCCCTTTTATAAGTTTTCGGTGACCGTCTCTACGCGATCGGTAAAACATGTTCCCGGTGCTTGCTCGCAGACATAAGCGCTTTCACTGACAATCGACAGCGCCATTGCCCTAAGTGCTCCTTCGGGTTTTTGACCGCCACTGAAACGTGCCGCTCGGCGGTCGCACGACCGCTCTATTCGACCAACACTGTCGCATAGGGAGAATCAAGCTCAGTCGGCGATCGGATTTTCCATCTTCGGATCAACTTCGAGAGCAGGGCATGTCGAGTCCCGGTCGTTTTTGGGCAGGTAGCGCGTCCTTTCCGACGCAGTGAGGTCTGCTAGCAAAAAGGACTCGCAAGCCGTTGAGATGAGATCTTCAGGCCGCCAGATAGAATACATAACGGTTTCTGGTTCTCCGCCGGCGACGATGACGTACCGACCGTCCATCGAAAATTGCACGGTGTAATCGTCGGCCTTTCTTGGGTCGCTTGGATACGGCAATAGGATCGACGGTCTGGGATCGTCTATGCCAATCACCTGAAGGTTTAGTCGATCAAGGATAGCCAATGACGAACCACTTGGGTCAAACGCGAGCGAAAGCACCCTAGCAGGCAATTCGAACTCGCGATTTATCGCTGTGGTGTAAGCGGAGATTAGGACAGGTGCCTTGCTTCGCCAATCTCGCCAAACACGCACAATGCCGCGCGTTGTCCCAGCTGCGAGCAAGCTGCTATCCGGTGACACCGCAATCGATGAAACATCGCCGACCTCACTCGAGTCTTGACCCATCAATAGTCTAATCGTCGACGAGGTCTTCGGCGTCTGCCAGTCGCTCAACACTTCTACCTCAGCGCCGCGCGAAATAGCTAACGCGCGACCGTCGCGATCAAATCCTACGTACGATCCATCCGTGGTCGTATTCACCCCAAATACAAGAGATCGAAATGATTCGTCCTCCGTATGGCTTGCATCCAAAAGAAGAGATTGTGTAGGCTTCAGTTCTACTGGTCCTTCCAATCGCCATACGTTCAAGTGTCCACCGTTGGTCATGGCGAGAACAGTGTCCGATGCTGGCCCGAATTGCAGCTGGTTCAGCCCCCAACCCGTCGATAAAGAGTCTGTGTTTGCCGTACCCAAGAAGTATAGTGTGTGCAAGAGTTGTTTCGTACTTAGCGAATAGACCCGGAGTACAACTTGGCGACCACCATGCTGATGAGAAACCTCCGTGCCTAACGCCACGATCAACTTTCCATCAGAAGAAACGGTCAACGAAAAACCATTGCCGACACCGGGCGCATTCCGAAAGACCGTATGCACAGCTGGGCGGCTAGTGCGCCAATTCCCGATCGAGATCACGCGATCATTGTAGTCTGCCTGGCCGTCGGGAATGTGCCCGTAGTCTCTATCTGTGAGAAGAAGATCACCTCCCTGCGCCGGCACCGTGAGCCCCTGTCCTCTGGCATTCAGCTCAAGGTGAGATTTGCCAAACCTAAACGCGGCCTCCCACTCTGTAAGTCGATTTCCGTAGTCCACTGTTACCAAAGGTCCTGATGGTCCTTGTACCCCTATTGACGTGAAATCCCCCACGTTCATCTGGGCATTGATATACGTGCCCAAATTAGAAATGAGCCCTAAATTGCGTGGCGAACCGTACTTCCAGTGACCAAAAATAAAAGCAAACGGCGCGGTATCTTCTAGCTGATCACGGGCAATGCTACCGTGTATTACAATGGCGTCGAGGCCAGCTAAGAATGTTGGAGAGGATGAAGACGCAAGAAGTGACTTCGCATTACCCAAGGGCACTGTTGTCACGGATGGTACCTTTGACCGCCAATCATGGATGACTGAATACAGTGCCTCTCCACCCGTTATGACCAAGTCATCTCCATCCGGAGAGAAGGATACGCCGGTGCCCCCTAGGTTTAATCCCGACATCGATTTCACAAGAGAAAAAGTCCCCAAAGAATATATTACAATGTTCGGTGAGCTACTATTCTTCACGTCCGTCTTGCTAAGTACCGCTACATTCCGGTCGGAATCGACGGCGACATCTAGTCTCTCAATGTGCTCCATCGGTGGCGGAGGCACAGGTAGTTGTGTAACATCGTTGCCAAGCCGGCAGAGCAAAGGAAGAGGCGAAACGAAGCGCTCGGGAAGGCCAATCGTGTAGCCCGAATAATCGGTACCCCAAAGAAAATGTCCGCTTGGGTCAAAACGGAGCGTCTTGAAACTCAGGTATCTTTCAACGTTAGTTCCTCCGATGCGAAAGCGCTCTTTTCCCCTTGACGGAGCGGCGGTGCCGCTAGGAGCCGAAAACACCTGTAACTGCCTGGAGCGATTATCTTGTTTGACGCGATCGACCAATGCTGCGGCGTTACGCCCGTCCGAAGAGACCGCAAGCGAGACGACAAAGAAACCATCTCCGGAGTCGTCAATTGGGGCGGACCATACCTCAGAAATCTTATTGGAAGTGATTGTCGCTATCACCAATTGTTTCTTTGTTCGAATGTACGATATTAGCCATCGACCATTATCGCTAACGGCGGCATCTTCTCCTGACAAGTGAAATCTAGCCGAATGTAAATTAACCAGCGACATTGTGCGTGCCAAGAACTGGGTCGCCTCGGCGGTTGGATGCAGGCGCCACGAATGAATCGCCAATAGCGCCTGACGTCGAATAGAATTATGATCGTCAAGCCCCATACCTCGTATCTCATCGTCGATCGCAGCGGCTTGGGCGATGAGTGCCTGCTGAGCGGCAAGTTGGCGCGGAGCGAGGTATCCAAAATAGCCAGCAGTACACAATAATCCACTATACACCAAGAGTTTGATTGGGTCGGCGATCCCCAAGAGCGTATATATGACACCCTGAATGGGGCTACTGTTGCGTTCATCGGCTTGCTCGACCACGCCGGAGAGAAGAGGAAGCCAATACTTAATCATGAACGAGTCGTCAGTCTTAGAAGTGCCAAAATACAGACTGTGCCCTCCGTGAAAAAAGCGATTCACCACTTGATCGCCAGAAAATCCATAGAAACCTATGCGTCCAGCCATACCCGTAAACAGTACAAAGAGTTGGCTAAGAAGCAGCACATTGTCGTCGATAGCACAGTCGTTAACGAGTGTGCGCACCCTGCCGGAGCGGGACAAAGATGACCAAGAAAAGTCGGGTTTGAGCACAGAGCCGGCCAAAATTATGGTATCAATATGGGGCAACTCACGTGAGACCATTGCGCGTAACGCCCATCCGATTAGGTGCGTCCCAAAACTGTGACCTACTATGACGTAGTGCGCGTTCGGGTAGTCCTCGAACAGTGCCTCTAATTGTATGCGAAACGAGCGAACGGCTAACCAGCGGAGAAACGGAATAAGGAATGCGATTGATGAGAAGTAGCCGTAGGAGTAGTTGCGGACTTGAATGGCGGGGTCTCGCTGACGGACTAGGCGGCGAAACCGAGACTGCCATTGACCGAACGTTCGAATGCCATGAACGGTAACGACAATCTTTTCGGGCGTCATGCCGTGGTTCCGAAGTTATCGATCGCGTGGAAGCCAAAATGCCGAATCGTAGTGTGCAGGTACGATTAATGGGACGGCGTTGTTATAGTTCCGAGAACAGTAGGCGAATTCTGAGAACCCTAACTGAAGCGGATGACATAGCTTTTCCATATGGCCCCTGCGAGCTCTTGTTGCGGAGGCAAAGAGACTACCGCACCGCTCCGGCCGCATCTAGATATAGCGCGTTAGGGGCCGCTGCGGCAGATTCGGAGTGGGAATGGAGCCACGCCGTGTGCCGTCCGTGCATCAGGATTTGATGACGAAAGTCTCCCCGCAATCTAAAGGTTTGGCGATTTGAGTCTTCGGGGAGTGCCTACTCCTGGTGATTCCATTTGGCCTATGGGTCTCCGGATCGCTTGAACGCTAGCTGCGACGACTGCCGTGAACAGAATACTCTGCGGGTTCAGGGGGGCGACACTGGGTGCGAGTTGGCCGATATCTGCTGCGTGTCGAAAACGGCCGCCAATGCACAACCCTTGATCTGCACGATCAGAACTCCAGATTCAGCGCTCGGTCCGGGACTGGCAATGCGAGAAACCTTCGTACGGCTTCTTTGGACATTCGCGGTTTCCACTCTCCGGTTTCCCAGCGGTTGAACGTGCCTTCATCCACGCCAATCGCGCATGAAACTTCCCTGAGCGTGAGCCCAAGTCGGCGGCGCTGCGCCGTGATCCGCTCTGGCAGCGTGGTCGGCTCTGGGAACGGCTCGTAGCCCAGGAAGGTGTAGATGGCCGGATAGTACCGGACCGTCGGCTGACTCCGGTCCTGTTCCCAAAGCAGGTAGGTTGAACCGTCGACACCCAATTTGGCCGCGACTTCCCTCTGCAGGAGCCCACTTTGGCAGCGCCGTTTGCGCAGGTGTCCTCCAAGGGTTTCAGGGCGCTCCCGATAAGCTCTCTGTCTAACCCATTGGAATTTCAGAGGCACGCCCGGTAGTGGGAAGGCAACGCGGCGATGAACCTGCCACGACTTCATAGACCCTCGTTGCACCCGCTCCCATCGTCTTAACGTCCCCTCGTCCACACCCAAAATTTTCGTTGCATTCCCAATAGAAAGCCCGGGCTGCAGCCCCACATCATTTCGCACAGCGTTGAGCACCGCACGTAAACTTGCTGCCAGACAAAGTGCGTGACCCGATTGCGTCACTGCGCGAAAGTGCTTGCCAATAGTTGAACGCACCGACTCGGGAGGTTCCCAGACGGCCGCGGAAATTACATGGAGCGTTGGGTCCAGTTTCGAACTTTATTTCATCGCCGCACACTTCACGTCAAATGGTTGGGAGTTCTGGGAAAAAAGTAGTTATGAAAATGAATGGCACCCTCTAACGCCTTCAAAAATGCTTGTCCAAAAAGCTGAGCACATGCTCAATCTGTCCACAGTACAATCTTGAGCCCAACTACGACAAGTTCGAACATGAACAATTTCGACACCGTGCAGTGGCTACACGAGACAATACATATTCTCGTGTCTTGTGTACTGGACATTGCCGCCATGGTTCTCACCTGCATAGGAGTTATAAGGATATTGATAGCTGAGTTCAGGCGTCATCTCAGCAGGAGAGATTCTGACAAATAACGCCAGCACCAGTATAACAGGATCCCCCGTCCCACCAACCCGGAAGGGAGGTGTGTCCTTGGCGCGAAAACATCTGAGGTGCAGTCGCCTCCGATCATTAGTAAACACTACGACATTTCGTCTAGCGGTTACCCCTTTCCACGCAATGGGATAGGCTGGGCAGTATTTTTTGGAATTATCTCTCCCAACCTTGTTTCCTTGTCTGCTGGCTGCGAACTCGACTCAGCCACGACAGGACCATAATACTCGACAAGTTTTGTGGGCACATCGTCGCGGCCTACGATTTGCAATCGAAGGCATTTTACGTCGAAATCCTGTGCAGGAGGCGGGCCAAATATGAAATTCATTTTCTCAGCTAGTTTTGCGACACCCGCGATCACCTTTCCGTCCTTCGAGGAATGAACCGTATAGATAGTTACAGAATTCGCAGTATTCAGCATATCTGCTATGCCATATGCACGGTCACCTTCAGTTTTGAATTTCGTGGAGTCAAGAAAGATAAATTTGTGATCGGCCCAGCGAGTTGCGCACGCTCGCTGCAGAGCAAGTTCCTTTTCAAAATGAAATTTTACATCGCCGGTGGCGACATCAAAGGAGTAAGCACTCAATAGCGAATAAGTAAAATGTCGTTGCAGTCCAGCTACAAAATTGACCGCATCATCCCCGATAACACCTTGTATTTCCTCATCCACGTCACCTGGGAACAGAAAAAGCCTAAGGGCACTTCCGATACTCTTCGATTTATCGTTCTCTCGAAACCGACTGAGCGTCGCCGGAATAACGTGACCGGGTGTATACCACTTAAGAAAGTATGGCCGGCCAATCTCTTTGTTTTTTACGATCCACTCGAGAGCCTTCGTCACTATACAGGCAGGGGTGGTTCCCTGATTTACAATCATTGAAGCAACTGTCTCGCGCGTAGCTTCCGAACTCTGGCCGCTCGGCCTCAAGAAATCGTGACGAACAAAATAATCCGCCATTAGCTCCTTATCATCTTCCATTAAATGCGTGCGTGATGCTGCCCAGTTCTCTGAGTGAATTTCATTGATCTGATCAACATTCGACGTCTGGTCATTAGCAACCAATTTGTGCTCCGCAAGGCTCATGGTTCCGAACTCCCGTTTTAGGACAACCGTGTTGTAACGTCTTTTCTTGCCTTGGCCGACGGTCTTGCGCCAAGCAGGCGACGTAACTCATGCTGGAAACGTTCTTCAATGTGCTTGAGTTCGTGAATTACTCGCCTCAAAAAATGAATCTTCGTGTCGTCCTCGATGGGACCCATACCGCCGGTGATGTTTGGGCGAGAAACTTGAAAGAGAAACATGCCACAGCGAGGGTCACCAAGCTGAGTCAAAACAGCTTCGACTCCGGCGGGTAATGCCTTCTGGTCCGTAACCGGTCGATCGAGCAGAATAGCGCGAAGGTTATCGAATACTACGTTGGACGATTCGATATTGACTTCATCGGTGACTCCGCTACTCGAACAATTGTCGAGTGTCTTTAACACCAATCTACCAGACGGTATTGATCTTAAGAGGTATTCCTCTTTGACCTCCACAAGAATCTGTTGCAACCGCTCGACCACAGCGAACACGCTTTCGAGGCCAAGACCAAGTTCCGATTGGTTGCCCGTTAGCCGGCTGATGTTAGAGGGATGGGTGCCGACTCTGTTAGCTAGCTGTTCGTTTGTACGAGTATAATCCCTCAGAGCTACAGTCAGTTGTGCCCCTTGGGCAATCAAGATCTCTCGCGCGCAGCTGTTAGCCGATCTGCGGGAGCGAGCATCAAAGGTGCAGGCGCATTTCCAATCACGCCCGTAGCGCTCGTGGACCAATTTCGCGAGGTCTGGTCGATCTTCTTGCATCGGACCCCCCCTTTCCACCATTTCTTGGTTGGGCCAAGATAAGCTTATGATCGTCGCGATGGTTGCGTCATGCAATTTAAATTGAGCGCTAGACCGGTCTTTGACTTGGGCTGTTGCGGCGGCGGCGCGCCCGATGGGGTTTTGCTTTTATCGCCCGGCGGGCTTCGCTTCACGACGGCGGCGAACAAGCCGCTTGACCCCGTCCGCTCGTCAGGCCCCCCAACCCAAAAGCAGGCGGGTCTCTATTTTTCCGATTCGATTAAACAGTTACCCGCTACGTCGTTGGCCACCTGCTCCTCGCTCCGCAAAAAAGCTTGGGGCTCAAGTAGCCAGTGCAACCATAGCGCAAAATCCGAGCTTCGTCATGATTTGTTTCATTGGAACGGTCGATCGACACTGGGTGCGAGTTGGCCGATCTGCGCTCCGTGTCGAAAACGGCCGCCTATGCACAAGCCTTAATCCGCACTATCAAGACTCCAGATTCGACGCTCGGTCCGGGACTGGCAATGCGAGAAATCGTCGTACCGCTTCTTTGGACATTCGCGGTTTCCACTCTCCGGTTTCCCAGCGGTTGAACGTGCCTTCATCCACGCCAATCGCGCATGAAGCTTCCTTGAGCGTGAGCCCAAGTCGTCGGCGCTGGGCCGCGATCCGCTCTGGCAGTGTGGTCGGCTCCGGGAACGGCTCGTAGCCCAGGAAGC
>Ga0182024_10014156_pt1 | contig 15452 bp, 14 predicted proteins | sample P32metaG_FD_120480 | JGI IMG/M metagenome (GOLD analysis project Ga0182024, IMG submission 120480) | Permafrost microbial communities from Stordalen Mire, Sweden - P3-2 metaG (Illumina Assembly) | ecosystem: Environmental > Terrestrial > Soil > Wetlands > Permafrost | place: Sweden: Stordalen... | reverse complement strand
GCTGCCGGTGGCCCTGCCGATCACCGGGGCCGTCGCGGCGCCGCTGCTCGCGCGGCTATCCGCCCGGCTGCCGGTCATCGTGTCGCTGGTCGCGCTCGGCGCCGCCGCCGCGGTCCTGCTGCTCGAGGCGCCCGGCGTCTTCGGCGGCTGGGTGCTCGTGCACTACATGGGTTTCTGGAAGCCGGTGAGCGGTCACGCGCTCGGCATCGCGTTCGCGGCTGACCCCTTCGGGCTGCTCTTCGCCCTGACCGCGGCGGTGATCGGCGCCATCCTGCTGCTGTACACGCTGTCCGAGCTCGGCGGTCTCGGCCGGCGCGAGCTGGGCGGTTACGCATGCCTGTTCCAGCTGCTGCTGGCCGCGCTGATCGGGGCGGCGCTGACCGCGGACCTGTTCAACCTTTTCGTCTGGTTCGAGGTCGCGGCGCTGTCCAGCTACGGCCTGACCGGGTTCTTCCTGGAACGGCCGATCTCGCTGGAGGCCGCGTTCAAAATCCTGGTGCTCACGACCCTGGCCAGTTTCAGCATCTTCATCGGCGCCGGCCTGCTGTACGCCAGGCACGGGGCGCTGAACTACGCGCAGCTGCACGACGCGCTGCAGGGCCATGTCGCGGCGCCGGACCTGATCGCGCTCGGCCTGCTCATCGGCGGCTTCGCCACCAAGGCCGGCCTGGTGCCGTTCCACGGCTGGCTCGCGGACGCGCACACCGCAGCGCCAGGGCCGGTCTCCGCGCTCTTCTCCGGCCTGATGGTCAACCTCGGCATCGTGGCGATCGTGCGGGTGGTTTTCTTCATCTACGGCCCGGGCAGCGGGCCGGTGCTCGGGCTGCTGCTGGCCGTCGGGCTGATCTCCGCCCTGGTCGGCGCCGTGCTTGCCCTCGCCCAGGATGACCTGAAACGGCTGCTGGCCTGCGACACCGTCTCGCAGATGGGGATCCTGGCCGTCGGCCTGTCGACCGGCACCGCGACCGGCGTCGGCGGGGCTGTTCACCATCTCGTCAACCATGCGCTGTTCAAGTCGCTGCTGTTCCTGTGCGCGGGCGCCATCGTGCACCGGACCGGGCTCACCAGGCTGTCGGAGATGGGCGGGCTGGCCCGGCGGATGCCGCTGGTCACGACGGCCTTCGTCATCGGCGCGCTTTCTATCGCGGGCATCCCGCCGTTCAACGGCTACGTGTCGCTGGGGCTGATCCACTCCGGGCTGCTCGGCCAGCACGAGGTCGCCGCCTACGCCGCGATGCTGGCCGCCCAGGTGATCACCATCGCCGCGCTGGGCCGGGCGGCGTGGCTGGCGTTCTTCCGCCGACGGGAGGAGGGCCACGGGGAGCTGGAGCGGCTGCGGCCCGGCATGCTCGCGGGGCTGACCAGCCTGGCCGGATGCTGCCTGGCGTTCGGCGTCGCCCCCGGGTTCTTCCTCGAGACCGTCATGGCCCCCGCGGTGTCCGGCCTGCTGCATCCGGGCCGGTACGCCGGCGCGGTACTGTCCGGCGCCGGGCGGCTGCCGGCCGCGGGCATCCCGTTCGACTACGCGTCGCCGGGCGAGCTGGCCTCCGCCGTCGCGGGCCTTGCCTTGGCCGGGGCGCTGGCCTGGTGTTACCTGCGGATCCGTGAACCCGCCCCGGTCCGCGTACTGCGCGCCGCCCACAACGGGTCGGCCAACGACTACGCCGCCTACGCGGTCAGCGGAACCTCGCGGTGGTCGCCGTCCTCAGCCTCGTGCGGTAGCGCTCACCGGGCCGGCGGGCCGGGAGCGAGCCAGCGCTCCATGCAGGCGAGGAGCCCTTCGGTATCGACCGGCTTGGTGACGTAGTCGCTGGCACCGGCGGACAGGCTCTTGTCCCTGTCGCCCTGCATGGCCCGGGCGGTCACCGCGATGACGGGCAGGCTGGCGAACCGCGGCATCTCCCGGATCGCGGCCATCGTCGCGTGCCCGTCCATCTCGGGCATCATCACGTCCATCAGCACGAGATCGATGTCATCACTGGCCTGCAGCATGTCGACGCCTTTACGGCCGTCGGGCGCGTGCACGACGGCCAGTCCGTAGAGCTCGAGAATGCTGGTGATCGCGAACACATTGCGGACGTCGTCGTCCACGATCAGGACCTTCTTGCCGCGCAAGATGGGGTACGCGCCGAGCTGGCCGGGGACAGGCAGCCCGGGGGTCGCCTGGCCCGGGAGCGCCTGAGCAGGGGGCGCCTGGCCCGGGGCCGCCTGGGCGGAGGCCGGTGCTGCCGCTGGTGATCGCTGGCCGTTCCCGGCCGCTTCGCCAGCCGGCCGCGGCGAGTTCAGCGTAGGCCGGGGCGGGTCCAGTGCCGGTGCAGTGAGGGGCGGCAGGCCGCCCGGCTGATCCGCCTCGCCCTGCCCGGTGGCTCCGGTCCGGCCGGCGGGGTCGGCCATTCCCGGGTAGGAGCGCGGCAGGTCCAGGGTAAAAGTGCTGCCGGTGCCGAGCTGGCTGTCCGCCCAGACGCGGCCGCCGAGCTGTGCGGCGACCTCGCGGCAGATCGCCAGGCCGAGGCCCGTCCCGCCGTAGCGGCGGCTGGTGGTGCCGTCGCCTTGCTGGAAGGCGTCGAAAATAGTCGTTAGGTTGTCATCCGATATGCCGATTCCCGTATCGGTGACCGAGAAGGTGATAACCGGATCGGCGCCCTGATCCCGTCGGCCGGTCACGCCGATGCGCAGGTCGACGCGTCCCCGCGCGGTGAATTTGACCGCGTTAGACAACAGGTTGTGCAGAATCTGGCGCAGCCGCTGCTTGTCCGTGAAGAGTTCCGCCGGCACGTCGGCATGCGGCTCGACCACGAATTCCAGGCCCTTGTCCGCCGTCAGCGGCTGGAAGATGGCCTGCAGCTCCTCCACCAGGGTGCTCAGGGCAAAGTGCTCGGGATGGATGTCCATCCGGCCGGCCTCGACCTTGGACAGATCCAGGATGTCGTTAATGAGCTGCAGCAAGTCTGACCCGGATGAGTGAATGACGTGCGCGTACTCGACCTGCTTGGGCGTGAGGTTCGCGGCGGGATTCTGCGCGAGCAGCCGCGCAAGGATGAGCAGGCTATTGAGCGGGGTACGCAGCTCGTGCGAGACATTCGCAAGGAACTGCGACTTGTACCTGGAAGCCAGGTCCAGCTGCTTGGCCCGTTCCTCGATCTCCCGCCTGGCCTGCTCGATCTCGACATTCTTGACTTCGATATCCCGGTTCTGGCGGGCTAGCTGCTCGGCCTTGTCCTCCAGTTCCTCGTTGGACTGCTGCAGCTCCTCCTGCCGTGCCTGGAGCTCGCCGGAGCGGGCCTGCAGCTCCGCGGCCAGCCGCTGGGACTCCGCGAGCAGCGCGTCGGTCCGCGAGTTCGCGATGATGGCGTTGACATTGACGCCGATCGTCTCCATCAGCTGCTCGAGGAAGTCCTGGTGCACCTGGGTGAACCGGTTGAAGGAGCCTGCCTCAATCACGCCGAGGACCCGGTCCTCGAAGACGACCGGCAGCACGGCGAGGTTGACCGGGGTAGCCGCGCCAAGCCCGGAGGAGATCTTCACGTAGTCGGCCGGGGCATCCGTCACGACGATGGGCTTCCTGGTCTTCGCCACCTGGCCGATCAGCGACTGGCCGAGCCGGAACTGGCTGGGCGACTCGACATCGGCCGGCAGGCCGTACCCTGCGATCAGGCGCAGCCGGGCGTCATCGCCGGTGCCGTCGGCGAGGAAGAACGTGCCGTGCTGGGCGCCGACCAGCGGGACAAGCTCGTTCACGATGAGCTCGGCGACGGTCGCAAGATCGCGGTGGCCCTGCATCAGCCCGGCTATGCGGGCGAGGCTGGTCTGCAGCCACTCCTGCTCATGGTTGGCCTTGGTAGTCTCCCGCAGCGACTGGACCATCGCGTTGATGTTGTCCTTAAGCTCCGCGACCTCGCCCTGGGCCTCCACCGAGATGGACCGGGTGAGGTTGCCGGTGGCGACCGCGCTGGTCACCGCGGCAATCGCCCGCACCTGGCGGGTCAGGTTGCCGGCCAGCTCGTTGACGTTCTCCGTCAGCCGCTTCCAGGTACCGGACACGCCCTCGACCTCGGCCTGGCCGCCGAGCCGGCCTTCGCTACCGACCTCCCGCGCGACGCGGGTGACCTCGGCGGCGAATGACGACAGCTGGTAGACCATCGTGTTGATGGTGGTCTTCAACTCCAGGATCTCCCCGCGCGCGTCGACGTCGATCCGCTTCGACAGGTCGCCCTGGGCGACGGCAGTGGTGACCTGGGCGATGTTGCGCACCTGGCTGGTAAGGTTGGTCGCCATCGAGTTGACGTTGTCGGTCAGGTCCTTCCAGGTGCCGGCGACGTTCGGGACTGTCGCCCGGCCGCCGAGAATGCCTTCGGTGCCGACATCACGGGCGACCCGGGTCACCTCGTCAGCGAACGCGGACAGCTGATCGACCATCGTGTTGATGGTGTCCTTCAGCTCCAGGATCTCCCCGCGCGCATCGACGCGGATCTTCTGGCTCAGGTCGCCCCTGGCCACCGCGGTCGTCACCTGGGCGATGTTCCTGACCTGGCCGGTCAGGTTGGCCGCCATGACGTTCACTGACTCCGTCAGGTCCTTCCAGGTGCCGGAGACGCCTTTCACGTCGGCCTGGCCGCCGAGGCTGCCGTCCGTGCCCACCTCGCGGGCCACCCGGGTCACCTCGTCGGCGAACGACGAGAGCTGATCGACCATCGTGTTGATGGTGTCCTTCAGCTCCAGGATCTCCCCGCGCGCATCGACGCGGATCTTCTGGCTCAGGTCACCTTCCGCGACGGCCGTTGCCACCTGGGCGATGGAGCGGACCTGCGCGGTCAGGTTCCCGGCCATCGAGTTCACCGAGGCGGTGAGATCGCGCCAGGTCCCGCCCACGCCGGGCACCTGCGCCTGGCCGCCGAGAATGCCCTCGGTGCCCACCTCGCGGGCCACCCGGGTCACCTCGTCGGCGAACGAGGACAGCTCGTCGACCATCGTGTTGATGGTGTCCTTCAGCTCCAGGATCTCCCCGCGCGCATCAACGGTGATCTTCTGGCTCAGGTCGCCCCTGGCCACCGCGGTCGTGACCTGGGCGATGTTGCGGACCTGGCTGGTCAGGTTCCCGGCCATGGCGTTGACCGAATCGGTCAGGTCCTTCCAGGTGCCCGCCACGGCGGGTACCTGGGCCTGGCCGCCGAGCTCGCCCTCGGTGCCGACCTCGCGGGCCACCCGCGTGACCTCGGAGGTGAACAGCGCGAGCTGGTCGGTCATGCCGTTGAATACCGTGGCGATCTCGTCCATCAGCGGGTCACCTACCTGCGGCAGCCGGGTGCTGAAATCGCCGCCCCGCACTGCCATCAAGCCTGCCAGCAGATGCTGTAACCCCGCGTCGGCAGGCGGCTTGCCGGCCACGGCGACCTTCGTCATCGGTACCCCTCGTGGCTGCCCGGCACGGGCAGCATCCGTCGTCCCACTGCTGTAACTCACAGTTCGATACTGCCACGATCGGCGTTAGCGGGATGATGGGTCGCAATCAGCGAGGATAAATCGCGCCCGGCAGCGCGGTCCCCGGCCGCGCGGCCCCGGCAGCGGGCGGCCCGGCCTCGGCGGGCCGGCCGCCAGGCCGGCCCAGGAAGGCGAGCGACTGTGACAGCGGCAAGCGGCGACACTGCGGCCGCCCGGCTGACTTCGCTGATCGCCCGGCAGCGGCATGAGCTGGACGCAGTCCGCTCGCAGGCCGCCGCCCGCGCCGTCGTGGACCTGGCCAGGGGAATGCTGATGGAGCGGCTTGGCTGCGGGCCAGCCGAGGCGCAGCGGCAGCTCACGCACCTGGCAGCGGAGGCCGGGACGACGGTAGCCGAGCTGGCAGCCGAGGTGACCAGCCAGGATCCGGTGGCAGCCGCGGAGCCGGGCGGCGGCCGGCTCAGCCTGGCCGGGGCCGCCATCGAGCAGGCCGCCGACGGCGCCGACATGGCCACTGCCCTGCTGGATCAGGCCCTGGCCCCGGCGGGGGCGACCGCGGTGGGGCTCTGGCTGATCGACCCCGATGGCGGCCTGCAGCTGGCCGGCCAGGCCGGGTTCGGGTCAGCCGAGGCCAGCCGGTGGCGGCGGATACCGCCGGAGATGAACTCGCTGATCCCACGGGTGGCCCGGGACGGCGGCGAGCTGTGGTGGCCTGCCGGGCGGCCGGACGGGGATAGCACTCCGCTGATGGGCCGCTGGCCCGAGGGAGCCCGCGCAGTGCTGCCGCTGCGCGTCGCGGGAGCCACGCTCGGGGTGATGGAGGCCTGCTGGCCGGCGCCCATCGAGGATTTCGCCGCGGCGCAGCGCCGCCAGCTGACGGCTCTCGCGGAGGTGTGCGCGCAGGCACTCGGCGCACGGCTGCCCAACGGGGATATCGCGGCAGACCACGGTGCATCCTGGCTGCTCGGGCTCCTGGATGGCCTGGTGGAGTCCGCCGTGTTCGCCTGCGCGCTGCGCGATGAGCACGGGCGGGTGACCGATTTCCGCATCGACCACGTCAGCGAGGGTTTCGGTGACCCGGCCGGCCGCAGCGCGGCCCAGCTGGCGGGCCTGACCCTGCTGGAGGCGTATCCGGCCGCGGCGGCCGAAGGCGGCCTGTACGACCAGGCGGCCCAGGTGCTCGCGACCGGCGAGCCGCTGCACATGTCCGGCGGCGTCACCGGCGTCCTCGGCGACGGAGCAGCGGCGCCGGTGCTCAGCATCCGCATCGCGCGCCTGTTCGACGGCGTGGTGATCGCCTGGCGGCGGGCAGACGAGGCCGAGCGCCTGGGGGTACTGCTCCAGCATGCCGAGCGGCTTGGCCGGATCGGCGGCTGGGAGGAGAACCTGCTCACCGGCGACGTCCGGTGGACCAGCCCGACATTCGCCCTCTTCGGGCAGCAGCCGGGAGCCCCCATCCCGGTCGCGGACCTGCATACGCATGTCCCGGCCGACGATATTCCCGGCGTCGAGCGCTTCCAGGAGACGCTGCTGCGGGAGAAGAGAGCGACCGCCGCTGCATTCCGGATCATCCGGGCCGATGACGGGAGCACGCGGCAGATGCGTGTCTTCGCCGAGCCGGTCACCGATCCGGCAGGCACCCTGGTTGCCTTGCGCGGCGCGTTCCAGGACGTCTCGGCTCACTACCACACGCAGGTCGCGCTCGCTGCGACGCGTGACCGGCTGGCCGATACGGAGGAGCGGGCACAGGAAGAACACCGGCTGGCGCTGAGGCTGCAGCAGGCCATCACGCCGCGGTCGGCCAAGCCGGTCGAGGCGGCGGGACTGGACGTCGCGGCCCGGTACCGGCCGGCCGGCCCCGGGCACCTGGTCAGCGGCGACTGGTATGACACGGTCATGCTGCCGACCAGGCAGGTGCTGCTGGTGGTGGGCGACATCGCCGGGCACGGCATCGACGCGGTCACCGGGATGGTCGCGCTGCGGAACTGCCTGCGCGGGCTCGCGATCACCGGTGCCGGGCCGGCCACGCTGCTCGGCTGGCTGAACAACGTCGCCTGCCATCTCACCGACGGCATCATCGGCACGGCCGTCTGCGGCCTCTACGATCCGGTCAGCCGGACCCTGCGGTGGGCGCGGGCCGGCCACCTGCCGCCCGTGCTGGTACGGGACGGCCACGCCAGCGAGCTCCCGCTGCCCCAGGGAATGCTGCTCGGTGCGGACCCGGATGCCTCGCATGAGGAAGTCACGACGTCACTGCGGCCTGGCGACACCCTGCTGCTGTTTACCGACGGGCTGATCGAGCGCCGCGGCGATCCGATCGACGAGTCGCTGAAGTCCCTGCTCCGAGTGGCCAGCCGGCCCGTCACCGACGTGGCGCAATACGCCGACTACGTACTGGGCCAGGCGGCCTCGGATACCGACGATGACGCCTGCCTCGTAGCCGTCCACCTGCAGTGACGGCGCAGGCTGCCTAAGCCGACGGCGGGCTGCCTAGGCCGGCATGGCTGCCTACGCCGGCCTGGCGCCGTCAGCGGCGGCATCCCCGGCCGGGCCGGGCCGGCGGTCACCGGCGAGGTCAGGCCGGCGGTCACTATCGAGGTCAGCAGGCGGAGGAACCGGGCCCGCGGCGGGCACCTGCTCCACGCTTTCGTAGAACGGCAGCCGGTCGGCAAGCCCGGTGATCCACAGCGCCTTGGTGTACTTGTAGCGCGCGCCCGCGAGCGCCAGCGTTCCGCCGGAGGCCACGAGCTTCTTCCAGTGGCCGACGATGACAGCCAGGGAACTGGTGTCCATGAAATCGACCTCGGCGAGGTCGATGATGACGTGGTTACGCTCACGGCGGGCGCGGGCCAGGCAATCGTCGAACTGCCCGCTGGTAACAACGTCTAGCTCACCGCGGACCGTGACGACCACGCTGTCCCCGCGATGCTCAGATGACAGCCGGAGCGCATCCAACCTGCCTCCCGCGAAACGGGCCCCAGGGCCGGGGCAGCGATACCGGTCATCGTATGCCCGGACGAATACGGCAAGTGCGTGCATGCCCTCGCCATTGCGGGGGACTACCCGATGGGGGGTGCGCGTAGCATTCTCATGACCGCGATTCCGGTGACGGCCGCGCACGTTGCCCATGGCGCGCCCGGACCGGACAGAGGGAGGTGGCTGCCCGGGGGGAAAGGGAGACGGCCGGCGTGGCTATGCCGCGCTGCAGGCTGTCGGCCTGGCCTGCTAGCCGGCCGGGAACCGCCCCGGGCGTTACGATGCCTGACGCGAAACTCGCTGACGAAGGCTTCCATCATCTGGCGCTCTTGTACCGCAGTAGCCAGGAGTATCTGTCGACCCTGCTCGCGTTCATCCGGGCCGGCCTGGCCCGCGCGGAGCCAGTCTTCGTCGCGGTGCCCGGTGCGGCCGGCGAACTGCTGCGCGACCGGCTGGCGCCAGGCCCTGGGCAGGTCGCCTTCGCCGACATGGCCATGACGGGCCTTAACCCGGCACGGATTATTCCGGCGGTCAGGGCCTTTGTCGATGCGCACCCGGGACGGCGCATCCGGTATGTCGGCGAGCCGGCCTGGCCAGCGCGCTCTGCCGATGAGCTGCGCGAAACCGCCAGGCATGAGGCACTTATCAACCCGGCGTTCCGCGACACTCCGGCCACCATCTTGTGCCCCTACGACGCGACGGCGCTCGCATCATCTGTCATTGACGATGCGAGGCGAACGCATCCCGTCCTGGTCCGCCACGGCGAGAAGCAGGCCAGCGCCGAGTACCCGGGGCCGGACGGCCTCCCGCCAGGTTGCGACGCGCCGCTGCCTGAGCCGCCGCCGCGCGCGGCCAGGCTCGGCTACGCGGCGAACCTGCGCTCGATACGTGACCTCGTCGCCAGCCACGCGGCCCAGGCGGGGCTGACGCCCGGTCGCGCCGCCGACCTCGTGCTGGCGGTCAGCGAGGTCGCCGCCAACACGCTCCGCCATACCCGGGCCGGCGGCATCCTGCATGTCTGGCGCACCCCGGACAGCCTCATCTGCCAGCTCCATGATCAGGGCCTGATCACCGACCCGCTGGCCGGCCGGCGTCTCCCGTCACTCAGCTCTGCCGGCGGTCAGGGACTCTGGGTGGTCAACCAGGTCTGCGATCTCGTCGAGTTGCGCTCCGGCCGGACCGGGACCACCGTCCGCCTGCGCATGCGCCTGCGCCCGGCGTAGCTAGCGGGCAGCCGCCGGCTGCCGCGTCCGCGGGGTAATTGCGCCCGCCTGCCGCCGCGCCCGCGCGCCAGCCGTGCCCGCCGCGGCGAACATGGCCGCGATCAGCCCGTCCGCGAGCCCGGCACGCCGCAGCGGCGGGCTAGCGGCGGCAAGCGCCACCATCGAGGCGGCATGGGCGAGGTCGACCTGGGCGCCGATGGTCAGCACCACTGCGTTCGGCGCCGCCGCAGTCACTGCTGCCTGGATCAGATGCCGGATGCCGAGCAGCCGCGTCACCGCCCGGGCACGCGGGCTGGCCGGCCAGGCCCGAGACAGCCGGATCGCCGTACCCGGGGCGCACAGCAGGACCGCGCCGTAGCCGCCGCGGCCAGCAGGAGCAGGGACTCCCCGAATGCGTCCAGCTGAAACTAGCCGTTGACCCAGTTCCCGATGAGATCGAAGCCGTCGGGATAGCCGGGCAGGTCCAGCCTGCGCTGGTCGGGTACCGGGGCGCCGGAGACGGTGTAGGCCGGTGCCAGCCGTGGCCCGTCGGCATGGAGCCGCTCCGATACGAAGCTCACTGCCTGATCAAGCAGCGGGCCGGCGCCGGCCGCCGCCACCGCTTGCCCGGCGTAGCACTGGTCACGGATCCAGGCGTAGCGGTAGTCGTAGTTGCGGCCCGCCTCCGCGCGCTCGGGCAGGCTCGTCGTCGCCGCGGCGACCATGCCGCCGCGGGAACTTGTCAGGCCCCGCAGCACCGCGTACGCGTGCCGGGCATCGCGCCCGGCGGTCACGCCGTCCAGTGGCGGCACGGCCTGCGCCCAGGCGGCCTCGGTCGCCCGCCAGGCGGCGGCAGCGGCCGGCGGGCCGGCCTCGAATGGCCCACCAGGGCGGCGAATACCGCATCGCTGTCCCACCGCGGTGCGCACATCCAGACGATCTCGCCCCGTGGTCCGACGACTGCCCCGCGCTCCCCGTCGGCGAGCAGCGCGTAGTCACGCAGGGCATGCGGCAGGGACCGGTCCTGCCTGTTACCCGCGCCGCTGTCCACGCGATCCGCCTTTCCTGGCCCTGGCCCCGATGTCCGGCCGCTGGCGAGCCGGATCCGGACCCCGCTACCCAGCCAGCGGTGGCCTATGCCTTATACCTCGGCCGGTTACGGCCGGCCGCGGCGGCGGGCGAGCGGCAGCGCGAACCAGAGGCCGCTGAAGAGACAGACCGTGAAGGCGGTAACGAGCACGGCAGGCAGCCCATGATCGACAAAGCCGGTCACAAGCAGCACCGCCGCGGAAATGGCAAGCCCCACGGTCACCAGGCCGCAGGACGACAGGACGTTAGCCGCCCGAATCAGGTGCTCCTTCTGCTGCCGGCGGAAGACCAGGCGATGATAGGCAACGGGCGCGAGCAGCAGTGCAGTCGACACCGCCGCCAGCATCCGGCTGGCGATGTAAAGCTGGCGCTGCGCGTGGCTGAGCAACGGGAATCTCATGGTGAACGGGAGCGAGAGCAGGAAGCCGAACAGCACCTGCACGCCCAGTCCGGCGACGCGGAGTTCCTGTAGCAGCTCGGCCAGGTTGCGGTCGTCGCGCTGGAACTCGGACTCGTCCCTGGGGTCCCGGGCCGTCATGGCGCTCCCTCCGGCGTGCACGTCACCCGCGCCGGTACCGCTCGGCATCTGCTGCCCGCAGCTCCATGCCCAGGCCCGGCACGGCGGGCTCCGGCGTCAGTATCCCGCCGCCTGGATCGAGCGCACCGTCAAAGAGCATCTGCTCGATGCGCTGATGGTCATGGAAATACTCGCAGTTCCGTGTCCGGGCCGATCACGTCACGGGCGAGTGCGACGCGCTCGAGGTCCCGGTGCTCTTTGCTCCCCCAGGATTCGCCGATCTTGATCTTGACCTGCGGAATGCGGTCTTTCTCCACCCAGCCGGTGAGCTGCCGGCGAGTCTGCTGCTCGTCGTAGCTGGTGAAGCCGCCGCTGCCGTAGACAGGCACGTCGTCATGGACCCGGCCGAGCAAGCTCGTCACCGGGCAGCCAAGCAGCCGGGCCTTGAGGTCCCACAGCGAGCCCCGGCGCCTGCGCTGATTAGGCAGGGCCTTCCAGGGCATATGCGTCCGCAGGACCATGCCTCGGAAGGAAGGCCGTGACGCTGCCATGACCTCAGCGCCAGCGAGCGGGAACCATGCCGGTTCGCCTCAGCAGCAGGCACCTGGCGAATTGCCGCCGCAGCATGTCGTAAGGCGCACCCGCATCGGCGGCATGTGGATTGCGTCCGCGCTCTTTGCCCTGGTGCTGCTCCTGCTGCTGATCTTCATTCTGGAGAACGGGCAGCGGGTGAATATCGGCTACTTCGGCGCGCATGGCCACCTGCCGCTGGGAGTCGCGCTGCTCCTTGCCGCGGTCCTTGGCGTGCTGCTGGTGGTGATCCCGGGAACCGGGCGCATCGTGCAACTGCGGATCACGGCCCGCCGGCATCGTGGTATCGACGCACGACGTGCACCGGGCACGCAGGCGCCGCCAGCCCAGCAGGCCGAGGCCGGCGAGCCGGGTCAATCCTGACAGCCGCCGCCCGCTCGGCTCGTCACCGCCGCACTTTCCAGCCAGTGCCGAGGCCGGCCAGGTGCAATGCCAGCGCCAGCAGCCCGGCCACAAGGAACGTGTCGAAGCTGATGTGAGTGCCAAAGGTGGTACCGGCCAGGTTAAAAATGAGGGCTATGGCGAAAAGGATCGCCGCGATGATCGCGAGCATGCTGCCTCCAGGGATATTCACGACCGTTAGCCGTGAAGCCGACACCTTACTGCGAGAAGGCAGGTACTTCCCCAATCTCACCCATTTATTCGCCGAACAGGAATGGAACTGGCTAAGGCACCGCTCGCCTGGCTGGCGCATACATCGCCAACCCGGATGCGGCTTCAATAGCAGATTGCGACGTCGGCTGCTGATGGGCGCTGTGTATCCCGGGGCGGCCAGGCCCTAACTGGGCACCAGGCGATCACAGGCCGCACAGTGGCGCCCGCGTTGTCCATCCGGCGCTGCGGCGTCTAAGATCACAGGCGTACCGGGTCCGGCAGTGGGCCTTCGGCGGAGCCGGTGAAACCTGAGTGCGACCGCTCGCGATCATTTGCGGGGGTCCGGTCACCGTCGCCGACGAGCGATCCTCGCATTCACGGCGCCACTGCCGGCGATACGTGGCCACGCATGACTGGTGGTCTGGCCGGCAGGCAGCAGCCACTTGAGCCGCGTTCCGCCGCCGTCAGTCCGGTACACCGCTGGTTCCGAGAGGAACGATCAGTGCCCACCGCCGATCTGCCGCCCGCCGGCGTTGCCGCACCGCGCTCACGACGGGCACCCGCCCGTTACGACGGTGACGGCGAGACCGAGCAGCTGCTGAGCCAACTGCAGGACATGCCGCCAGATGACCCGCGATACGAGGACCTGCGGGCTCAGGTAGTCACCCGGCACATGGGGCTGGCACGGCGGATCGCCCGCCGCTACGCGAACCGCGGCGAACCGGTCGAGGACCTGGAGCAGGCTGCGCTCGTCGGGCTAGTCAAGGCGATTAACGGATTCGACCCGCAGCTGGGGCCCGACTTCCTGGCCTACGCGCGTCCCATGATGAACGGCGAGGTGAAGAGGCACTTCCGGGACCTGACGTGGGCCGTGCGCGTCCCGCGCAAGGTTCAGGAGGGGCGGATGGAGCTGAACAAGGCCATCAGCGCTCTCTCCCAGCACCTCGGCCGGCGGCCGACGATGCCCGAGCTCGCTGCCGAGCTGGGGCTACCGATAGATGATCTGGTCGGATTGATGGCGGCGGCCACGGCGTACAGCGCGCTGTCCCTCAGCCTGCCCGACGGGCCGGACGAGAACAGGACGCTCGCCGACACGCTCGGCACCGTAGATGACGAGCTGGAGGCCGTCGTCGACCGCGAGTCACTCAATCCGCTGCTCGACGCGCTCCCGCCCAGGGAGCTGCGGCTGCTCCTGCTGCGTTTCTTCGGCAACCAGACCCAGTCCGAGATAGCCGCCGAACTCGGCGTATCTCAGATGCAGGTCTCCCGGCTGCTGGCGACGACGCTCGCCCGGCTGCGGACGAGCCTGCTGGCCGAGAAATGAGACTCCGCGGCGGCGCCTGCCGGATCGGCGCAGCTACGCATCCCCGTTAATACGCATCCAGCCGTTAGCGCGCGGACAGGCTGGGCACAGTAGGCGCATCCGTTCACAATGAGAACCACGTCCAGCAGGAGGAACGCGATGGTCCGCAAGTCGCTGCAGGTCCTGATTCCCACGGCCATGGGCCTGCTCATCGCGAGTCAGTGGCAGGACATCAGGCGCTATCTGAAGATCAAGCAGATTTCCCAGGGCCATGGCCACCCCGAGAACGTGCCGGTAGAGGGAAGAAGGGCGTACCCCCAGCACCCGGGCGGTGGCGAACCAGACGGCACCGGGGACTTCGATTCGGCCAGCCGGGGAGGGCCAAGCCGCAGGCCATAGCGGCCAGCAAGCCACACCAGCGGTGCAAAGGGGAATGAGATGGCGGCAGGTAACGAACCGTCGGCGCCGCTGAGCGCGCGGTACCAGGACGCCATCGCATCACTCAGCGAGCTCATCCGGGCGCTGGCCGAAGACGAGTCGGTCCCGGAAACCATGCAGAGCATTCTCAAGCTCGTCCTCCGGTCGGTCCCTGAGTGCCATGGGGCGAGCGTCATGGTGCTTGACGGCGGGGGTAAGCCAAGCACCATCACGGCCACCGACGAGGAGGCATACGAGCTGGACCGTCGCCAGAACGCCCTGCGGGACGGCCCGTGCCTGGACGCCGCCCACCGTCAGCAGGTCAACCGGTGGAATCACCGGGAGGCGCAACAGCGGTGGCCAGAATTTACCCGGATTGCCACCGAGATGGGCCTGCGTAGCTACCTGTCCGCCGGCCTGGGCTGGGCGGGGCGCCCGCTGGGGGCACTGAATCTATCCAGCCGGGACAGCGACGGCTTCAGCCAGCTGGACGAGGGGATCCTGGCCCTGTTCACTTCGCCGGCCGCGGCCGGCATCGTCGTCGCGGGCCGCTACGCCGAGGCCCGTGACCTGGCCGCGCAGCTCGAACAGGCCCTCCGATCCCGGGCCGTGATCGACCAGGCGATCGGCATCTTCATGGCCGAGTCCCGCTGCGACGCCGACCAGGCCTTCAGCATGCTCCGGCGGGCGTCGAATAACCGCAACATGAAGCTCCGCGACCTCGCCGCGGAGATCGTCATGCGCGTCGGCGGCGGGCCGTCGCCCCGCCCACCGGGCTGACTCGCGGCCTGGCGGACCCGCACGACCGTGTTTACCGGGCGGCTTGGGGGTATTGCCCCATCTCGTCGACGGAGGGCGGAGTCAAGGAAGAAGCGACCGGGGCGCGGCCTGGCTGGCGGCCCTGATCATCGGCGCTGCCCTGCTGGGACATTGCCAGATGGCCTGTCCTGCTCATCCTGATCAGCCTGATGCTCGCCCTGCTCTACTGGGCTAGCCCGAACGCGAAACAGGGTTTCCGCTGGGTCAGCCCGGGCGGCTTCGTGGCCGTCGCCGCCCGGCTCATCGCCTCTGGTCTCTTCACCGTCTATGTCACGAACTTCGGGCACTACAACAAGATCTACGGCAGCCTCGCCACGGTAGTGATCTTCTTCGTGTGGCTGTGGATCTCCAACATCGCCGTCCTGCTCGGCGCTGAGTTCAATGCCGAGCTCGAACGGGGCCCGGCGATGGCCGGCGGGGCGCCGGCCGACAAGGAGCCGTTCGTCGAGCTGCGCGATACGCGGAAACTGCCCAAGGGGGCCGCTGGGTAGCCGCCGGGCGCGAAGCG
>Ga0182024_10014155_pt1 | contig 15453 bp, 22 predicted proteins | sample P32metaG_FD_120480 | JGI IMG/M metagenome (GOLD analysis project Ga0182024, IMG submission 120480) | Permafrost microbial communities from Stordalen Mire, Sweden - P3-2 metaG (Illumina Assembly) | ecosystem: Environmental > Terrestrial > Soil > Wetlands > Permafrost | place: Sweden: Stordalen... | reverse complement strand
CGGCTTGCATCCACCGGCAGCTACGGCCCAACGATGCACCGACCTCCTGTAAGGCCGGTGGGACTACAGGGGGGTTAGCCCATTCGTCCATTCCACCATCGCGCCTCGTGGCGCACTGACATGCTGGTCGCCAACATGTACGCCATCGGCTTTATCTTTGTCGTGCTGGGCCGCTCGGAACTGTTCACCGAACAGACGACTTTGGCGGTCCTGTCCGTCCTCAACCGCAAGGCCACGGTGGCCGCGCTGGGCCGGAGTTGGGCGGTGATTTACGCCGCCAATCTGGTCGGGGCGGCCGCCTTCGCGGGGCTGGCCGTGCTGATCGGGCCGGCCCTCGGGGTGATCGACCGGCCCGTTTTCGGGACGATCGCCGTGACCCTGACCGCCCATCCGTGGTGGGTCATCCTTCTGAGCGGAATCCTGGCCGGCTGGCTGATGGGACTGCTGTCGTGGCTGGTAACCGCCTCACGTGACACGATCAGTCAGATTGTCATCGTATGGCTGATCGCGTCGGTGATCGGCATCGCCCATCTGCACCACGTCGTCGTGGGCAGCGTGGAGGTGCTGGCGGGCGTCTTCGCCGGCGAGGGCGTGACATGGATGGATTTCGGCCATTTTCTCTTGTGGACCACCCTCGGCAACGCCGTGGGCGGCCCGGTCTTCGTGGCGGTCATCAAATACGGCCACGCCATCGGGGGCAAGGCGACGTGAACAATTAGGTTAGAAGATCTCACGCAAAGACGCAAAGGCGCAAAGAGGCCAAGAAGAAAAGAGGTTGCATTTCTTTGCAGCTTTGCGCCTTTGCGTCTTTGCGTGAGATCTTATGTGTGAAAGCGAGAAAGGAGCGGCGTTATGGCGGAGACGACGGCGCCCTACGGGCGCAAAACGCAGAAGGAGCCGGCCGTCAAGGAGGTCCACGTCCTGTGGATGACCGGCGGGTTGAGCTGCGACGGCGATTCGGTGTCCACCACCGCCGCCATGCAGCCCAGCGTCGAAGACATCGTGATGGGGGCCATCCCCGGCCTCCCCAAGGTTCACCTGCACAACCCGGTATTGGCCTACGAAAACGGCGACGAGTTCATGGACTTCTGGTACGCGGCCGACGAGGACCGGCTCGGCGCCCCGTTCGTCCTGGTCGTCGAGGGGTCGATCCCCAACGAGGAGATCAAGAGCGAGGGCTACTGGGCCGCCTTCGGCACGAACAAGAAGACCGGCCAGCCGATCACCACCTGCGAATGGATCGACCGTCTGGCGCCCAAGGCGGTGGCCGTCGTCGGGGCCGGCACCTGCGCCACCTACGGCGGCATCCACGCCATGGCCGGCAACCCGACCGGCTGCATGGGCCTGGCCGACTACCTCGGCTGGGACTGGCGCTCCAAGGCCGGCCTGCCCGTGGTCAACGTGCCCGGCTGTCCCGTGCAGCCGGATAACATGACGGAAACGCTCCTCTACCTCCTCTATCAGGTCGCGGGGCTGGCGCCCATGATCCCGCTGGACAAGGAACTGCGGCCGACCTGGCTGTTTGGCAAGACCGTCCACGAGGGCTGCGACCGGGGCGGCTACTACGAGCAAGCCGACTTCGCCCACGAATACGGCTCTCCGAAATGTCTGGTGAAGATCGGCTGCTGGGGGCCGGTGGTCAACTGCAACGTCACCAAGCGCGGCTGGATGGCCGGCATCGGCGGCTGTCCCAACGTCGGCGGCATCTGCATCGGCTGCACCATGCCCGGCTTCCCCGACAAGTTCATGCCGTTCATGGACGAGCCGCCCGGCGGCATCCTGTCCTCGACGCTCATCGGCATGTACGGCCGGGTGATCCGCGGCCTGCGCGGCATCACCAACGAAACCGTCAACAAAGAGACGAAATGGCGGCACCGCGGCCGCGAACTGACCACCGGGTATCATCCTACGACGTATGGGCGCAACTAAAACAGTAGTCAGTAGTCAGTAGTCAGTAGTCGGCGGGTGTCCTATCGGGGGCAGACCCGCCGGTCGCTGACCGCATGAGGCCGACTACTGACTACTGACTACTGACTACTGGAGGAACGACATGGCCACCGTGACCGCCCCCAGGCGCGAAGCCTCGTCCGAGACCCGCAAGCTGGTCGAGATGTCGTGGGACCCCATCACCCGCATCGTCGGCAGCCTCGGCATCTACACCAAAATCGACTTCGCCAACAAGCAGGTCGCCGAGTGCCACAGCACGTCGTCGATCTTCCGCGGCTACAGCATCTTCATGAAGGGCAAGGACCCGCGCGACGCCCACTTCATCACCAGCCGCATCTGCGGCATCTGCGGCGACAACCACGCCACCTGCGCCTGCTACGCCCAGCAGATGGCCTTCAACGTCCGGCCGCCCGACATGGCCGAATGGATCGTCAACCTCGGCGAGGCCGCCGAGTACATGTTCGACCACAACATCTTCCAGGACAACCTCGTCGGCGTCGACTTCTGCGAGCAGATGGTCAAGGAGACCAACCCCAAGGTGTGGGACAGGGCTTTGCGCACCCCCTCGCCACACGCCAACCTGCACCACTACAAGACCATCGCCGACATCATGGTCTCACTCAACCCGTTCACCGGCGACTTCTACCGCGAAGCGCTGCAGATGAGCCGGCTGACGCGCGAGATGTTCTGCCTCATGGAAGGCCGCCACGTCCACCCTTCGACGCTTTACCCCGGCGGCGTCGGCACCGTGCCGACGCAACAGCTCTTCACCGACTACCTCGTCCGCCTGATGAAGTACGTCGAGTTCATGAAGAAAGTGGTGCCGCTGCACGACGACCTGTTCGACTTCTTCTACGAGGCGCTGCCCGGCTACGAGAAGGTCGGCTACCGCCGCACGCTGCTTCGGCTGCTGGGGCTCGTGGCAAAACCCCAAGGTGTGCGACTACACCTACAAGAACATGAGCGAGTGGGGCAAGGCGATGTACGTCACGCCCGGCGTCATCGTGGACGGCCAGACGGTCACGAACGACCTCGTGGACATCAACCTCGGCATCCGCATCCTTCTGGGATCGTCCTACTACGATAGCTGGCAGGACCAGGAGATGTTCGTCAAGACCGACCCGCTCGGCAACCCGGTGGACCGGAACCATCCGTGGAACCAGACGACGACGCCGCGGCCGCAGAAGCGCGACTTCGACGGCAAGTACACCTGGGTCATGTCGCCGCGCTGGTTCGACAAGCGCACTGGCGACCACCTGGCGCTGGACACCGGCGGCGGCCCCATCGCCCGTCTGTGGACCACGGCCCTGGCGGGGCTGGTGGACATCGGCTACATCAAGGCGACCGGCCACAGCGTCAAGATCTACCTGCCCAAGACGGCGCTGCTGCCGGAGACGGAGTTCGAGTGGAAGGTCCCGAAATGGAGCAACGCCATCGAGCGCGACCGCGCCCGGACCTACTTCCAGGCCTACGCGGCGGCGGCGGCGCTGCACTTCGCCGAGAAGGCGATGGAGGAGCTGCACGCCGGCCATACGCAGACCTGGCGCGAGTTCAAGGTGCCGGACAACGCCATCGGCTGCGGCTTCCACGAGGCGGTGCGCGGCGTGTTGTCGCACCACGTCGTCATCCGCGACGGCAAAATCGCCAACTACCATCCGTATCCTCCGACGCCCTGGAACGCCAGCCCGCGCGACGTGTACGGCACGCCGGGGCCGTATGAGGACACCGTGCAGAACACGCCGATCTTCGAGGAGAACGGCCCGGACAAGTTCAAGGGCATCGACATCATGCGGGCGGTGCGGAGCTTCGACCCGTGCCTGCCGTGCGGCGTCCACATGTACCTGGGCGGCGGCAAGGAATTGGACGTGAGCCACGTGCCGATGTTCGGGGCGCAGTAGTGATACTAACCCGAAGCGCAAGCGAGGGATGCGGTCTCGGACCTCGCTTGCGCTTCGGGTTGGTGTGAGGAGATGCGAATGCCGACCACGCTCGACGCGAAAGATTTCCAGGCGGAATTGAGGCGCCTCGACACCTTATTACAGGAGTCGGGGCGGTTCGCCGACCCCGCGGCGCAGGCCCATGTCCGCGCCCTGGTGCAGGCCGTGCTCGGCCTGCACGGCGCCGGACTGGAGCGCATCCTGTCGCACCTGGAGGATGCGGGGGAGGCCGCACGGCCCGCCCTCGACGCCTGCGTCCAGGATGAGGTCGTATCTGGCCTGCTGCTGTTGCACGGACTGCATCCGCTCGACCTAGAGGAACGGGTACGGGAGGCGTTGGAGCAAGTGCGCCCCGCCCTGGCGTTGCACGGCGGGGCGGTCGAGTTGGTCGGCGTGGAGGAGGGGGTGGTGCGGTTGCGGCTGGCAGGCAGCTGTGACGGCTGCCCGTCGTCGGCCGCGACGATGCGCCAGACCATCAAGGAAGCCATTTTCGGCAAGGTGCCGGACGTGACGGCGGTGGAAGTGGAAGGCCTGACGGACAACCCGGCCGCGCAAAATGGTCATGCCCGGGTCCCGCTGCCGATGTTGTGAAACCGATAACGAGTCCAATCCGAGGAGGATGAACCGTGGCACATTTAGATGCGAATTCCCAGATTTCCGCGCACACGCCCGGCGTGCCGAAGGGCGAGGAGTACATCCGGGCGCGCGGCCGTGAGCCGGGCCGCGACAACGCCAAGGGCGTGCGGACGGCCCGCGACGCGACGAGCATCAACCCGTCGGCGGAGGAACCGATCGACCCGCGGATGCCGCACATGCCGCCGGCGTGAGAAGAGGCAAACGCAACGGCGAGCGGGGGGCGTAAGCCCCCTGATTCTTCCTGCGGTCGCCGACAGGTTGCGGAATCAGGGGGCTTACGCCCCCCGCTCGCCAAGAACACCGTGATGACGACCCATGAACCCGGACTACAGCGGCAATCCCGCCCTGAATGCGCTGGCCTCGCTCCGCCGCTTCGCCAAGCCGCGCCTGCCGACGGAACAGTGCGACTTGTGCGGCGCGTCGCTGGCGGCCGAGCACCCGCACCTCGTCGAGCCGGCCAACCGACGGCTGGTCTGCGCCTGCGACCCCTGCGCGATCCTCTTTAGCCATCGGGAAGGGGGGAAATATCGCCGGGTGCCGCGGCGCGTCGATTCGCTGCCGGACTTCCGGCTGACCGACATCGAGTGGGAAAGTCTGCACCTGCCGATCAACCTCGCCTTCTTCCTGCACAGCTCGCCGGCGGGGCGCGTCGTCGCCTTCTACCCGAGTCCGGCCGGGGCGACGGAATCGCTGGTGGAACTGGACGCCTGGAAGGCGCTGGCCGATGAAAACCCCGTCCTCCGCGAGTTGGAGCCGGACGTGGAGGCGCTGCTAGTGAACCGCGTGGGCGAGGCGCGCGACTACTACCGGGTGGGCATCGACCAATGTTACCATCTGGTCGGCCTGATCCGAAAGCACTGGCGCGGCCTGTCGGGCGGGACGGAGGTGTGGGACGAAATCGGTCGCTTTTTCGCCGGCCTGAAGGAGCGATCCGACCCTGCGGCGGGAGACGCCCATGCCTGACCTGCATTTCGAGGTCGAGGGGGCGGAAGCGCAGCGCTTCGCGGCGTCGCCGTCGCTGCTGTTCAAGCTGCGCCTCACGGAAACGGGGAAGCCGCCGGCGCCGATTCAGACAGTGGTGTTGCGCTGCCAGATCCGCATCGAACCGGCCCGGCGCCGCTACACCGACATCGAGCGGGAACGGCTGCTCGACCTGTTCGGCACGCCGGAGCGCTGGGGCCAGACGCTGCGGCCGATGCTGTGGACGCACGCCGTCGCCGTCGTACCGTCGTTCGCCGGGGCGGCCGCCGTCGATTTGCCGGTGCCGTGTACCTACGATTTCAGCGTGGCCGCGACCAAGTATTTCGGCGGGTTGGAGGGCGGCGAGATTCCGCTCTGCTTTCTCTTCAGCGGCACGATTTTTTACGAGGCGGAGGACGGGGCGCTGCAGGCGACGCAGATTCCGTGGGAAAAGGAAGCGTACTACCGGCTGCCGGCGGCGACGTGGCAAGGCTTGATGGACCTCTATTATCCGAATAGCGCCTGGCTCAATCTGCACAAGGACGTTTTCGATCGGCTGTCGCGGTACAAGAGCCGGCAGGGGCTGCCGACCTGGGAAAAGGCGCTGGAACGGCTGCTCGCGGCCGGGGAGGCGGCGACATGAACCGCACACTCGTGGACCGAATCGCCGACGCCATTCTGTACGAGGGATACATTCTCTATCCGTATCGTCCATCGGTCAAGAACCGCCAGCGCTGGACCTTCGGCGGCCTCTACCCGGAGGCGTACAGCCGGGCGCAGGCCGGCGCCGACGCCTCGGGCAACCAGACGGAGTGCCTGATCCACGGGAGCGAGGCAACCACGGTCGAGGCGGTGGTCCGCTTCCTTCACCTGACGGCCCGCGTCGTCGGGGCGTTCGACCCGCCGCTGACGGAATGGCCGGCGGAGGGGGCGCCGTCGTATCGCGCCGTCGAGGCGCTGCGGATCGGCGACCGCCTGTTCCAGACGTGGCAGGAGGCCGAAGCGCGGGAAATCGCTTGGTGCGGTCTGGAATTGAAGAATATACTGGAGCGGCCGCATCGCCAGGAGTTCACCCTGCCGGGCAGGAGTTGGCTGGAACCGTTGCGCGGGCCGGACGGGAAGGTGGCCGGCGTTCTGGCGCGCGAGCAGCAGGAGATCAACGAGGAAATCGAGATCGCCGCCGCGGCCGTGGATGACGGGCTGTTCCGGCTGACGCTCCGCGTCCTGAACCGGACCCCGCTGCACGACGCCGGCCGCGTGAGCCGCGACGACGCCCTGCTGCGCTCGCTGGTTTCGACGCACGTCCTCCTCGGCGTCCGGGACGGCGAATTCGTGTCGCTGCTGGAGCCGCCGGAGGAATGGCGCGAGGCCGCGGCAGGCTGCCGCAACGTCGGCGTCTGGCCGGTCCTGGCCGGCGAGGAGGGGAGCAAGGACGTGATGCTGTCGTCGCCGATCATCCTCTACGATTACCCCCAGGTGGCGCCGGAAAGTCCCGGCGACCTGTTCGACGGCGGCGAGATCGACGAGATCCTGACGCTGCGCATCCTGACGCTGACGGACGAGGAGAAGGGGGCGATGGCCGCCGTGGACGGCCGCGCCCGCGAATTGCTGGCGCGGACGGAAGCGCTAGGCGGCGAAGATATGTCGCGGCTCCACAGCGCGATGCGCCATTTGAGACCAATCGAGGGAGAAAACGGGCATGAAGGAGTGGGATCCCGAGGCTGACCGGCCGAAGGTGGAGTGCGTCCACGTCGGCCCGTGCGAGGTCCGGGCGGGCGCCCGCGTCCGGCTGAGGCCGCGCGGCCGCGCCGACATTATGGATCTGGCACTAGCAGATAAGACGGCGGTCGTCGATTCGATCGAACAGGACTTCGAGGGCCGCGTCTTCCTGGCCGTGACGGTGGACGACGACCCCGGACGAGACTTCGGGGCGCTGCGTCAGCCGGGGCACTGCTTCTTCTTCTCGCCGGAAGAGGTCGAACCGCTGTGAGGCCGGGCGAGCGGGGGGCGTAAGCCCCCTGATCTAGCCTAGCGCCTCGGGACGGGCGACGAATCAGGGGGCTTACGCCCCCCGCTCGCCCGGTTTTCGAGGGCAAGGAGGAGCGACATGGTCCGCCCGCGCGTCCTGATCGCCGGCGTCGGCAACATCTTCCTGGGCGACGACGCCTTCGGCGTGGAGGTCGTTCGCCGCCTGGCGCAACGGCCGTTGCCCGAACAGGTGCGCTTGGTCGATTTCGGCATCCGCGGGCTGGATTTGACCTACGCCCTGCTCGACGGTTACGAAACCATCCTGATGGTGGACGCGGCGCCGCGCGGCGGATCGCCCGGCACGCTGTACGTTCTGGAGCCGGACGCGCCGTCGCCGCCGGGGCCGGGAGAGGCGGCGCCGCTGATCGAGACGCACGGCATGGACCCGGCAAAAGTGCTGCGGCTGGCGGCGGCGATGGGCGGGCGGGTCGGCCGTCTGCTGGTGGTGGGCTGCGAGCCGGCGCCGGTCGATGACGTGGAAGAAATGCAGACCGGATTGAGCAAACCGGTGCGGGCGGCTGTGGACGAGGCGGTCGGCCTGATCGAATCGCTAGTGGCGAAAATCCTCGGTGGCGACGGCGGGGCCGTGGCCGACGCCGTTCCGGGACGGTAAGACAACACGGCCGCTGTGAAGGAGGTCCGTCCATGTCCAGTTTGTCGTCGGAGCTGATGGGACAAGGCAATCGTCCGCCGGAGCCGCAACGGTCGGCCCTGGCCGAGTTCCCGTCGTCGAGCCTGCTCCTCACGGGGCTGGCCGTGGTCGCCGTCGGCGCCCTGGCGTGGTACTACCTCGGCCCCGACCTCGTGCGCTATATGAAGATCCGCAATATGTAAAAGCGCCGGCCCGAGGGGTAGACGTGCATGAGTTGTCCATCGCCCTGAGCATCGTGGACGTGGCCGCCGAAGAGGCCGAGCGGCAGGGCGGCGGCCGCGTCGTCGCCGTCCACCTGAAGCTCGGCCCCCTCTCCGGCGTGGTCAAGGAAGCGCTTACGTCGGCCTTCGAGTTGGCCCGCGAAGGCTCGCCGCTCGCGGACTGCGAGTTGATCGTCGAGGAGGTCGCGGTCGCGGCCTACTGTCCGGCCTGCGCCGCCGAGCGGCCCGTGGCGTCCGTTCAGCAGATGACCTGCCCCGACTGCGGGACGCCCATGCCGGAGGTGGTCCGCGGCCGGGAACTGGAAGTCGTCGCCCTTGAGATCGTATCATGAGCGCACATCCCCGCATGGTCGAGGTTCGGCAGCAGATCCTAAAGAAGAACGACATGATCGCCCGCGCCCTGCGCGAGCGCTTCCACGAGGCGGGCGTCTACGTCGTCAGCCTCGTGTCCAGCCCCGGCAGCGGCAAGACCGCTTTCCTGGAGAAAACGCTCGGGATGCTGCGCGAGCGCTGCCGTGTGGCCGCCCTGGTCGGCGACCTGGCCACCGACAACGACGCCAGGCGACTGGCCCGCAGCGGCGCCCCGGTGAAGCAAATCATTACCGGCACGGTCTGCCATCTGGAGGCGGAGATGGTGCGGGCCGCCCTGGACGGCTGGCGGCGACCGGAAGAGTTGGACTTCCTGTTCATCGAGAACGTGGGCAATCTGGTATGTCCGTCTTCCTACGACCTGGGCGAAGACCTGCGCCTGGTGCTCTTCTCGGTGACGGAAGGGGAAGATAAGCCTCTGAAATATCCGTCGATCTTTCACACCGCGGACGTGGCCGTCATCACCAAGACGGACTTGTCGGCGGCCGCGGAGTTCGACGCCGCGGCCGCCCACCGCAGCGTCCAGGCGGTGCGGCCGGGCATGGCGATTTTCGAGGCATCGGCTAAGACCGGCGACGGCATGGGGCGCTGGCTGGACTTCCTCCAGTCGCGGCGAACCACCTCCCGGACGGAGCGACGGGCCGCGGCGCCGATAGCCGAACCGGCGAACGAGTGATTTCGGTCGTCCAGGAAAACAGCCTATGGCCGGCCAACCCCAGGCTCCCGGTCGGCGCGTCGTCCGGGTCTTCGTGTCTTCCTCGTTCCGCGACATGCGGGCGGAGCGAGAAAAGCTGATCAAGCTCGTCTTTCCTTGTCTGCGCCAGATGTGCGAGCAACGTGGCACCGCCTGGGTCGAGGCGGAGCCGCGCTGGGGCATCACCGACGAGGCGCGCGAGCGGGGCCGGGTGCCGCCTTTGCGGGTACTCAGAGTTGTAAGGCCGTGGCTGGAGGGAGAAAAGGGTCGGGAGTCAAACTAATCGACTCCCTACCCTTTTTTCCCCCTACCCTTTTTTCCCCCACGCCAACTGCCTCATGCTGGTGGATCAGGGATCTTACTGATTGCCGCACCTGTGGGATCGCCGTCGGCCGGAGCGGGGCAGTCACCTTTTTGCAGATCTGTCCAGGTGGTGCCACTCAACTTGCCCCACTGCATTTCCTTGGGGTCGTAGTTGGGGCTCGTCGGACAAACGCATCGCCCCCAGATCTTGTTGCCTTTGTTTGCGAAGTAGTAGTAGTTCTTCTTCGCGGCGTCGTCGGGGTAGTAGATGCAGATCTGGGTATCGGTTTGGGTTGTGTCCATTTTGTCCGGGTAGTAGTATTCGCAGTAATAGCGATCCTTGTCCGGGTCTTTCTGCCACTTTCCGAACTTGACGGACGCCCTGGCTTCGCCTACAAGGCACACCAGAACGATGGCTGATGCTGTCAACAGCCCTGCCCACTTGATGCAGCGCATTTCCGCCTCCACTGCCTGGGGACGCACTTCGTCCCGTCACTACGTAAGCGACTGTCGGGCGAAGAATAGAAGTATATTGTCATCTACCTTATTGGTAAGTCAAGGGAAATCTGCTGAAATTGCCAAGATTCTCAGAATGCCTTACGCCTTAATACTTTGCGGCGAGTGGAAAAGGGTCGGGAGTCGTTTCACAATTCCTATCTCAAATTGTGAACCAACTCGCGGCCCCTTTCTACCGCGTGTGCGCGGCGCCTCTCCGAAAACCGCCGGTTCTCGACTGTTGCCTCTCGCCGAATCCAGTTTTCAATCTCTTGAATCAACAACACGCACCCGTTTCCGTCTACTCGCAGCTCCGCTGCCGTCGCCGCCCGCCTCAGGATAAGAACCACCGCGCCGTAAACCGCACCCTCCAGGTCGTGTAACTCGTGTTCGACGTCCTCCGCCTTGCCGAGCTTACTGGTCCAACGGCCGCCAGGCAGTTGCCGGGAGGCGTGCGTCGGCATGCCGGCCGCGTCCGCGAATAGGGCAATTTTCTCGTACCCGGCTTCCGGCCCCTCGCCCTCGCAAATCTTGTAGCCGAGAGAAGCGAAGGCCGCTGCGAAAGCGTCCCGGGTCCGCTCGCGCGGCACTCCGGGCGGCCAATACTCTTTGCCCGCATCCCGGCCGGGCCACCACCAGACGCGGGTATCACCGGCGGCCCACGCGATGCAGTTGTACTCCCCGTCTCGTGGGCTTGTCACTCGGTAGCCGCCCCGGGCCAGGCCGGGAAACACCGTTTCGAGGGGCGTCACCATTGGCAGCCGTTGTCCTTGGCCCAGCGGAGCCACGCTTCCGCCATCCGGGGAATGTTGCCGGCGGCCGACGCCGGCGCCGGACGCGCCCCGGTGATCGCTTCCAGGGCGCCGAACCAATGCGTGTGGTTCTCCGCGAGGTCCCGCAAGAGCAGCGGTACGACCTCGGGACCCAGACGGATAATCTCCTGGTACGCCGGATGGCTATCCGCGTCGTCCATGGAGGATAGGTAGTCCGTGTCTCTGTGCCAGGCGGCGGCTAGACGGCGGAAGCGCTCCTCCACCGTTTCCGCCGGCGATTCCGGCGTCGACTTGACAGGAGTTGTCGCCATTGCGGGTCCTCCGGGGCGAGTCGGGCGATCGATCGTGGGGTTCTTTGTCTATCGGATTATAGTCGCTGCTCGGTTCGCGGGCAAAAGCCAGGACGGGACATTTACACGCCAACCGGGCCGCCGGCGCTTCGAGGTTTCGGGAAGGACCGGCGACGGCATGGGGCGTCGGCTGGACTTCCCGACAATCCCGCCGCGCTGTCATCAGACCGGACGGGGCTGCCCCGACTGTGTAGAATGGAGGTAGAGACGCGAAGCCGGCCGCAATCGGCCGCATGTGGGTTCGTCCTCCGCCACACGAAAAACAAGGACCCTTGTCGTGCAAGACCTCCTCGAAGAAATCGCCGACCTCAAAGCCGAGAAAAACGCCACCATCCTCGCCCACTACTACCAGGAGGGCGAAATTCAGTCCATCGCCGACTACGCCGGCGATAGCCTCAACCTCGCCCGCGCCGCCACCAAGGTGAACACTTCCACCATCGTCTTTTGCGGCGTCCACTTCATGGCCGAAACGGCCAAGATCCTTAACCCCGAGAAGCGCGTGCTGCTGCCCGACCTCCTGGCCGGTTGCAGCCTGGCCGAGAGCTGTCCCGCCGACAAGCTCGCCCGCTATCAGGAGATGCTGCGGATCAACGGCCGAAAGTTCCAGACCGTCACCTACATCAACAGCACCGCCGCCGTCAAAGCCCTGTCCGACTGGGTCGTCACGTCGGGAAACGCCGAGGCGATCGTGCGCCGCGTGCCGCCCGATCAGGAGATCCTTTTTGTCCCCGACCGCCACCTCGGCCAGTATCTAGAAGAGGTGACCGGCCGCAAGATGATCCTCTGGGACGGCGCCTGCATGGTCCACGAGATTTTCAGCGTCGGCGATCTGCTGGCGCAGAAGCGGAAGATGCCGGCGGCCGTCACGCTGGCCCACCCGGAATGCCCGGCCAACGTCCGCGAGCACAGCGACTTCGTCGGCGGCACCGAGGCGATGGTCAAACACGCCGGCACATACGTGCAACCGACCGATTTTCTCGTCGCCACGGAAGCCAACATGCTGTGGCGGCTCCAGAAGGAGTACCCGCGACACCGCTTCCACCCCGTACCCGGCATCACCTGCGCCTGCAACAAGTGCCCGCACATGGGGCGGAATACGCTGGAAAAAGTGCGCGATTGTCTGCTGTACGGCCGACCGGAGATCGAGTGGCAGCCGGCCTTCGACCGCGCGAAGGAAGTGCTCCAGAACAGCCTGCTCAAGTAACGCACGATGAACCTGATCCCCAACCGCTTCCTGTTCCGCGTCGCTTATCCTTGCCGTCACGTCGCCGGCCTGCCCCGTGACGGCGACGAGTTGCTCGACCTGCCGGACGGCTGCCGCATCGACAATTTCGCCGACATGGACGGCCGCCGCGACTTCGCCGACGTTCGTTTGGCCTGGAACGAAAATGGCCTCGCGCTCCAGGTCGAGTTGCGCGGCAAGGAACATCCGCCGGTCGGCGACGCCTCCAAGCCGCGCCATTCCGACGGCGTGTCCGTGTGGATCGACACGCGCGACGCCCGGACCAGCCACCGCGCCAGCCGCCACTGCCATCAGTTCCATTTCCTGCCGACCGGCGGCGGGGCGGACAAGGACGAACCGGCCTTCGTCCAGGCGAAGATCAACCGGGCCATGCAGGACGCGCCGCCGGCGCCGGCCGGGGCGGTCGCGTTCCAGTTCCTGCGCCGCGCGGGCGGCTGGAAACTGGAGGCGTTTCTGCCGGCCGTCGCCCTCAACGGCTTCGACCCGGAACAGAACCCACGCCTCGGCTTTTACTACGCCGTCCGCGACGCCGAACTGGGAGAGCAGGTGTTGAGCGTCGGGTCGGACTTCCCTTACGCGGAAGACCCGACGCTGTGGGGCGTGCTGGAATTGATGCGTGTGGACGGGACGGGGGACCAGTGAAAGGGCTCCGCGGGTTGGCGGCGAAAGCCGCCCGGCCACCACGGCAACGTCGCCAGGATGATCGCCTCAACGGGAACGTTCGGGACAAATACGAGGGCGTAAGGCCGGAGTTTCCCGGCACACCGCAAGGGGACGCCGAATGCAACCGCTGGTCGGCCTCATTATGGGGTCGCGCTCCGACTGGGAGACGATGGCCCACGCCGCACAGGCGTTGGACGAGTTGGGCGTCCCCTACGAGACGCGCGTGGTGTCGGCCCATCGCACGCCGGACCTGCTGTTCGAGTACGCCGGGTCGGCCGAGGCGCGCGGCCTGGAGGTGCTGATCGCGGGGGCGGGCGGCGCCGCCCACCTGCCGGGCATGGCCGCCGCCAAAACGACGCTGCCGGTGCTCGGCGTGCCCGTCGAGTCCAAGGCGCTGCACGGCCTCGATTCGCTGCTGTCGATCGTGCAGATGCCGGCCGGCGTCCCGGTGGCGACGCTGGCCATCGGCCGCGCCGGGGCCGTCAACGCCGCCCTGCTGGCCGCGTCGATTTTAGGTATCAAGTATCCGCAATACCGCGAGGCGCTCCGCTGCCGCCGCGAGGCGCAGACGCGCGCCGTCCTGGACCACCCCGACCCGCGGGAGGCGCCATGACGACGGTCGGCGTGTTGGGCGGCGGCCAGCTGGGGCGGATGCTGGCCCTGGCGGGCCTGCCGCTGGGGCTGCGCTTCCGCTTCCTGGAGCCGGCCGACGAGTCGCCGGCGGGGCAGGTCGCCGAGCGCGTGGTCGGTTCCTTCGACGATGCGGATTGTCTGGATCGATTCGCCGACGGCCTGGACCTCGTCACCTACGAGTTCGAGAACGTGCCGACCGCGGCGGCCCGGCGGCTGGCGGAGCGCGTCCCCGTCTACCCCCCGCCCGCGGCCCTGGAAGTCAGCCAGGACCGTCTCGCCGAGAAAAGCCTGTTCCAACACCTGAAGATTCCGACGACCGAGTACGCCGCGGTCGGCTCGCGCGCCGAGTTGGAACAGGCCGTGGGGCGGCTCGGGTATCCGGCGGTGCTCAAGACGCGCCACGGGGGCTACGACGGCAAGGGACAGACGGTGTTGCGCGGCCCGGCCGACGTGGAGCGGGCGTGGCGTCTGCTGGGCGACCGCCCGCTGATCCTGGAGGAGTTCATTCCGTTCGAGCGCGAGGCGTCGCAACTGGCGGTGCGCGGGCGGGGCGGCGCCGTCGCCTTCTATCCGCTGGTGGAGAACCATCACGAACACGGCATCCTGCGTTGGTCGCTGGCCCCGGCGCCCGGCGTGGCGGCGGACTTGCAGGCCGCCGCCAACGACTATGCCCTGCGCGTGCTGCGTGAGTTGGATTACGTCGGCGTGCTGGCGATCGAGTTCTTCCTGCGCGACGGCCGGCTGATCGCCAACGAAATGGCGCCGCGCGTCCACAACTCCGGTCATTGGACCATTGAAGGGGCGGAAACGAGTCAATTCGAGAACCACCTGCGCGCGGTCGTCGGCTGGCCGCTCGGCTCGACGGCGGCGGTAGGCTGTAGCGCGATGCTGAACCTGATCGGCGATGCGCCGGATACGGCGGCGCTGCTGGCGCTGCCGGGCGCCCACGTCCACCTCTACGGCAAGGCGCCGCGGCGCGGCCGGAAAATCGGTCACGTCACGCTGCGGGCCGGCGACGCGGAGCAGGCGCTCCGGCGGCTGGAAGAGATGCGGAAAATGGTGGGGAATGGAATCTCTTAAGGTTTTCGCTCGCTTTTGCTCAGGTCGCGCGATTCGTCCCTCGCGGCCGGCTCATCCTTGGAAGAAGTAAACGAATACCAACCCCCAGCCGATCAGACTGACGACCCCCAGGACCATCCCGAACAGCCCTACCATCCCGAACCGCCCTTTGAGGTGGCCCTGTGAGAGTGCGACGATTCCGAACATGACGGCGGCGGAGCCGAACACCACGACCGTCAGCAACGAAGAGACGAGCGGCGCCGTCAGCGCCAGCGTCCCGAACATCCCGCTCAGTAAAACCGCGTCCGGAATCTGCGGCAGCTCGACCGGCGGCGGGGCGCCCGGGGGCGCGGACGCCTGGTATTCTTTCAAACGCTTCTCGCGCTGTTGCTGCATTTGCTGCGGCGTGCGCAGTACGCTGAAGCCCACGACGAACGAACAGATGACGGTTAACAGCGGGAACGACGCGGCTCCCCCGCCGCCAGACCCT
>Ga0182024_10014154_pt1 | contig 15453 bp, 12 predicted proteins | sample P32metaG_FD_120480 | JGI IMG/M metagenome (GOLD analysis project Ga0182024, IMG submission 120480) | Permafrost microbial communities from Stordalen Mire, Sweden - P3-2 metaG (Illumina Assembly) | ecosystem: Environmental > Terrestrial > Soil > Wetlands > Permafrost | place: Sweden: Stordalen... | reverse complement strand
TGAATTACCTGGGCGAGCGCCAGCTGGTTTCCATCCGCCGCTGGAAGAGCGGGTTCGATTATAAGCGCGAAATAGAGCGAAGAAGCCGCTCTAAAGCCGATTTAAGGTGTATTTTTGCGCAAAATATCGACATTTTTGAACGGGGATGGTATGGGACGCGCGCGGTCGATCGGGAGATGGTCGAAGCGCTCGAATCGGGCCTGGCGGAGATGCGCCAGCGAGTGGAGCAAGTATAAGGATGCGCTGGGTTTATGGAATCGCGCTGATCGCTGTTTTGGGGTGGGGGCTGGAACAGGTGGTGGTCTCGCCGCTCCAGACCGGCGACGTGTATCCGCCCTATTCGTCGCTGCGGTCGGATCCGCTGGGCGCGAAGGCGCTTTATGAGAGTCTGGCGTCGCTGCCGGGGATTGCGGTGGAGAGGATGTATAAACAACGCGCCGCGCTCGACGGCGCGCGCGAGACGATGTTCGTGCTCGGTGTCGATCCGGTGAGCTTTTCGGATGTGAAGGAGAAAGAGCTGGAGCACTTCGAGAAGCTGGTGGAGAACGGGGGACGGCTGGTGATCGCTTTTGTTCCGGTGCGGGCGCGAATCGATCATGGCGACACGCGCGCAATCGAAGAGCGATGGAAACTGCGCTTCCGATACCGGCGCGGAGCGGAAGATGACCGGTCGGCGATGCCGCGCGCGACAGCGCTTTTTTTCGAGGCGGAGGAACCGTGGCGGCCGATGGGAGATCATGATGCTATCGAGCGCGATTTCGGGCGCGGCAGCATGGTGTTGGTGGCCGATAGCTTTCCGCTCAGCAATGAAGGATTGCGGGAGGCGCGCGATGCGGATTTTCTGACAAGTCTGGCGGGTCCGGCCACGAAAATTGTGTTCGATGAAAATCATTTTGGCGTGGTCGAAACGGGAAGCGTAACCACGCTGATGCGGAAATATCATCTGGAAGGCGCGGTGGCGGTGCTGGCGGTGGCGGCGGCGCTGTTCCTGTGGCGGAGTGCTTCGAGTTTTCTGCCGCCGCGCGAAACGAGGGAAGTGGAGGCGGTCGCCGGGCGCGATTCGATGGACGGCATGACGGCGATGCTCTATCGCGGCGTGCCGGAAAAAAACCTGCTGAACACCTGTTTTGCGGAGTGGAGCAAATCGGCTCCACGGGAACCGCGAGCCGCGTCGGTGGAAGATCAGATCCGGGGAAGGCAAAACGTGGTGGAGGGTTATCGCGCGGCATGTCAGGCGCTGGCCCATAAGGAACGGAGTGAATGACAGAACGACTGGAACACATGCATCAGACGCTCGAAGCCGCGCGGGCTGAAGCGCGCACCGTGATCCTGGGACAGGACCAGGTGATCGATTCGGCGCTGATCGTGATCCTGGCGCGGCAGCATGCCTTGATCGAGGGCGTTCCGGGCGTGGCCAAGACGCTGCTGGCGCGGACGCTGGGACGGGTGCTCGGGTGCGAGTTCGCGCGCATCCAATTTACTCCCGACCTGATGCCGGCGGACATTACCGGCACCAACATTTTCAATTTCGCGCGCAACGAATTTACGCTGGTGCGCGGCCCGGTGTTTACCTCCTTCCTGCTGGCCGATGAAATCAATCGCGCGCCGGCGAAGACGCAATCGGCGCTGCTGCAGGCGATGCAGGAGCGCACCGTAACCATCGATCGCGACACTCACGCCCTGCCGGAGAATTTCACGGTGTTCGCGACGCAGAATCCGATCGAGTACGAGGGAACTTATCCACTGCCGGAAGCGCAGAAGGACCGGTTCCTGCTGAAGATCCCGATGGCGGCGCCGGATCGCGATCATGAGCTGGAGCTGGCCCGGCGCATGCTTGGCGGAAATTCTCCGGAGGCGACGCTCGAACAAGGGCAGGTTCGCGCGGTGCTCGGCGAGGGCGAGCTGGCGCAGGCCCGGCTGGCGCTGGCGGACGTTTCGATGCGCGAGGAGATTGCCGGCTACATTGTCGACATCACGCGACGGACGCGGACGCATGAAAGCGTTCTGGTGGGCGCGGGGCCGCGCGCGACGCAGGCGCTGGTGGTCTCGAGCCGCGCTCATGCGGCGCTGGCGCTGCGGGATTTCGTGACGCCGGACGATGTTAAGGCCATGGCGATTCCGGTGCTGGAGCATCGCCTGATTTTGCGGCCGGAGTTTGAAATCGAAGGGATGACGGCGGTGGAGGCGGTGGAGAAAATTCTGGAGAGCGTGGCGGTGCCGGTGTGAAAGAAGAAGCCAGAAGCCAGGAGCCAGGGAACGAGAAGTCAGGAGTCAGGAGTCAGGAGTCAGAAGGGAAGCCAGGAGCCAGGAGCCAGGAGCCAGGAGCCAGGGAACGAGGAGTCGGGGAGCGAGGAGTCAGGAGTCAGGAGTCAGGCGTCAGAAGGGAAGACGGAGTTGAGAGGTGGGGGGGAATCAGAATTGTTCCCTCGGGAGTTTTGATTTGGTGGGTGGTTGGGATTGGGTTTCCGGCGGCTATTGCATGGGGATTGATTCCTGGGGCGCGGGGGGCGGCGGTTGTTGCGGGATTCTTGATCGTGGCGGCGGCGCTGATCGATTTGGCGCTGCGGGCGAGGGCGCTGCAGGGGATTCGCGTGGAAACTCCGGAATTGGTTCGCATGTTCAAAGACCGGGACGCGGAGATGGTGGTGCGGGTTTTTAATCGCGACCGAACGGCGCGGCGGGTGAGGATCGGCATCGCGGCGCCATCGGGATTGGAAACGCCAGAGGAAGAACGATCGGTTCAATTGCCTGAATCCGCCGAAGCGGCGGCCTTCTCCTCGACTTGGACGCCGCGGCGGCGTGGGCGGTATCTTATCGATTCCTGTTATCTCGAAGCGGCGTCTCCGGCGCGTTTGTGGACCGTCCGGCGGCGGGAGGCGATTTCGCTCGAGATTCGGGTGTATCCGAATCTGCGCCGTAAAGAGGACCTGAAAGCGCTCCGGCGCGGCGCGGAAGGGATCCATTCGCTGCGCCAGATCGGGCGCGGACGCGAGTTCGAAAAACTGCGCGAATACGTGGCCGGCGACGGGCTCGACGAAATTCACTGGAAAGCGGCGGCGCGGCGCGGACGGCCGATCACCAAAGTTTTCCAGGTAGAACGGACACAGGAAATTTACGTGATCATCGACGCCTCGCGACTTTCGGCGCGCGCGATGGGCGAGGAAACGGCGCTGGAGCGCGAAGTGGCCGGGGCATTGCTGACCGGAGCGGCGGCGGAGCGGTCGGGCGATTTGTTCGGGCTCGCGGCGTTTTCCGATCGAGTGGAGGCGTTCACGCGCGCGCGCAGCGGAACAACGCACTACGCGGCGTGCCGCGACGCGATCTATCAACTGCAGCCGCGGAGTGTCTCGCCGGATTTCGACGAGATCGCGACCTTCCTGCGACTGCGGCTGCGGCGACGGTCGCTGCTGTTGTTTCTGACTTCGCTCGACGATCCTTCGCTGGCGGAAAGCTTTCTGCGCGCGACGCAGCTGCTGGCGCGGCGTCACCTGGTGGTGGCGGCGATGCCGCGTCCGGGGTGGGCGAAGCCGCTGTTTCACGATGCCAATGTCGAATCGGCGCGCGACGTTTACCGGCAGCTGGCCGGGCATCTTTCCTGGAAGCGGTTGAGGGAAACGGAAGCGGCGCTGGGCCGCATCGGGGTGCGCCTGACGCTGATCGATCCGGAGCAATTCGGGGGCGGATTGACCCGCGTCTACGAGGAGATCAAGCAGAGGCAGCTGCTATGATTCTGGACCTGGACCGGTTCGTGCGAACGGAGCGCCCGCAGTGGACCGCCCTCGAAAAAACGCTGGACTGGCTGGCGGCCGATCCGAACCGGGAACTGTCCATTGCCGATCTGGAGCGCTTCCATACCCTTTATCAACGCGCCTCGGCGGATCTGGCCAAAGTGGCTACGCTCGCGTCCGAGGGCGAGCTGCAGAGTTATCTGGGATGGCTGGTTTCGCGCGCCTATGCGGAGATTCACGAGGCTCGCGACCGCCGCCAATTCCGGCCTTGGCGCTGGCTGACCGAGGAGTTTCCGCGCGCATTCCGGCGGCATGTCCGAGCGTTTCAATTGGCGGTGGCGCTCACGGTAATCGGGGCGGGTTTCGGGTCGCTGGCGCTGCGAATCGATGCGGACGCGAAAGGGGTGCTGATGCCGTTCGACGCGCTGTCGAAAGAAACGCCGGCGGAGCGCGTGGCTCGCGAGCAGCAGCTCAAAGGCAAACAACTGGCGGGGCAAAAGGGACGATTTTCGGCGGAGCTGATGACGCATAACACCCAAGTCGCGTTGTTTACGCTGGCGCTGGGAATGACCTTCGGATTCGGCACCATCGCCATCCTGTTTTACAACGGCGTGGTGCTGGGGGCGGTGATCTACGATTACGTTCACGCCGGCCAATCGGTGTTCCTGCTGGGATGGCTGCTGCCGCACGGGGTGATCGAAATTCCGGCGATCCTGGTGGGCGGCCAGACCGGATTCGTGATCGCCCATGCGCTGATCGGGTGGGGCAGCCGCGCCAGCCGCGCGGACCGGCTGCGCGCCATTCTTCCGGACGTGGTGACGCTGGCGGCGGGGCTGGCATTGATGCTGGTATGGGCGGGAATGGTGGAGGCATTTCTGTCGCAATATCACGAGCCGGTGATTCCGTATGGATTGAAGATCGCTTTCGGCCTGGTCGAGGCGCTGCTGCTCACGTTGTTTCTGACGCGCTCCGGCCGGGAGGAGACCCGGTGATTGCGCGGGACACTCTGCGGATCCGCACGCCGGAGGGAGTCGAGTTCGCGCTGCCGCTGGCCGGTCCGTTCAGCCGGATGCTGGCGCTGGCGATCGACCTGGCGGTGATCGCGATGATCGATTCGGTGCTCGAAAAGGTTCTGGGCCCGCTGCTGGTTTTCGGAGAAGATGTCGCCACAGCGGTTCACGTGGTGGTCTATTTCGCGCTGGTGCTGGTTTACGGCGCGACCGCGGAATGGTTCTGGCGCGGGCAGACGGTGGGGAAGCGGCTGCTGGGGCTGCGGGTGGTGGATGGGCGCGGATTGCGCCTGGAACCGGCGCAGGTGATTGTCCGCAACCTGCTGCGCCTGCTGGACGCGTTGCCGGCGTTTTACCTGGTGGGGGGGGTCGCGTGTGTCTTCAGCCGCTACCATCAGCGGCTGGGCGATCTGGCGGCGGGCACGGTGGTGATCCGGACGCCGGCGCATGGGGCTCCGGACCTGGATAAATTATTGGCGGGCAAGTACAATTCGCTGGCCGAGGCGCGGCACCTGGCGGCGCGTCTGCGGCAGAAGGTGACGCCGGAGATGGCTCGGATTGGCCTCGAAGCGCTGCTGCGGCGGGATCGTCTGGATCCGGCGGCGCGACTGGAGTTATTTCGAGAGCTGGCGGATTATTTTCGCGCGCTGGCGCCGTATCCACCGGACCTGGTGGAACAGCTGGGGGATGAGCCTTATGTACGTAATGTCGTCGCGATTGTCTACCGATCCCGTACTTAAGGCCGGAACGTTGGTACCTTTTCACCGCTGCGGGATTGTGCTTTACTTATTATCATGCTAAGCCGTAAATTGCTGAGGCTGTTGCCTCTGACGCTTATATTGGTGTCCTGTAGCCGTGACCCCAAGGCGCAGGCGCAACGATATTTGGAGAACGGGAATAAGTTCTTCGCCAAGGCAAAGTATAAGGAAGCCGCGATTATGTATCGCAAGTCCCTGCAAAAGGACCTGCGGTTCGGCGAGGCGTATTACCGGTTGGGGCTGACCGACCTGAAACTCGCCAATTACGGTGATGCGATCCATCAGCTGCAACGCGCCGTGTCGTTGCAGCCCGACAACATTGATGCCGCGATCAAGCTGTGCGACATTTATCTGGTGGCGGCGGCGCAGGATGCCAGTCATCGCGGGCAGATCGCCAAGGAAATCCAGGATCTGGACGCCAAGATTCTGAAGCGCGATCCGAATTCCTTCGACGGCCATCGCATCGCGGGGCAGGCGGCTCTCCTGGACGGAAAAGTCCCGGACGCGGTGACGGAATTCGAGAAGGCGAATACCGTGAAGCCTTTGCAACCGGACCTGGTGATCGCCTATTTTCAGGCCCTGGCGGTGAGCAACCGGCCGGCTGACGCAGAAAAGCTGGCGCGGGACATGATCGCCAAGCAGAAGACTTTCTCGCCGATTTACGATCTGCTGTACGTTCAATACATCCGCGAGAAGAAAATTCCGGAGGCCGAAGCGGTTCTGAAGCTGAAGGTGGAAAACAATCCGGATCGCGCCGGGTACCTGCTGCAGTTAGCGCAACACTATTACCTGTTGCAGCGGCGGCCGGAGCTGGATGCGGTGATTCAACGGCTGACCGACGAAAAGAAATTCCCCGAGGGACATTTATTGGCCGGCGACTTTTTCCTGTTTCGGGCGCGCGAATATGATCGCGCCCTGCAGCAATACGAAGCCGCGATCAAGGCCTTTCCCAAGGACAAAGCGCTGTATCAGAAGCGCATCGTGGAGCTGTACGCATCGACCGGACGGAACCCGGACGCGAACAGCCTGCTGGCGACGATTCTGAAAGACAACCCGAAGGATGTGGACGCGATCGCGATGCGGGCGGCGCTGATGTTGACCACCGGCAATCGGGAGCAAGTCAACATGGCGGCGAACGATCTGCAGGCGCTGGTGACGAAATCCCCGCAGAACCATCTGTACCGGTTCAACTACGCGCGGTCGCTGATCGCGAAAACTCCGCCGGATGTGGCGGCGGCGCGGCTGCAGCTGGAAGAAGCGATCAAGATCCGCCCCGATTTTCTAGCGGCGCGGGAAATTCTCGCGAAGATTTATCTTTCCAAAGGCGATGCCGGCCGCGCGCTCAAGGCGGCCGACGATATTCTCAGCATCGATCGCAACAATCTGCAGGGCCATCTGATTCGATCGAGCGCGCTGCTGAGCATGGCCGACAAGGACAAGGCCCATCAGGAACTCGATTACATTGTGAAGGCGTATCCGCAGAATCCGGAGGCGCGCTACCAGGTGGGTTTTCTGGCCTTTCAGGACAAGGATTACAAAAAAGCGGAACAGGTATTCACAGACCTTTATAAGAGCAATCCCAACGATCATCGCGGCCTGGCGGGAGTGACGGAAGCGCTGGTGAGCCAGGGTCGGATGAACGACGCCATCAAAGAGGTAAAAAAGGCTCTCGAAAGAGAACCGGATCGCAACGATGTAAAGCTATTTCTGGCGCACCTGGACGTGCGCGCGGAACATTACGACGAGGCTATCGGGATTTATACGACGTTGCTGCAGAGGGAGCCGAAATCTCCCACGCTGCTGTTCCAGCTGGGCGAGACGCAGCGGCGCAAGGGCGATCTGAATCCGGCGATCGAATCGTTCCGCCGGTGCAGCCAGGAGGCGCCGAACGATACCAGGTGCCTGATGGAGCTCGGTCTGCTGATGGACGGGACCGGGAAGCGGGAACAAGCCAAGCCGATTTACGAACAGGTTCTGAAGATCGAACCGGACCATCCGGTGGCGCTGAACAATCTGGCATTTATCAAGGCCGAAGAAGGAGTGGATCTGGATCAGGCGTTGACCATGGCCCAGCGGGCGCGGCAGAAGGCGCCGTCGTCGCCGGACATCGCCGATACGCTGGGATGGATTTACATCAAGAAAAACATGAGCGAGGACGCCGTGCGGGTGTTCCACGACCTGGTGGCGAAAGATCCGAACAACGCGACCTTCCACTACCATTTCGGGATGGCGCTGCTGCAGAAGGGCGACAAATCGTCGGCCAGGAAAGAACTGGAAGCCGCGCTCAAAGACAATCCGTCCACGGATGAAAAAGGCAAGATCCAGGACTTGCTGCAACACATCTAAAGCCTCTGATTCAACGCATCACGTCTTCGGCTTCGGCGCCCTATGTAGCTCCTTTCGCCATCTTCATGGCGCTGGTGGCGCTGCATTCGGTGCTGCCGATGCCGGCGCTGGCGGACGAGATTCTGCGCCTGGCGGTGATGATCTTCGCGCTGCTTTTTTTTGCGCGGCCGGCACTGGACCTATCGACCACGCGTCCCTGGTCGAGTGTGCTGATCGGGGTGCTGGTGTTCGCGATCTGGATCGCGCCGGATCTGCTGTTTCCGGGCTACCGGCGGCATTTCGAGAACGCCATCACGGGAGTGGCGCACTCGTCGCTTTCCCTGACGGCGCAGGGCAGTGCCGCGGTTCTGGTGCTACGCAGCTTGAGGGCGGCGCTGATCGTGCCGGTTGTCGAGGAATTGTTCTGGCGCGCCTGGCTGATGCGCTGGATCATCAATCCGAATTTCCAGAAAATCCCGCTGGGCGCTTACACTGCGTTTTCGTTCTGGGCGGTGGCGGTGCTGTTCGCGTCGGAGCACGGGCCCTATTGGGACGTCGGCCTGGTGACCGGGGTGATTTATAACTGGTGGATGGTGCGCACCAGGAGCCTGGGCGACCTGGTGTTGACGCACGCGGTGACCAATGCCTGTCTGAGCGCTTATGTAATCGCGGCGGGGAAGTGGGAATATTGGTTGTAGCGACTCGCTACGAACCAACAGAATGATTGAACCTGTCCGCAATGTTTCCGCCGCGCGCGCCCGCGTGGCTTTATTCGATTTTGACGGCACTTTGTCGCTCATCCGATCGGGATGGGTAGACATTATGATCCCGATGATGGTGGAGATCCTGGCCGACCTGAAGACGGGAGAGAGCGAAGCCGAGCTGCGCGCCATCGTCCAGGATTTCGTCTGGCGGCTGACCGGCAAGGAAACCATTTATCAGATGATGGAGTTCGCCGATCAGGTGAGCCGCCGCGGCGGCCGCGCGCTCGACGCGCTCGAGTACAAGAAAATGTATCTCGACCGGCTGTGGGTGCGCATCCGCGGGCGCATCGAAGATCTTCGCGAGGGACGCGTGTCGCCGGAAGAATACCTGGTCCCTGGATCGCGGGCGCTGCTCGAAACTCTGAAATCACGCGGGCTGAAAATGTATCTCGCCAGCGGCACCGATGAAATTTATATGAAAGAGGAAGCGCGGCTGCTCGACGTGGCGCGGTACTTCGATGGCGGCGTGTACGGGGCGCAGGACGATTACAAAAGCTTCTCGAAAAAGATCCTGATCCAGCGGATTCTCACGACCACTGACGTCGACGGCGGCGAGATTCTCGGTTTCGGCGACGGGTATGTCGAGATCGAAGAGGTGAAGCAGGTGGGCGGCGTCACGGTCGGGGTGGCGACGACGGAGCCGGAGTGCCTGGTGGTGGACGACTGGAAGCGCCAGCGTCTGATCGGCGTGGGAGCGGATTACATCGTGCCAAATTATCTTTGCCACGACCAGCTGATGGCGATGCTGTTCCCCGCGCGCGGCTGAACATGGCGATCCTGGCGATCGACATCGGAGGCACCAAATTTTCCGCGGCGCTTTTCGAGAACGCGCAAATGGTTCAGCGGGAAACGCGCGCCACGGATCGCGAAAAGGGTCCGGAATGGATGCTGTCCGAGCTGGCGGCGATGACCCGGACCTGGAAATTCGACCGCTGCGGCGTTGGCTTTGGCGGTCCGGCCGATTTCAAGCGGCAGCGCGTCGCACTCTCGACTCACGTCGCCGGCTGGAACGATTTTCCGCTGGTGGAGCGTCTCGAGGCGTCGCTAGGTGTACCGGTGATCCTCGACAATGACGCCAACGCCGGAGCGCTCGGCGAAGCGCGATTCGGAGCGGGGCGGGGGCATCTCCCGCTGTTCTATATGACGCTTTCGACCGGCATCGGCGGAGGCGTGGTTCTCGAGGACGGCTCGGTTTATCGGGGCGCGGATTCGTGGGCGGGAGAGATCGGCCACATCATCATTCGCCCCGGCGGGCCGGAGTGCCTGTGCGGTTCACGCGGCTGCCTGGAGAGGATGTGCTGTGGTTTATGGCTGGAGCGCGATTATGGAAAACCCGCTCGGGAGCTTTTTTCGGACGTTACATTTGTGGACCGTTATGTTGTGGATCTGGCGCTCGGCCTTAAGGCCGCGATCATGTTGCTGAATCCGGCGCGGATCGTGATTGGCGGAGGAATCGCTAAAGCCGGTGATGCGCTGTTCGTTCCGTTGCGAGAGGAATTGCGGAAACAGATGACCGGCTGGTCGCGCGCGCGGAGGGACGTAGCTCCGGCATCGCTGGGCGATGACAGTGTACTGTGGGGGGCTCTTATTCTGGCTTCTTGAACAGGCTGTCGAAGATGGCGCGGGCGTCGTTGACGTTTTTCGGCGCCGTACCATTGGTCGCCGAACCGTTTCCGTTGGACCCGTTCCCAAATCCGCTTTGCGGATGGGCACCGTCGCGGGCGACGGTCACCCGAGGGTTGAACAGTTCACAGGTGTTGGCATGGTCCTTCGGCGAGATTCGTACTGGTACTGGTTTCAGACACTGGAAGCGCGTGGAGGGTTCGAAGTGGGCGCATTGCTTGCAGCAGTGCAAGGCTGCTCCGCATTTCGGGCAGTTGCCGCGCCAATCGACGTCGGGCGCGAGCGTCGTCGAACAGCTGTAGCAACGCGCCGCCGCCACCGACTGCACCATCCGCGGCAGCCGCGGGCCAGTGACATCGAGGGGAGGCCGTGGACCCTGCGGGCGGGGGCGCTCTTCGCGCTTGGGGCCGCCGTTTCCGGAATATTCACGGCCGGAATCCATATAGCCGTGTTGTCGATACCTGCGATCACCTTCCATATAGATCTGGTTAGCGGGTAGCTCACTCCTTTGCTGAAACGGCTAATACACAAACTTCCGGGAGATCAAGACGCGTGCGAGACTTCGGGGACAGCGAAACAGGCCTGTTGGGATCTTTCGAGAAGGCGTCCGCTATATGTCTAAACCACTATGTACCACGAACCGGTCGCGGAATCCAGTGAAATCTTCGTTGCTTGTCCTTTCATCGGCAAATTACCCTCGTTACTTTATGCCGTTCAGGCAAGACCGGCGTTCTCCCCCGCCCATTTCATGGGCGAATTACAAGGGCGATTCAAAGGATCGTCATAATGATTGGGACTGACGCGCAGCGAATATCCCAGGCGGCCCGTGTTAAAAGGCGCAAAATCCTGTCCGAACATAAACACCGATCCTTGTTGTTCGAGCGGAGCGAGCGTCAGCACCTGGGTGTCCTCCAGCTCGCCATTGGCGCCCACCCGTCCGACCACGGCTTCGACGCGGACATCCTGGGGACTCAGGCCGGCCAAATCCAGCTTGGCCCGCAACGGCACCGGCGAACCGGTCACCACAGCGTGGCCTGGTCCGAGGCCGGCATCAATGAAGGTCACCATGGGCCAGTTCTCGGTTACCGTGCGATGCCACTGCGCACGCTCGCGGGCGGGGGAGAACTGTTCCCGCATCACCGCCTCATAGCCGCGATGCGCCGGCTCGTACAATTGGGACCGGTACTCGCCCACCATGCGCTGGCAGTTGAAATTCGCGCTCACATAGCCCAGCGACTTTTTGACGCGGCGCATCCACTCGACAGGTACGCCTTGTTCGCGCGAGCCATAGTACTGCGGCGCGATTTCGCTTTCGAGCAGAGAATAGATGGCGGCCGCGTGGGCGTCGTCGCGCTCCGGCGAATAAGGCTCCCGGTCGCCGATGGCCCAGCCTCCCGAATTATCTCCGGTTTCGTCGAACCATCCGTCGAGAATACTCATGTTGGGAATGCCGTTGATCCCGGCTTTCATTCCGCTGGTTCCGCAGGCCTCTTCCCCGCGGCGGGGCGTATTCAGCCACACATCCACACCTTGCACCAGTTCCCGGGCGACATGAATACCGTAATCCTCGACAAATACGATGTGTCCGGCGAGCTCAGGGTATCGGGAAAATTGCACGATCTCGCGGATGAGCGTCTTGCCGGGAACGTCCAGGGGGTGCGCTTTTCCTGAAATGACGATCTGCACCGGCATGCGCGGGTTGGTCAGAATTCGTTTCAATCGCTCCAGGTCGCGGAAGATGAGCGTGGCGCGCTTATAAGTGGCGAAACGACGCGCGAATCCGATGGTGAGCGCTTCCGGATCGAGAATTTCCTGCAGGCGCCGCACTTCCGATGACGGCGCGTTGCGTTCGGCGGCGGCCGCGGCGGCGCGCTCCCGGATGAAGCCGATCAATCGCCGCTTTCGCCGGCGATGGGCTTCCCACAACTCCGCGTCGGGAATCTCGGCGGTCTGATCCCACAGTTTCGGATCGGCGTGTCCTTCCCGCCAATCGGGCGCCAGATATTGGTCGTAGATGCCGGCCAGGTCGCCATTGACCCACGACGGCAAATGCACGCCATTGGTAATCGACGTAATGGGCACCTCCCACACCGGCAGACTGGGCCACAAGCCTTCCCACATCTGCTGCGAGACGCGCCGATGAAGACGGCTGACGGCATTGCGGTAGGCCGACATTTTGAACGCGGCGATGGCCATGGAGAACGGCTCCTGCGAATCGTTGGGCTCGCGGCGGCCGAGAGCGAGCAACTGATCGAAGGAGATTCCCACATCGGTGCAGTAATCCTGGAAGTACACGTACATCATGCCGGAATCGAACAGGTCGATCCCCGCGGGGACGGACGTATGGGTGGTGAAGATGTTATTGGTCCGCGCCGCGCCCAGCGCCTCGTCGAAACTCAAATGTTGCTCGGACATCAAAACCCGGATCCGCTCCAGCGCGAGAAACGCCGAATGGCCCTCGTTCATGTGATACACCGTGGGCGTCAACCCGAGTTCCTTTAATGCACGTAAACCGCCGATTCCCAAGACGATTTCCTGACGGATGCGGTGGTGACGGTCGCCTCCGTAAAGCTGGCTGGTAATCTCGCGATGCTCCGCATTGGCGTTTTGCGGAATGTTACTGTCTAACAGATACAATTTCACGCGGCCCACGTCGATCCGCCAGACTTTGAGAAACACCGGTGTTCCGGCGAGCGTCACAGACACAAGAAGTTCATTTCCGTCGGAGCGCGTGACCGGCGTTACCGGAAGAGAGTAGAAATCGTTTACGGGAGTGCGTTCCTGTTGCCAGCCGTCCGGACCGAGCGTTTGTTGCAGATATCCTTTCTGGTACAACAGCCCGATGCCCACCAGCGGCAACATCGCATCGCTTGAGGCCTTTAAGTGATCGCCCGAGAGCACGCCCAGGCCGCCGGAATAGATCGGCATGCAATCGAGCAGGCCGTACTCCATCGAGAAGTAGGCGACGAGCATGCTGGAGGGAGCGTTTCCGCGGGCGGCCATGTAGGTGTCATGAAGTTCGCAGGCGCGCCGGAAGAGGGCCAGAAAACGGGGATCGGCGGCGGCGCGTTCGAGGGTGGCCTGCGGAACGCGGCCCAACATGACCACGGGATTATGATTGGACTGCTTCCACGAAATGGGATCCAGGCGCCGAAACAGCGCCCGCAGGTTGTGTTCCCAACTCCACAGGAGATTGATTCCGAGTTCGGAGAGACGGTGGAGCGCCGGGGGCAACGCCGGGCGAACCAAAAATTCTTTCAGAGGACGTATCTGGAAAGACATCAAAGTCGGTGCAGGTATTAAGGATAGCAAGGTAGGGACCTTAGATGCGCTATGATTTCTTAACACGGAGCATCCGATGAACGCACTTGAGGCGGCGCGCGCCCGGACTGATGTGCTGTTCGATCTGCTCGATCCGGCCGCGCTTTACGATCGACCGGTCGCGGAACGCCACCGGCTGATCTTTTACCTGGGCCATGTCGAGGCATTCGATTGGAACCTGATTTCCAGGCACGCCATCGAAAAACAGTCTTTTCACCCTACCTTCGATAAATTGTTCGCATTCGGCATCGATCCGGAGCCGGGCGGCGCTCCGGCGGATCGTCCGGCCGACTGGCCCGCGGAAAAAGAAGTGCGGGAGTATGGCGCGCGGGTGCGCAGGGAGATGGATGCCGCGCTCGGGGCAATTCCAGAACAGCTGCTGAACGTCGCGGTCGAGCATCGCTTGATGCATGCCGAGACGCTGGCGTATCTGTTTCACAATCTACCGTACGAATCGAAACGGGGACCTGCGCCGTCTAATCGGGAGCCGCGGAGGATGGCGAACCCGATGATCGAGATTCCGGCGGGGACCGCGGTGCTCGGAAGACCTAAAGGAGACGGCTTCGGTTGGGACAATGAATTCGATCGGCACTTGGTGGAAGTACCGGCGTTTCGAGTTTTGCGATTCAAGATCAGCAATGGCGAATATCTGGAATACCTTCGGTCAGGAGCGGCGGCACCGCATTTCTGGACGGAGCGCGAGGGCCGCTGGTTTCTCCGCGCGATATTCGGCGAGATTCCTCTGCCGCTCGACTGGCCGGTGTATGTGACCCATTCGGAAGCGTCGGCGTATGCGCGCTGGCGCGGCGCGGCGCTGCCTACCGAGGAGCAATTTCATCGCGCGGCCGAAGGAGCCGATCCCGTGAATGTCGATTTCGAAAGCTGGGATCCGGTTCCGGTCGATACGGGCGGCGTCAGCGCTCACGGAGTTTCCCAACTGATCGGCAACGGATGGGAGTGGACCTCAACGGTTTTCGCTCCCTTCACCGGATTCGAGCGGTTTCCTTTTTATCCCGGCTATTCGGCCGATTTTTTCGACGGCAAGCATTTTGTGATGAAGGGTGGTTCGCCCCGTACGGCGCGAAGCATGTTGCGCGCGAGTTTCCGGAATTGGTTCCGGCCCGATTATCCGCACGTGTACGCCGGGTTCCGGCTGGTGGAGAATTCATGAACGAATTTGCTTGTGAAGTGCGCGGCGGCCTGAGCAAGGCCCAGAAGGAACTGCCCTCGAAGTATCTCTACGACGAACTCGGCAGCGCTTTATTCGATGCCATTACGGTTCTGCCGGAATATGGCCTGACGCGCGCGGATCACCGGATTCTGCAGCGCCACGCGGGCGAAATTCCCGACGAATTTCCACTGGCGGCTGAAATCGGCAGCGGATCGGGTTATGAGACTCGCGCGGTGCTGGAAGCGCTGGAAGTAGATCGCTATTTTCCGATTGACCTTTCCATTTCCGCGCTCGAACGCTGCCGGCGAGAGCTGGCCGGGCTCACCGAAATCGAACCGATCGAGGCGTCCTATCTGAACGGGCTCGATCGTATTCCGCGCGACGGCGCTCCGCTGCTGGTGCTCTTTCTGGGCAGCACCATCGGGAACTTCGATTCGCGCTGCCGCGCCGATTTTCTGCGGCAGGTCCGCTCGCGGATGCGCGCCGGCGACGCGATGCTGATCGGCTGCGATCTGATCAAGCCGGTGGAGACGATGCTCGATGCCTATGACGATCCTTCGGGAGTGACCGCGTCGTTCAACCTGAATCTGCTGGGCCGGATCGATCGCGAACTGGGCGGCGATTTCAACCTGCGCGCGTTTGCGCACGAGGCGCGCTGGAATCCGGCGGAGCGCCGCATCGAGATGCACCTGCGGTCGCGCATCGACCAGGCGGTGACCATTCGCGAAGCGCGACTGGAGTGCCACTTTCGCG
>Ga0182024_10014153_pt1 | contig 15454 bp, 12 predicted proteins | sample P32metaG_FD_120480 | JGI IMG/M metagenome (GOLD analysis project Ga0182024, IMG submission 120480) | Permafrost microbial communities from Stordalen Mire, Sweden - P3-2 metaG (Illumina Assembly) | ecosystem: Environmental > Terrestrial > Soil > Wetlands > Permafrost | place: Sweden: Stordalen... | reverse complement strand
GTGCGGTGGGGTATGTGATCGCGAATATCAAGACGACGGCGGATATCAAGATAGGCGATACGCTGACGGATAGCCGGAACTCGGCGACGGAGCCGCTGCCGGGATTCCAGGAGATTCATCCGATGGTGTTCAGCGGGATATACCCGATCAATACGGCGGATTTCGAGCATCTGAAGCTGGCGATGGGGAAGCTGCAGATCAATGACTCGGCTTTTCAATACCAGGCGGAGAGTTCCGTGGCGCTGGGGTTCGGGTTCCGGTGCGGGTTTCTGGGTTTGCTGCACATGGAGATCATCCAGGAGCGGCTGCGGCGGGAGTATGACATGGATATCATCGCGACGTATCCGAGCGTGATCTACCAGGTGCTGAAGACGAACGGGGATATGCTGGAGGTGGACAACCCGGCGCATCTGCCGGACCCGAGCGTGATCGCGGAGATACGCGAGCCGGTGGTCAAGGCGTTCATCATGGTGCCGAATGAGAGTATCTCTGCGATCATGCAATTGATCATGGACAAGCGGGGCGAGGTGGATCACACGGAGTCGCTGGATACGCGGCGTGTGATGCTGGCGTGCGTCCTGCCGCTGAACGAGATACTGGTGGATTTCAACGACAAGATCAAAAGCATCACGCGAGGGTATGGCTCGATGGATTATGAGCACGCGGGGTATAAGGCGTCGAAGCAGGTGAAGCTGGATATGCTGGTGAATGGGGAGCCGGTGGATGCGTTCTCGAGCATCGTGCACCGGGACAAGGCGGAGGCGCGCGGGCGGATGCTGGCGTCTAAGCTGAAGGAGGTGATCCCGCAGCAGCTTTACCAAGTGTCCATCCAGGCGGCGATCGGGGGGAAGATCGTGGCGCGGGAGAATGTGTCGGCGTTGCGGAAAAATGTGACGGCGAAGTGTTACGGCGGGGATATAACGCGGAAGAGGAAGCTGCTGGAGAAGCAGAAGGAAGGGAAGAAGCGGATGAAATCGATAGGTAAGGTGAATATCCCGCAGGAGGCTTTCATCGAGGTGCTGAAGACGAATTGATGAGTTGTGTCCGTCCCCCGCTGCTGGCCCTGGCAGTAGCATGCATCGCGTGGCTGCTGTACGCGCCGACGCTGGGGGCGGATTTTGTATGGGATGCGCGGGCGAAGGTGCTCGGGAGCGATTTTATCCATAATCCGGCGAACCTGCCGGATGTGATCACGGGGCGGGTGCTGACGCGGGATGTGCTGGATAATAATCGGCCTGGGAATTTGCTATCGCTGATGGTGGATGCGGCGATCTGGGGGAAGCGGCCGGCGGGTTATCACGCGACGAGCGTGACGCTGCACGCGGTTATTTGCGGGATGCTGTTTTTGCTGATGGCGCGGCTGCTGCCGGCGCCCGGGGGGACGTGGCCGGCTTTTTTTGCGGCGGTGATGTATGCGGTGCATCCGCTGAACGTGGAGGCGGTGTCGGAGGTAAGTTACCGTGAGGATTTGCTGGTTACGGCTTCGATATTGGCGGCGCTGTTTATGGCGATGGAGTTTATGCGGAGGCCCGGGATATGGCGGAATGCGATGCTGGGGGCGGGGTGTTGCGCGGCGCTGGTGTACGGGGTATCGGCGAAGGAGAATGGGGCGGCGGGGCCTCTGATTCTGGCGTGTTATTGGCTGCTGTGGCGGCGGAGGGAGCGGGTGCTGCCGTGGGCGGGGCTGGTGATTGCGGCGTTTGCGGTGGTGTTCGGGTTTGTCGTGGCGCGGTTTACGATGGTGCCGCAGCATTCGGCTGTGTTTACCGAGAGGCCGACGCAACTGGGCGGGTCGCTCGGGCAGACGCTTCTGATTCAACCGCGGATTTGGGCGATGGAATGGACGCAGATAATTTTTCCGCACGATCTTTGCGCGGATTACGGGGCGTATTCGCTCCAGAATTTCGTGGAGCCGATTTCGGCGGAGGCGGTGGGGCTGATAGTGTTGGTGCAGATATTCCTGGGGTTTCGGAGCCGGGTATTTGCGTTTGGGTCGGCGATATTCTGGGCGGGGCTGCTGCCGGTATCGAACCTGATGCCGCTGTACCGGCCGATGGCGGACCGGTTTCTGTACCTGCCGCTGACGGGGCTGGCGATGGTGCTTGCGCGGGGGCTGTACGCTGCGAGGAGGCTGCCGGGGTGGGGGCGGGTGTGTGTGTATACGGCGGTGATCCTGTGCATAGGGGGAGGGGCGGCGGTTTCGTTTTTCCGTGAGAGGGTGTGGCATGACAGTCTTGCGCTGTGGCAGGATACGGCGGCGGTGAATCCGGGGTCATATACGGCGGCGGATAACCTCGGGTGGGCGCTGGCAGGGGCGGGCCGCAATGGTGAGGCGGCGGAGGCATTTCGGCGCGCGATCAGAATGACACGGGGCAAGGAGGCGGATGCGTGGGCTGGGCTGGCGCTGGCGGAGGATGCGGAGGGATTGCGGATGTTTTCGGACGCAGCGTATGGCCAGGCGGTGTCGCTGGATGTGCGCTATGGGCATCCGGAGGAGTTGATGAAGGCGCTGGTGATAGAAAGTGATGTTGCCGGAAAGCTTGAGGTTCTCGTGAAGCGCAATACAAAGGAGGCCCTTACGAAATGATGGCGGAAATTTTTGCACCAGAATGTGGCGCCCCTCCGGGGCTTGTTGCCGGTGGGTGGGCAACTCCAGGCTTACGCCCGGAGCTACTATCTGGCTGCCCCTTCGGGGCAAATTTTGCCAAACTGTGATCTTTTAATACCGTGATGTTCTCGTTTTTTGCGCCGGCATATATCAAGGAGGCGGAGCTCGTTCTAAAGAATGCGCGGAAGCTGTTGGATTACAAAAGGGACCTGCTGCCGGAGGCGACGAAGGCGGAATTTGAGGGGACGGTCGAGCGGCTGGAGAAGGCTATCGCGGCGCGGGACCGGCCCGGAGTGGAGGCGGCTGCGCAGGAACTCGACACGCAGTGGAGCAAGTATCTGCCGCCGGCGAAGGATGCGGCGTGGCGCGAGAATTGCGAAGTGTTCCTGGTGGCGATCGTGATTGCAATAGGGGTGCGGACCTATTTCCTGCAGCCGTTCACGATACCGACGGGATCGATGGAGCCGACGTTGAATGGGATAATCGGTACTCCGACGGAAGAACCGGCGCCGAACCTGGCGAAGCAGGCGGTCGAATTCGTGTTGCGCGGCCGAAATTACGTCAACGTAGTTGCCAAGAGCGACGATGTGGTGACCGACATGTTGGAACACAAGGTGCTCTTTTTCTTCAGCGTCACGGATGTGCGATGCCAGAGTGGGGCCTCGTATACGATCTGGGCGCCGGCGGATACATTGATGCACGACTTTGGCGTGTATGCGCCGGCTCCGCCCTATCACGGCGGGACCGTGCTGCACGCCGGGCAACCGATTGCCCACGGCTACATCGATGCCGGGGACCATGTGTTCGTGGACAAGCTAAGCTATAATCTGCACAAGCCGGGGAGGGGTGAGGTTTTTGTGTTCAGCACGCGGGGGATTCCCTTCATCGAGCGAGAACTGAGCGGGAAGGGACTCGAGGGCTCGGAGTTTTACATCAAACGGCTGGTCGGGCTGCCGGGGGACACGTTGCGGGTGGATCATCCAACGCTTTACATCGACGGAGAGGAGGCGACGGAATTCGGGATGCGGCGGGTGATGAGCGCGACGGGCGGGTATGGGGGCTACACGAATCCCTCGCCGCTGCAGGCGATGTACCTGACTGCGCCGGACGCGAGCTTTACGGTGCCGCCGAAGCGATACTTCGCGATGGGTGATAACTCGGGGAACTCCTCGGACAGCCGGTACTGGGGGACCGTGCCGCAGGAGAATCTGATGGGGCGGGGGCTTTTTGTATATTGGCCCTTTCTACCGCACTGGGGTTTTGTTAAGTAGGAGAGCTGCCGGCATCGTGGCCCCCACGATGAGAGCCAGGGCGTTTTAAGAAATAGAAAAACCAGATGGGTACCGCACCGATACCGATAAGAGGTTCAAGTTCAAGTTATAGTGTAGGTTCAAGTACACGCTGGCGCGCGGGGTGGGGGGCGATGGCAATTGGGTAACGGAATCTAAATCAATGGCAGACTTGCTCATCACTGAAACTCTCGCCCTTGGGCGAATGCTCGGGAAACATCCGGGGAGGCTTGTGCTTGCGGAGGAGGGGGCGCTGGGGGCACGGGTATCGGAGACGAGAATCGTGGTGACGCGGCGCGGGGCGAACCTGGGGGAACTGGAGACGGGGGACTTGTTGCACTACGACCTGGCGCGGCTGAGCGAGGTGATCGCAATGGAGCCGGTGCTGCCTGAGGACATCGCGGGAGCGCAACTGCACGCGAGCCCGGGCGTGGAGGCGCACGAGGACCTGACGCTCTTTGCCTGCCTGCTGGCCCTGGACCCGGCGCTGCGGTATGCGACCCACGTCCATCCGGTGATCGTGGATCAAATCACGGCTTCGCCGCGGGCGCGGCAATTCGCGGACCGGCGGACGGTGCATAACGAGGTGCTGGCGCTGGGGCCGGCATCGCTGCTGGTGAATTACACGGACCCCGGGATGCTTCTTACGCGGGAGATACAAAAAAAACTGATCCTGTGGCGCGACCGGAACAAGTCCGTGCCACGAGTCATCCTTGTGCAAAACCACGGTGTGATCCTGCTGGGAGGGAGTTCGGCGGGGTTGCAGCGGATGATTGAAGCGCTGATCAAGTACGCGGAGCTATTCGCCGGGGCGTCGCTGCTGGGCGGGCCTGTGTTCCTGACGCCGCAGGCGATAACGCAGATCGAGCAACATCATCGAGGGGCATGAGCGGGGAGATTGAGCGCGAGTGGCTGCCGCCGGTGGGAGCGGTGCTCTGCTACGCGCTGCTGATGTGGAGAAACAATGCGCGGCACGCCCTGACGGATGGGCTGAGGGCGCTGCGGCGGTATCACCGGCTGTGGGGGATCCCGGCGGGGCTGGGGCTGTGTTACGCGTTATTTCACGTGGCGCTGACGCTGTTCTATTACCATGTGCTGCCGATGGAGCAGCGGCCGGCGTTTGGGTGGAAAGTGACGTGGGCATTGCCGCCGTGGCCGGCGCGGGTGAGCGAGGCGCACACGCTGGGGGACAGGCTCGGTTTTTTCTTTGCGAATCCGCGCTGGAAGGCATGCCGGGACGCGGGGTTGGACGGGATCGAGGCGCTGGCGGGGCTGTTCAATAACGTGGTGACTACGTTTCCGTTTTCCGCGGTGGCGGGTGTGCTGCTGCTGCTGAACTGGGAGGATCATCACCGGACACTGGGCAAGGCGCTGCGGAAACGCTTCGTGCGCTGGGGATGGGCGGTACACGCCGGCATCCTGGCGTGCGCGGTCTCGGCGGTGCTGTCGCCGTTTCTATTCACGCCGAGCCTGATCGTTATCAACCGGTATGCGCCGAGGGTAAACGTGGTGGGGTGGGCGTCGCTGATCGATTGGCTGTCGTCGCTGTTTGCGTATTTGTTTGGGGTAGCGGTGCAGGTTTATCTGATCCTGATCGTTTATACGTGGCTGCGCGGGATCAACTGGACGCGGGCGCATCTGATGGACATGGCGATCCGGCGATTCTCGTTTGTGGTGAAGTGGGCGGTGGTGGTGATGGCGTGCAGCTCTGTGCTGATCGATCTGCCGCGGCTGTTTGCGTTGCTGTTTCGTTTTGAGGATCCGCTGTACCTGGATCGCACCTTGATTTATACGGATCGTGTCGCGCGGCCATTGCTGGCGATGTTCCTCATTTGTTTTTCGACCATGCAGATCACGCTGACGTTCCATAGTGAGACCTTGAGGAAGGCGATCGCGCAGCACGGGCAGTTTCTGCGGAGGCACTGGTGGCAGCTATTTTGGTTTCTGGTGGTGGCGGGGGTGCATGTGTTCGGGTTGGCGCTGGTGGATCATACGCTGCGGCTGGGATTTGGCGGGGATTATACTTCGGCTGGGATGGTCTGGAGTTTTGTGCACGCGTTGATCGGGGCGTTTTTGGCGGCGTGGCTGCTGGCGGCGTGGGTGTCCCTGTACAAGCGTTGCGAAACCGGGAGTGTGAAGGCGCCCGATTGGATACCTTTTTGATGCCAAACTCCCCCCTGCTCCGCGCCGAGGCGCTTTTTAATCATCGTTCGCCACCCGGTGAATTGGGCGGAGTGTCGCTCGTTATTGAGGCGGGGCGGTTTACGCTGCTCTCGGGTGATGCGGACTCCGGGGCGGGTGCGCTGCTGCGGGTGCTGGGGCTCCTGGAGAGGGCGGATGCGGGGGAGGTGTGGCTGGATGGGCAGGCGACGAGCATGCTGGATGATGCGGAGCGGCTGGATATGCGGAACCGGCTGTTCGGGTATTTGTTCGCGGAGCCGTTTTTGCTCGATTCGTTTACGGTGGCGGAGAATGTGGCGATGCCGCTTTTTAAGATTGCGTGCCTGGATATCGAGCAGGCGCGGGCGCGGACGGCGGAGGTGCTGAGCTTTGCGGGCCTGGCGGGATGCGCGGATGACGCCGTGGTTGATTTGCCGCCGGCGGATCATCACAAGGTATCGCTGGCGCGCGCGCTGGCGATTGCGCCGCGAGTGTTGATCGCGGAGGATGTGGGCCTGCACCTGGGGGAGGCGGATTTGCGCGGATTCGCGGAGCTGCTGAGGGCGGTGCCGGACCGGCTTGGGATCGCGGTGATCGCAACTTCGCGGGCGGGGGCGGAGTTATTTGGAGCGGACCGTCAGATACGGCTGGAGCGCGGAGTGATAGCCGCGGATTCGCAGCCGGCGCCGGTCCAGGAAGCGCCCACCCATGACTGAGCCGAAAACCGCTGCGGCGATAACGAAGGCGAGCAAGAGCAACCTTGCGCTGGCGTTCGCGGCGCTGCGGCCGGAGCGGCGCGCGGATATCACGTCGTTCTATGCTTTTTGCCGGCTGGTGGATGACGTGGCGGATGACCCGGCGCTGCCGGTCGAGGAGAAGCGGCGGCGGATCGAGCGATGGAGGACGAGCCTTGCGGAGAGCTATGCGGGGGAGCCGGCGATTGCGGAGTCGATCCGCGAGATCATTCGCAAATATATGATCCAGCGTTCGTTATTCGGGGAGATACTCGATGGGGTGGAGATGGACCTGGAGCCGCGGCGGTACGGGACATTCGAGGAGCTGCAGGCGTATTGCTACCGGGTCGCGAGCGCGGTGGGGCTTGTGAGCATCGAGATCTTCGGCTACCGGAACGAAGGATGCAAAGCGTATGCGGTGGCGCTGGGGACGGCGCTGCAACTGACCAATATCCTGCGGGATATCCGGGAGGATTGGGAGAACGGGGAGCGGATTTATCTGCCGATGGAGGACCTCACGCGCTTCCAATACCCGCCCGAGGATATCGCGGCGCATGTACACGATGACCGGTTTGTGCGGCTGATGAATTTCGAGGCGGACCGGGCGCTGGCATTCTATAACAAGGCGGCGGCGGCGCTGCCGGTGGAGGATCGGCGGTCGATGACGCCGGCGCGGATAATGGCGGAGGTGTATGGACGGATATTGCGCAAGATGCGGGCGGAGGGGTTTCGGGTATATGACAAGAGATACCGGCTGGGGACGGTGCGGAAGGCAGCGATCGTGAGCAGAGTTAGTTTGTTATCGATGGTGGGGAAGTGAAACTGCTAGGGGGTGACATTCAGGAGGATCGCGCCGCTGCCGGCGGCGTTGAGAAAATCTCCGGCGCCTGTGTCCTGCTGCTGGAGTATGACACCGTGGTAGAGCTGCCTTTTACCTGAGTCGTCGAATATCCCGCCGAAGATGCCGGTGACCGGGTTGAGGCGGTATGTGACGGAGTGAGGGTTGGAGCCCGAGATGACTATCCCATGGGCGGAATTAAGCGTGAATGACTGGCTGAAGAGGGGATTGAGGTTAGTGTCAGCAAACGAGATTGTGCCGCCGGTGCCGGCGAGACCAAGCGTGCGATTGTAGATGGAGCCAACGGCATTGAGCGTGGCGGAAAACGGAGCGGAGTAGGGGCGGCGGGTGGTTGTGGCGGGCTTTAACCAAGTCAGAGTGCCGCTAAATACCGGGCCGCCAACTGGAGAACCAAAAGCAAGCGTTCCCGTCAGCATTCCCTGGCCCCGGTACAAGGAGATATAGACGGGAAAACCTTCGGGCCCAATGGTCGCGGCCTCGGAGAACGGGGTGCCATCCGGGAGTGCGCCGACGAGCCGAGCGGCGCCGGTGACGGCAACCGCCATTGAGCCATAACCGTTGCCCGCGGGAATAGCCTGGGTGCCGGTGGCAGAGTACAAGGCAACGGTATAGAGTCCGGCAAACGGGGAAGGGGCGGTCCTGGTGAAAACCTGCGGCAGGTACGACGAGATAGTGTCCACCCATGTGCCGTCGGTAATGGAACCGGTCACTTGAGGTGATGCGCCCGAGACGTTCAGGCTGAGTGTGACTACAAGAGAGGGTAGATTTCTGCGGTGGATGGTGATGGTTGTCGGGTTAGTGCCAGAAAACCACCCACTTATGGGATATGCGACACCGGCCACTTCAATGACGCCTCTAAATTGTCCCAATTTACTTATCCGGATGCTCAGCAGGCCGGCACTGTCATTGCCAGGGCTGGTCCCGGATACGAGCCCGAGGTACGCCCCGGCGCACGCGGACTGGGCGATAAAGCCGGCCTGATACGATTGTGCCGGTTGAACGGTGATAACAAGGGGATTGCTGGAAGAGCTTGCGGAGCCGATCCAGCCCTTGAATAAGTAACCGGGGAGCGGAGTGGCGAGGAGAGAGGTTGTCGAACTTAGCGGCAGATAAGTAATTCCGCTGGGTTGAGTATTCCCACCGCCGTTGCCGGCCGAGACATTGAGGAGAGCGTCCACGCTAAAGGTGTATGTGGCGTTGGCTGTGCCTGAGACATTCGCGGCGCTGAGGTTAATTACAAAATTGCCCGCGTCGTTGAGTGTGCCGGATAGCGAACCGGTGGCGGGATCGAAAGAGACGCCGTTTGGCCACCCACTCGCGGAGTAAGTGAAAGGGCCAATGCCCGTTGGGGCGATTTGAAAATTGAAGGGCGAACCGTAATCGAAGGGGAATGGAGAAGCGATGTCCTGGAGTGAGGGCGGGGCGATGGCGAAATTGGCCTGGATGGAAGTCGCGCCGCCAAAAGTGAAACTAAGGGGATTGCTGCCGGAAATGAGATCGCCGGTCCAGCCTGAGAAGACATAGCCACTTGCAGGAGTCGCAAGGATGGAAACGGACGTGCCGATGATTTGCTGCGTGACGCCAAGGAAGCCGCTAGTGACTGTACCGCTCCCGCTGACCGTCACGGCAAGAGGATAAGTGGGGGTGGGAGTTGGCGTAGGTGTAGGTGTGGGAGTCGGTGTTGGACTCGGACTGGACGAGGTGCCGACGGTGATAAGCAGATCCGCCATGGCAATGCCGATTGCGTTACTGGCGCTGACGATTGCCTGGGAGGTGCCGTCCGTTGTGGCGGTTCCGGAGACCAAACCGTTGGTGGCATTGACGCTCAATCCCTGCGGGAGGCCGGTTGCGTTGTAAGAAGTGGCCCCATTGGAGGCTACGATCTGATAGCTAAATGGGACGTTCGGGGCGGTGGTTTCGGAGGTCGCGCTGGTAATGACGGTGGCGGGGCGTCCGGTTTCGTAAACGAAAATGTCGGAACCGCTCTCGGCATCGAGGCCGGCTACGAATAGATACTTCCCGGAGCTGTCACATTTAGCGCGGCTGACGGCCCCGGGAACGGGAAAGGAACCTATGGTTGCAAAAGTATTGGTATCAAAGAGAAGCATCCGGGAACCAGTGGCGGAGTAAGCGATTGCGTCATCCGGGCTGAAGGTGATGAGAGTGGGATCAATCCCGGGTGTAAAGGCGCCGTTGGATGCCGCGATACCGTCCGCGGAATAGAAATCATCGGTGGGAATTTCTTCGATCTGCCCGGGACCGTTGTCTTCATCCTCAGTCGCGAGCGAGATGAAGGCGCCAGAGTGGCTGATGGCAAGGTCCACGCCACTGCCCAGGACGGTGGCCGTCTGCAGAGGCTCTGCGGTCGTTGTGGAAACGTCAAAACTGGCAACGGTCGCGTTGAGGGCGTCATTATTGCCGAAGTACAGGGTTTTTTGATCCGGGCTCATCGCCAGGTATGCTCCGTCCTCGGTAACAAGATATTCTCCGAATACCTCCTGGAGCGTGCCGGCCGAGGAGAACTGCATGATCTCGCCCGGATCAAATTCTTCGACGGCGGCGGCGTAGATAATGCCGTTCAATCCGATTGCCACGTCGCCGGGCGGCGCCGGAGCGGGAATGCTGGAGAGCACGGAGAGGGTGGCGAGGTTGACAACGGAGATATTACTCGATGTGGTACCGGAGTTAGCAACATAGAGCTTGCTGCCGTCGGGAGAGACGGCGAGTCCGGCCGGGCTGGACCCGACGGGAATAGTCTTGACCAATGAGAGCGTGCTGGTGTCGATGACGGCGATGCTGTTGCTGCCGGTCAACGAGGCATAAATGCGGGGCCTGACGGGATCGAGCGCGAAGCGGGCGGCCGGAAGTTGAAAGGTGGCATCGAGATTGCCAACGTTAGCGGGGACGAAATTGGCCTGGACGGACGTAGCGGACTCGAAGATGAAATTGAGCGGATTCGCCGTGCTGGTGATATTGCCGGTCCATCCAGAAAAGGAAGCGCCCTGCACCGGCGTGGCGGAGACGGAGACCCACGATCCGATGGCCTGCTGGGTGGCGCCGAGGAAGCCATTGGTGACCGTGCCGCTGCCGCTGACGCTGACATTGAGGGCGGCGGTAGGCGGGACGCCGATTGTGATGGTCAGCGTGGCCATGGCGACGCCGATGACGTTGCTGGCGCTAACGACCGCCTGCGAAACACCCGCGGTGGCGGCGGTGCCGGAGATGAGCCCGAGGCTGTTGACGCTCAAGCCAGGCGGCAGGCCGGTCGCGTTGAACGAGGTCGGGGTATTGGTGGCGGTTATCTGGTAACTGAAGGCGGCGCCGACCTGGGTGGTTGCTGAGGTGGCGCTGGTAATGGCAGCGGCGGCGCGCCCAGTGCTGTAAACGTAAAGCGCAAGCAGGTCTCCATATATATCTTCCGTCGTAACGAATATATAGGCGCCGGAGCTGTCAGTCTTGACGCGGCAGCCGTTGTAGTACGCGGGCAATGCGAAGGTGCCCGTAAGCGCGCAGGTGCTCGCATTGAAGACAAGCATCTTACTCGGATAGTCCGGGGAGGAATATGCGAAGGCATCGTCCGGGCTGAAGGCGATATTGGCTGGATAATTTGCGGTGGTGAATGTGCCAGTTGTCGTAGTGATGTTGCTTGCCGCGATCTTATCGATGCCGGAACCATATTGCAGGAGGATATTTCCTTGCCCTGTGAGACATGCAAATGCCAGGAACTCCCCAGAGTGGCTGACTTCCACATCCCGGCCTCCAGCCTCGTCGCCATTGAAGGAATTGGTCTGTAACTCGGCGCCGCTGCCCGAGGAAATATCGAAATCGATCAGCTCGGCATCGGTGGTCCCGTAATAAAGGGTGTTGAAGTCCGGGCTTGTGGCAAGGGAGGCTCCGAATTCAGTCTGGAAGCTATTGCCGAACGTGGAAAGGATCGCGCCGGAGCTTCCGGACATTTGCGTGATCCCGACAAGCGCGTCGGTAAGATACAAGTTGAGAAGGGAAGCGACGTAGATATTTCCGTTCAAACCCGCGGCGACATCGCCGGGATGCTCGGAAATGGGAAAGCTCGCGATGACTTGAAGTGAGTTGAGGTCGATGACACTGATCCCGTGGACCGTGGAGCCAGTGTCGGCAACGTAGAGCCTGCTCCCGTCCGGCGACACGGAGAGGCCCACCGGGTTGCTGCCGACCGGGATGTTCTCGAGGAGGGTCAGGGTATTTGTATCGATTACGGCGACGGTATTGCTGCCGGTGACGGCGACATACATGCGGGGCCGGATAGGATCGAGAGCCAGGTTCGTGGAAGGGAGATTGAAGCTGGCTTTCAATGTGCCCAGCGCGGCTGAGGCGCGCACACCGGAGAAGAGCAGAAGAAAAGCGGCGAAAAAGATGCCGGTGCACGCCGTGAAGGTACGGTTTATTGGATGATTTGTGTTCGTCACGATAACAGCCATTTCCGCCGGTTTTTCGATAATCACGCCCCAGCAGCATGCACCCAGAGGGGATTGATAGTTACCATAACGTATCCGCATTGTCCATCTCCGGGGGGGTGGACGGGCGAAATGTTCGCGGGCGTGGGCGTCGGGACGCGCTTTCGCATCGCCGGGAACGAATCATTCTATGGAAGAATATGATTCGAAAATTAATTGATGTTCGGGCGCTGAAGGCTATTGCATTGCCGGTGGCGGCCGCGGGGATATTGGGAATGGCGGGATGCGCGACGGGTAATGGCGGGGGGACGGCGGCGATGGATGAGTCGTCGCAGGTGAAGGGGCGGGACCTTGGGCGGGGCGGTGCGACGTCGGGCGGGGTGTCGTCGCTGGATCCGTCGGGGAACGCGGCTGACTACAGCATCTACGACGCCCAGCATACGCACGGGCAGCAGTAGAGGCGGTCGGAAAAGCAAACTCGCGCGCGGCCCTCGCCTACTTTCCCGTCAGTCTCCGGGCTGCTACTCGCAGAAGCGGCGGAGGATGGCGTTGACGACGCCGAAGCGTGAGATGGAGACGGCTTTATCGTCCTCGGCCTGCTCCTGAAGTTGGATTTTTGTGAGGATGGGGCCCCATTTTTCCATGTCGGTGGCGGCGCGTGCCTTCCAGCCATCGACGAGTTCCTCGACGGTTTCGAGTTGATCCTTGTCCATCCAGAGGCCGTGGCAGGTGACGCATTTGTGGAGGATGACGCCGCTGGTCTCGCCGTAGTTGAAGTGCTCCATCTGCGCGCCGCATGCGGGGCAATTGAGTTCGTCGTGGTCGTCTGCCTCGGCAGTGAGGATGTCTTTGTTGACGCCCTGGATGGAGGAGAGTTCCTCCGGGGTGAAGATTTTGTCGTGATGCTGGACGATTTTTTCGAGCTCGTCCTGGGAGAGCCATTCGCCGTTGCATTGAGGACAGACCTGGACTTGCTCGCCTTCGTAGGTGACGGGGCCGAGCGGGGTATGGCATCGGGGACAGTTCATAGGATGCGGAGAGTATCTGGGAGGGGCTGGGTTGGGAAGCCTTTCGCGCCAGGAGGGTATAGGACCGTCACGGGTAGGTTTTTAACCGCGGATTTACGCAGATTTTCACAGATTTTTCTTGTGGGTATCCGGCTCGGAGAGTGGTGGAAGCGGGCCGGTTGGATTACGCGGCGCGGCCGAACGTAAGGGCGGCGATGTCTTCGCCGGCTAGGTCCTCGATGAGGGCGGCGACTTGTTTCTCGATGGAGGGGAGGCTGTCCTCGGGACGGACTTCGGGTTGATCGCCTACGTCCCAGAATATCACGCGGTCTTCCCATGCGGGGAATTGGGTCCGGATCATGGGGCGGTGTTCGTCGTCCTTGAGGGCGATGATGACTTCGGCGGCGGTGAGGTCGTCCTCGCTGAGCTGTTTGCGGTCGGGCGCGGTGTGGCGGAGGTCGATCTCGCGGGCGGCGAGGAACTCCTCGGTCTGCGGGGAGAGTACGAACTCCGGGGGCAGGAGGTGGATGGCGAGGCCGCGTGAGAATGCCTGCCAAGGGAGGTCGAGGACCTCAGCGTAGTGATTGAAAACAGCCTCGGCGAAGCGGCTGCGGTAGTAATTGCCCGTGCAGACGAATAGAACCCTGCTCTTCATAATTTATCGTTTTTGCGTGTTCCGGGGTTCTCGGCGGGAAGTTTGCCACAGGTTGGATTTTTCGCAAACGATTGATTTTCGGCGGAGGCGCGGCAAGATTGCGCCCCCTTTCAAGATATGTCCGAGCAAAAGACCGCCATCACGCCGCGCCGCGAAGAAGACTTTCCAGAGTGGTATCAGCAGGTGGTGAGTGCGGCGGAGCTGGCGGAAAATTCCGACGTGCGGGGCTGCATGGTGATAAAACCGTGGGGCTACGGGATATGGGAGGCGATGCAGGGTGTGCTGAACAGGATGTTCAAGGAGACGGGGCACAAGAATGCGTATTTTCCGCTGTTCATCCCGCTGAGCTATATGGCGAAGGAGGCGGAGCATGTGGAGGGTTTTGCGAAGGAATGCGCGGTGGTGACGCATCACCGGCTGGAGTCGGACGGGGCGGGTGGGTTGAGGCCGGCGCCGGCGGCGGAGTTGACGGAGCCGCTGGTGGTGCGGCCGACGAGCGAGACGATAATCGGGGCGACGTATGCGAAGTGGGTGCAATCGTACCGGGACCTGCCGATCCTGATCAATCAATGGGCGAATGTGGTGCGGTGGGAGATGCGGCCGCGGGTATTTCTGCGGACGACGGAGTTTCTGTGGCAGGAGGGACATACGGCGCACGAGACGGAGGGGGAGGCAATCGCGGAGACGGAGAGGATGCTGGAGGTGTACGCGAGGTTTGCGCGGGAGTACCTGGCGATCCCGGTGTATCCGGGGGAGAAGTCGGAGTCGGAGCGGTTTCCCGGTGCGGTGCGTACGCTGACGATAGAGGCGATGGTGCAGGACCGGAAGGCGATCCAGGCTGGGACGTCGCACTTTCTGGGGCAGAATTTTGCGAAGGCGAGCGGGATCCAGTTTCTATCGCGGCAGAATACGCAGGAGCTTGCGTGGACGACGAGCTGGGGTGTGAGCACGCGGCTGATAGGGACGGCGATCATGGCGCACGGGGATGACGACGGGATGATCGTGCCGCCGCGGCTGGCGCCGGCGCATGTGGTGATCCTGCCGATAATCCCGAAGCCGGAGACGCGGGAGGCTGTGATGGCTGCGGCGAACGCGCTGGCGGGGGCGTTGCGGACGCAGATGTACGATGGAGCGCCGATCTCGGTGGAGATCGACGCGCGGGATCTCCCCGGCGGGACGAAGAGCTGGGAGTGGATCAAGAAAGGGGCGCCGATCCGGATTGAGATCGGGCCGCGTGATATAGAGAAGGGGACTGTGGCGCTGAGCCGCCGGGACCGGGGGGTTAAGGAGAAGCAGTTCCTGGCGGCGGCGGATGTGGCGGCGCAGGCGGCGGGGATGTTGCAATCGATCCAGGATACGCTGTACCAGCGGGCGCTGGCGTACCGGGATGCGAATACGCGGGCGATTGATACTTGGGAGGAGTTTTACGCTTTTTTCACGCCGAAGAATGGGGAACGGCCGGAGATCCATGGAGGGTTTGCGCGGTCGCATTGGTGCGGCCGGGCGGAGTGCGAGGCAAAGGTGAAGGAGGAGCTGAAGGTGACGATCCGGTGCATACCGTTTGATGCGCAGCCGGAGGAGGGGGCGTGCGTGATCTGCGGGGCGGCAAGCGGGAAGCGGGTGTTATGGGCGAAGTCTTACTAAGGTGGTGGGGATATTGCGGGGAGGATGGGACTTATAGGCCCTATAGGGCCTATACGGCCTATGGG
>Ga0182024_10014152_pt1 | contig 15455 bp, 14 predicted proteins | sample P32metaG_FD_120480 | JGI IMG/M metagenome (GOLD analysis project Ga0182024, IMG submission 120480) | Permafrost microbial communities from Stordalen Mire, Sweden - P3-2 metaG (Illumina Assembly) | ecosystem: Environmental > Terrestrial > Soil > Wetlands > Permafrost | place: Sweden: Stordalen... | reverse complement strand
GCGTAGTTTCCGCATCCATATTGCCCATGATTGGATGTTACCACAAGGATGGCCGCTCGCGAGTGGAGGCAGACTCGGCGGCGGCAGCAACCTTCAGTACCGTGCGATGCATCGCTTCGGGGCCGATACATGTGGCTAGCCGTGGCCTACGGGATTCTTGGAGAATGTCAAGGTTGATAACTCGCCCTGAAATGTGTCCGGCCTGCCCTACAATCAGGCTCATGCGACGTGTATTGCAGGAGGTGCTCCAACATCGAAATCTTCCTCTCATCATGGCGCACCGGGGTAGCGTCGGAAAAGGCCGAGAGAACTCAATCGCAGCCATTCGTGAGGCCCTAACATTTAGCGCTGACATTATCGAGGTAGACGTCCGAATGAGTCGAAATGGTGTCGTGTATTGTCATCATGGTTCCATCCCATTCGGCGTGTTAGCCGCGCAGTTATTCCGTTTCCCGACGTTCACGAAGACACAACGACTTGTAGGCAAACGGGATAGCGCACGCCGTTCCAGAGGATGATGCCGGAATAGAAGGGATTGGCCAGGAGGCTGTAGAGGCTGCTTCGGGATAGCGGGTTGCCGCCCTGACGCTTTGACTGTCGGGTTCGGAAACCCCACTCTTCGTTTGCCAAGCGGAGCACCTGCGGCGGCGTATGGCCTCCTGCAAGGACCAGTTCCCATATGCGCTTGACCAGGGGAAAACGTTCCGGGTCGCAGACCACAATCCTCAGGTTCCGGTCCGTCAGGTACCCAAGGGGAGGCTGGCCCGGTATCCAGCCATTCTCGACCTTGGTGCGGTTGCCCCGCTTCACGTTCTCGGATAGCGCATCCGAATAATATTTGGACTGCCCGAACATGATTGAGAGCATGAACTTGCCCTGCGAGCTGTTCTCGAAGGAGTAGGTGGCGAACTTGAGGTCCTTCAGGACACCTCGATCAAGGAGGTATATAAGCAGGCCGCCATCCACCGAGTTTCGGGCCAGTCGGTCGGGCATCCATGCGACGATCCCCTGCGCTTCTCCTTTCTCGATGCGACGGACCATGTCCCCGAAGACGGGGCGTCCCGGCGCCTTTGCGCTACGGGATTCCTCGAACACCCGCACGATGGTTACATCCGCCCTCGGCGCAAGGGCCCGCTCGATTTCCCGGCGCTGTGATTCGATTGATAAGGCTTGCCGGTCCTCGGCTTCCGACGATCGTCGGCAGTACATAAAATATTTCATGCGTTCGAAGCGTATGGCAGGCGCACCGAGCGGAGTTCTCAGCCAATGGTCATCCGTACCCCATGATGATTTTCCCTCACCGGCTATCTTTGTCGACCGGACGCGCTATGTGGGCGCCAATCGCCGCAACTTCCTCTAATGCGTCTTCGCCCGGCGGCGGTTTCTTCTTCTTGTCGCGCGACCGGCTCGCATCAAACTTTCGGCGATCGTATTCCCGGACCGCAAGAACTGGGCGCTCGCTTTTGACGGCCTTTCCAGAGGCCACGAACTCAAGAAAGCGAAGATTTGGAATAGCTCGGATGTGATCCCCACTATAGACACTGCTCAAATAATCGAGGCTGGTCTTATCCACCAATGCGTGTGTGAAATAGGTATTGCATTGGGAAAGAATTGTCTTGCTGACGAGGGCTGTACGCTGGGAAATGAGAAGAAGGCCGACGCCATACTTGCGGCCCTGAAGTGCGATCTGTCCTATACGTCCAACCACCCACTGTGTCTCAGCGTCAAAACCGGATCCGTAAGCCTCCGGCACAATCGTATGCGCTTCCTCAAGAGCAATCATGATGCGCTCTGCCTTACGGTTCTGACGAGCCCACTCCATAATCGCGGAAAGATACATTTCCGTGGTACGCAAAGTTGCCTTAGTGTTGGTGATCTCGCTCAACTCAAAGACGGCGATTCGAGCCTTCGGGTTTTCGAGAAATTCTTTAACCTGGGTGGCTACGGTTGGCTTGATCGCATCCAGAAAATGTCTCAGCGCCTCTTTTTCTTTAGGAGCGCCATAAGTACCCGTCTCGACGGCAAACAAAAGCTTTTCAAGGGCGCTCCCCTCTGCGATCGACAATCCCATTCGCACAAGATCCAAGTCAACTAAGCGCGCCTTATATTCTCCGGTAAAATCAACACAAAACACCTTCGTTCCTCGTTCAACAGAATTCCTGATGATGTCCAAAGAGAGTTCCGTTTTCCCGGTACCGGTTATGCCCAAAATTGCGGTATGATATTCGACCAAATCTTCCAGCACCACAGGAACACCAAACGATGTATTGGGCACGTGACCCACAAGAAATTCATTCGCTGCGAGTTTTTGCTTTTCGGCGTTTTCTCTGTTCGCCAAGAAGACGGGTTGATTCATCTGGGGAAGCCACGGAAATTTCTGGAAACCGGCTTCGGCGTCATAAGAACCAAGCTGTGCCGCAGAGACAACATGCACGCCAAGTGGGCTCTGATGAAACGTTTCTTCTCGCGTGTTTGCGTCGAGAATCTGATAGTAAATAGTCTTATCGCGAATGCGCGCGGAAACAACCATCCCCTGCTCCAGAGCCGTTTTGTTGGTGACCTGAAAGCGGATATTTTCGATGGATGATCCCTCGGTTACAATTCCGACGAGCCGCCGCGGATTTTGTTCGCCGCAAAGTACACCTCCAAGTTTTCCAGCCAGATCGGGAATGCTGAGCGGAAACACCCCACCTGGGTCGGTTTTTGGAAGTTCCATGCGTTCGAGGCAGGCGATGTTGCAGTACAATCCCGTTCCAACTGTTCCCTCAAATTGCAGTTGAATGAATAACGGAATGACAAAGATTTTCTCACCATCTGAAAGCGTGGCGAGGTGGACAATGTCTGGGTCCCAACCGCCCACACCTTCAGTCAAGGCGACCCTCAAGAGTCCCGGATCGTCTACTCTCAAGATTGTGCCCGCGGAGGCCGCCTCCCCCGAGGGCTTCGTTGCGGTTAAATATAGCCAGAGTTGAATCAAAAGTTCTGTTGGCTTTGCAGCGATCACAAACGTCCAGAATGCCAAGATTGTGAACATCCATGGGATGTTGTTCGAATAAAAACCAACTGCACTGATGATCACTGCGGGTGTAAATAGGATTTCTCCCTTACCGAGGACTCCGCTCAACCGGTAACACGCCTTTGAGAATGTTGTTTGATTGGCCCGATGGAATGCCGCGATCAGGGCCGCAATCACCACAACGAGCGCTACGGCGACCATTGTCCAGAGAAAGATGATGAGATCGGACCGGAGGAAGGCGTTCGATAGATTAATTGGCACCAACAGCAATATGGCCGCAATTGCCGTTCCTAAAGAGTCCTTCGGAGGAAGGAAGAATGGCGCGGCTACGAGAGTTAAGAGCCAATACGCAATCGCAGCGAGTACCCAAATGCTGGCGCCAGAACCGCCCGGTAGGATTAGTCCCGTGGCCTCATGAAATATGAACCAGGCGACAAGACCATTCGCGAACAGCGCGACGATCCTCGCTCCCTGAGGAAGAGGTGGGATCGGGCCTATTGTCAGCCGAGTATCCATGGCCTACAGCGGAACTACTGAGCGACCCAATTTGCAAACGTGAGACTCGACCAACCGGCAGCAGGAGTCGCGCGGATCGCGGGCGTAGCCGGCGTTGCTGGTGTCGCCGGAGTCGCAGGAGTAGCGGGTGTTGCAGGTGTGGCGGGCGTCGCAGGTGTCGCAGAACCTGATATCCGCCCACCGCGATGCCATGCCACAACGTGTCCCCCACGGTCGAGATAGGCGCAGCCGTCAATTGGTCCAAGCCATTGATGCGTTCGAGCGGACCAAACGTGTCCATTGCGAACAAAAGCCACCCATTGCATTTTGGTATCCCAAATGTTTTTTGCGTCTCTGCACCACCCTACTAGGCGAGAGTTTCTATCGAAAATTGGTTCCATGGAGTGTCCTCGTGATGTGGCCGCGCAATTATATCCTGAATGCCTAGGGCTGTCTCCCCAGCACTCACCCTAGCTATTTGGGCGACATTTGCTGCCATCCGTCTCTAGGGCAGAGTTCGAACATCGTCCACGATCAATATCTCTATGCAAAGTGCGTTTGTAGGCCTTACCTAGGCCATTTCTGCTGTCAAGGCACGTAAATATCTCAGTCGGACAAGCTAGAACACATTGGAACTCTGGTTGGAACTCTTGGTGAGGAAACAGCTCAAACAAATCAAATAATAACCTCAGTACGATACCTTGAAGCTTGCGCAAAAGCACGTGCCGAAGGTAACCCTGGGCCTTTCCCGCCTGATGAGGATTTACACAAGCGCAGGTCGAAACCGTCCTCGGTTCATTACGTGCGTCGGCGTGCACGGTATGTGGAAGAGAACATCCAAGCCCAAAGGCATAGTGCCTGATCTTCGTCCCCACGTCCCCTCGTCTCCTCGTCCCCCGCGGCAAGGAGCGAAACACGGGCGTGACTAAAAAGCCCGTGTGAGCGGAGCCATGCCGGCGGAGGATGCCCCTTAACGACCCGGCCTCGCATCGGTCAAAAGCTCATAAAGGACAATGAGCCTCCGCCCGATCTCTCGCGCCTGGTCGGCAGGTATATCCGGTATTAGGTAGCGACGTTCCAAAGACTTCCGCGCCGGTCCCGCCTATCTCTCCGGCATGGGCGATCTTACAAAACCTCTCCCGCACGTCGTTACCGGCGCGAGATCGCGCGCCAAATCGAGCACCTTCAGGCCCAAATGCACCAAGCGGTAGCCGACCTGGATCACATCGAAGCGGCGTTGCGGATCAGGGAAGCGGACCTAACCGAGTTTGAGCGCCGGTCTTAAGGGCTTCGGTCTCGCCTTTAGCGGTCCGTGTCCGCCTCTTTCGGCACATGATCTTTGCAAAAATCCTCGCCGTTCGCCCGTGCCGCTGCGGGCCAGCCGCAAACCTTGCGGGTGACCTTGCCGCGCCGCTGGAAGAACTGCTCCGTGACCCGCTTATCGTCTTCGGTACGCTTGACTCGGTCCCCCATTGCGCATGGCAGCGCTACCTAGCCATGGCAGTCAAGCTCGTGAAGAATCGTATGCTGTGCGACCTTGGGCACGGCCTGACCGTGCGTCGCCCTTGGACAATTTGTCATGGTGCCAAGGCAGCACTCGGCCGCCTAAGATGCGATATGAGCGACAGGAAGGCCCGGATAAAGCGCTACCGCAACAAGGCGGAAGAGGCCCGCGTCATCGCAGAGTCGACGAACGACGAAAAAACCAGACAGTTCCTAAAGGGCGTGGCGGCTGATTATGTGTTGCTGGCCGATGCTTTGGCGCGCCAGCGAGACGACTCCCCCGCCCCAGACGCCATGGACCTAGGTTTAGGGCAGTAGCTTTAACTCGTCGGCCGGGATGCTGGCACCTTCTTAACCGTTTCTTGGGGATATTTCTGCGACAAACCGATACACTTTCTCAACCCATTCGGGAAAGTTCATGGCACGGAGCCCCGCGGCCTCGATCTTCGCTAAGAGGCGGCGGGGTTTCTGTCAGGTGAGGAACTCAGCACATGAGAAAACTGAATTTTGGCTTTGAAAAGCCGGGAGTAGATGCTGCCGACTCCTCATCGCTTTTTGGGACATATGTTTTCGCTATTGGGATAGCGGCCGTTGCGTCCGTTACCGTGTGGTACGTCACAACGGTTTTGGTATAGGCCCAGTCTGTCACCGGCTCCCGACTAACAGCCGCGTGTCGTAGGCCGTGTGGCATTGCGGGCTGTCCTCGGCGGCCCAAAGCAGCGCGCCCTTCGCACCGGGGCCGGGAGACGATTGGAGATGGCGCATCACACTGAATCCTCAATGACGCGAATGTCGCCCCGCGGCTCTTTCCTTCCCCAACCAAACCGCGAAATGCTCAAACAGCGCCAGAACACGATGTATGGCTGCGCGCGCTTCGTCCGGCGAAAGATCGATCTGTCGCTCCTCCCGGTATAGTTTCCGGAATTCCTCAACTTCGTCATCCGTGATCCGCATGGCCGTCGGTGCGATCGACCCACGCCGCCATTTTATCCAGGCGGTCACCGATGCGAATCAGTTCCTTCGCGTAAATATCGAGCGACTCGCTGACATCAATTAGATGCGGATGCAGGAGGTCACCGATACGGGGGATAAGGACCTTCTCACACAACTCACGAAATTTGTCGTTTGTCATATGCGGCAATGTTGCGCGCCTTGGAACGGCGCGAATAGGCGGCGGAAAATCTCTGAACGAGATGCCCGGCCGCTCCGCCTGCGCCTCGTCGGCAGGCTCGAGGAGGTGCTGCCTCGCTTCAAAGAAAGCCGCAACCCAATAGGCGAGGCCCCTGTATAGGAAATGCGCGCGAGATAATCCCGTGCCTATGGATTCGGCATGGTGTCCGCAACGATGGCTGAATGGCGTCGCCACCAATCTCGTACTTCGCGCGCACGAATCATCGCAACAGCCACGCACCCTTCGGCATCAAGCAGGCGGATCGACTTTCGCATATGTATATGATCGGCCAGACAGGCGCGGGCAAGTCGAGCTTGATCGAAACGCTGTGTTGGCAGGATTTCGAGGCGGGGCGCGGCTTCGCGCTCGTTGATCCGCATGGCGACCTGGCGGAGCGACTGGCGCACCGCATGTCTGCGGTCGATCCCACGCGCATTGTGTATCTGAACGCCTGCGATCCTTGGCTTCCGTACGGATACAATCCCCTCAGGCGGGTACGGGAGGACAAGATACCGCTCGCGGTCTCGGGGATGCTGGAGACGCTCAAGAAACTGTGGCCGGACGCATGGGGCGTGCGTATGGAGCACGTGCTGCGCAATTCGCTGTACGCGCTCCTTGAACGGGACGGTTCGTCACTGCCAGATATACTCGCCCTCTATACGGACGACGCATACCGCAAGGAAGTCGTGCGCCATATCAAGAACGAGGTCGTGAGGGATTTTTGGCGCAACGAATTCGATAACTACCCCGCTAGGCTGCGCGCGGAAGCCTGCGCGCCGGTCCAGAACAAGCTAGGCGCGCTCCTCGCCGACCCCACGCTGCATCGGATTCTGGTCAAGCCGCAAGTCGACTTGCATTTCCGGACGCTCATGGATGAAGGAATGATCCTGCTCGTGAATGTCGCGAAGGGCCGGCTTGGCGAGGAATGCTCGCTGCTATTGGGAAGCCTCATCGTCTCGACGATCGGTCTTGCTGCATTCAGCCGCTCAGAGGCTCCGGAAGAAAAGCGGCGCCCATACTTTCTGTATCTCGACGAATTCCACAATTTCACTACGCTCATGCTCGCAAACATGATGAGCGAGCTGCGGAAATACGGCGTGGGGCTGACCCTCGCCCACCAGTACCTGCATCAGCTCGAACCGGACATCCGGTACGCGGTACTCGGCAACGCGGGGACAATCATTTCCTTTCGAGTCGGTCCAGACGACGCAATACTGCTTGCCAGGGAATTTCAGCCCAAGTTCGACGTGCTCGACCTGCTGAACCTCCCGAATTATTGGACATACCTCAAGCTCATGATCGATGGGACCCCAAGCCCGCCATTCAGCGCCACTACGGTGATCTCCCCTTCCACGATGCGATCGGCGCCATCTTGTTCGTAGGGTTTTGCCTCGAGAGATGCAGATTTTATGACGCGCTGAACAGAGGAATGCCGGTACCGTATTGACAGCACATTTGGGAACGACAAACCGTCGCTCTTCGTCGGTCGGTTCCGTAGCCTATGAGGAGCCTCGGTAATATCGGTGCCGGTGCATTCATGCGATAAGTATTTGATTTTGTTGGCAGACCGTATCGGGACAGAGTTCGGACTCGTGCGCCGAACCTACTGAAATTTCTCAGGCAGTGTGCTAATCTTACAAATGATAACAGAATAGGAAGACTCGGGCACGTCGCAGGAAAATAATTCAGTTCGGCGTGAGTATATGGACTTACAACGCCCCTCAAGTCCGTCAAGCCACCAATGTCCGCACCGCCCGCACAACTGCGATGTGCATTGAGCCTACCACCGTTGCGGTTCATTTTTCGAGCAACTCTGTGAGTTCCTTGTCATCGGGCGGGAACACCGCAAGATCGTTGTCGATCGACCCTTCGGGGGGCTTCCAATAGGCGTGCAGCCATCCTTTGGCGGCCGGGAGCAGTGTTATTGCGGCCCGGCTCTCACTCAGGACCCCTTCTTTGGCGGCATCGCGTTCCACCTGCGGTCGCTGAGTTCTTTGAAGGTACCCATACATTTGCGCATATGCACAGGCGAGCCACACATGCATATTGGGATCACTTCGGAAGGCGGCGTCCTTTTTGAGTTCCTCTCCAATTGCAATCGCTTTCAGAAATCCGCCTGGAGCGTCTTCATACAAGGCATTGAGTACGGCGGTTGGGGTCGGGGAGGAATCGGTCAGTAACTTGGCCGCGTCGGAGTGCTTTCCAAGAGCCGTATACACGGTCGCCAGCTGTTGTTTGATGTCCTTGTTGCTCGGATTGTCGCGAAGGGTATTTTCGAGAACGACCTTTGCGGTTTCCAGATCGCCGCTTCGCGCCTTTGCAGCTGCCCATGCAACGATTTCTGGCAAAGAGTTCAGAGACTGCAGCGGCAAACGCAGAAGAACCTGATCAATTGCGGCCAACGATGCATCCGGAGGTCTAATTCCTTGTTCAGACGCCTGCAGGTTCTTCGGAGATGCCGCCTTCTGTACCTCGTCCGCATTGAGTGATTTGTCGGTCGCATCAAACAGCTGAGCAAGCATGGTTCGGGTACCGACATAGCCAAGCCAAAACCCGCCAGGGGCAAAGTAGAATACAATCAAGAGCGTGAGCAGGTGCCCGGCCGACTGCCAGTGAAAACCATATTGGTCTGCATCCCGTGCAAGGTCCCCCAGAAACTTGGGGATGGTGTAAAGTTGGGTGAGGCCAACGCCGACTATGGTTTTCGTGAGCCAATCAGAAATGTCCTCGAGATTTGTGTTCGCGCGGCTGGTTGCGTTGCGCTTCGAAACATCTGCGCCCGCTGCATTGTCTTGTGCTGATGGGGCAACGGTAGACGAGGGTCGTGCCAACGAGCGGGGAATACCGAAAAGGAGCCCCAGGAGCCAGCCAGAAACCGTACAGGCACTGGCCATAAGCAAGGACATGGCAAGAACGCGTACACCAAGCGCCCGCCCTTTCTCTATATAGGCTGCAACTCCTGAAAGGATGACGCACAATCCGCCGATTAGAAAAAAACGAAAACTGAACCAGTCAGCGATATTGGCGTAATCCCTTTCTCTTATCGCCCGCGACCAGTTTGATGCCCATGCGGACTGGAGAAAAATTTTCCTGAAAAATGAAACGGGATCCATTGTTGCCCCCTCGGCGGCCAAGCTCCCGACCTCCAATCGGCCGGACGCGTCCCCGCAGCCCGTGACTTCCGCCTCGCCATATGTATTATCGGCAATCGGCCATGCGTTCAATGGCTTCTGTACTGGGGCACAGGGGCACTCCATGAAACTGCTACTACGCCGCAATCAGCGGTCCGGCATGCTGGGCAAGATGATCTTTACGCTCGAGGTGCGCGCCGATCTGACGCCCGAGGAAAAGGGCGCGATCGACAAATACAAGCTCGGCGATACGGTCCTATACGAAAAGAGCACGCTTATTGATCCGGGTAGCGGTCTGCTCGGGCTTGCCGGACGCATCAAACATCGGGCGATGAACATGTCGCTTTCCATCAAGGACCTAGCATACGGCAAGAAGCTCGAATGCAAGGACATTGTGGAAATGCTCGCCGTCGAGGATCAAATTCGCGAGGCGGGCAAGACTTTCAACGCGGTTCTGCACGCGGCCTTGCATTTTGGCGGTGAAGAGGTCGTTGATCTGGCTGCCTGATGTTCATCGACAGCAATCTCAAGAACTTCTTCGCAGGCGGCTCGAAAGGTCGGGAGCAACGCGAGACGCGCCAAGCGTGGGAGGAATCCCAAGCTTTCTGGAGCGCCTCGCCGCTTGGCAAAAGCGATCTTTCGAATTTCGCCATCGATATCATGAAGCGGGCTATCGGCGCCGCTGAACGGGTGCCGGCCACACCGATCCTTGTTGCGGTCGCAGAAGCCACAGAAAATCTCCTTCGCGCGGAAAGCATCGGCGACATAAAGCCCATTTGGGACCTGATCGACAGCGATCTGCCGGTTGGGGTCGAATTTCGGGAGGTGATCGCGCGGCGTCGGCGATGGGCCTGCAATTTTGACACCTTCTACGGCGCCTTTTCGCGCATCGTGCTCGCCAATGTGGATGCCCTCTTCAGGGCTCTGCCCGAAAGCTGCTTTGACCGATGGGACAACGAGACGAGCGACACGTTCGAGGTCGTGCTGCTCGATCTTCTCGATGATCCCGCGGCGATCGTTGATCGCCTATTCATGGTGCCGTATGACGACGACTCGTTCCGGCTCGACATCTTTAGGCAGTTCCGGGAGCTGTGCGCGAACAACCTGCTCGTAGCGTCGGGCTTTCGACCGGATACCAACATTCGTGAGGTCGAACACAAGCTGATTCGTGCTCCCAATCAAAAGAACAAGACAGGCGCGGAACTGGCCGAAATGTATCTAAACGGTTCCCCATTCAAGGGGCTTCTCGAAGTGCCGGTGCCTTTCCGAATTCCGGACGAGGCCCGCTTTGAGCATTGCCATATTGTCGGTGGTACGGGTCACGGCAAGACCCAGCTTATGCAGAAGATGATCCACGCCGATCTCCTCGCGAGTCGCGAAGATGGGCGCTCGGTCATCGTCATCGACAGCCAAGGCGATCTCATCAACAAGCTCGTACGGCTGGACCTGTTTTCGCCCGAGAAAGAGGACAGTCTGGCTGACCGCCTTGTCGTGATTGATCCCTCTGACGTGGAATATCCGGCGGCGCTCAACCTCTTTGACGCGCATATAGACCGGGTGAAGGCGTACTCGGCCGCTGATCGCGAGCGGGTACTGAACGGCGTTATCGAACTCTACGAGCTGTTCTTCGGCGCGTTCCTCGGGGCTGAACTCACGCAGAAGCAAGGCGTGGTTTTCAAGTACCTCGCGCGTCTCATGCTCGCGATTCCCGACGCCACGATCCACACGCTCATGCGCATCATGGAAGATGGTAAGTCGTTCAAGCCGTACATGGACAAGCTGGACGGCTCGGCACGCTATTTCTTCGAAACGGAGTTCTTTCACCCATCCTTTGCCGCGACGAAAAAACAGGTGCTTCGTCGTTTGTGGGGTGTGCTTTCCACTCCGGCTTTCGAGCGCATGTTTACGCAGAAGCGGAACAAGCTCGATCTCTTTGATGCCATGAATGAGGGCAAAATAATTCTCGTCTCGACGGCCAAGGATTTGCTCAAGCGCGATGGCAGTCAGCTTCTTGGCCGGTTTGTGATCGCGATGGTGACGCAAGCCGCGCTCGAACGTTCCACCTTGCCCGAATATCTGCGCCGGCCGTGCTTCGTGTATGTCGATGAAGCGCAGGAGTATTTTGACGACTCAATCGAGACGATCTTGAACCAGGCCCGGAAGTATCACGTCGGGCTCACGCTGGCCCACCAAACGCTCGACCAGCTTTCTCCGCGACTGCGCTCGGCGATACTGTCGAACACGTCGATGAAATGCGCGGGCGGCGTTTCCGCGAAGGACGCTCGCGCCCTTGCCGACGAACTCCGCACCACACCCGCTTTCATCGAAGGCATGAAGCGGCGCGGGCCAAGGAGCGAATTCGCGGTATGGGTGAAGCAGCTCACGGGTCAGGCGATACGATTGTCCGTTCCGCTTGGATTCTTGGAGAAACAACCGACGCTAAACGACGAAGACTACGAAGCCCTCGTGTCTGGGAACCGAGAGCGCTATTGCGGCACACTAGCGGATATTCGAGTCCTGCAACCGACATCCGCCTCGGCGACAATTGAGCGGGCCGTGCCCAGCGACGAATCGCCGCATGGCCGCACTCCGGAAACAACCACTGAGGAGGCGCGAACACCTGAACCTGATCTGCCGGCCGTTTCCGAGTATCGCGAAGCGGAGCCGGCACAAAAGCAAACCGCCACCCCGTCCGAAAGGCGGCCGGCGCGGCCCATCGTTGAAGATCGCGAACTTGGGAAGGGGGGCAAGCAGCATCGGTACTTGCAATCGCTCGTGAAGGAGCTTGCGGAACAGAGCGGCCTCAAGGCGACGATCGAGGCACCGCTTGAGATTGGCGCGGGTCAAGTGGATGTATTACTCGAACGCGACGGCGTGGTCGCGGCCTTCGAAATCTCGGTCACGACACCCGTCGAGCACGAACGCGAGAACCTGCGAAAGTGCCTCGCGTGCACGTACCCGCGCATTGCGGTCGTGCTCGCCAAGTCGAAGAAGGCTGAATCCAGCTACCGCGCCGCGCTCTCGGAAATCGTGCTCCCGTCGGATCGCGAGCGCGTCTCGTTCCTCGCACCCGAGGACATATCGGGCTTCATCGCCTCGCTCGCTGCACCGCCCCAACTGTCGGATCGGATCGTGAAGGGGTATCGGGTCAAAGGATCGTTCACACAAACTTCGCCGGCGGACACGGAAGCCCGTCAGGAGGCGCTCGCCAAATTAATCGCGAAGTCCCTAAAGGCGTAGAGGATGAGGCGGCCGTCTCTGTTACGGACAGGTGGGCAAGACTTCGAGATTTGTAATAGGGTGTATCTCCCACACGGTGGCACGCCAGTCAGCGTCGTTGCCGGGTGCGGTGTTCTCGGCTTGGCCCTTGTGCTCTACATCGTAGAGCATCCAGCCGCTTACCTTGACGCACCGTCCCTTGATAGTGCTCCGGAGTGTCGAAGTTTCCCAATCGACGCCCCGTGCGGCCATCCGGGCTCGCCAGCGAGGCGTTACTTCAACAATGACATGCTTGGTTTCATCGGGCGCGTCTGCCGCGGTTAGGGTGAGTTCGATATGCGTATCCCGGTCGTGGGGGTCCGTTGCGTGACAATTGCAAGTCTCCACGCCCCCCACTATTGCGTCGGCAACATAACCGATGACCGTTCCCGCGCGGCCTTCTGCAAATCGCCCTACGTCGCCGCCAGGGGTGAGCATCGCAGCGAGGGTGACCGACGGATCGAAGTCGGCCGGGCCAGGTACGCTTTCCCGGTTCTTTAGTTTGTTTAGATCCTTTGCGTCCTGCCGAACGGCATCGCCGGTTACCGGATCGCAGACTCGGGCCGGCTTCGCCTCGGCACAAGCGCCCACAACGATACAAGATAGGAACGAAAGGCCGAAGGTGATTGGCTTGAAGTCGATCATGTCTCGTCTCCTGTTTCGTCATTTGCCGGGGGCGAACGCCACCGGACGCGTCAAATTCCGAGCGATGCGTCGCAAACGCTGCGAACTATCGTGGCCGTTGCCGGAAAATATTGGCGATAGGCAGGACCCCGCTCAAACGCCGAATCGTGAACGAGTGCGTCAGGGGGTATTTCCCGCCGCCGGAAGCAGTTGACCCGCCAGGGCCACGTCTTTGTTTGCGGATTAAATACTCTCTTGGGGATGAATTTGCAGGCTGGCCAGAACGAGGCCATCGAGTTGTGCAGAATTCCTTGGGGATTTGGCGCGATATAGGGGGAGCCGGGGGCGCCAAACATGCGCGCCAAGCGTGAGGGCTCAAACAAGAGCCCGTGAGCTGAGGCCTCACAAATCATCCATTTGAGCGCGCCCTTCGACAGACCGCACTCGTTCTCGGGATAGCCGCCGCCCACGTCGCTATGGTCGCCCGGAAACCAGACCTGGCGGAGGTCCTTCGGTCCCGAGTGCGGGTCCGATAGCGGCACCCATGGAAACCACGGGCTTGGCTGGAAAAAGGAGCGATGCTCGTCGATGGCAAGAGCGTGACGAGCGACCTCGATGTCAGGATTGTTCGCGGTGTGCGGCGCGTGAAAGGGGTGGGAAAACCATCCCACCGAGTTGACCGTGTCCCAAAGCCCCACAAAGTGGGGCTTGCATTCGGTCGAGAACGTCTTTTTGAAGTCGTTGGCGAGGCTCCAAATGTTCTCGGCCGCGGCGATCTTCCGCGAGCTAGGTTTGCGCTCGCCTGAATGTTCGGGAAGGTTGTTGACACCGCACATCATGCGCGTTGCGTACGGTACAAGCGGTTCATTTCCCGCCCGTATAAGGCCGTACATGTGAAGGAGCGACGTAACCGCGCGAGCGGTATATGCGCCGCGGCTAAAGCCGAACAGGTAGACGCGATCCCCAGGCTCGAATGCGTTCATCAGGAAAACATAGGCGTCTCGAATGTCTGAGGTGAGGCCATAGCCGACCGCAAGACCCAGGAATTTCGTCGTCCGGATCGCGGCGCCAGTGAGCGCGCCGGGAGGTTCCATCGTGCCAAGTCCCGGGTGATAGAAGACGCGCTGGCTCGGGTCCTGAACCAGCGTGTAACAAAGTTTGGCGACGTTGGTGCGCGCCGCAGAAAACTGGTTGGATGTACCGTCGCGACAAACGACGAGGTTTTTGGTCATGTCCCGCCACCCACGGGCGCCGACCGAATTTGGTAGGCGCGGAGTACCAGCCTCCGCTCATTTTTCGGACCGCATGGCGGCTCCGCCCGGAGTAGGGCCGGCACCGTTGCGACCAAAATCCCTACCACGGTTTTTGAGCGTTTAGAAACTTCACGATCGCATGTGTCTCCATCTCTGTTCTGCGAGTAGCTGTTGATCGACCACCACCCCCGTCTGAAGGCGACCAACCAAAATTACGGACGACCCAATCGCCAGTCGGCCGCACGCCCGCATCCAGCCGGTCCGGGTCAAATCCTTGGTGTTTCAAGAGTGTGGTCTCCGTATGGCAACTGGCGCAGTCGGTATTGAAGAAATGACTTCGAGCGGGATCAGCAATTGTAGCAGTAACTGCAACGGCTTCGTCCGGAGATGGAGGATTTTTTGCGAATAGCTCTGCCGTCGACACGCCGTGGCGAGTGGCGACAGGCAAAGCAGCGGATCCCAAGGCTCCGCTCTTGCAGGTGGCTACCACGCCATTGTTCGTTGCCGGATTGGGTAATACCCGCAGGGGGGACCCCTTGGGATGGTCAAGCGCAAGCGCGAATCGTGTCCCATCCAATGCAGGACTGAGGACAGGCTGGAACCCGGAACGCGGGGGTGCCACCATCGAAAGAAAAATCCACGGTTTGGGCGCACCTGAAGGCGTTCCCACTACCGACATTGCATCAAGTTTGTCAGCTGAGAGATGCCGCTCAAGGATGGCTTTCATCTCCGGAACGACAGCGCGGGCAATCGAGGCATTTTGAAGCGCGGGATGGACACCAAGCGGCAGATCATCTGTCACAACGGGTGCTCCGCCGAAGGCACCGGCGGAGAGCCGGTTCTTTAACGCCACCACGTCGGTCATGATACCGTTAAACGCATCCGTGTCGGGTACAAATAGCGGCCTGCAACCCCGTTGAGCAGCTGCCTTCGTTTGCCTGATAAAATCGAAGATCAAGTGTGCCGCGTAGTCGTGAATCGTAACGGTATTTCCAGAGATAGAG
>Ga0182024_10014151_pt1 | contig 15455 bp, 19 predicted proteins | sample P32metaG_FD_120480 | JGI IMG/M metagenome (GOLD analysis project Ga0182024, IMG submission 120480) | Permafrost microbial communities from Stordalen Mire, Sweden - P3-2 metaG (Illumina Assembly) | ecosystem: Environmental > Terrestrial > Soil > Wetlands > Permafrost | place: Sweden: Stordalen... | reverse complement strand
CCCCGGTCCGACTTACGCGTGAACATCGATGGAGAGCCCGGTGCATATCGAAAGGTGCACGCCGGGTTCGGCGAGGGGCATCCGGAAACCGCAGCCCGTGTGGGCTGGTCGGCGCCGGATGCCCACTCTCCGATAACTAGGTGACTGCCGGTGCGGGGTGATCCCGTCGGCCGTGACGCTGTTTCCGCCGCTGCGGCGCGAGAACGCGGTTGCATCGTGACATGATGCCAATCGCCGCCGGACTTTGGGTCGGCGGCATCCAAAGATTTCAGAGAATCCGCGGCTGCCTACGCTGCGATCTCTCCCATTCCCAGATGCTTAGGGCAAAGATGACCCACCGCGTACGATTCCAGCAGGGCCCTGGTTCGCGGATCGGAGACCTCGATACACGCAAATTTGTGCGTGCCTCGTAACTTTGAACCTTTGCCGCCAAGATATTTGATCGCGAACGAAGAGGCCCCGTGTAAGTGATTCCTCAATCGCTGCGCTAATCCTTTTCGACCACGCACTGTTCTCCCCACGTGAAGGACCTGATTTTGGGGGCCATAAATGATGTAAACGCCATGCTTCGATGAGATCTGTAGTCTCCCCCCTACAAGTGGAAAGCGCTGGAGCGGCAATCCAACGAGTGCGTGGAACAACTTCTCGATCTTCTTGGATTCTCGTGGCATACCATGCTGCATACGATGAGAAGAGCAGATTGCCCTTCTCTTCATAATTTGCCATCCCGTTCTCGCAGTCAAGGCTCTCCGTTGCTCAGTCGGGGCGCTGCTGCGGATTGATCGAGTCCTTCTGCGCCCCTCCCTGAGCTATTCGACGAGTCGCGCCACCGGTGCCCGGAGTGATTCACCCTACAGGGGATCGTAGCGAGGAATCGATCAAAAGGACGTTGGCAAGGTCGCTCCCTCGTCGAGTTACGGCGGCCGCGTGGAAAGCTCGCCCCACAACCGTCGCTGAGCTGATGGAAGAATCTCCACGTGCGGCGATAATACTTGCATGTTCAAGCAGTCTAGTCGATATGCAGTCGGCAATGAAGGGTGGCGAGAGCTGCGCGACTGCGCACGCTTACCGACGCAGTGCCTTTGATTTCGTACTTAAGACCATCGCTGAACCGGATTTCACGACCCGGACCGAGAATCGGGCGCTGGGGCGGAATTGCCAGGTCTGCCCTCTAAATCCTCGCCTCCAGGGGCGTTGCCGACCGTAGCATCTTGACTGTACATGTCGAGTAGGGCCAGCCAGAATTTCACCTTGTGTGGTTGGCCCGCGTAGGTCTTGCGAATTGCCTTTCTCAGCCGCTCGATCTCCGGATCGTCCATGCCATGATCATGCCGGTGTGCGTTGCGACTTGTGAGCGGATATCTGGTGCGTTTGGGCAGAAATTGAATGTTAAGAGGAAGTCGTGAGGTTTAGGCATTGACGCGGTTGCTCGGGCTTGGGATACATAGAAGTACGGGGATGAGAGCCGATTCGGTGTGTCGGAGAGGACGGCGCGAGGGACGCGCCGGGGGGCGGGGGAAGAGATGAGGGCATGTTTGAATCGTGGAACGGGGAGGTCTCCGGGGCAATTGGGCGCCCGGGGATACGCAAATGCGGTACCGGGATGCGCCCTGCTCTCAAACTAGTGGATCTATATCTGGGCAAGATTGGAGAAGCATGAAAGGCGCATGGAGTGTGAAGGGGGCGGTGGTGTCTGCGGCGGTCGCTGTCCTCGGGATGACGGCGCTGGGTGGCACTGCTTTTGCGGGAAAGCTGGATGCGCTGCTTGGGGACTGGGATCTGAACGTTGCAAAATCCAAGTTTGAACCGAGCCCTCCTATGAAGAAATACACCATGAAGGTGGTGGATGCCGGGGCGGATCATTTGCTTATCAAGAGTGACTGGATCGACGCGGACGGCACTGTCGGCCACGTGGAATATTCTTCGGCATTCGACGGAAAGCCGATATCGATCGTTGAGTATCCGCTTGCGGATTGCGTGACCGATACTATGATCAATGCGACTACGTGGGAATCGGTTTGGACGAAGAACGGCAAGGTGGTGGAACGCGAGTTCGAGACCATTTCTGCGGATGGGAAAATATTTCGGGAAATTGATGAAGGGAGGGATGAGAAGGGGAAGAGATACAAGAATCACTTGGTGTTCGAGCGGCCGTAATGACCTATGGCGGACGAGTAGCTCGTGCTACCGGGTACTACCTAGATGCCGAGAAAGGAATTGGTACGAGCGATCGCGCTGGCCGCGGCCGTCGCGACCGTCGGGTAACTCGCAGGAGCAAGCGTCGTGGAGTCGGATATGGTTTCTGCTGCGGCTGAGGGGCTTAGCGGAAGACTGACCGCTGCGGCGGCCAGCGCTGCTTGAATACCGTTAGGGGGCGCTGCGGCCCGGCTCGCCAGCAATTCAACGGATGGCTGCGCAGGGGCGGCCTCGACAGTCGCTGGCCCGTCGTTGGTCGGTTGCGGGAGGGTCAGCGCGCTCATGAGACTGGGGGCAACGGCGTCGCGTGCTGTCAGTTGACCACCGAGCGTGAATAGCTCGCGAACGGTCTTGATGATCGAGGTGTGATCGAACGGCGTGACAGAACCATCGCCGCTCGGCGGGTTACGAATCTTGCTTCCGGGCGGTATGTAAGGCGACACCAGGACCGCAGGGACCCGCACGCCATACGAGCTGAAATCGAATCCATAATCGTTGTCGATGATGCCATCGGGCGAGATCGCCGCTGGGGGCGGTAGGTGATCGTAGCAGCCGCCGTGCTCGTCGTAAGTGATGACCAGCAACGTATTTCTCCAGCACGGCGAGCTCCGGACCGCGTTGTAAACGCTCGCGATGAGGGTCTCGCCATATATGACGTTATGCGGCGGATGCTCATCGTTGGGAATGAAGCTTCCAAATAGGTCGGCGAAATAACGGGGCTCGATAAAACTGTAATTCGGCAACGCGCCGGTGTGGGCATCCGCAAGAAATTGCGAGAACAGACGATAGCGAGAGGCCGCGCAAGGCCAGATGTCCTTCAACAAAAGCGATTGCGGCATATCGTGGAAATAAACACGCCAGGTCCGCTGTGCAGCCTCGAGTCGCCCAAAGATGCTCGGCGCATCGAAGGGAACTGAAAACGTCTGATTGTCGACGTGTCCGAGCGAGGTGCCGGTATGCGCGAAGAAGCGATTGGGCCAAGTTTGACAAGGCGCGGATGCATGCCATTGGTCGCAGACACCAAATGCCTTGGCCAAGGCGCTGATCACCGGAACCTGATCCGGCGTAAAGTAGTGCATCACCGCAGCGGGTGCGAACACCCCTTTGGCGGTTTGTGTCGCGTAGCTTTGAGCAAAGCCGCTCATGGTCGCTGGGGTGGTCGGCCTGGCCAGATTCCCGAAGAGCTGCATGTTCATGTCGGTGAACATCTCACCGGGGTCCGGGTCGGGAATGCATGCAGTCGTCGGGGTCATGCTGCTGTCGTTCCAGACCCCATATCCCCCGCCGGCATAATTATTGAACTCGTGCAGCGTCAAGCCTCGGTAATCGGGGTCATTGGGGTAAAGGCGCCCGAGCATGCAGTCGAACGAGCGGTTCTCGAGCATGAGCACCACGACATGCTGGATATCCGCCATATTAGTTGTTCACTTCCTGCATTTTGAATCCCACATAACCGGCGCTGCTGATGCCCATCAGCGACAACAGCATGCCATTGAACTCCGGCATGGCAAGTCCTCGGTAAACCCCATACACGAAGATCGCTCCCAGAGTCACCGTCCAGCAGAGCGATTGCAATCGATGCAATGCCGTGCCATTCAGGTCTGTGGTGATGTCCTTGAACCAGCCTTCGCTCACGAACGGCCGCGTCTTCTCGTCGTAGGTTTTCAAGACATTACGGCGATCTTGAATCTCGATCTGCAGGCTCGCGCGGAATTGCTCCTCCTTAGAGAGCGGGGAGACATCGCCGACACTCCGGGGTCGGGCTGGCGGGAGGCTCGCCTGTTGCTTTACCCGGTCGGAGATTTCCTTCCTCACTCGCAAAACGTCGTCGAATGTCTTCAGTCCGAGCGCTTGCAGGCCGCGGTTCGCATCATCGGCGGGAGAGTTTTTCTCGACATCGACGGCCACTGACGCGGCGGCCGTGACCCCGGAGATTCCCATGAGTGCCAGCGCTTGAGCGGTCAGGGTATTGGTGTCCTGCAGCAATAAGAATAAGAACACGAATGCGATAAAGATGAGCGTGAACCAAAACGCCATTTGCCATCGACCCAAGCTGTAAGTTTGACGAGAGGCCTCGAGTTGGGGCAGCAGATTGTCTCGCATCGTCGTTCGCGTGCGCGCGTGGCCCCAGACGAGGATGACGACGATGAGAGCGGCCCCTAAGGCGAAGCTCAGGCGCAGGGTGCTGAACACCTCGAATTGGAACGCGGATTTGCTCGGGTCGGCACCTCCGATCGTCGACTGGCTCGATTGCCCCGAGCCCACCTGCTCGCCGAGCGACACCGTTACGGGCACATGGGTGAGGCGCGGCGAGCCCAACAAGTCCTTCCAGAAGGCGTCGCTGTCCTTGCCGCGCACGAGCGTAAAGAGCAATGCATGCGCAGGCGGTTGCCCTGAGGCTTGGTAGGTCGCATCGGTGGGGGCATCCAGATTCCTGATCTCGACGCCATTGAGAAAGAGAACATAGCGATTGGCGGCGAGGGGCGGCGCCCGATTCAACAGCACCCAGAGCTTACTGTTGAGTCCGATGTGACTTTGAATGTCACGCGTGCTGGAATCCTTGCCATTGATGGGCGGCGCGGAGAGGTCCTCGACGAGTCCTGTGATCTGAAGTGGCGCGGTGACGGTCTGTGGAGCAGGTGGCGCGCCTGGGATGTTTGCAGCGGCCGGCGGCTTGGCCGTAGTTGATGAGTCGGCGGTCGCCGTTGATTGCGCTGCGGCGCATGTGCTCATTGCGTAGGCCAAGACAAGCACCGCGAGTGAACACTGCGGCGATTCCTTGCTCATGAGAGACCCCCTATCCGTGGCTTGGTCGTTCTAAGCAGCGAGCGTACTACACGGCCGGCAAGATGGGAATCACGGACGGTAAGTGTAGAGTTGCCAAATCAGTTGTCTCGGTCCGAGTCAATCAGAGGGATACGAAATCGATCGCCGCGTTGTCGGATGGTGTGTGGCGTCCGGTGGTCGTGCCCGCCCACGGCAACGATTTATGTATGCCACCGTTGAAGTGAGCGCGAAGGTCCGTATCGGGATGGACATGTGACGCGCGTTTAGCGATAATCTCTGTAACGCTTCATCCACGGACGGAGAGCATTCGATGGCGGAAATCAAAGAACGCGAGGGACCGCTGATAGCCGCTCAGCAATATCCGCTCCACCTGAAATTAAGACACGATCGGCCGCAAACGCACCGGCATTCACCCGGCATTCCACCGGTACTCCAACACTGCCGATCAGGGTCGCTCGAGAAGCAATGCGCTCCTCTCGGTAGGGGGATCGCGGGACATTCCAAGCCCTAGGGCATTGCCAACTAACAGAGGGAGACTGAAAGTGGCGCAAGTCAATATCACAATCACGGGAGTCGCACGGGACGCCAAGCTAACCTGGTCTGGCACGGCGATGTCGCTCACCAATACCGGCGGCGGCAACTACGCCGCATCCTTTCAAAGCGCGCCCGGCACGTTCGTTTACTCAATCGTGGTGTTTGGCGCGCCAGGAGACGCTTGGAGCGCCAAGGTCACCGATGGGAAGACCACCCATAACCACGCGGGGCATATGTCGCCCGCAGGCTACGACACCACAGGCGACACACCGTTCACGGTGGCGCCGTGAAGCATGCGATTGACCGTGTCTCGGCGTCGCGCCTCCTGGGTACCCATTGCGCTCGAGTCATCGTGACTTGTCTCGCGATGACCCTCGCGGGCGTCTCGCGGGGCGCGACTGGGGCGACCGCAAGCGGAGATCAATCGAGCGGCGGTAGTAGCGCCGCCGCCGCCGATGCCACCCAGAGTTTCATCTCGCCCCTGGGCCTGGGGAGCGGGGCGACTGTCTCGGTAACCGAAAAGGGCGCGACCGCGACGGCGGCCGTTGACCAGCAGTTCAACTCGAATTTCGTCAATTTCTATCAAGTCGGCCTATCAGGTACCACCAACACCAACGGCCAGGCGAGCGTCTATTCGTCCACGGACACCGGCGCGCCGGGCTTCAAGGGGAAGGTGGGCGTCGGCTATTCATCGTTCCAGGCCACCTACACTAAGGCCTACACGGCCGCCGGCGACAAGCTCAAAGGAGAGGTTTGGTGCATCAACGTGGCGGCCCGACTCGCCGGCATGAGCATAAGCACCACGGAGGCTTCGACGCTCACCTCGTGCGCCCCCATCATCAATACGGCCAAAGCGCTGATTAACGCCTTGCCGTCCGGCACCGACGCGAAGACCATCGCGAGCGCGCGAAAGGTGCTGGCACAGCTTGAGAGCGGGTTGTCGGACGAGGCCGCGACGGAAGTGACGGTGTGCAAAACGCTCAAGGCCGCGAGCGCCGAGGCATATACCGCCTGCCCTGACTCAGGCGCACCCGACATCTCGGTAGAGGACCTCGGGCGCATTTACACCGCTCTGTACGCGCGTGTTGTCCAGCCGACCTCTCTGCCTGCGTTATATTACAAGCTCTCACTCAACTGGAGCCCCAGTCTGGTCAGCACCGATTATCGATCGGTAACGAACTCGGTACCAAATCTCGCGACCACTGAGCATTGGAGCTCCTTGCTAAACGCGCTCGCGCTCGATGGGTCGCTTTACTATAAGGCATGGTCCTTCGGACTCGAGGGTGCCTATGGCAAAACGGTCGACATCAAGCAGCAGAACGTCTGCAAGACTCAAACCAATGGTGCCTACACGGCACAGCAATGCGAGAACGCGATGATCGGCAGACCCGAGCCCATAAACACCGCATCGGCGACTGCAGCCCTGTCCTTCACGCCGACCGCCAGCTCGGCCGTCACGAGACTCTTCAGACCGGGTGTCGAATTGCTCGGCTACTTTGAGCATCCCTCCGAGGGCGGCGGACACAAGGCCGAATTGTCCCTGCCGCTCTACCTGGCGCCGATCGCCTCACCCTTGAAGGCTGTTATCGGTATCCAGCCCATGTGGACATGGAACAACGAGCCGAATCAGAAGAACGATTTCTCCGTGTTCCTGTTTGTCGGCGCGCGTCCGAGCGTCCCCAATTGAGGGCTTGATTCCTCTTTGCGCAACACTCAGAGCCCATGACCAATGGCTGACAAACGAGACCGTCTGGACTGGTGCAAGGACGTCACTTCCGTAATCCAATCCGTCGCGGCTACTTTGGCCATCCTGGGCGCCGGGTGGTGGTTTCTCATGCAAGGGCTCATCACCTCGCATGCCAATCTGACCGAAACCGTTCAATCGCTGAAGATCCATGACAAGTGGCGATGGGTCAGATTGAGCGTCAGGATCACCAACGTCGGACTCGTTCCCATGCGGCTGCACACGGGCACGGCCTATGTTCAGCGTATCTACCCGCTCGATGATGACTTTCGGCAACTCTTGGATAATGGTGAGAGCCTAATGACGGAGACCGAAACGAAGATTCCGTGGCATCGCATCAGCAATCCCTACGCGATCGAGTTGAACTCGAGAGTCTGGCCAGGCGAGTCCGAGAGCTATGATGTCGATTTCATCGTGCCGTCGGATTTGTGCGAAGTCATGGTGCACGCGTTCATCAGCAACAGCGCAGACCCATCCGGCGCCGGCTGGGGCGGTTCAACCATTCAGAAAATTGGCGAAGGAGCATGCGACAAATGAGGAAGACTACCCCTGCAATGGCGATGGCGTTGACCTTGATCCTCGGAGCGCTCAGCGGTGCCCCGGCATTCGCCGATGACCTGGCGAAGCCGGTGGCGCCGCCAACCGACGAACAGAAAGCGACCGACACGCACCCCGCGCAGCAGGGCAAGGATGGCCCGGCGCCCTCACCGTCCTCAGGAACCCCGACCTTAAAGCCGAAACCAGGTCCGAAAGCCTCCAAAGTGAAACCAGCCGCTAACCCGCCGCAGTAAGCCGATCATGGCGCATCACTACATTACTTCCCGTGGCGGTCGAGCTCCGCCTGGGCAAGATACGGCGGGTGCCTTGCGCAAGATCTCGTTCGCTCGCTTCAGGTCACGGTTCACCTGAAGCAGGGCGGGTCTTCTTGGCTATCTCCCGGAGGAGGCGCACCAAGCCACCACATATTCAGCTGCGATGCCGATATCGTATGTTTAAGGTAGGAAGAAGCGTTCCAGGTTGGGGGACTTAATCAATCCTGTAACGCTCAACATCAAAACCAGCTCCTTATATCGGCGCTGATAAAATCGAGCGATTATTGGATTGCCGCCAGCGTTTGCATATTCCTCAAGGCACCAGAACAACTGCTCTAGTTCGGCTTCCACAAGTCCGGCTTCAACGGATACCGATGAAACTATTCGCTTTCGTAGATCATCGTATTGCGCCTGAATCAGTGGGTCTGCCGCCGGCAATGCGACGGCGCTCCCGGCAACACGAAGCATCGCATACAGGGACATCGGCCCTGAGCCGTTTTCCCGCATCTTTGCGCGGAGTCGATCAGTCATACGCTGCGGCTCGGCCGCCAAAACCGCGTCGATTGTGCCAGAAATGCCGGTCATCAGACGTTGCATTTCATCCAGCTGAAACTGATCTCGTTGTTCCCGGATCTGCTGCCGTTGAATGTAAATAGTTACCAGCACCCCGACAAACGCCGCCACGCCGAAAATGCCCCCTACGTATTCACCAAATCGAGCCCATTGCTCCGAGTCGCGCGACAGCGTCCACCCACTCGACGGTGCAAAAATCCAAATATAGACTCCTACAACCGAAGCAATGGCAGTAAATGGCATTAATACTAGAAATCCAACTACCGATCCCACATACCTGAATGGATGCACGGTCGGGTCCTCCTTGAACTCTGATAATGACTGGAAACGCCTGCGTATCATGATCCGCGTCGAGAGCAAAAAGCACCAGCTGCGTTGTCGAGTCGCGAATCCTCAATTTCGGGAACCTTATGCATTCAGCTATGCTGCCTGAGGCTCGTCGTAGCCCCCTTCCACTTACGTTCCACTCACAGAATTACGTGACATCTACAGCGTTAGCATGGTGATCCCTACAAGCGCGCAAACGCTACTGTCACTGGCGAGGCAGTTGGTTTATCGCAGAAATCTCGCTTCAGGTCTTCGCCACTGCCGGGCATAACGAGCGCCGCCACGACGCAAATGTCCGTGTCGGTTGCGGATAGTGTCGTACTTGGCGTGACCTGTACCTTTCCACTAAGGTCTGGGGCGAGCGTTTGTTGCATCCGAAGAGCTTTGCCGGCCCATGCCTTGAGAACCACTATTTTGGGGAGAGATACGTTGACGGCCCCCACCGCCATCGTGAGCTGCCGAACGCCTTTGTCGTTCGGCACGCCAAGCGAAGCGCTGAGCGAGGGGCGTATCGCCCCGAACGGCAGGACGAAGCGAACACACGCACGATTGAGCTTGTCATCGGTTTCCGGCAGCCTGGGGAGGCACTCCGGCTCAGAGGAGCCCTCGGACCCCAATAGCTCCGATACATGCTGGTTGTCTCTGGCGGCTGTGATGACGATGTCCATGAATACGGCGGGGCTCATTTCGAAGTAAAACGTCGCATTGATCGATCCTGAAGCATCCGGACCAAATGCGGCTTCTTTGATGAGAACTGCCGGCCCTGCTGCACCCTGCTTGGTTTGCGGCTGTTGGGCTACGGCCGTGCTCGCGACCGCTTGTTCCGTCGACATCTCGCCCGTCGTCGGGTCGATAGCGACGCGAGTGTGGCCTCTTGCCATCAGATAGATGAGCTCTCGCGTTCTGAGTCCATCCGCCTTCACGGTAGCCGTGATCTTGACCATTCCCGCAGACGTTGTTTCTGCGGTCGCAACCAAACCGGGCCGCTCCGTGGCTCCGCTAACATCACCGGCGAGCCATGTAAAGCCGCCCAGTGCTAGAAAGAACGCTGCGCCTGCGAGAACGAGCCACCTGCGCCGCGCGGCGAACGCCGCCAGCGATATGGAACCCAGTAACACCAGCACGAAAAGCGTAACCCACAATGGATCGTTGCGAAGTAGGCGTACGGCCAATCCTGTGCCTACGCCAACAGCGGTCAACAGCGCAGTGCCCGCGCCCAGGGCTGCGGTTACGATCGGTACGACCGTACCCAGATTGGGGGATTCAGAAGTGAAATTCTGCTTGACGAACTCTTGAGCGGATCCCATGCATTAATACCCCGCTTTCATTTTGGCAAGTCAGAAATTGAAAAAATTGAACGCCTTCTGCAATATGAGCCCGCCGCCGACATGTCCGTCTCTCGTCCAACCCTCTTCCACACCACCGGTGAAGGCTCCACTGTCTGTTGAACGTAAGAAGACCGGCAACGTGCGGCCGAGGCCCTCACAAACGCTCGCCTACGCGGAAGCTGCGCTCGGATTCAGCAACATGGTTACGCCTTTACTTCGGTTGCCTCGCCGCCCCTGTCGCGGTGGGCCATTTGACGTATTCGCAAGGCGCTAGCGATTTCAGACGCGAATCGTCAGCTTGCTGCTGCGGCGGCTTATCACCTAGCGCGAGTATCTTCCGCTTAATGGCATCGACATTTGTCAACACCCATACAAGTTCGAGGTTGGTCGGGAGCTGCCCGAAGTTGCCCCATTCCGCCGAGTATGTCGCGACACTGACCCTGCATATGTCGTCATATAAGCTCTGGTCATCCGCTAGATAGCCGCGTGCCGCAAGCCATAAAGAGCAATTCTGCAGACCAGGGCCCGTAGTAGGATCATTTGGCTTGTGGGTGAAATCCATTCCCTTTGATCGCGCCATCTGACAAAGGCTCCAGCGAATGTTTGATCGGGCGCGAAATACCGTACTCCAAGCTCCGCCCCCCACGGTAGGATCCGGGAAGTTTGCAACTGCATCAGGTGTGGCGGCCTCAAAAATCGCTGCCTGCCTCAGATATTCCTCGCTCGTCTGAGCCGCCTGGTGTTGAGAGGGTTGGGTGCCGTTTGACACATGCAGTGTCGACCACCCAATTCCAAACGCTAAAATGCATGTCGTCGCGAGCAAACACAAAACGTACCACCAGGGTAGTTTCCGGCGATATAGGAACGCGAGAAGTGCCGCGGTGACCGATGCGGTGGCCACCCATGCCCATACGGATGCAATGGCCACCCGCAGGTAGGACGGAAATATTGAAGGGATATCATTTGCGAGCCAAAAGACGAAAAGAACCATGCATACCGCTGCAAAAAACACTCCGAAAATATCCGCGATTTCTCCTACGCCGGCAGGGTGACCTTCGGGCGCTTTTGGCTGTTCCATGGTTTACCCCAGTCATAACCTTTCTTAAATGCGCCACTTGTACCTTTTTAAGATTTCGTCGTAACGTGGACCATAGATCGAGAGGTCGGTATTGCCTGCTCCGGCGAGATCGGCCGCCACATCAAGAGGGTCCGCATGATAGAAAATCGCCTGTTCCTCGATGGGTAAGTTGCTGATTTCTATCTGCAAATCTTGGTATCCACGGATTTCAGACCATTGAAATATCTCTTGCAGAATGCTTCTAACGATCTGCCAATAGTCTCGCACTACCGCCGGAGATAATTCGCCCAATGTCGGCATATTTGACCCCTCTAAAAAAGTCCGCTTATTGGTGCCGCCGTGTCTGCGATGACGGGCTTCGAGAGTAGGGCAGTAACTGCTCGTAGCGTGTGAAAACTAATCTGATCGCAGTCCTTAATCACGAGCAACTGTGGCCACAGGGACACTAATCCGAAAACCACATCATAGAAAGCATTCGGAGTACCCGGGATATGCGTCGTGACTCCGCCACGGCAATAGCTCACAAATTCCCAGAAATCCGACGCCGCCGGCTTGCCCTCAACTACCAGCCCCATGGTCTCCTGCTGCGCGAGCGGGAAACGATCAACTACAAACTTGATTACGGTCGCTCTGCTTTTGGTCTTACCGCCATGACGTTGGCGCCTGACGCGGGCATTGGCCCATTGCTGCGCCTGGTGCAATACGGTGGTCGTGTAGAAGCCTGGACCGAAGTCGGTCCTAGGGCGGCATAACCTTAGATCTATCCCTTTGCTTACAATGTTCTTGGCGGCTACATCGTCGCAGCCATGATAGAGCTCCAAGGGCCCATTCTTCCAGGCCATGCAATCACTCCCTAGTTAGAACCGCTCTAGCGGGCGTGAGATCATTGGCATCCGGAATCGCATTCTTTTGTGACCTCTGGTTACAGCGCCCATCATGATTCTTGTCAATTGCCATTACACGGATTTCGCGGCATTCAGGAGGCTGGTGGCGGCGGTTGTCGAGGTGTTGAGCTTTCCCAGTAGGGTTTCGATCTGCGCCGCACTGGATCTCGCCTGCTTAACCGCATTGAGCGCGGCTTGCGCGCTCGTGTAAGCGCCTTCCACCTGAGGGTCGGTGTTCGTGAGGGCGGCAGCCGCGGCGGCGTAATAAGTCGCTCTGGCATTCGCGACGTTGGCTTGAACAGCGGCGACCAAGGCGGGGGTGGTCGCTTGTGCCAAATCCTGGGCTTCATTGGTGAGCGCATTGGAGTAGTTGTCCTGGATTACCGCCAAACGATCATCGGAGGTCGACATGTGAAGTCCTCACTTCTTGGTTGTGGAAGAGCTCGAGCCAGCGGTGCTCATTTGGCCCACGTCCGTTTTGAGGTTGCTCACCTCAGCCTGAATCTCGCTCATACTCACTGTGCGATTGTCGGCCAGCTTCTGGTGCTGCGCGGATAACGCATGCAGTGTCTTGAGCGAAGACGCATAACTTGCCGCAACGCTCGCGTTGAGTTCTTGATTTTGCAACGCGAATACACTCACAGCAGCGGCTTGGACGACATCCAGATTCGCCGCGGGTGGCTTTTGCAGACGAAGGCCGGGATACGCATCAGCGAAGACGGGGGTCAGCAGGTCCGTCGGGTCTATGAGTCCGGCATCAAATCCGGCGCGGTACAACGTTTCACGTTCGGTCTGCAACTGCAACAAGATGCTACTCATGGCTCTGTCTTCGGCATTGAGGCCCGCATAGAGAGCATCATTTGCATGTTGGAGATCGTTATTGGCCGCGAGGATTAGGGAGTTCTGGCGATTGTCGGCCACGAATCCGACAACGCCAGCCGTTGCCTTTTCGATGGTAGTGCTGATCGGTGCTAGCACCCCGACCCCGGGTAAGGTCGAGGCGGCACTTAAGAAGGAGTTGATATCCGAAAAGGTACTCTGGAGCGCGCTGGTCGCTTCCTTGCCGGCATCATAGTGCGCCAGGTCAACGAAGGCGGTGTACGCTTGATTCAGGGTATCGATCGCCTGCTTTCTCTTGCTCAGTAGAGTGACTAATTTCTCTACATTGGGATCAGGCCCTTTGGAGATAGCGCCAGTTACACATGCCTTCCGAGCCCCAGAATTTGCCGTGAGTATGCAAATCAGCGTGTCGTGCACACCCCACCACTGATTTAATTCTCCGAGAGTCTGAATGGCGCCCGACGCTTGAGTTGAAAGGGCTTGGGTAGCCTGGACACCAGCGGTACCAAGGGACGCCGCCGTGTTGTGATCGACGGTTACGCAAGCTTGCAGCGGTATCGCCAAGAGGGCCAGGGCCGCCAGACGGGAAGCACGGCACGTAAGGTGATAGATCGCCAATGCGGTCCCGTCTGTGACCCGTATCGATGTCATCGAGTGAAAGCCTTCCTGGCTTGTTATCATCAAATGTCCCTCGCGTTTTTTGGCGGTATTGGCTTGAGTCGTGCCGATGTCCCGCAAATTCTTAGGCACAGTCTTGTTCGCTCGCGCTTGCTCGACAGAGAGGGTTGTCGCAAGCGCAGAAGCATGAATGCGCGATATATCAACCAGATACGCGCAAAAATTGCTGATTGACTAAGAGAGGTACCGCGTGTCGGCATCAGATGGATGGTTCGCCTGAGACGACGCTCGGCATACGGCCGACCACTTAGAACGGATCGCGATCTCGCATTGATTCGTTGAGCATCGACGGCCACAATCCCTGTTCGCGGCATATTCGCATCCCTTCAGTGCATCCTTGCTCGTCGGGGTCGCGCTCTTGAAGAGTAAGGCGCCCGCGAGCCATCCTTGCGTGCAGACTATATCCAATCCTGAGCATGTTATCCAATTCTCTCGATCAATCGCGCGGTCTACCGACATCTTGTCGGATGACGCTGATAAGTCGGAGTTTCTCCTCTATGGCATTGCAGGACGGGCCTACGTGACGGGATGTCGCATTCTCACGTAAAGAATTTCTCTACCTCAAGGTCTAGATCGATAGCCCAGAGGAATTGCTCTCCGCCAAGATTCTATCGGTACAACTCAGGCGACCGATCTTGAGTGAAGAAGGTCGCGGGCCTCGCGAGCAAAGCGATTGCCTGTGTCGTGGATTAGGGCGCTGAGAACCATGAACCGCGCTGCAACAAATTAAATCGAACACCTCGACATCGTATTGGCACGCGCGCAAGATGCCAAGTTGGCATCACATGGACGTACCTAGCCCACCCCGCTGCACCGAGGCCATCCTAAGACACCAGGGAGCGGAATGCGATACGCGAGTTCGCCGGTGATCGAGGTTATTCACATCCAGGCGCGACGGCAGGTCGACATCCACATGTCGGCAAACCAAGCTGATGAGCTTCAATGGCTTGTCGAGAACGGACACCGATGGTCAATCCGTCCCGCAATGGCACACATTCAGCACTGCCTTCGCGTGAAGCAGGAGTTGAGCGAAAACTTTGTCCGTCACCCGCCTCACCGCTACTTGATCAGGGTACTGATCAGAGTTAAAAGTGCGTGGCGGTATCCTGCAAAGCCGTTACGCAGATCTTCCACGGCCAACGGACATTCAATGTCAGGAACTATACCGATATTATTGAACGGCCTGCCGTTGAGACGCAATCCCAAGGTCCACGTCATTCCTGTCAGCGTCATATCGGAATACTTCAGGTACATGTTCAATCGTCGAGCACACCCGCCGAGGCCGCCGGTTTTCTCACCGAACAATGTGGCCCTGCAATTGTCCTGCAATATGGCAGCGAGAAATTCGGCAGCGGAGTAGGTATGCGTGTTCGTCAATAAGATTATTGGCTTCGAGTAAGGGTGTGAAGAGGGAGTAATATCCGTTATTCCTCCCAAGTACGTCGGCAGAGTCCGATGCTTTCGCCCCGCTTCGATTTCCTCCAGCACAAATCTCGAATAACTAACGAGCTGCGGGGAGGGCCGATGCTCAGCGGGAACCTCATCTCCCCCGTCCGACAACGAGACGATATCACGCGCTATTGCTTCATCATCATCATTAAGATTCAGCACGTGCTTCCCAAGCTGGAGCGGCCTATCGCTCAGGGCTGCCAGCAGCTCATACATGTAAAACAT
>Ga0182024_10014150_pt1 | contig 15458 bp, 12 predicted proteins | sample P32metaG_FD_120480 | JGI IMG/M metagenome (GOLD analysis project Ga0182024, IMG submission 120480) | Permafrost microbial communities from Stordalen Mire, Sweden - P3-2 metaG (Illumina Assembly) | ecosystem: Environmental > Terrestrial > Soil > Wetlands > Permafrost | place: Sweden: Stordalen... | reverse complement strand
GCCGTACCAGTTGTACCGATATTCGGTCTTCCAGGTCAGGGCCGGCATCCACGGCAGGCGGTATTCGTAGCCGCCGCCGACAAACCCGCCGTTGTAGTTGTGCGCATCCATGTGGTCGCCAAAGGGCACCGCCGGGAAGACGACAGTGGCGAACAGTTCTTGCCGGTCGAAATGCGCCTGCGTCCAGCCGGCGGACACGAAGGTCAGCAGGTTTGGATAGGGCAGATAGCCGAGGCGCACGCCAGCCGCCCACGAGCCAGACTCATTCTCCTTCGAGCCCACGCCCGACACATCGGCAAAATTCTGGCTCTTCACGTTCATGAAGTCGTAGTCGCCGAAAGCGCCGATCAGGAAGGTCGGAGCGATCTGATAGTCGCAACCGGCGCCCACCCGGCCGAGCCAGCCTTGGCCGCCGCTGGTGAACGTATTCGTCAACGGCACGAGGCCCGGATTGGTCTCGCCGTAGTGCTCCTGATTCCACATGCCGTAGCCGACGCCGGCCGAGACATAGCAGCCCGTCCAGGTAACGACCGGCGGCGGCGGAGGCGGCGCCTTGTACGGCAGGTCGGCCGCTCGAGCAGGCGCGCCGAGCACCGCAGCCACGGCCGCGACGGCAGCGATTCCCGTCAGTGTCGTTTTCATGATGCGCCCCCCTGTGCATCCCACTCTGGATGAGCGAATGGCCCGAAGCCCGGTTGGCCGAAGCCTACTCGTAGCCTATTCGATCACGGGCTCGATTCATGTGATCTTTTCGCCACGGTGCGCAGGATAAAGAGACGCCAGGAACCGCACAGGACCAACTACATCCCGTAGCTTGCCATCCGCGTATTGCCGTTCCTGAGATTGCGATACCGCGCCAGGGCCCACAGCGGGAAGAATTTCGAATAGCCGTGGTAGCGCAGGTAGAACACCCGCGGAAATCCGGTCGCGGTGTAGCGCGGCTCGTTCCACAAGCCGTCGGCGCCCTGATTGTTGGCGAGATATTCGATGCCGCGTTTGACCGCGGGATGCTCGATGTCGCCGGCGGTCATCAGGCCGAGCAGCGCCCAGGCGGTCTGCGACGCCGTCGATGGCGCGCGTTCGTAGCCGCGGTAGTCGAGCTTGTAGCTTGAGCCGTCCTCGCCCCAGCCGCCGTCGTCGTTCTGGATCGCCGCGAGCCAATGCGCCGCCTTGCGCATTTCCGCCGCGTCGTGGTCGACGCCGGCGGCGTTGAGCGCGCACAGCACCGACCAGGTGCCGTAGATGTAGTTCATACCCCAGCGGCCGTACCAGCTTCCCTCGGGGAGCTGGCTGGCCCACATATAAGCGACGGCGCGGGCGATAGCGGCTTTGTCGTCCTCCCCCGTGGAGCGCAGCGGAACGGGGGAGGGGGACCGTCCGAAGGACAGTGGAGGGGGCGCCCGGCGCCGCGGATCATCGTCACCGCCCGCGCCCCCTCCACCGTCCTGCTGCGCAGGACGGCTCCCCCCCCCCCCTTCGCGGGGGCGGACGTTTTCGCTCAACTGCGCCAGCATCGAGACGCAGCGCGCGGTGACATCGTCGGTTGGCGGGTCGAGTAGCGCGCCGTGGTCGGCGAAAGGAATGTTGTTGAGATAATAATATTCGTTGTCGGTATCGAACGCGCCCCAGCCGCCGTTGCTGCTCTGCATGCCCAGGATCCATTCCTTGGCACGCGCCAGGGCCGACTGGTAGTCCGGCCGGCCGGACAGTCTCTGCACGCGATCCATCGCCATGGCGACGACGGCGGTATCGTCGACGTCGGGATAATGCGGGTTGGCATATTGGAACGCCCAGCCGCCGGGCCGAAGCTCGGGACGGCGCGCGACCCAGTCGCCTTTGACGTCCAGGATCTGCTTGGGCACCAGCCAATCAAGCCCGCGCTGCACCGGCGCGGACGCTGCTTCGCCGCCAACTTCCAGGAGCGCATGGCAGACCAGGCCGGTATCCCAGATCGGCGACACGCAGGGCTGGCAATAGGCCTCGTGCTCATGCACCACCAGGAGCTTCTCAACCGATTTGCGGGCGATGGCACGCTGCGGATGGTCGGGCGGAAAACCCAGCACGTCGAACATCATCACGCTGTTCGCCATCGCCGGGAAAATCGCGCCAAGCCCGTCTTCGCCGTTGAGCCGCTCCCGCACCCAGGCACAGGCCCGCTCCATGGCGCGAGCGCGCATGCGTTTGGGAAAAAACGGCTCAGCCGCCCGCAGCACGTTGTCGACGGCGCGGAAAAACCAGAACCACGACGCCTTCTGCTGCGGCGCCTTCGGCGGCGGACCGAGCGTCGCCGGGGGCTCCAGGAACAGTTCGTCGATGCGCACGCCCTTGGCATTGCGGGCTTGCGGCTGCTTCGCGATCAGCACCAGGAGCGGCACGATGACGGTGCGGCTCCAATACGAGATCTTGTCGAGGTGGAACGGAAACCACTTCGGCAGCAGCATGATCTCGACCGGCATGACCGGCACCGCACGCCACGGAATGAAGCCAAACAACGCCAGCATGATCCGGGTGAAAACGTTGGCGCGCGCGGCGCCGCCGCGTGCCCGCACCGCCTCGCGGGCGCGGCGCATATGATCGGCATCCACGGAATCGCCGATCATCTTCAGCGCGAAATAGGCTTTGACGGTGGCACTCACATCAAGGTCGCCGTCGGCAAACAGAGGCCAGCCGCCATGCGCGCCCTGGATGCGACGCAGGTACACGGCGATCTTGGCTTCGAGCGCGGCGTCGACCGGCTCGCCGAGATAATGCCGCAGCAGCACATATTCGGCCGGAATGGTGGCGTCGGCCTCGAGCTCGAACACCCAATGGCCGTCCGGGCGCTGGCAGGCGAGGAGCGCCTCCGTCGCGCGCTCGATGCGTGGTTCGAGCTCGTCGTCGGTCATGGCAACCCCGCGACGCGTTCGGCGGCGCGCCGGCCGGACCGGATCGCGCCCTCGATGGTGGCGGGCAGGCCTGTGTTTGTCCAATCGCCGGCGAGCGCGAGATTGCGCCAACGGGTAGCCGTGCCCGGCCGCTTAGCGTCCTGCGCCGGCGTCGCCGCGAATGTCGCGCGACGCTCGCGCACGACCTGCCAGGGCGGCAGCGCCACCGGCAGCCCGGTCACGCTCGCGACTTCGCGCCAGATCGTGGTCGCGAGCTCATCGCGCGGCCGGTCGAGGAGCCGATCGCCGGCGCTGATGGTGACGGAGAGCCGGCCCGGAAAGGCGAAGATCCATTCGACGGTGCCGTTGAGGACGCCGAGGATCGGCGGTGCTCCGGCCGGCGGATCGATGCGGAAATGCGCATTGACGATGGCGCGGAATTCGTTCGGCACGTCGAGGCCGGGGATAAGCGACGGGGCCACATAGGGCGGCACCGCGAGGATCACCGCATCGCCGGGTTCAAGCACAATGGTGTCGCTGCCGAAATCGAGCGCCTCGACCCGCTCGGCTGTCAAGCGCATGGCGCGAAGCTGGTGCTCCAGGCGCACCGCGGCGCCGCGCCGTTGCAGACCTGCCAGGGCGGGCTCGATCAGCGTCGCGCCGAGCCCCTCGCGCGCAATCATCGGCCGGCAGGCGCGACCGCCGGCGGCAAGCGTCTCGCGAATGACTGCCGCCGCAAGCTTGGCCGAGCCGAACGGCGGATCGATGTTCAACGCCGCAAGGAGGAGCGGCTCCACGAGGCGCCGGTAGAGCGGCCCCTCACAGCCGATGACCTCGCCGACGGTCTGGCCCGGCCGCGCCCACAACAGGCGCGCCAGCGACACATAATCGAGCGCGCGCGTTCCGGGCGCGCGGGCGGCGCGATCGAAAATCCACCACGGCAGCCGGCCGTCGTTGATGCGCAGCGTCCAGCGTTGGCGACTCGCGAGATCGACGAAAGGAAATTCCGCCCGCGCCGGACCAACCAGCCGATTTTCGGCGCCGATGTCGCGCAGATAGTCGAGCGCGGCGTGATTGCCCGAGAGCAGAAGATGATTGCCGTTGTCGATCGTCATGCCGAGCGAGGCGTCGTGATAGGACCGGCACCGGCCGCCGGCAAAAGCGGTCGCCTCGTGCACGACCACGCTGACGCCGCGCGCACTGAGCGCGAGCGCGGCGGACAATCCGGCAAGCCCGGCGCCGACGATGTGGACGGCTGCGGCCATCAGAGCAGGTTGCGCGCAACGATGAGGAGGAGGCGCGCCCGCGGCAGGCGGACCGGGGCACGCGGCGGCGCGAAGCCGCGCCCGACCAGCGTGTCGAGAATGACCCGATAGGCCGCCCCCATGATGCGCGGCGCCCGCACCTGGCGGCGCGGGCTTTGCGCCATGATCGCGGTCGCCTCGCGGAAGTCCGTAGCAGCAAGCTCGACGATCACGGCGCAGACCTTGCCGATCGCCGGATCCGCCAGCACAACGCCCGGCTCAGTGGCGTCGATGCCCGCCGCCTGCAGCGTCTCGCGCGGCAGATAAAGGCGGCCCATCGCCGCGTCCTCGTCGAGATCGCGCAGGATGTTGGTGAGCTGAAGCGCCCGTCCCAGATGATGAGCGAGAGCGAGGCCCGCATCGGGCGCCATGCCGAATACCCGCACCGAGAGCCGGCCGACCGCGCACGCCACGCGGTCGCAGTAGAGGTCGAGCGTGGCGTGGTCGGGCGCGCGGATATCGGCGACCACGTCCATCTCCATGCCGTCGATGACGGCGAGAAAATCCTCGCGCTTGAGATCGAACTCCCGCACCGCCCGGGCCAGTCCGGCGAGCTGCGGCGGCGGCTCGCCGGCGTAGAGCGCGTCGATGTCGGAGCGCCAGTGCTGCAACTGCTCGCGGCGAACCTCGCGCCGACCGGTATCGTCGGCGATGTCATCGACGGCGCGGCAGAACGAATAGATCTCGAACATCGCCTCGCGCTGCGCGCGCGGCAGAATGCGCATCCCGGTATAGAACGAGCTGCCGGAGGCGCGCTCGGCCGCTTGAGAGGGCGCCGTCACCTACGCACCCCGCGGCTTCTGCGATGCGGGGAGGAAGCGCCGGCCGAGCCGCCGGGTCGCGCCGCGCAGCACGCCGAACAGGCTGCGGCCGACCACGGCGGGCGCCGGCAAATGCACGGGCTCGCTCAGCGGATCGCGCGTCATCAGGATGCGTGTCAGGCGGTGCGCGAGCGTGTTGATGACGGACACTTCGAGACCAAGGCGGCGGTCATTGAGCAAGACGGCAAAGTCGTCGCTCTCGTCCAGCAGGCGCCCGGTGCGTTCGGCGAGCGCGTGCAGGCACGCCAGCAGCGCCGGCGATGCGCGCGGCTCGCCGAGCGCTTCAACAGTGCTGCCGGACGCGGCGAGCGCGTCGAGTGGCACATAGACCCGGTCGAGGCTGAGATAATCGTCCTTGCAGTCCTGCAGATGATTGATGATCTGCAAGGCCGCGCACAGCGCGTCATTGGCCGGCCACACGCTGCGGCTCTCGCCGTGCACGTCGCAGACGAAGCGGCCGACCGGCATGGCGGAGAGCGTGCAATAGCCGATAAGGTCGTCCCAGTCGCGATAGCGCAGCTTGGTGACGTCGAGCTTGAATGCCGCGAGCAGATCCTGCGCATGTTTCGGCGAAAGGTGGCGCTCGGCGAGCGCGCTTCTCAGGCGCACCGCCACCGCGTCGCTGTCGTCGCGGCCGGTCAGGCCGGCATCGAGGCGATCGAGCAGGTCGAGCTTCTGCGCCGGCGGCATGCTCGCATGGTCGGCGATGTCGTCGGCGGTGCGCACGAAATTGTAGAACGCCAGGACCGCGCCGCGATGGCGCGGATGGATGAGCCAGGAGGCGACCGGGAAATTCTCGTTCCGGTGCCCCTTGCCCGACCGCCAGATTGCGGCGTCATTTACGCTCGCGTCATTCATCGCAGTTCCGAAACATTGGCCTGCGCGCGGCCCTTCCACATGCCGCCGCGGCCACGGGCATGCTGATAGGCGGAATCGACCGTGAACGCCAGATAGAGCGCCGCGATCGCCGGCAACGCTATGCCCCACAGCGCCGAGGCGCCGTAGAACCGCAACGTCGGCCGCAACGCGAAGATCATCAGCAGCCAGGTGAACAGGCCGAGGAATTGCGCCAGGCCGGTCGCCCAGACGGTGAGCGCCACCGGAGCGAGATAAGTGATCGCTAGGCCCGCAACGGTCCCGGCCAGCAGCAGCGGCGAATAGCGCAGCTGCGCATAGGCGGTGCGCGACACCATGCGGCGGATATCCCCGATCGCCGGATAGGCGCGGATGCTGCGCACGCGCTGCGTCAAGCCGATCCAGATCGCGCCGTGCGCCTTGAGCTTGTTGGCCAGCGCACAGTCGTCGATCAAGGCGTCGCGGATCGCCGCCATGCCGCCCGCGTCATGCAGCGCATCGCGGCGCACCAGCATGCAGCCGCCGGCCGCGGCCGCAGTGGCGCGGCGCGGATCGTTCGCCCAGGCGAACGGGTAGAGCATCTGGAAGAAGAAGATGAAGGCCGGGACGAACATGCGCTCGGCGAAACTCTCGCAGCGCAGCTTCACCATCAGTGAGGTGAGCACCAGATCGCCGCTCTGCGCCCGCGCCACGAGCGGCGCGACCGCGTCCGGGGCGTAGACGATATCGGCATCGGTGAAGAGGAGGTAGGCGGGCGGATGGGGCGCAGCGTCCGCGACCGCGACGCCCTGGTGCTGCGCCCACAGCTTGCCGGTCCATCCGGCCGGCAAGGCGCGCCCGTCGAGCACGGTGAGCCGATCGGCGGCGCCGAGCGCGGCCGCCGCATTGCGCGCCACCTCCGCGGTGGCGTCGCGGCTCTGGTCGTCGACCACGATCACGCTCAATTCGCCGGGGTAGTTCTGCCGCAGCAGCGAGGCGACGGTCTCACCGACGCATGCGGCCTCGTCGCGCGCCGGAATAATCGCGGCGATGGCAGGCCATGGGCCGCGCCACGTCGGGGCCTCATCGTCGCGGGGTTCCGCCAGCCAGAAGCCGCCGCGCCCGGCCAGCAGATAGAGCCAGATCGCAAGCACCATTGACGCTATGAGGTCGTTGGCCACAGATAGTTCCCTAGGGGCTGACAGACGCCGTACCGGCGCGGGCGAGCGCCGGTGCCGGACCGGTTGCCTCGTTTTCCCTGAGCGCAGATTCGAATATAGGACCTCTTCGGGCCGCTGGAACGCCGATATCGCGCCGATGAATGCCAACGATAGTCCCTTCCTGTCACGTCTCGATGCGGTCGCGGCCGACATCGAGGCGTTGCTCGGCGCTCTCCTTGCGGCGGCGCCAGCCGAGGGCGAGACCAGCCGGCCGGGCCGCCTCACCGAGGCCATGCGCTATGCGAGCCTCGGCGGCGGCAAGCGCTTCCGGCCCTTCCTGGTGGTCGAAAGCGCGGCCCTGTTCGATGTGCCGCGGCCGAACGCGCTGATGGCGGGCGCGGCGCTTGAATGCGTGCATTGCTACTCGCTGGTCCATGACGACCTGCCGGCCATGGACAATGACGCGCTGCGGCGCGGACAGCCGACCGTGCACAAGGCGTTCGATGAAGCAACCGCGATTCTCGCCGGCGACGGCCTGCTCACCTTCGCCTTCGACATCCTGTCGCGTCCGCAAACCCACACCGACCCCGCGGTGCGCATCGAGCTCGTGATGGCGCTCGCGCGCGCCTCCGGCATCGGCGGCATGGCGGGCGGCCAGATGCTCGATCTCGCCGCGGAAGGTCGCTTCGTGCGCGACCGCGCGGTCGAACTCGGCGAGAACGACGTGCGCATGCTGCAGGCGATGAAGACCGGAGCGCTGCTGCGCTTTGCCTGCCAGGCCGGCGGCATTCTGGCGGCGGCGAGCCCGCCGCAGCGCGCAGCGCTCGAGCGCTACGGCTCGGCGGTCGGACAGGCCTTCCAGATCGCGGACGACCTCCTCGACCTCGAAGGCGACCCGGCGCTGGTCGGCAAATCGACCGGCAAGGACGCGGTGGCGGGCAAGGCCACCATGGTGAGCGCGCTCGGCGTAGCGGCGGCGAAGGCCCGGCTGTCGGAGCTCGTCGCACAGGCCGAACAGGCGCTCCAGCCGTTCGGGCCGGCCGCCGCGATCCTGATCGAGGGCGCGCGGTTCGTCGCCAATCGGCATGCCTGAGCGCCATGCCTGAGCCGCCGCGCCGAAAGGGCGTGACCGTGGATAGTTCCAAAGCGGGGGATTGCGGTGTCGGGCAGAGCTTTCTAGGGTGCGCTGCACATCCAGCAGAGCCCGATTGAGTTCGTGCAGGGCGGACTTGGTCACAGCGCGCCTTCGGTCTGGCCGTACGCTTTGATCGGAAACAGAAAAAGGACCCGAACCTGCCAGCCAGTTCGGGGCACTCATTGCACATGACCCTCAAGGCACGATGGTACGTTTATACAGCCGCAGCCCTGCTGTCGGCTCCACTGCTCATGTCTGCGCTGGTTTCGTTGGCACTTGTGCCGGCGCAGGCGCAAAGCGAGCACAAGGGCGCCAAGGATTCCTCGCGAATCGCGGCGCCCCCGTCCCCCGTGATGAAGCCGCGGCAGTTACCCGCGCGCGCGCCCTTCACCGCTGCGGATGAGGAGACTGCCGCTATTCCAGGCATGCCCGATGTGCGGTTCTGGGCGGACTCGGAAAGCGACTTCGCCAAAGCGCTGCCGCCGCAAGCGGGTCCATGGCTCGTCCTTTCCAGCGGCGGCGCCGACGGCGCGTTCGGCGCCGGCTTGCTCAACGGCCTGAGCGCCTCCGGAAAACGGCCGGACTATGCGGTCGTCACCGGCGTCAGCTCCGGCGCGCTGATGGCGCCTTTCATCTTCGCCGGCCCGCACTACAACGCGGCATTGAAGGCCGCCTATACCAGGGTTTCGGCGGCGGATGTCTTCGAGGTCGGCGAGACCGGCGAGAGCTTCGTCGACTCGTGGCCGCTCAAGGAGCTGATCGCCAAGCAGATCACGCCGGAGCTGTTCGCCGATATCGCCGCCGAGCACCGCCGCGGCCGCCGCCTTTTCGTGACCACTATGAATCTCGATGCCGCGCGCCCGATGGTCTGGAACATGGGCGCGATCGCCGCTCGTGGCGGGGATGCCGCGTTCACGCTGTTCCGCAACGTGCTGCTTGCTTCAAGCAGCGTCCCGGGCGGCTTTCCGCCGGTGCTGATCAACGTGGAGGCGAACGGCAAGCATTTTCAGGAAATGCACGTGGACGGCGGCATCGGCGGCCAGTTCTTCGTGGCCCCGGCTGCTTTGATGGCGAGCACCAGCACCTATCGGTTGCCGGCGACGCAACTCTACGTCGTCATCAACAGCGGCCTCAAACCCGAATTCCGCGTCGTCGACCGCGTCACATCCGTGATCCTCACCCAAACGGTCGGCGTCGCCGTCACGATGGACACGCGGCTGATGATGGACCGCGCTTATATTTTGGCGAAGCGCAGCGACGTGGGTTTCAATATCGCGACAATTCCTCTAGGTTTCAACGCGCCGAGCCGCGGTCCGTTCGATCCGGAATACATGAGCGCTCTGTTTAAGGTCGGCTACGATCTGGGCATGAGTCCGAATCCTTTCAGCGCGGAGCCGCCGCCGTTCCCAGGCGGGTCCGAAATCGAGTCAGGCGACAACGGCAAAACAGGAGCGAAGAGATGAGGAAATACGGGGGCTTTCTCGCGGCATTCGCTGTGGCGGTCCTGCTGGCGGCGGCGGTGACGCCGTCGGATGCGGCAACGCGCAAGCACGTGCGCGCGGCCGTCGGCCGGTCGACCGGCTATGATGGAATGTGGAGCGTGTCGATCTCCACCTCCTACGGCCAGTGCGGCAGCTATCGCGCTGCGGTCCGCATCGCCGGCGGTAATGTGGGCGCCGCAGGCGGCGACTTCTCGCTCAGCGGTCACGTCAACGCCAACGGCGGGACCTACGTGACGGTGAGCAGCAGCATGGGCAGCGCGTCCGGCTCCGGCCGGCTGCATGGCTCGACCGGCGGCGGCCGGTGGCGGTCCTCTGGCGGCGAGTGCGCTGGAAGCTGGTACGCCTCGAGGCGCGGCGGCGGCGGGTACTGACGGTTTCCTGATCCCTCAGCGCGCCGCATTTCACCCACCGGCCGGGTCGTCCGGGCCCGGATTGCGGCCATGATCTTGAGCTTTGCCCTCCCCGCCTCGCCGCTCGCCGCGGCTTTCTGCGCGTGGCGAGCAGCGCCGGCTGCTTGCTAGAATGGCGCAAATCCGCGTTGGCGAGGACGCGGCCATCGGCATGCTGGAGGGGCAAGGCGGGTGACAGCCATGAAACAAGCCGATCCGGCGCGCGCGACGGCAAGAGCCGCGCGCGCGAGCTTGGCGGTCGGGGCGGCCGCGCTTCTCGCTGCGGCCGGCATGACGGCCGCGGGCGCGGACGAAACAACCGTGCACGTCGGCCGCGTTCGCTCGATAACCTCGGGCGTGACGCTGGTGGCGACGGAGCGCGGTTATTTCAAGGACGTGGGCATCAAGGTCCGAAGCGAAGACCTCGACACCTCGGCCAACTCCATCGCGCTGCTTTCGCAGAACCAGCTCGATATCATCGAGGGCGGCATTGCCGCCGGCTATTTCAACGGCCTGGAGAAAGACCTGCCGATCACCATGGTGATGGACCGCGTCAGCACGCCGACCGGTCACAATCTCATGCTGCGGCCGGACCTGAAGGGGCAGATCACCGATGTCGGACAGCTCAAGGGCAAGGTGATCGCGACCAACGGCAACGGATCGGTTTCGACCTACGAGATCGGCAAGCTGCTCGAGCGCGGCGGTCTTGGCATCAACGACGTCGATCTCAAAACCCTGCCGTTCCCGCAATATGCGATCGCCTTCGCCAACAAGGCGATTGACGCCGCCCTGGTGATCCCGCCGTGGACCACGCAATACGCCAAGGACAACATCGCCGTTCCGTTCCTCTCGACCGACGACCTGATCAAGCCGACGCCGATGACCATAGCGGTGGTCATGATCAACACCGACTGGGCAAAGAAAAATCCGGCGCTGGTGCGCAACTATTTCGTCGGCTATCTGCGCGGGGTGCGCGATTATTGCCAAGCCTATCACGGCGGATCGGTGCGCAAGGCGTTCGTCGATCTCCTGGTCAGTTCCGGCACCGAGCGCCGCCCGGAGATACTCAACGATCAGAAAGCGTGGCCGTCGCGCAGCCCGGACGGCAAGATCAACATCGACAGCATGCTCGACATGCAGGCCTGGTACGTCAAGAACAAGCTCGCCACGACGCATCTTCCCGCCGCGCGCGTGGTCGATTCATCCTACGCCGACTACGCCGCCGAAAAGCTCGGGCCGTTCGTGCTGGAGAACAAGGCAAGCACGCTGCCCGGCTGCCGGTGACGCGCAGGGCGAGCGTTGCGCCCGCCGTCGTCATCCTCTGCCGTTGCGGGAGAGCGAGATCGGACGAATCGCGAAAAAAGCCTACCCGGTCTTGCGGGCCGGCACGTTGGCGTTCCACCACGGGCAGACATCGCGCGCGCGCAAGAAATTGCCGTCCATGACGTTGACCGGCACGCGGCCGCCAGCCTCGGCGACGCCGACGCGGAGGTCACGCGCCTCTTCGCGGCCCTCCGGCGGCAGCCACATGCGATCGTGGCCCCACAGGCTCGGGCCTTCGGTGCGCTCGTGCGGCGTCCAGTTCTCGGTATCGATGGTGCGGCCGCCCCAGCCGTACTCGACCAGGAATTTCGACGGCGACCACGAATAGAACGACGTGACGTGATCGTTGACGTGGCGGCCGAGCGTGGTGCCGATCATCTCCGGCTTGCGTAGCGCCAGGTCATAGGCCTGCCCGACATCGTCGAGGTAGCAGACCTCGAACATCAGGTGATGGATGCCGTTCTTGCCGGTATCGATGAAGGCGAGGCTGTGGTGGCGCGGGTTGATGTGGAAGAAATAAGCCTTGAACGGCTTGAGGATGTAGTCGGTCGGCTTGAAGTTGAGGATCTCGGTGTAGAACGGCACCACGTCTTCGAGGCGCTCCGCCGTGAGCACGGCGTGGCCCATGCCGAGCGGGCCGGTTCGATAGCCGGAGATCGAGCGGCCAGGCTTGAACGGATCGCTCGCCGTCTCGGCGCCGTGGAAGGCCTCGAGCCGGTTGCCGATCGGATCGGAGAAGACGATCAAATCCTTGACGCGGCGCTCGTCGGCGAGAGCGCGGGAGCCGCGCGCGACCTTGACGCCGTGGTTTTCGAGATGCGCCGCCAGCGCATCAAGCGCGGCGGCATCGGCAACCTCCCAGCCGTAGAACGACGGGCCTTCGTCTTCGTCGGTATGGATGATGACGCGCTGCTTGCGGTCGTCCATGCGCAGGGCGAGCGTGCCGCGGCTGCGGTCGACAAGCTGCATGCCGAGGAAGCGCGTGCCGTAGTCCGCCCAGTCATCGAGAGTCTTGGTGCGGATGCCGACATAGCCCAAGGCTTCGAGTTTCATGGCCGCTCTCCTGCCGGATTCTTATTCTTATCATATTGAAGCTAATGCGTAAATTGACGGGTTCAACCGTCATGCCCGGCCTCGTCCCGGCCATGGCGGAGAACTTGTCAATCGAACCCGAAAAAGCTGCAGAAGTCCGCAAGCGGCGCGCGCGGCGAGCAGAAGCTGTTGGCCGGGTGGCCGCGGTCGCCGTAGCCGATGGCGAGCGCGCAGAACAGCATCTGTTCGGGCGGCATCGCGATGAACGGGCGCACGATGCGGTGCATGCGGGCCCAGGATTCCTGCGGGCAGGTGTCGAGCGCATAGCTGCGCGCGAGAAACATCAGAGCGTGGATATAGCCGCCGAGATCGGCCCACTGCCCCGGTCCGAGCTTGCGGTCGATGGCGATGAACAACGCGACCGGCGCATTGAAGAATTCGAAGTTGCGCTTGTACTGCGCGAGCCGGCCTTCGGCATCCTCGCGCGCGACGCCGAGCGCGCCGTAAAGCTGGACGCCGTGCTCCTCGCGGCGCGATTTGTAGGGCTCCCACATGGTCTTCGGGTAGATCGGATACTCGGCGTCGTCCTGGCGCGGATCGCGGCGGGCGATGTGAGCCGCGACCTGCCGCTTGAGGTCGGCGAGCGGCGCACCGGTGAGCGCATAAATATGCCACGGCTGCAGATTGCCGCCGGACGCCGCGCGCGCGGCGCGGGCGAGCAGATCGCGAACGATGACGGGATCGACCGGCTTGTCGAGGAACCACCGGCAGGAAAGCCGCGAGTCGATCGCTTCGAAGACATCCATGATGGGCTGGTCGTGCCGTTGTTGCCGCGCGGCCCGCTCGGCGCGTGGCGTCGCGCCGCAGCGTGACCGTTTGCAGGTATCAATACGCCGTCCGGTTGATCTCGCCCGAGCCCGTGACGTACCAGCGCTCGCTGATCAGGGGCTTGCCGGCCAGACGGTCGGCGAGCCAGTCGGCGACCAGGACCGGCGGGAACGGGCCGAGATTGGTGGCGGGCACGTTGCCGACGGAATGGCGCGATTCCTGATAGACCACCATCTGCTTCGGCCCCTTGAGCGCCGCCATCAGGTGCTCGGAATGTTCGAGCGGGCTCAGTTCCTCGGCTTCGCCGGCGACGCAGAGATACGGCACGCGGATTTTCTCGGCGTGGCCCTGCCAAGTGATCTTCTCGCGGAACTTGTCGAACTCGTCCTCGTCGGTGATGCCCGACATGTACATGAAGCGCTTCTTGAAGGTCGGCGAAGCCTCCTGGAAGATGGTGTGACAGCCCGGCTCGTGGCACACCGACATCACCGCGCAGGCCCTGATCCGCGGCTCGCTGGCGGTCAGCACCGTGCCGAACAGCGAGCCGAAGCTCGTGCCCGAGACGCCGATGCGCGTCGCATCAAGCTCGCCGCGCGCAGCGATCCAGTCGTACAGCGCCGGGCCCGCGGCGATCCAGTTCTCCATGGAGAAGTGGAGGCCGATTATCGGCGCCTCATATTGCCCCGGCCCGTCGATCGCGAGCACCGCCATGCCGCGGTTGAGGAACTTGTCGCCGTAGAGCGCGACCTGGATTTCCTTGAAGCTGTCCATGCCCGGCACCGCGATCACGACCGGCAGCCGGCCGCCGGAATGACCGGGCGGCAGGTGCAGCCAGGCCGGGATCGCCTTGTCCTTGAACGGAACCCAGACCGCCTCGACGTGATGGTCGGCCAGCGCCGCGTACTTGGCGTAGCATTCGCGCTTCTTGTTGTTGTAGGCGATGTTGGTCTCGTCGTTCTCGTCGTAGGGCCATTGCGCGGCGCCCCAATGCACCGCGGCCATGAAGAAGTTGTCGCGCGCGGTGACCTTGCGGTCGGCCTGCGCGGCGGCGTTGGCCTTGCCCTCGCGGCGCCGCGCCACCGCGGCGAAGGCCGGGCCGATGTCGGCCATCTTCTTCACCCGTTCGCGGATGCCGGCGAAATCGGCGTTGGCCTCGATGCCGCACGGCGCATGGATGTAGAGCGAGCGCGGCTGATCCCAGTCGATGCCGTTGGCGCGGATGATGTTGTCGATGAGCCAGCGCTGGGCGTCGAACCGGCGCACCTTGGGCTCGCCGCGCTTGTCGAGGATGGGCGGAAATCCTTGCTGTGGGCGATTCATGGTTTCCTCCCGTTGGCACGCTGGCCGCATGACGGCAAGGCATTATCCGCGGGCGGGCGCATTGACAAGCATGATGCGGCCGCCATGCTGTCGGCCGTCCCGGAGCAACCCATGAACCAGCACAGCAACATCACCGCCGCGATCGCCTACGACGACCTGCGCGAATGGCTCTCCTTCGCCGAGCAGCTCGGCGAGGTCCGCAACGTCAAGGGCGCGACCTGGCAGGAGGACATCGGGCTCGCCGCCGAGGCGGTGCTGCGCGCCGAGAACGGGCCGTGCGTGGTGTTCGACGACGTTCCGGGGTGCCCCAAGGGTTTCCGCGTGCTGCTCAACATGTTCGCCGGCGTACGCCGCAACATGACGCTCGGCTTTCCCGATCATCTCAACAAGTGGGAGTTGAGCGACGCGTATCGCGAGGCCTATCTGGTCGACCCGAAGATCATCCCGCACGAGATCGTCGAGGACGGTCCGGTGCTCGAGAACGTGCTCACCGGCGACGATATCGACGTGACGAAATTCCCGGCGCCGATCTGGCACGAGAAGGACGGCGGCCGCTACATCGGCACCGGCACCTACAGCATCACCCGCGATCCGGAGGAGAACTGGCTCAACGCCGGCGCCTATCGGGCCATGGTGCACGACCGCAAGTCGGTCGGCTTCCTCACGGCGCGCGGCCATCACGGTTATATTCATCGCGAGAAGTATTGGGCGCGCGGCGAGGCGATGCCGGTGGTGATGGTGCTCGGCGGCGACCCGCTGGCGTTCTTCTACGGCGGGGTCGAGGCGCCCTACGGCACGTTCGAGCTCGACATCGTCGGCGGCATGCGCGGACGGCCGACCAAGATGGTGCGTGGCAAGATCACGGGCCTGCCGTTCCCCGCCAATGCCGAGATCGTGCTCGAAGGTTTTGTCACGCCCGACAAGCGCCACGAGGAAGGTCCGTTCG
>Ga0182024_10014149_pt1 | contig 15458 bp, 8 predicted proteins | sample P32metaG_FD_120480 | JGI IMG/M metagenome (GOLD analysis project Ga0182024, IMG submission 120480) | Permafrost microbial communities from Stordalen Mire, Sweden - P3-2 metaG (Illumina Assembly) | ecosystem: Environmental > Terrestrial > Soil > Wetlands > Permafrost | place: Sweden: Stordalen... | reverse complement strand
CGGCGATTGTGAACATGGCGGCGGGACAGATCAGCATCCGCTACGGCGCGCAGGGGCCGATTTCTGCGACGGCAACGGCGTGCGCGACCAGCGCTAACTCCATTGGCGACTCGGTGCGAATGATATTGCACGGCGACGCTGATGTGATGATCGCGGGCGGAGCAGAGGCCGCGGTGACAACAATGGCGGTGGGCGGATTCGCGGCGATGCGCGCGCTATCGACACGCAACGACGACCCGACACACGCCAGCCGGCCCTTTGACAAAGACCGCGACGGATTTGTGATTGGCGAGGGCGCGGGCATTTTGATCCTCGAAGAGCTGGAGTTTGCCAAGGCGCGCGGAGCGAAGATTCTGGCCGAAGTGATTGGCTACGGCATGAGCGCGGACGCTTATCACATGACGGGCATCGCTCCTGAAGGCGCAGGGGCGCAACGCAGCATGCGTGCTGCGCTGAAAGACGCGGGCATACGGCCAGAAGAAGTGGGCTACGTGAATGCGCACGCGACGAGCACGCCGGCCGGCGACGGCAACGAGTCGCTCGCGATCGAGAAGGTGTTTGGCGAGCACGCGCTGAGCCATAAGCTGAAGATTTCGGGGACGAAATCGATGACGGGACATTTGCTGGGCGGCGCGGGCGGACTGGAGGCCGGCATTTCGGTGCTGGCACTGGTGAACCAGCAGATTCCGCCGACGATGAATCTGGAAAATGTCGATCCCGAGTGCCGGTTGGATTACGTGCCTAACAAGGCGATTGCACATTCGTTCGACATTGCGTTGTCGAATTCATTTGGATTCGGCGGGATTAATGCGACGCTGATTATGCGGAGATGGACGGAGTAGAACAGGGACCGAGAGAACAAGGGACAAAGGGAACGAACAAGCAGAGATTCGGGAACATATAGCAGGCCTGGCGTGAGCCGGGCTTTTGTTTTTTGCAGCGGTATTTTTTGCCGCGTCTTGCGCGAGACTGATTTTGATTGTTTTGGTCTTGTTCAGCTAAGCGCGAGCGAAGGGTCGGCCGTGAGGTCGGGTTTTGCGAAGTCCTGCGAGAGGAAACGCGGCCAGGCGGCAGCGGCGATCATGGCGGCGTTGTCGGTGGAGAGCGCGAGCGTGGGGAAGGCGATTTGAAGTCCGCGCTGAGCTGCTTCGGCGGTGAAGCGGGCGCGAAGCTCACTGTTGGCGGCGACTCCGCCAGTGACGAGGATGCGGGTGACGTGTTGCGCTTCGGCGGCAGCAAAGGTTTTTTTCATCAGATCGCCGATGACGGCGTGCTGAAAGCTGGCAATCAGATCGAGCGTGGGCTGCGGGCAGAGGGCGAGAGCCTCTTCGCGGGATTGCGGCGGGTGGAGCGGGGGCTCGGGTCCGTGGTCTCCCACCCTTTCTGAATCCGATGATGCGGATTCAGAGGAGGATGGGGCAGCCGCCGAGCTTGGGTTGAGATGTGTGCTATCCCAGGTCTCAAAATCGAGACCTGGGGCACCCTTTTTCCGTGCGAGGGCTGAGAATTCAGAAAAGGATGGGGCAACGGGGAAGAGGCGGCTCGCGCGGGCTTTCGCTTCGTCGCGTAGGCCGTGCAGCTCGACGTAGCGCAGGACGGCAGTCTTGATTCCTGAAAACGAGAAAAGAAAGCGCGGATCGAGGCGCGCGATGGGCGCGGTTTTTGCGGCTTTGGTGGGCGCGGGCTTGCCGCCGAGGTGAGCTTTGGTTTTGATCTGCGCGAAGGAGAATGGGACGGCGCGCGGGTTGCCGAATTTGGCGAGCGCGTCGATCCAGGGACCGCCGGGATAGCCAAGGCCGAGGAGCTTGGCGACCTTGTCAAAGGCTTCGCCGGCGGCGTCGTCGACGGTGCGGCCGATGAGGGTGTAGCTCCAGATGCCGTTTGCGGGGCGCGCGAGGAAGAGGTGGGTGTGACCGCCGGAGACGACGAGGGCGAGGGACGGCGCGTCCGGTGGTGCTGATGCGGATTGCGCGCATTCCCGTTGGGACTCGCGGTCAGACTCGCGCGCAGATTCTCGTTCTTGTAGAAGGACGGCGTGGATGTGGCCTTCGAGGTGGTTGACGGCGATTAGTGGGAGGTTGTTGGCGTAGGCGAGCGCCTTGGCGTAGGTGATGCCGACGAGAAGCGCTCCGGCGAGGCCGGGACCGGAGGTGACGGCGATGGCGTCAAGATCAGCGAGAGTGACACCGGCTTCAGCGAGAGCGGCGCGAACGACAGGAACTATGGCGCGAAGATGCTCGCGGCTGGCGAGCTCGGGAACGACGCCGCCGTAGCGGGCGTGGGTAGCGATCTGCGAGGCGACGACGGAGGAAAGGGTGCGCGCTCCGCGGTCGACGACGGCCGCGGCGGTTTCGTCGCAGGAGGTCTCGATGCCGAGGATGAGGCCGCGAGGCATAATTTCAGTGTAGTGGGTTGAGGAGACGAGCAAGTCGGCGAGTCAGCAAGCCGGCAGGCAACTGCGTTCCGGTGCGCACAGAGCGAGAATAGAAGTAAGGACAATGGCTGGAAGCGGACAATTCGAAGCGGCGTTGGAGATTGTAGAGACGCTGCGGGCGCGCGGCCACGAGGCGTATCTCGCGGGTGGATGTGTGCGCGACCTGCTGTTGGGGCGCGAGCCGGCTGATTACGACGTGGCGACGAGCGCGACGCCTGAGGTGGTCCTGGAGATGTTTCCGCGGACGTTTGCTGTGGGCGCGCATTTTGGGGTGGTTTTGGTTGCGCCAGAAGCCGAGGATGCAGGATTTGTGACCGAGGTGGCGACGTTTCGTTCGGATTTGGCTTATTCCGATGGGCGGCATCCCGATGGAGTGCGGTACACGAAGACTGCGGAAGAAGATGTGGAGCGGAGGGATTTTACGATCAATGGGTTGCTGCTGGATCCGTTGAATGGCGGCGGAGTTTTGCAGGAGCGCGTGACCGACCCAGAACTCCTGCGCGGGGCGGTTCTGGATTATGTTGGTGGGTTGGCGGATTTGGATGCTGGCGTCGTTTGTGCGATCGGGCGGGCGGAAAAGCGATTTGAAGAAGACCACCTGCGCATGCTGCGCGGAGTGCGGTTTGCGGCGCGATTTGGATTTGAACTGGAGGCGGAGACAAAACCCGCAATTCGTTCGCTGGCTTCGAAAATCCATGCCGTGAGCCGTGAACGCGTGCGCGACGAGCTGACGAAGATGCTGACGGAGGGCCATGCGCGGCGGGCATTTGAACTGCTGGATGAGACGGGACTGCTGAATGAAGTGCTGCCTGAGGTGGCGCGCATGAAGGGTGTTGAGCAGCCAGCGCAGTTCCATCCTGAAGGCGATGTGTGGGTGCATACTTTGCTTCTTTTAGATCAATTGGAGGTGGGATGCAGCGAGACGCTGGCGTGGGGAGCGCTGCTGCACGATGTGGGCAAGCCGCCAACGTTCAGGCGGGCTCCGGACCGGATTCGATTTGATGGGCATGTGGAGATCGGCGTGGCGATGGGCGCGGAGATCTGCCGGCGATTTCGCTTTTCAAACGAAGAGACGAAGCAGGTGCTCGAGCTGATTGAGAATCACATGCGATTTATGGATGCGCCGCGGATGAAGGAGTCAACGCTGAAGAGATTCTTCAGGCTGCCGCGGTTCGAAGAACACCTGGCGCTCAACCGGATGGATTGCATGGCGGCGAGCGGCAACCTGGAGAACTGGGAGTTTGTGCGCGAGCGTTTTTTGTCGATGCCGGAGGAAGCGGTAAGGCCGACGCCGCTTGTCACAGGTCGGGAGTTGATTGCGGCGGGCTATCTGCCGGGCGCGCGGTTCAAAGAGATGCTGCGCGCGGCCGAGGATGCGCAGTTGGAGGGAACGATTTCGACGGCGGAGGAAGCGCTGAAGCTGGTGCGCGAGCGGTTTCCCTTGGAGGCGAGTTGACGATTGGTAGCGGCCGGCGCGTGAAGGCGACTGAGGAGAGATGATGAAGCGATTGGCTTGTGTGGTGATTGCGTGCGCATTGTTTTTTGCGCGGACGGCGAGCGGGGCGGACCGCATGATTCGCGTAGCGATAGTGGATGGGCAAAGCGCCGGCGCTTATCACAACTGGCGATTGACGACTCCAGTGCTGAAGAGGGAATTGGAAGAGACGGGATTATTTGAGGTGACGGTGGTTACCGCGCCTCCGGGCGATGGGGACTTCAGCAACTCCAAGCCGGAGTTCGGACGCTATCAGGCAATCGTGATGAATTACGACGGGCCAAGCTGGCCGGCGGAGCTGAGAGCGGAGTTTGAGAAGTACGTAGCTGGCGGCGGAGGACTGGTGATTGTGCACGCTGCCGACAATGCTTTTCCCGATTGGCCCGCGTTCAACGAGATGACGGGAATCGGAGGCTGGCGTAACCGCAACGAGCAAGCCGGGCCCTACTGGTATTGGAAAAACGGCAAGCTGGTAGCGGATGCGTCGCCAGGAGCGGCTGGAGAGCACGGAGCGCGGCTGCCGTTCCAAGTGACAACGCGAGACCCCGAGCACCCAATCATGAAAGGCTTGCCAGCGGTTTGGATGCACGCCAACGATGAGCTCTATGGAAAGCTGCGCGGGCCGGGCGAGAACATTACAGTCCTGGCAACCGCGCACTCCGACGCGAAGAACAAGGGCACGGGTCTCGATGAGCCAATGCTGATGGTTTTGCACTATGGGAAAGGAAGAATCTTTCATACCACGCTGGGACATGATGTTTTCGCATTGAGTTGCGTGGGATTCATCACAACGTTTCAACGTGGCACAGAGTGGGTGGCAACGGGACGTGTGACGCAGAAGGTTCCAGCGACATTTCCGACTGCGAAGACGGTGAGCTATCGCGCGGACATTGCCCAGGAGGATCCGGCGTTTTTGAATGAGGCATCGCCGGTTGTTCCGCCGGAGCAGTGAGCAGTGGGTCGCGGGATATCTAGAACCTCATGCGCAGGCCGATTTGAATCTGGCGCTCGCGATAGAAATCAGTGGCGTTAATGTTGAGCGGCTGGCCGAAGGCTGGACTGGGGAGACCGGATTTGGAATTGACTTTGAGCCCGGTCAAAAAATTCAGCGTTGGCAGCGTGGCCGAACCGCCGGACATGCTCGCCGGGCTGCCGGGCTGGATGATGTAGCCGGTGGTTTCAATTTGAGTCACGTTCTGGTGGTTAAAGAGGTTGAAGCTCTCGGCAAGGATCTCCAGTTGCCGCGTTTCGCCGAGGTTAAAGCGCTTGCTGATGCGCAGGTCTGCCTTCCACGCGTTGGGATAGCGGAAGGTATTGCGGCCGACGTTGTAGGAGCGACCGTCGCTGCCCAGCCCGTAGATGCGATTGTCTCCACCTGAGCCGTTCATGCCCAGCCCCACGCCGACGATGGGATAGCCGCCGTTATTGAACTCCTCGGGCAGCGAGCCGGAGGTACGCATTGTGTATGGCAGGCCGCTGTGGAATTGGCCGATACTCGAGATCATCCGTCCATTTACAAGGGGCCCGGCGAAGTCACGCAGTTTCCATGGCGCCGCGTAGGCGACCATCGCGGCGGCGGAGTGACGCACGTCGAGGTTGCTGGTTCCGTACTCCTGGCTGAAGTCGTTCTCGGTGTCGACCGGGTCGAGCGGGCTCTCATTCGTGTTCCAGTCCATTGCGTGCGCGTAGGTGTAATGGAGGTGCAGGAGGAGGCCGCGACTGCTAACGCGCGTGAGCTTGACCGTGGCCGCCTCATAGGTCGAATTCGCTTTGCTCTCCATCGCGTTGATTTGCTGGTAATTCGGATTAGCCCAGGCGATAACGCTTGTGCTCGGAGTCGACGCGTAAAAAGGAACTGTGATTTGCGCGGCCTTGATAGGACCGAGGCCGAGGTTGCCGCATGCACCGATGGTGTTGCTTGAGCCCGTGGGAGTGGGGGGAGCCTGGTCGCATACGTGGTAGGTGATGGTCTGCGGCTGCAAGAGGGGGGTCGTCGGCTTGTCGAGGTTGGTATCGATGAAGACCGGCAGTCGGCGGCCGAGCGAAAGCATCATGCTCGCCGTAAGGTCGATGCCGCCGGGCAGCGTCTGCTCGATGGCGGCGACGGCCTGATGGATCTCGGGGTTGCGGAAGTTGGTGGCGAATTCGACCGCGCCCGGCTTGACGATGCTGGCGGGCGGTCCAGTAAGCACGTAAGGAAACGGCGGTGCGGAGCTGGCGCCGTCGACAGTGCCGGGGCTGTCGGTGGGCCGGATGAAATAACTGAGATCGCCGTTGAGCGAGCCGGTCTGGGTGAGCGCAGTCTCAGTGGTGGCGTTTGTGACGAGGCCGTAGTACATGCCGTAACCCAGCCGCAGGACAGGCCAGCGGCTACGAGCGCCGCCGATGGCGAGGCTCACGCGCGGACCCCAGTTATCGCCGAGATCTGGCATCTTTCCGGCTTGCGGCAGATCGGAATTGACGAGCTTGGGTAGCGGCGGCGGCATCTGCTGGCGCTCCCAGCGCATGCCGATGGAGAAGACGGCGAGCTTGCTTGGCTGCCACTGCGTGGTCACATAGCCGGCCCAGTCGTTTGTGGCCAAATTCCAGTTGGTGGGGCCAATCGTCTGTGAGTAGTGGGAGTAGCAAGGCAGGCTGCCCAACATGGTGTCGGTGACGCCGCAACTGTGCTGCACGGCGTTGCTGTTGGGGTTTTGAAGGCCGAATTGTTGAAACGTCAGCGCATCGGAGATGAAGTCTTCCACCTTGGAGTAAACGTAGGTTCCGGTCTGGTTACGCAACTGGCTGATCGCATCGGCGTTGTGGTCGAGCTCGAAACCGGCCCTGACCAGCAACTTGTTGTGGACCCAGTCGAGCATCTCCTGCCCGCGGAGGAGGCGTTCATCGGGATAGTCGCCCTGGCCAAAGCGCGAAGGATTGCCGATGGTGAATCCGTAGCGCGAATCGACGACGATCTGGGGCAGCTGGCCATAGGCATTCGCCGCGAGAAAAGTTTGCTCGAAGGCCGACGGCGTTTCAGGCTTTGCGCTGAGGACAGCGCGCTCCGCGGAGCCTTGAGTGACGATCAGCAGATTGGGCGAGAGATACGCTTCCCAACGAGCGAGCAGCCACTGTTGGCTGGATTGGCCGGAGCCGAAGCTGTGGTTTCCGTAGTTTTCTGAGAGGCGAGTGAGGCCGCCGCCGGGAGCGCTCCAGTCTCCGCCGATGCCTTCGACGGTGAAGTGGTGACGCTCGGCGGCCTGCCAATCGATGCGGGCAAAGCCGACCCACTGCGCGGCGGTACGCGGTGATGGGCCGAGCAGGCTGGATAAGGTTCCCAGCATTGTTGAGTAAGCCGATAGCCCCTGAACCAGGCCTGCGACGCAGTCGGGAGACTGGCCGCCGGCGATGCCAAGCCGCGCGCTTAGCACTGCGAGCTGGCAGTTGGTTGGCGTTTCAAAGAAACCGGCTGGGTAGGTACATTGACCGCTGACGTTCACGTTCCCGCAAAGGTCGAGGGGATGTTTAACCATCGACAGCCCCGGATTGTTGCGGTGATAGCTGTCAACAGCCGCGAACCAGAAGAGCTTGTCCCGGCGAATAGTGCTGCCCGCGCCAAGGCCCCAGACCGATTCGTGATCCGGCGGCGTAAACGGCTCGGGCGTAAAAACCGGGACGGAACCGGATGGGTCAAATGTGAGGTTTGCCGGCGCGGTCTGCGTGACCCACTGCGAGTAGGGGTTCCGCGCGCCCCAGGTGTTTTGGCGATCAAAGAGGAAGCCCTGGCCGTGGAGGGCGTTGCTGCCGCTCTCGGTGCGAATGGTGGTACGGCCGCCGGCGGAGCGCATGCCTTCCGCCTCCACGTTGCCCGCGACGGTGGTGACCTCGCGGATGGCGGCCTCGCTGACGCCGAGCCCACGCGAACCACTCCAGCCCTGACTCCCCGATTGCGTTGTTGAGATTTTCTCGCCGGAATCCGCGCTGGTGGATTCAGAGGCGCGCGAGCCCGAGCCGGCGAAGACGCCGAAGGCCACGCCGATATTGGCGCCGTCGACGGCGACTCCGGCAGATTGCTGAGAGGCGCGAAAGGAGGCCTGTGACTCATCAGCTGAAGCGCCGGAGGCGGGTGTGTCGAGCAGAAATTCCTGCCAGCGGCGGCCGCTTGCTGGCAGAGCTTGTAATTGCGCTGCGGAGATGGTGGTGGCAACGGCGGGCGTGACCGGGTCTGGTGGCTGTGCGGCGGCAATGGTCGCATCGACAGGAGCCGGATTGAGTGATGCCGGATTGAGCAGGGCCGCCTGCACGATGCTGGCCGGGAGTGTTGCGGTGGCGGCAAGAACAGGTGTTGCGGCGACCTTAAGCTCGAACGGGCGCTGCGGAGCAACGGAAAGCGCAAGTTGAATGGCGGCGGATTGCGTTTCAAGCGCGGGGCGTAGCGGCGGAGCGATGCGGCGAGGTTGCGCAGGCTGAGGCGCGGATGGTGCGGCTGGCGCGGACGACGACGCAGCAACGGCGGGTGGGGCGGGAGTTGTACTTGGGGCGATGCGAGGAGCGGTGACAGTCGGCGCAAGTGCTGGCGGGGCGGCAAGGGTTTGGGCGGCGAGGGGCGGAACGGTGACGGGCAGAACCGCGACTGGCGGATTGGAGATGGATGGCGCGAAAGCCGGGGGAATGGGAGTAGAAAGTGCAACGGTCGGAGGCGCGGCGACAGGCGGGAAAATCTGCGTGGACGCTTTGGGCTGCTTGGCGAATTGTGGCGGAGTTTGCGTGGGAGGCGCGAGAGGCGCGGAAGGGCTGGAAGCGGTTTCCTCGGTTGAGATTTTCAGTGGAAGAAGGCTGAGTAGTTCTTCGTTGACTGACGCGATGAGTTTGGGACTGGTTGTGTTGAGTGCGGGGTGGGGGAGGGCCGGGGGTGAAATCGGCGCAATGGCCTTCGCGCTGGTTGCAAATAACAGAGATGGAACGGAGGCGAGCAAGGACGGCGTGGTTTGGGGCGCGGCGGTATTTGATATGGCAAGTCGGGGTATGGCGGCGGGGGGTATGGCAATGCGGGGCATGGTTGCGGCGACAGTGACGGGGGGCTCAAGAACCTGTGGAGGCGATGAGGCCTGAAGCAAAGGGCGAGGGACAGGATCGAAGCTCATCGCGGCCTGCAAACGGGATTCGCTGCCACCGGTGACGACGATTCCTTCGAGGCGGCCGTGGCCGAGCTTCGCCGCGTCGGCGTCGAGAGTGTACGAAGCTGCATCGAGCGAAGGAAAGCGGAAGACGCCGTTTTTGGATGTGTTGGTGCGGATTTCTGCGCCGGTGGCCTGGTTGCGCAGGACGAGTGTGACGCCGGCGAGCGGGGCGGAATGCAAATCTGTGAGGCGACCGGCGAGCGAACCTGATTGTGGAGACTGAATCTCGACGAAGTGCTGCGGGGGAGATTGGGCCGGATTTGATTGAGCTGGATCCGATTGAGCGGGGGCAGGCGTGTGGGCGCCGAGGCAGAGAGCTGCCAACAACAGCCAGTGAATCCTGTTTTGCATTGCCTCAGCCATTGGAAGCTCGCTCAGGCAGGTCTGGTGAAAAGGGAAACAGAGAAAATGAAACGGGAAGAAAAGGAAATGAGAAAGCAGGTCCGCTCTGGCGGCGGGTCGGTTTGGGCGGGAAAATTTTCTAATTCTCGCCGCCCAAAGTGGGACTGGGAGAGGATTGGCAACGATTCTATGCCCGAAACGGGCGGCGAAGAAGTAACGAGCGTCACACCTGCGCAGTTGTTTTTTGCGAGAGGTGGAGACGGAGAGGTTGAGTGTGTGCCGTTGACGGTGGCAATCGGCCGGCGGCAGACGAGCGGAATGGTTCGGTAGACTGAAGAGACGGCGCTTGAGACGGGATCGCGCAAGTGCGGCGGCAGCGAAGCCGCGTGCAGACCCGATGGGCCGGCAAAAACCGTGTTTGGCGATATTTATGTTTGGCGATATGCATGTTTATTGATGAAGCCAAAATTCGAGTGAAGGCTGGCGACGGCGGCAACGGCTGCATGGCCTTCCGGCGGGAGAAATTCGTGCCGCGCGGGGGACCATCGGGCGGCGATGGCGGACGTGGCGGCGACGTGGTGATGGAGTCGAGCCAGCGGCATAATACGCTGATTCATTTCCGCTATAACCCGGAACACAAAGGTCAGCGCGGCGAGCACGGCATGGGTTCGAATTGCACGGGGCTGGATGGGCGATCGGTTACGTTGCAGGTGCCGGTAGGAACTTCGCTTTACGACGCGGAGACGGGCGAGCTGATTCACGATTTTAAAGAGCCGGATGAGCGGCTTGTGGTGGCGAAAGGCGGACGCGGCGGCCGCGGCAATCAGCATTTTGCGACGAGCACGCACCAGGCTCCGCGCGAGCATGAGCTGGGGCGCGCGGGCGAGGAGCGCAGTTACCGGCTCGAACTAAAACTACTGGCGGATGTGGGGCTGGTGGGGCTGCCAAACGCGGGCAAGTCGACGCTGATTTCGCGCATCTCGGCAGCGCGGCCGAAGATTGCCGATTATCCGTTTACGACGTTGCAACCGAATCTGGGCGTGGTGACGGTGGGTGAGGAGCCGGATCAGGAATCGTTTGTAGTGGCCGATATGCCGGGGCTGATTGAGGGCGCGCACCTTGGATCGGGGCTGGGCACGCAGTTTTTGCGGCACATTGAACGGACGCGGGTGCTGGCGCACTTGGTGGACGTGTCGGACGCTTCGGGAAGACCCGATCCGGTGGAAGATTTCAAGCTGATCAATAATGAACTTGCTAGCTTTACCTCCAAGGGGCAGGAGGCGGATGAGCATCCGGAGCATCCGCTGGCGGAGAAGCCGATGATCGTGGTGGCGACGAAGATCGACGCTGCGAATCCCGCGAAGCTAAAAAAGCTGGCGGCGCAGGCGAAGCGAAAGAAACTCGAGTTCCATGCGATCTCGGCGGTAACGGGCGAGGGGATCGATGAGCTGAAGTGGGCGCTGGCCAAGGCCGTTCGGCGGGGCTAGGCGGGGCGCGTTGCGTTTGGCCTTGCGCCGAGGGAGATTCACGCGATTTTCACTCAGGCGCAAAGAGAGTCTTTCCGGTCTCGCTTATGCGAGCATCTTTTACCCAACAGCGAGCATCTTTTCGCACGTGAGGTATGCAGTATTTACCGGCGCGGCGCTTAGGTTGAGGCGAATTTCGTGTATTTTCATGCGCTTCGAGTTTGGCCCGCCGGATGCTGATACCTTCGGGCCCGGGCCGAACGGACAGAGCGAGCCCAGGCCAACATAGAAACCCCCGGAGGTATTGTTTATGCGTTCGATCAAGCGAAACCTTTTTGACCTGTCTGTCCTTGGCGCGATAGTGTTGGCGTTTGCACTGGCGTGGGGAAGCCCGTTTGCCAGCGCGGGTTCCGCACCTATGCAGGACCAGGCCCAGCCTCAGCAGCAACCCAACCAATCGCAGCCGCAACAACCGCAGCCCGACCAGACGCAGCCGCAGCAGCCGCAACCCAGCCAGAATCAGGCGCAATCTGCAACATTCACCGGAACTGTAGTGAAGAACGGCGACCAATTCGCTCTGCGCGATTCATCCGGCGCGGTCTACACGCTGGACGACTCGCAGCGCGCCAAGCCGTTTGAAGGAAAGACAGTGAAGGTGACCGGCCAGCTTGATGAGCAGGCTAAGGTGATCCACGTGGAGAGCATCGAAGGCGTGGAGGCGTAGACGACCGAGAATCGGCAAGAAACAATTTCAAAGAAACGATGCGGAGGGAGAGGCTGAGTAAGCTTTTCTCTCCGCGTTGTTTTTGGGACATCGCGGCGGGTGACGGCGAGCGGACGAGCAGAATTTACCAACCATCCAGTGACAGGAAGGCTGAGGGAGATTTAATGACAAGACGGCTGGTCTTGAAACTCATGACTTCCCGTCATGGATACAAAGTTTTGTGCGCAAGCCAGAATCTGATCTTCAAGAGGAGTGCTGTGGAAGGTATCCGGCGATATGAACGAGGCCGCTTTGCGGGTCGCAATATACTTTTCGCTCAGCGTTTGCATGTTATTGAACTCGGCTGAGAGCAGCGGATAGGCGCTGTGGTCGTCGTCAGTTGATGCGGCGGCGGAGGCGAGAGCGAGGTTCTTTTCCGCCAACCGATGCTGTGCGGATACCCAGTCTTCCGAAAGCGGGGAATTACTCTGGACCGCGTTCACGATGGCAATTCGCCATTCCCGGATCACACCCATCTCTTCGATGCCGGCCTCGGTGAAGGCTCTTGAGAACCCCTGCTTCGCAGGCGGCGCGGTTGCCTGATCAGAGTTTGATGGAGGCAGCGTGAGGATCGTCTGGCTGGCTTTGAACGAGAGTGTTCCGCCGGTCAGACGCGCGAGCGTCTCGATCTCGATATACGACTTGCCATTGACCTGAAGAAGTTGAGTTTCGCCCGCGTGGCCCGCGATGGTGAATGTGGAACCGGTTTTTGGTGCTTGAGCATCGGCGTGCAGGGGCAGTATGAGGGGAGCGGTCAACACTATCGCAATTAAGGCGCTGATTAGTTTCATTGGTGTTCCTTCGGGTTCACGGGTTTTTCTTCGAGTATCCTTCTCAGTCTCCCAGTTCCCGGCTCGGCATACTGTTCAATGTTGGGCATAATGGGCTTGGGAATCGCGAGCGGGAGCGTGGCTGGTGACGGGGAATCTGGAGCACCTTCGGAGTACGGGCGCGGTGGGGTTGCGGTGATTTCGCCGGGGACATATTTGGAACGGCTGGGAACGGCCCTTCCGGCAAACCCAAGGCTCCAGTTGTTACACGGCTTTAGATACATCGGGGGAATTCAAGACGCGCGTGCGGCGGCGCCAGGTGGCGCGGAGAAATGTGATGGGGCCGAAGAGCATGGCGGCGAGAGCCAGGAATACGAGCGAGGTTCCCAGGGAGTTTTGGTGCTGGAGCGTGAGCCCAAGCAGGCCCAGCGCGATGCAAAGAATGAGGAGAAGCACGAGAAGGCTGAAGGACAGGAACCAGAACCACCAAAGCGTAGGAGGCATTCCCGATACGATTTGCGCGGCGGGATTTTCGGTTCGTACGCGAGCTGCCAATGCGCTGACAAATTGATAGAAAGCCGGTGAGCGATCTTCAAAGTTGCCAAAGCTGAGATAGTGCTGGTTGGAGAGCTGAATTGTGGCGCCCGAATCGAGAGTGATTGCGCAATACCGCGTCTCAGCTGCGACCTTGCCTGCGCCCAACATCCACATCCCTGGGGTGGAATAGATCCGGACCGATTTGATTTGGGCGAAGGGCGCGCTGCCGCCGGACCAGAGGAGCGTGGCGTCAGTCAAGGTGAATTCTTCAGTGTTTTTCGCGACGGATCGCCGGACCTGGTAAGTGAGGTTGGGCAAGGTGGAGGGGTCTCCTCAAGATGGAGGATAGCTGGTTTGTGCTGCGCGAACGGGACTATTCTTCCTCCTCGTCGACGGGGCGTTTGGCGTTGGCGAGGATTTTGTCGGCTACCAATTGCGGGACGATGTCGTAGTGGTCGACTTCCATGTGATAGCTGCCTTTGCCCTGGGTCATGGAGGTGAGCTGGGTTCCGTAGGCGAGCATCTCGGCCATGGGAACCTGGGCGTTGATGACCGTGGTGCGGCCCTTGGATTCCATGCCGCCAACGCGGCCGCGGCGGCCGTTGAGGTCGCCCATGAGCGCGCCGGCGAATTCGTCGGGAGCTTCGATTTCGACTTTCATGACTGGTTCGAGCAGGCAGGGCTTGCACTGCTCCATTGCATTTTTGAAGGCGAGGCGGCCGGCGGTTTTGAAGGACAGCTCGTTGGAATCGACGTCGTGGTAGGAGCCGTCAAAGACGGTGACCTTGAAGTCGACGACGGGGTAGCCGGCGAGATAGCCGCGCGCGGCTGTTTCAACAATTCCCTTTTCGATGGCGGGGATGAAGTTGCGCGGGATTGCGCCGCCGAAAACTTCGTTGGCGAATTCGAATCCGGCTCCTCGAGGCTGCGGCTCCATGCGGATTTTGCAATCGCCGAACTGGCCGTGGCCGCCGGATTGCTTTTTGTGGCGGCCGTGGGCCTCGGCCCGCGCGCGGATGGTTTCAAGGTAAGGAATCTTGGGCGCTTTGAGCGTGACCTCGGCGTGATAGCGCTTTTTGAGGCGGCTGACGATGGCCTCGATGTGCGGCTGGCCGGCGCCGGCGATGAGGAACTCGTTGGTCTGCGGGTCGCGGTAGAAGCGGATGAGCAGGTCCTCTTCCATGAGCTTGTGGATGGCGGGCGCGAGCTTGTCTTCGTCGGCGCGCGACTTTGGCTCGATGGCGTAGGTCATGGCGGGCTCGGGTGGCTTCGCCATATCGACCTGGAAGTCTGCGCCTTTTTGGCCGAGCGTGTCGCCGGTGAGCGTGTCGCGAAGCTTGCCTACGGCGCCAAGATCGCCGGCGTGCAGCTCGGAGACTTCAACGGGCTTGCGGCCCTGCATGATGCTGAGGTGCGCAAGTTTTTCCTGACCGCGGCGCGTGTAGTTTTCAAGCGTGACGTCGTTCTTGACGACGCCGCTGATGACCTTGAAGAAGGTGATGCGGCCGGCGAAGGGATCGGACATGGTTTTGAAAACCACTGCGCCCACAGGTCCGGAGTCTTCAATTTTGCGGACGACTGGCGGTGCGTCGGGGGCTGCGTTGGGAGCTTTGCCGGCTAGTGGTTCACGCTCAGTCGGAGCGGGCGTGTAGGCCTTGATGAAGTCGAGGAGATGATCGAGGGCCATGTTGGCGAGGGCGCTCGAAAAAAGCACGGGGAAGATGCGGTCTTCGCGAATGGCTTCATGCAGCGCGGCGATGAGATGGTCCTCAGGGATGGTGCCTTTTTCAAAATATTCTTCCATCAGCTCGTCTTTGCCTTCGGCGACGAGCTCGACGAGAGCTTCGTGGCGGGCCTTGGCATCGGCAGCGAGTGAGGCGGGAATTTCAGTGGAGACTTTGCCGCGGCCATCGCCGCCGGGCGTGTAGGTGTACGCCTCCATGGTGACGAGATCGACGACGCCGTGAAAACCCTGCGCGTCAGAGATGGGCAACTGGACGGGAACACAGCTGCGGCCCCAGCGATCCTGCAGATCGTCAATGAGGGCGCTCAGTCCGCCGCCGCCACCGGCTTTGGGGTGGTCCATTTGATTGAGGAGAACGATGCGAGGAACGTTGGCCTCTTCAGCAAATCTCCAAACGCGCTCCGTGACAGGCTCGACGCCGCTTTGGGCGTTGATGACGACGACAGCGGACTCGACGGGGAAGAGCGCGGCGCGGGCTTCGTGGGTGAACATATGGAAGCCCGGAGTGTCGACGAAATTGATTTTGACGCCCTGCCACTCGGCAAAGGCGACAGCGTTTTGCATGGTGATGCCGCGGGCGACTTCTTCTTCGTCATAGGCGGTAGCGGCCGAGCCGTCCTGGACGCGGCCCTGGGTGGGCGTCATTTTGGCGGCATGCAGCAAAGCGGCAATGAGAGTGGTCTTGCCGCAATGAGCATGCCCCGATACAGCGACATTTCGGATCTCACTTCCCTGGTACGTTTTCATG
>Ga0182024_10014147_pt1 | contig 15460 bp, 11 predicted proteins | sample P32metaG_FD_120480 | JGI IMG/M metagenome (GOLD analysis project Ga0182024, IMG submission 120480) | Permafrost microbial communities from Stordalen Mire, Sweden - P3-2 metaG (Illumina Assembly) | ecosystem: Environmental > Terrestrial > Soil > Wetlands > Permafrost | place: Sweden: Stordalen... | reverse complement strand
TTATTCAGGCAGCCGAATGTCACAACCCCGCTCGCCAGCGCCGGCAGAGAGTTGACGGGAATGTCGCGGCAATCCAGCGGATCGTAACACCAGAAGCTGTCCGGCAGACGAATCGTCCGCTCACTGTAAATCGATTCGTCCCTTTCCGACATTCCGTCGGGATCGAGGTAGGGGTCGCTCAATCGGTAGTCGATCGCGCTCAGTCCGGTGCTGCCGGGATAGCCCGCGAACGTCGCCTGCACGGGCGCCGGTTTGCGGGCGAAGACGAGCAGGCGGTTTTTGTCCGTGTGCAGCGCCAAGTCCACCAAAATGTCGACGGAATCCCGGCGAATCTGAGCGGCCGCCTGCTCATCGGTGAGTCCCACGATGTTGCGCCAGCGATCGGCGTTCTGCTGAAACATGGTGGTCATCGCGTCGGGAGAGGCCGTCTGAGCGTAGCAGGTGATCTCGAACTGCCGGCGGTCGTGCTGACGAAACAACGGCAGAAGATTTCGGCCCACGACGTGATCCCGGAAGTCCGGCGACACATAGCCGATCCGCAGGCGACGGTGAGGGTCGCGGTTGGCGGTGTGGGTCTGAATGAATCTCCGAAGTGGCTCGGCATGTTGGCGGTCCCAGCGTCGAAGTTCCTCGGTGATTGCCGAGGCGTCGTAACCGGGATGGTAGTGCAGCATGTAGACCAGATTGCTGTCGGCTTCAAGAAAGTCGGGCTTGAGGGCGACGGCCTTCCGAGCGGCGACGATGGCCTCGTCGAGTTCTCCCGCGTCTTTCAGAGCGTTGCCAAGATGGCTATAGGCGCCCGCAAGATTGGGATCAAGGACAATGGCCTGGCGAATGGCGGCGATCGCCTCATCGAGGCGTCCCTTGTCCCGCAGTGCATTGCCGAGATTGCTGTGAGCTTGAGCGTAGTTGGGCCGCAAAGCTATAGCCTTCGAGTAGGCGGCGACGGCCTCATCGAGTTGCCCGCCGTCTCTGTGGGCGTTGCCGAGAATCACATGCGTTTCCGGCAGGTTGGGATTGAGGGCAATCGCCTGCCGAAGAGCGGCTATGGCCTCGTCGAGTTGCCCCTTGTCGCGCAGGGTGTTGCCGAGATTGCTGCGGGCGTGGGCGTAGTTGGGCCTTAGCGCAATCGCGCGCCGATAAGCCGCGATGGCTTCGTCGAGTTGTCCCATTTCTTTGAGGGCATTGCCGAGATTGACGTGCATGTCGGGAATGTTGGGATTGACGCCAATGGCTTGGCGCAGCCAATCCACCGCAACGTCATTGCGTCCCGCCTGATGGGCAATCACACCCAGAAGGTGCATCGCGTCCGCATGTCCCGGCTGCCGGGCCAGCAACTGGCGGCAAAGTTCCTCCGCCTCGCGCAGCCGTCCGGCCTGATGGTGCTGCAATGCCAGACCGAAGGTTTGTCTGCTGTCGAGTTGGGACATACGCGAGACAATCTTATACTGCCGTTCGCCCGCCGCGGCACGTCGGGCGTTTGGGCTAACGCAGAGCTGGGCCGTGCCCGTGGCGAGCGCTGTCGAGCCGTCGGCCCGTAGTATTTGACCGGTCGCTTGACGACATCGCCGCTACCGCTACGATCAACGGCGGCAGAAATGATGTTCGGGGCGATGGTCTAACGGGATGACGGCTGAATCGCATTCAGCAAATCGGGGTTCGATTCCCCGTCGCTCCAGTGCTTTTTTGTCCGCTTTTGCCCGCGCCCACCTCTTTGAATATGATATAATCCAACACACCACGGAGTTGTCCATGCGATATCGATCCCTGATTTGCCTCGCCGCGATGATCGGGATGATGCTCTCCTGCTGGGGCGGGCCGTTAATCTCCCGCGCCCAAAGCGTGCGCCCGCGCACGATGCACGAAAGCCTCGACACCTATCTCCCCGACCTGAAACTGACGGATGTCACCCTTTCCGACGCTCTCGATTTCTTCAGCACAACAGGCGATTTCGACATGTTTGTGGATTGGAAAGCGCTGGAATCAGTGAACGTCGATCGCAACACGGTCGTGAATGTCCACCTGCACAAGACCACGGTTCGCCGCGCCATGAGATTCATGCTCGATCAGGTTGGCGCCGGCAATCTGCTGACGTTCTATGTTGAGGACAACATTCTGAAGGTCACAACACAGGAAGCGGCCGACTCGTTCATGGTGAACATGGTCTATCCCGTCAAGGATCTTCTGGTCTCGATTCCGTATTCTCAGGCTCAGATCAGCAACATCACCTCGTCGGGCGGCGGCGGCACGGTCCTCGGCGGCGGAACCTCCGGCGGCGGGGGCGGCGGCGCCCTGGCCAACAGCGGCGGCGGCAGCTCCAACCTGGGATCAATGAGCAACACCATGACCAAGTCCCCCGAGCAGGCCGCGATGGACCTGATCAAGCTGATCCAAGCGACGGTTCGCCCCGACATCTGGAAGGACACCACTTCCGGAGCCACGATCATTTATTGGAATGGCAGTTTGGTTGTGCATGCGCCGCTGTCGGTGCAGGAAGCGATCGGCGGGCCGGTCGACTGAACTACGACCTGGGCATTCTCGGCGCTGGGAACATGGCTGAGGCAATCGTGCGCGGTCTCCTGCGCAGCGGACGCCTTGGAGCCGATCGGATCATCGTTGCCGATGTTTCGCCGGCGCGGCGGGAATTCTTCCAATCCCAACTCAAAGTCAAAGCTGTTGAGGACAACCAAACCGTGGCGCGCCAATCGCGCACGCTGCTGCTGAGCGTCAAACCGCAGCAAATGGCCGGGCTGCTGAAGAATCTTGCAGGCGCGCTGAAATCGGAGACGTTGATCGTCTCCATCGCTGCCGCCGTCAGTACGGGGTTCATCGAAAAATCGCTCGGCGGGGCAGGCAAATGGCGTGTCGTGCGGGCGATGCCCAACACGCCGATGCTCCTCGGCGAAGGCGTCGCGGCCATCTGCCCGGGCGCGAACGCGAGCACGGATGATCTGAAACAGACGAGGGGGATTTTTGAATCGGCGGCCGCGGTGATCGAGACGACGGAAGACAAGATGGACGCCGTGACCGCGCTCAGCGGTTCGGGTCCGGCGTACTTTTTCTATCTGACCGAGCAGCTCGTGAAGGCGGGCATCGCCCTTGGTTTGCCCGCCGAGCAGGCGCATCTGCTGGCCGTACGCACAGCGTTGGGAGCGGGAAAGATGCTGACAGAAGCGGGAGCCGATCCAGCGGAACTGCGGCGGAAAGTGACCAGTCCCGGCGGCACGACCGAGGCGGCCGTGACGAAATTGGACGCCGCCGGCTGGCCCGCGGCGATGGTGGAAGCCGTCAAAGCCGCGGCAGCGCGCAGCGGGCAACTCAAACTCTAAAATCGGTTCGTTTAGCGGCCCCGCTTGCGGGGCGTATGGCGCGGGTTGGTTAAGGCCACGCGCACCAGACGATCATCAAAAAGACGATGCCGCCGATCGCCAGCTTGGCGACGATGCCGCCGATCGCCAGCTTGGCGACGATGCCGCCGAGCCGGCCCTTCACCGCGCCCAATCCGACGCCCACCGAATGACCGTGGCTGGAGCCGGCCATGAGTTCGACGCACGCAGCCCCCAGAAATGAGCCGAGGCAGACGCCAAGGAGCGTTCCAAGAATCGGAATGGGGATGAAGCTGAGAAAGATTCCGCCCGCCACGCCGCCGACCGTCGCGCCGGTTAACGCCCCGCTGCCGCCGCCGGCGCGGCGAAGGGCAAATTTGCCCAGAGACAGTTCAATGATCTCCCCCGCGACCGTCATGGCCAGCAGCACGAGCAGCATTCGCCAGCCGATGAAACGGCCGCGCGTGAGCAGCGCGTATGTTGCGGCGGCGGCCGTCATCAGGAACAGACCGGGGAGCAGAAGCAGAACAAGGAACCAGCCGAGCAGGGCGAGCAGCAGGAGCAGAATGTAGAGGAGCCAGATCATATCAGGTGGCCTGCACGCGCAGACCTTCGGCGGAATTGATCTGGCTTTGAAATCGGCGGATCGCTTCGGGATAGGCGATTCTTTCCTCCTCGAAGACGCGATGGGCCAGCGTGGCCGGCGTGTCGCCTTCGAGGACGGGGCAGACGCGCTGCAGAAGGATCGGGCCGTGATCGTACTCGTCGTCGACGAAATGCACGGTGCAGCCGGTGATCTTCTGACCGGATTTTAGGACAGCCTCATGGACGCGCATGCCATACATGCCGCGTCCGCCGAAATCGGGCAGAAGGGCGGGATGGATGTTCAATACACGGTTGACGTACTGCCGCGGAATTTTGAGCAGTTGCAGCCAGCCGGCCAGACAGACCAGATCGACCTTCGCGGCGGTGCAGTGGTCGAAAACATTTGCGGGTTCGGAGACGACGATGGGCAGGCCGGCTTTTTTCGCGCGATCAATGGCGAGGATTCCGGGCTTAGACGCGATGACCAGCGCAATGCGGGCGTCCAGTTCACCGGCCGCGATGGTGTCGATGAAGTTTTGCAGAGTCGTGCCCGATCCGCTGACGAGCACGGCGAGGTTGATGGGCGGCGCGCTCATTGCGACAACGCGCGCATCACATCGGCGTCACGTTTGCTCAATTCCGGATATTCCGTATCGCTGCCGACATCCGGCCGCCGCTTCCAACTGCGGGCGCAGGCGGCGTAATCCTTGCGGCGATCGACCACCGTGACAGTCGGCGCATTCCCCGCTGCATCGGCGAAACTGTGGAATCCCGCGCCGACGACGTCTTCCAAATCCTGTCCATACGCGGCCAAGCGGCGGCGAAGGTTCGCATCGGGAATGTTGTAGACAAGTTCGGCATCCAGAGCCTTGTTCATGCCCGCTTCCTTCTTGAGCTTGTCGAGCTGGGCGAGAGCGGAATCGCGCAGTTCCATCAGCAGGTTCCATTCTTCGCTGGTCGAAGGGCCGGATGAAGCGGGCAGCAGGGCCAGGTGAACGCTTGCTTCCGGTTGTTTCAGATGCTCCCACGCCTCGTCGGCTGTGAAGACGATCATCGGCGCCAGCAGTTTGCACAGCGCGACGGCCATGCGCTGCATCACCGTCTGACAGCGGCGGCGCGTGGGGGCGTCGGCGGACTCGCAATAGAGGCGATCCTTCATCGCGTTGCCGTAGACGGCGCTGATCTGCACGGCGCAGAAGTCGTGCAGCAGACGGAAGGCGCGGTGAAGTTGATAGCCGTCGTACGCGGCGGTCACGTCGATGATGAGTTGATCGAGCTGCGCCAGCGCCCAGGCGTCGAGGCTGTTTGGCGGCACATCGACCGGCGACTGAAAATCATACAGATTGCTCAACAGATACCGCAGCGTGTTGCGGATTTTGCGGTATTTGTCGCCGAATTCCTGCAGAACTTTGGGGCTGGTCGGCACGTCGTTCTGGTAATCGACGGAGCAGCACCAGAGGCGCAGCAGATCAGCCCCGTGGCGGTCGATCTCCTGCGTGGCGGTGACGTATTCCTTGTCGCTCTTGCTAACCTTGGTTCCGTCGGGCTTGACGATGAAGCCGTGCGTCAGCACCTGCTTGAACGGCGGCTTGCCCGTCACGCCAAGGCTCGGCAGCAGCGAAAGCTGGAACCAGCCGCGATGCTGATCGCTGCCCTCGAGATAGAGATCAGCGGGGAACGCCAGTTCCTGCCGCTGTCGCAAAACAGCGTTCCATGAACTGCCGCTTTCGAACCAGACATCGAAGATGTCCTTTTCCTTGCGAAGATTGTCGGGCGCGAAACCCGGCGGGTAACGGAAATCGGAGCCGAGCAATTCCTTTGGCGAATCGGTGAACCAGGCGTCCGAGCCTTTTTCGGCGAAGCATTTGGCCACGGCGCCGACGGATTGCGGTGTCAGGAGGGCTTCGCCCTTGTCGTTGTAGAACACGGGAATCGGCAATCCCCACGCCCGCTGGCGCGAGATGCACCAATCCGGGCGGGATTCGAGCATTCCCAGGATTCTTGCCTGACCCCATTGCGGAACGAACTGGATCTGGCTTCTGGCCGCGCTCAACGCGCGGTCGCGCAGCGACTGCGCAGCATCGCTCTCAGCCGAAAACGGCGTCTGGACATTGATGAACCACTGCTCCGTGGCGCGGAAGATGATGGGCTTTTTGCTGCGCCAGTCGTGCGGGTAGCTGTGGGAGATTCTCTGCTCCTCGACTAATAGCTCGGCATCACGCAGCTTCTGGATTATGATCGCATTCGCTTCCCAAACCTTCTTCCCCTTAATCCAATCGGGCACAGAGTCGTCAAACCGGCCGTTGGCAAGCACGGGGCTGTAGACTTCCAAGCCCTCGCGCATCCCGGTTTCGTAATCGTCCTCGCCGTGGCCGGGAGCCGTGTGTACGAGACCAGTGCCTGCGCCCACGCCTTTGGCAACATAATCGGCCAAGACGACGCTGCCAGACTTATTCAAGAACGGATGCTTGTAACGAAGGCCGTTCATCTGTTTGCCTTCGCATATGCCTCTACGGTATCCGTCGGGTCGATTCGAGTGGCCGAGGCGCAGATTCAGATTCGCCGCGCACATTGGCTCAACGATTACCGATACGGGCTTGCCACCTACCTTGATCCCCTCGTCGTACAGTTGGTATTCGAAGCCCGGATTCACCGCCACTGCTAGATTCGCTGGTAGCGTCCATGGCGTGGTGGTCCAGATCATCAGGTAGACGCGCTCATTTGGCGGTGGGTTCAGAAGCGTATTGTCTCGTAAATAGTCAATCGATTTCTGTTCCAACTCGAACAGAACAAAGATGCTAGTGTCTTCGATATCCTGATATTCCAATTCCGCGTCGGCCAGCGCCGTCTGATTCTCGATCGACCACGGAACGGGTTTGAGTTTTTTGTAGACCAATCCCTTTTTGACAAACTCGGCGAAGACCTCCAGGGTTTTGGCCTCGTACTCGGGGCTCATAGTCAGATAGGGCCGCTCCCAATCGCCGAGGATGCCGAGCCGCTGAAACTGCGTGCGCTGCACGGCCACATATTTCTCGGCGTATTCGTGGCAGAGTTGACGCACTTGCAGCGTGCTCATCTCGCGCAGCTTCGGACCTAACTCCTGCTGGATTTTGTGTTCGATGGGCAGGCCGTGGCAGTCCCAGCCGGGCACGTAGGGGGTCTGATGGCCCTGCATCGTGCGGAAACGCACGATGACATCCTTGAGCGTTTTGTTGATGACGTGGCCCATGTGGATGTCGCCATTGGCGAACGGCGGGCCGTCGTGCAGAACCCACTTGCCTTTTCCGCCGGCTCGCGCGCCCTGGATTTTTTCGTACAGGCCCATTTCCTGCCATCGCTTGAGGCGCAGCGGCTCGTTGGCCGTCAGTTTGGCCTCCATCGCGAAGGCCGTCTGCGGCAGGTTGAGCGATTCCTTGTAGCTCTTTTTCGATTCTGTCTGGGCTTCGCTGCTCATGTTTCATTCATGGTAATCGAAGGGAGGAGCGGATTCGAGACTGGGGCAGAAGAGAGGGAACAAGTTCCCTGGGCTTGGATGAGTTTACATCACCGGCGCTTTTCTTATGATGCCCGGTCTGTGTTTGGCGGAAAAACGCTTATTGCCGCGGTTTGCCTCTACGTTCTGGTGATCGGCTGCACGCTTTGGACGCCGCAGTCGCTCGACACCGGCAGCGCGGGCGAAGCGCAGGCGGCGGTCAGCACGGCGTCGATGGAGGGGCTGCCCTACTGCGGCGCCACCATGCAGTTGTATCAGGTGGACGATGTCGCGGGGTACGAAAAGGCGTGCGATGAGATCGCGGCCCTCGGATGCGACAGCGTCATGTTCGTGCCGAATACATTCATGGAGACCGCCACCAGCAGCACCATCTACATCGATCTTCGCCGCACGCTCTCGTCCGACAATCTCAAGCGGCTGATCGCGCATGCCAGGGCGGATCATCTGCGCGTGATCCTGATGCCGATTGTTCTGCTGGACAAGCCCAAGGCCGACACCGACTGGCGCGGGACGATTCATCCCGACGACTGGGATGATTGGTTCGACAGCTATCAGAGCATGATCACCTTCTATGCGCAGCTGGCGGAGCAGAGCGGCGTGAATCTGCTGGTGGTCGGATCAGAGTTGGTCAGTTCCGAGCCGTTCGTCGATCAGTGGCGGACCACGATCCGCAAGGTGCGGCAGACGTTTCATGGGCAGCTTACGTATTCGTCCAACTGGGATCATTACGCGATGGTTCAGTTCTGGAACGACCTGGACATCGTCGGAATGAACAGCTACTGGAAGCTCGGTCCCGATGACGACAGCACGGTGTCGGTGGACGAGATCGAGAAACGCTGGACGGACATTCAAAAGGATCTGTTCGCATGGCAGGAGACGGTGCACAAGCCGATCATGCTTCTGGAAGCCGGCTGGTGCAGTCTGGCCAACGCCAGCTACGAGCCATGGGATTACACGCGCGATGATCTGGCATTGAATTTGGACATTCAGCGGCGATTGTACGAGGGATTTTACAATAGCTGGTGGGGCAAGCCGCAGTCAGCGGGGTTTATGATGTGGGAGTGGTCGGTGGACGATGAGCCCAGCGGAACAGAGGACAAGGGATACACCCCGCGCGGCAAACCGGCGGCGGACGTGATGAAGGCGTGGATGAGCAAGCCGAGGTGGAAGGTGGAATAGCGGATTTTCCGTACTAGAATTATGTCAATACACGCGCCGGGAGGCCCGCATGGCCATGAATGTATCGCTTAGTCCAAAAACACAGAAGCTGCTCAAGCAGCAGATGAAGAAGAGCGGGGCATCCAATCCGGACGATCTTCTCCGCACTGCGCTGCAGACGCTTGATCAGGTCCGCGGCGAGGACTACGAGGATCTCGATCCCGCGACCCAAGCGGCGATCGAGAGAGGCGAAGGGCAATACCGGCGCGGCGAGTATCGGCCGTGGGAGCAAGTTCGGGAAGAGTTGCGGGCAAGGTTCATCAAGAAGTGAACGCCGCCGATGCCCGAACACTATCGCATCCACATCGCGTCCGAGGTGTTTGCTGAATTAGGCGAGATTTGTACTTATATCGAACGGGATTCTCCCCAGAACGCGAGTTCCGTTGCCCAGAGGCTGGTCGGCGCCATTGATTCGCTGCAGGTATTTCCTAAACGATATAGGGTACACGAGCACCGAAGCGATCCAGCCCTTTCGGTGCGGTCGATGTCGGTTCGGCCGTTTGTCGTGTATTACCGCTTGGACGAGACGCGGCGCATCGTCCGAGTGCTGTCCGTAAGACACGGAGCGAGGCGGCCGAAGAGACGATTCAGTTGATCGGCCGATTTATCCAATCAGGCTTTCCAAGACGATATTCTCCCGGTAGACTCGTTCCCGATGCACATCGACCCCGAAATGCTGGCCGAAATAAACTGCTAGGCGCGGTGCGGGCGGTCCGCACTCGCGCCCGTCGCTTCATTGTCCAAATTTCAATACCCGAAATTCAGAATTCAACATTGATTGAGGCATTATGGAAGCCATTGCAACGCGCTATCGTAGTCATACCTGCGGACAGCTCCGCATCACCGACGTCGGCCGGCCGGTGAAACTCGCGGGGTGGGTGCACAGTTATCGCGATCACGGCGGGCTGGTCTTTATCGACCTGCGCGACCGGGATGGGCTGACGCAGCTTGTGTTCGCTGACGACACCTGCGGAAAATCCGCGCATGATGAGAGCCGCCGGCTGCGGTCGGAGTGGGTCATCTGCATCGAAGGGGAGGTCGCTTCGCGCGGAGCGGAGGCGGTGAACCCGAAGCTGCCGACGGGGCAGATCGAGGTGCGCGTCAAATCGCTGACCGTGCTGAGCACATCGCCGACGCCGCCGTTCGCCATCGACGAGCATGAGACGGTGGGCGAGGAGAAGCGGCTGGAGCATCGGTATCTGGATCTGCGCCGGCCGCAGATGTTGCAGACGCTGCGGACGCGCCATGCCGTCACGCGGTTGATCCGCGACACGCTGGGCGATCAGGGGTTCTGGGAGATCGAGACGCCGTTTTTGACCAAGAGCACGCCGGAAGGCGCGCGCGATTTTATCGTGCCCAGCCGGTTGGTTCCCGGCAGTTTTTATGCGCTGCCGCAGTCGCCGCAGTTGTTCAAGCAGTTGCTGATGATCGCGGGGTGCGACAAGTACATGCAGATTGTCCGCTGCTTCCGGGATGAAGACCCGCGCGCGGATCGGCAGGCGGAGTTCACGCAGCTTGACGTGGAGATGAGTTTCATCGACACGGAGAACATTCTTGCCATCACCGAGGGTTTGCTGCGGCGAATCTGGACGGAGATCGCGGGCAGGGAAATTCCGTCGCCGATTCCGCACATGGAGTACGACGAGGCGATGAGCCGCTATGGCTCGGATCGGCCGGATTTGCGATGGGGAATGACGCTGTCGGATGTAACCGACATCGGCCAATCGACGGATTTCGGCGTATTCAAATCAGCCCCGATGGTGAAGGCGATTTGCGTCCCCGGCGGGTCGAAGCTGACGCGCAAGGAGACCGACGCGCTGGCGGAATGGGCCAAGGGACTGGGCGCCAAGGGTCTGGCGGTGACGAAGGTGACGGCGGCGGGCTTTGACACCGGCGTGGCCAAGTTCATTCAGCCGGTCAGTTCCGCGCTGATCGAGCGGACAGGGGCGAAGGAGGGGGATCTTCTCTGCTTCGCGGCCGATCGGCCCAAGATCGTGCACAAGGTGCTCGGCGAGCTGCGCCTGAAAATGGCGAAGGATTTGAAGATGGAGCCGAGCACCGAATATTCGTGGCTGTGGGTGACGGATTTTCCGCTGTTTGAGTGGGACGAGGAGGACAAGCGCTACACAAGCACACATCATCCGTTCACGGCGCCGCTGGATGCTGATCTGGCGAAGCTCGATAGCGGAGATCGCGCCGTCGTGGAGTCAATCAAGAGCAAGGCATACGACATCGTTCTCAACGGCAGCGAACTGGGCGGCGGGAGCATTCGTATTCACAGCACGGAGGTGCAGGAGAAGGTTTTCGCTCTGCTGGGGATCGACCCGGCGGCGCAGAAGCAGAAGTTTGGGTTTCTGCTGGACGCGCTGGCACACGGCGCGCCGCCGCACGGGGGGATCGCGCTGGGGTTGGACCGCGTGGTGATGATCCTGCGCGGCACGACCAACATTCGAGACGTGATCGCGTTTCCCAAGACGCAGAGCGGGGCGGATTTGATGTGCGGAGCGCCAAGTCCGATCGACGAGCGGCAATTGCGGGATACGCATATTCGGATCAATCTGCCGCCACCGTCGCAGCCGAAGGTGTAAAACCGCAGCGAAGCGAGGGAACAAGTTCCCTGGGCTTTGGCTGTGTATACTGTCGTCGGCGGACGGGGCTGATTGAAAGGAGAATGTGTCCGGCGGATCGTTCGACATCCTGCGCCAGTCGGGCTGGGATTTGTGGACGTGGCTATGCGTCGCGGCGGCCGGAGTGCTCGTCTGCTACGCGATCTTCGGCAGGCTCTGGGCGCGGCCCGGAGGATCGGCGGCGCTGGTTCTAATTCTCGTGGGCGTCGCGGGGACGGCGCTGGTCGTGGCTGTTCCGGCCCTGCGCGATCCATATATCGGGTTGTTCTGGACGCTGGCGCTGATGTGCATTCTGGCGGCCACGTTCTATCTCAATCTTCGGGAGCAGCTAGGAACGGGCCGCACCATCGTGCTGCTGGGGCTGCGCCTCGCGGCGCTGGCGATGCTGGTTCCGATGTTGTTTGAGCCGGTGTTTCGGTTCGTGGAGCAGCCGGTGTCGCGGCGGCCGCTGGCGGTGCTGATCGACACGTCCGGGTCTATGTCCGTGCCCGATGTGCCCAATGGGCCTAGCCGCATTCAATCCGTCTGGCAGACGCTGGCTCCGCTGCTTCCCAAATTGCGCGAGCATTTCGTGCCGCGGTTTTACAGTTTCTCGACGGGTTGCCAGGAACTGAAGGGGGCGGAGGATTTGGCGTCCATCGCCGCGGACGGCAAATCGACGGATTTCGCGGCCGCGGTCGGCACAGCGGCGGCGGACATCAGTTCGGATCACGACGCGGGAATCGTCCTGGTCTCCGATGGAAACGACAATGTCTCGCCGAATGTGGCGGACATTCTGGTGCAGTCGCACCGGAAGATTCATACTGTCACCGTCGGCAGCCCGCTGGCGCAGCCGCCGAATCTGATCAATGTTGCCGTGGCATCGGTTGTCGCTCCGCCGGACGCGGACGTGGGGCATGAAGTGAAGCTGTCCGCGACCGTGCAGAACACGGCGCTGGCCAATCGCGTGGTGGACGTGAACATGGCGGAGACGGACGCCGACGGCAGGCCGGGGCCGGTGATCGCCAGCCAGCGCCTCGTTCTGGCGGCGACGGCGGGCGACGGGCAGAAGGTGGACCTGCTCTACACGCCGCGCAGCAGCGGGGTGCATCGGCTGGCGGTCTGGATCGACCCGATCCCCGGCGAACGCAACGTCGCCGACAATCGGCAGGATGTGCAGATTCTAGCCGTCCAAAGCCGCGTGCGGGTTTTGTACGTCGAAGGGGCGCTGCGGCCGGAATATACGTATCTGGTCCGCATGTTGGGCCACGACGCGGATGTCGAACTGGCCACGCTTCTGCGCGTGCAGCGCGATCAGTTCAAGGCCGATGGAACGGCCAACGGGAATGTGTTCACCGCGCTGCCGCAGACGGCGGATGAGTGGAAGCAGTTCGATGTTGTTGTCATCGGCGACCTGGACGCCAGTTTTCTTTCCCCTGCTCAGCAATTGCAGCTTCGCGACTGGGTCAGCGACGGCGGCGGTCTGATCATGATCGGCGGGGTCAAGAATTTTGGGGCGGGCGGATATCAGGGCACGCCGGTTGAGGAAGCGCTGCCGGTATTCGTCGGCGGGGTGGACATGCCGCAGAACGCCGATGAATTCGTGCCGACTCTCACGCCCGAGGGAACGGCCCATCCGATGATGGAGCAGTTGACGGACTGGTTCGCTCAGCCCGGCAAGGCCGCGGCGAAGGAGCTGTCGCCGCTGAAGGGGAATGTGGTCGTGGCCGGACCCAAATCCGGGGCACAGGTGCTGATGGTGCATCCCGACAAGGACGGCAAACAGGAGATCGTGCTGGCGGTGCAGCAATTCGGCCGCGGCCGCTCCGCGGCGTTCACGGCGGACACGACCAGCATCTGGTTCCGCCAGTTCCGCGAGCAGGGCGAAGAGAGCGTCTACAACCGTTTCTGGGGCCAGATGATCCGTTGGGCGGCGGGCGAAGACGTGCGCAGCCGCGAGAAGGGGGCGGGTGTGGATGCGCTGCTCAACAAGCTGGTCTATTCATTCGGCGAGAGCGTGAAGCTGCGCACCGTCGCGCGCGATGAGCACGGCGACACGACGCAATATGCGCAGGTGACGGCGACGTTGAACGGGCCGGGCCTGGATTCGCCGCTGGTTCAGCCGCTCTCGCCGACGGAGGGGCGCGGCGGGACTTATGAGTTGACGCTGCCGCCGCCGGGTGCGCCGGGGTTGAAGCCGGGCGCTTACACGCTGGACATTTCCGCGACCAAGGACGGCGCTCCGCTGGGACATGAGACATTAAAGTTCTCCGTTGTGCCGCCGGACGATGAGATGCTCAAGATCGCGGCCAATCCCGCGCTGATGGAGGAGATCGCCACCGAGACCGGCGGGTTTCATGGAACGCTGTCGGAATTGCCGGAGATGGTGGACACGCTGATCGCCACCGACCCGGCGGCCGCCGTGCGCACGGTGCAGCACACGATTCCGCTGTCCAACACCGTGAGAGTGGTGCTGGCGATGATGGGGCGCGAGGCGCCGTGGCCGGAGCATAGTGATCTGCCGATGGAAGGCGTGCTCGTGATGGTGTTGCTGACGGGGGAGTGGGTTTTGCGCAGGAAATGGCAATTGCCGTAGGCGGCCGGATTACGGATCCTTTCGCAGTACGTTCGCCTGAAAACTGCCAACATTTTGCTTGCCGTCGGTGTACATCCAATCTTCGACTTCCGTGTCTGACAATTCAACGGCATCACCGAATTTGAGTGACTTGACCATTCCCGGGGTGTTGCTGAGCCATCCACGAATGATCGGCCCCTCGATGCTGACGACGCTGACCCACATGTGTTCAACGCGTCCATCCTCGACAAATGCTTTCTTCACGGCGAATCCTTGCTGCGGATATCGTTTTGCAAATGCGGCCAAAAATTCGCTCCACCGTTGCCGAGCCTCTGCAGTCGCGGCGGCAAGCTCTGCGTCGTTTGCTTTTGCCTTGATTACGCGGTCGGGCGCTCCGCGCTGGAAGACCTCCGAAGCCCTGCCCATCCGCAGCAGCGGAATGAAGGAGAAGTCGTATCCGATGATTGGTCCGTCCGGCCTGCGGATCAGGCCGAGCACATCATCCTGAATGAACTCGGCGATCAGCTTTCCGATGATTTTGTACATTGTCTCAGGCGGCATGGGCGGCGGCTCGCCAGCGATGTCAACCGACAGCCAAGCCGTATGTTGCTGAATGGCGAGCTTCCCACGCATATCTCCGGTGCGGTCGGCGGCCTTCGCGATGTCCCTGAAATACGGCCGGTCGGCATTGATTACCGCAAGCCGCAGTGGTCCAAGTAGAATCCCGAAACCGGGAATCTTCTTGATCTCAACAACTTTTGGCGGCTCGGGCGCCCCGCGATATGCAAACTCGACCGCCCGCTGAACGGCGGCCAAATCCAGCTGACGCGGTTGGCGCAGTAGCAGAACGATTGAGAAGATCGGCTTCTTTTCTTCGGACATGGCGGCACTCGTTCATTGTCGGCGCGACTACCTTCTACGGCATGCAAAGCTACCCGTTTTGGCGGGGTGAGATCAAGGGATGGGGCCAGAGATACCCGCAGCATCGAGACTCCTGTGAATCCGCTCGCGAATCACTTCCCAGGGTTCCCCTTCGAGCGGATTGGCGACGTAGGCGCGATACCGATTATCCAACCCGGATTCGGACTGAGGATCAAGAGTTTCGGGAACTTCGGCATCGACGGATTGGATCAACTCGTCGATCAAATCCAGCCATTCGGGGACGGACAAACGCTTGGCCGCATTGAGCAGTTCAACGTGCGACATAATGGACATTATATCACATCGGTTCCTTGTCCACCGTCTGATCGAACACTTCCAGCAGCTTGGATTTGTCGAAGATCATCTCCTGACGCGTCAGGCCGACGATGTCGTAGCGGCTGGTCAGTTCTATCGCGTCCACCGGGCAGGCTTCTTCGCACATTCCGCAGTAGATGCAGCGGAGTTCGTCGATGTCGAACTTGGCGGGATACTTTTCGCGGTCTTCCCACGGGCTTTCGGCGGCCTCGATGTGAATGCAATGGGCCGGGCAGGCGGTGGAGCACATGAAGCAGGCGACGCATTTGACGCGGCCTTCCTCGTCCTTGTTGAGGCGGTGCACGCCGCGGTAGGTGCGGAGGGTCATGCCGCCTTGCTCGACGGGCATGTCCTCGCGGCGCTCTTCGGGATACTGAAGCACGCGGTCCTTGCCCTCGACGACCACGCGGAACATGTGCTT
>Ga0182024_10014146_pt1 | contig 15461 bp, 12 predicted proteins | sample P32metaG_FD_120480 | JGI IMG/M metagenome (GOLD analysis project Ga0182024, IMG submission 120480) | Permafrost microbial communities from Stordalen Mire, Sweden - P3-2 metaG (Illumina Assembly) | ecosystem: Environmental > Terrestrial > Soil > Wetlands > Permafrost | place: Sweden: Stordalen... | reverse complement strand
CGACGAGTCCGGCGAACGCAGCTACTCCTATGATCCGCTCGACCCAGTACCGACGGGCCTCACGATCAGTCGCTACCCCCTCTACGAGGACGTGCCGCTCGACCAAACCATGACCGAACGGCGTGAGGACGTGGTGTGCTTCACGAGTGATCCGCTCGAACACGAAGTGGTGATTTCGGGTTGGCCCCGTCTGGAGTTATTCGCGTCTTCGGACTGCAATGACACCGACTGGCACGTCAAAGTCACCGACGTCGACCCTGCGGGACGGTCGCTGCGACTCAGTCAGGGCTGCCTGCGGGCGGCCTGTCGCAATTCGCTCGAATTCCTGGAACCCCTTATTCCGGGAGAGACCTCTCACTTCTCCGTTGAACTCTGGCCCACCCACCACGTTCTACGGCCGGGCCACTCGATCCGTGTGAGTGTGACCAGCAGTGACTTCCCGTGGTTCGCACGAAGTCTCAACCAGTTTGGACCGGTCCACCTGCAAAGCAGTCCGAAGGTGGCTGTCAACACCCTTCGTTTCGGCGGCGATTTCCCCTCGCGACTGGTGCTACCAATCGAGGGTTGATCTTCATGAAAAACGTTGGCCCAGCCCGCTTTCGGCGAGTGCAGCTCGAGCGCCGGAAGCATTAACTCCCTTCGGGCCCACTCGATTCGACTGGCAAGATGCACCGGGAGGGATGGTCGCCTCCATAGTGCACCGTGTTATGCGCTACGCGCGGCTCATCTTGATCGCGCACTGGACCGAAGCGATTCATGGAGCGTGCGTACCACGGGAAGTCGCTGCTCGTGACGGTGACACGAATTGAATGACCGGGCAGGAACACGTGATGCGTCGGCCACAGTTCAACGTCGTATTCCAGCACTTCGTCGGGCGTGACCGCGCTGGGTTGCTCGATCGAGGTTCGACAGGCCGCCCGCAGGCAGCCCTGCGTCACTCGCCTCGAGACCCCGTCAGGGTCGACGTCGGTGATTTTGACGTGCCAGTCAGTGTCGTCGCCATCGGTAGAGGCAAAGAACACCAGGTGGGCCCAGCCCGAGAGTACGAACTCCTCCGTTCCTGCGGCGTACGTGAAGGAGATAACGTCAGCGCGCGCCTCATTGGCGGTTTGGCCGAGCGGCACGTCCTCAAACGGGTACAGGCGCACGTCGATGCCCGTGAGCGCCGGGTCCAATGGGTCGAAGTCGTAGCCGAGCGACCCCGCGACGTCGCTGGGCGCATCGCTGAGCGAGCCGTCGCCGAGAAACAGTTCGCGCGTCGAGTTTGAAGTGGGCCACTGGTCGGGCGCGCGCCAGGCATTACGTCCGGGCTCAAAGAGTCGGACCCGGTCGAGTTCGCCCACGCCGTTGTCAATCCCTTTGAGCCAGTAGTCGAAGAACGCCAGGTGCTCGCTCTCCATGTCCATGGCGGCAGAGGGACCATGGTCAATATTCGCGTAGAAACGATCGGGGTGGCGACACTTCACGTGGCTCCAGGGTCCGACAATCAAGTACTGCTTGTCGCGAGCGGGCGAGTTGGCCATCATCATCTCGTAGTGGTGGAACGCGCCCAGTAGGTCTTCTTGGTCGTACCATCCCGTGACGTGCAGGCACGGCACGTCAATCTGGTCGTAGTGATCATCAAAACGAAGGCTCTTCCAAAAGTCGTCCAGCGTGTCGCGATCGGCCAGGTTGTCCCAGGTGCTGGTGGGCGTGTCGATGATGCGTCCGATCTCTTTGAACGGCAAGATGCGCAGCGCCTCATCCCAGTCGATCTGGCGGAGTGCGTAACTCTCGTCAATGCGGCGACGAGTCATAAAGGCCCACCACGCGAAATACAGCTGAAAGATGCCGTTGGTATAGGGAATCTCTTGCTGCCAGCGGCCCGCCGCTGACGTCGAGATCATGGCCTTCAGGTGCGGCGGGTGTGCGGAGGCCCCGGCCCACTGCACCCAACCCATGTAACTCAGGCCCGTCGTGCCAACTTTTCCGTTGCACCAGGGTTGCGTGGCGACCCATTCAATGACGTCATGCGTGTCGTTCACGTCGTCCGCGAAGCCGCTCCAGTCGCCTTCGGACTTACCGCGACCCCGGCAGTCAGCCGCCACGAAGACGTAGCCGTTGTTCTGATACAAGTTGATGTCAGCCGAGACCAGGACCACGTTGTCCTTGTTGTAGGGCGTCACTTCGACAATTGCCGGCAACGCCTCGCCGTCGTGGCCGAAGGGCATGTACACGTCGGCGGCGAGTTCGACGCCATCGCGCATGGCTATACCGATTTCGATGCGGCCCTTGGACTCGTCGTCGTGCGCCACCTCGGCCCAACGTGAAAATGGCGTCGTGTTCTGCGTCATGCTTCTCCTCGCCTGCAGCGACCGACGTGGTCGTCGTCTTCGTTGTCTAGCACCGAACACGCCACGTTCACATTCGGTTTCGCTGAAGGTTCGGTCGCGCCGAACGGGTGTTGTCTCTATTGGCGAAAAGTGATATAGGCGGTTTTGTGGTAGTAAGAACTATCGGGCCATGGAGTTTCTTGGTGGTGCGAAATCCTAAGGGAGGGATGCATGAAACTAAATCGGGCCACATTACTGGTCGCGACGGCGGCAGCATTAGTACTGGCGACAACGTCCATCGCGGCGGCCACGGGAAGAAGTCCCGCAACCAGCGGCAAGAAAGTCGCCCATATTCAACGCGGCGGCACCATAACGTTCGACCGGGGCGCGGACATTATCTCGCTCGACCCCACGCAGGTCTCGGACAACGAGAGCATTTGGGCCGACGAGTGCATCTTCGAGCCGCTTTACGCGGCCACTCCCAATGGCAAGGCGCTCATACCTGACATGGCTACCAGTTACACGGTGTCGAAAAACCACTTGGTCTGGACGTTCAACCTTCGCCAGGGTGTCATGTTCAGTAATGGTCAAGAGATGACGTCGGCCGACGTCAAGTTCTCGATCAACCGGGTCGCTGCCAAGGCGAGCAACCCGTGGACCTTCATCAACGCCGACATCAAAAACATCACGACGCCGAGCAAATTCCAGGTGGTCGTGACGACCAAGACGCCCTGGTCACCCCTGCAGGCTGACATGGCCCTCTTCGCCAACGGCGTGATTCCTAATAACCTCGCGGGCGAGACGGCCGCAGTGTTCTGGGCGCATCCCATTGGCACCGGCCCCTTCATGGTCAAGCAGTGGATCAAGGGAAACTCACTCGACCTCGTGAAGAATCCGCACTACTGGCAGAAGGGCAAGCCCTATCTGGACGGTGTGAACTTTGTCTCGGTCCCCGACGACAACACCCGCTTGTTGCAGCTCGAATCCGGTTCGGCGCAAATTGACGAGTTCCCGGCGTGGTCACAAGTGAGCGAACTTTCGAGCAAGCCCGGCATCACCATGAAGTTGTTCCCGTCAAGCTGGACACAGTTCCTGGGCTTCAACGAACAGATCAAGTACTTCAAAGACGTCCACGTACGCCTCGCCATCTCCTACGCCATTGACCGCGCGGCGATTGTCAAGGCCGTACTCTTCGGTCACGGAACGGTGGCTAATTCGCAAGTGACGCCGGCGCTGTGGGATTACAACCCCAAGAGTCCGGGGGTGCAGTACAACCTGGCCAGCGCCAAGAAGCAGATGGCGATGTCCAAGTATCCCAAGGGATTCGCGGTCAAGTTGCTCGTGGGCTCGGGCAACCAGAACGAACTGACCATGGGCCAGATCGTCCAGTCCGAATTGGCGCCGCTCGGTATCACGGTGACCTTGCAGGAAGTGAACGGTGCCCAAGAGACCACGTTGCAGGACGGCTCGGAGTTCCAGATGTCGTTCCTCTATGACACGACGGACATCATCGACCCCGATGAACTGATGACCTTCGCGGCCGCAGGAGGAAGTGGGGCCCAAGGCACCCACGCCGAATTCACCAACTACGACAACCCCGAAGTGAACAGTTTGATTACTCAGGCCGAACACATCTTTCCCCAGGCGCAGCGTCAGAAGCTCTACAACCAGATCCAGTTGATCCTGGACCAGGATCCACCGATGGCGTACCTCTTCTACCAGCCGTTCGCCTACGCGTACTCCACAAAAGTGCACGGCTTTGACGTGTATCCGACGGGCAATTACCACTTCGAGAACGTCTGGCTTAGTAAGTAGCTTTCACCAGTCAGGTGCGAGGGCCAACGTTGGTTCTCGCACCTGACTTGTTGAATCCCCGTTTCGAACAGAAGGGTGATAATTAGGCCATGCTGTTGCGCTACGTGGGTCGGCGTCTGTTGCTGATGGTCCCCGTGGCGCTTGGAGTGACCTTGTTGGTCTTCTTCTCGATTCACATGGTGCCCGGCAGTCCCGCCTACACCTTCTTAGGCCCCCACGCCACCAGGACGGCCGTCGCCGCCTTTAACCAAGAGTGGGGTCTTAATCGTCCGCTGCCGGTGCAGTACTGGCTTTTCCTCGTCCGACTATTTCACGGAAATCTGGGCGACTCTCTTTTCTACCAGTCTTCGGTGAGTTCCTTAATTGCCTCGAGAGTGCCAGTGACGCTGACCTTGCTCGTCGGCGGGGCCGTCTTGTCAGTCATCATCGCCGTGCCACTGGCGGCGGTGGCCGCGGTGCACTCGGGCAAGCTCATTGACCAAGTCATTCGCTTCACCAGCACCGCGGGACTGGGAATGCCGAGTTTTTGGATTGGTACGACGCTGATCATCCTGCTCGGTTTGGTCTTCCCGCTCTTTCCCGTGGGCGGGTACGGCACGGGGCTGTGGGGTCACGCGGACTCGATGTTCCTGCCGTGTCTCACGATTGCTATTTCTATTGCGCCGACGCTGCTGCGAAGTTTGCGCACCAGTCTGATCGACGCGCTGGGCTCGGACTACGTGGCCTTCGCGCGCGCCAAGGGTCTGAGCGCGCGAAGCGTGTTGTACAAGTACGGATTTCGCAACGCCGCAATTTCGGCGGTGAGCGTGCTGGGCATCAATATTGGATTCTTGGTGGGCGGTACGGTGATCATCGAAAACGTGTTTGCCCTACCCGGTCTGGGTCAGTTGATGCTCACGTCCATTCTCGACCGCGACTTTCCCATTGTCCAGGGGATCACGCTTATCTTTTCGGTGATCGTCATTCTCGTCTATCTGTTCACGGACGTGGCCTACGCGCTGCTCGATCCGCGGGTGCGACTCTGATGACCGATCTCGTGGTCGGCCCGACCCCCCACCTGCGACGCAAGTTCCGTCGTCCGCCCACCACGCTCATCGTGGGTGGTTCCATCATTGGCTTCATTGTCTTGTTGGCCATTTTCGCCCCCTTGGTGACGTCGTACAACCCGACCACCATCAACCTGCTCGCACCGCTGCAAGGTCCGAGTGCCGCGCACTGGTTGGGAACCGATCAACTCGGACGCGACATCTGGACTCGGTTGGTCTACGGCGCGCGCACCGACTTGAGCGTGGCCTTCATCGCGGTCCTCACGCCGTTCGCCGTCGGCACGGTGTTGGGCGCCCTCGCGGGGTACCTAGGGGGCTGGCTCGACAACCTCATCATGCGCATTGCGGACGTGGTGGTGGCTTTTCCCTTCTACGTCCTGGTGATCGTGCTCGTGTTCTTGCTCGGACCGGGCACCAGCAGCATCTACATTGCCATCTCTGTCGTCAGTTGGATTTCCTACGCCCGAATAATTCGCGGCTCGACCCTGGTCGCGAAGAATCAGGAGTACGTCCTCGCGGCCCAGCTGCAGGGCTTTTCGACGTTGCGCATCATCATGCGACACATCCTGCCGAACGTGATCTCCCAGGCCATTGTCTTTGCCATGTCCGACATCGTCAACGACATCTTGGCCATTGTCACGCTGGGCTACCTCGGACTCGGCATTCCACCGCCCGCGCCCGACTGGGGTGAAATGATGGCCAGCGGTCAGCAGTTCTTGACTACGCACTGGGAGTTGTCGACGATTCCCGGCTTCGCCGTTGTGCTCACGGGCCTCGGTCTGTCGCTCTTCGGCGACGGGCTGAATGAACTCTTGGGGCGCAACTAATGACCAGTACATCATCGAGCGAGCCGCTGTTGGTGGTCGAGGACCTATGCATCGACGTGACGCCGGTGGGGGACAAGAAGCCCGTGCCCGCAGTGCGCAACGTCTCCTTCCAAGTCGCAGCCGGAGAAGCTGTTGGTCTCGTGGGTGAATCGGGCAGCGGCAAGAGCCTGACCTTGCGAACCATCCTGGGGTTGCTGCCCGCGGGCGTCAAAGCGACCGGCGGGCGAGTGCTCTTCGAGGGTGTTGATCTCTTGAAGGCGCCCAAGAAGACTCTGAAAAACCTTCGCGGCACCGGCATCACCATGATTTTTCAGGAGCCGATGACCTCGCTCAATCCCATCACCAAAGTGGGCGAACAGATTATTGACGCTGCACGGGCAAAGCATTCGTGGTCCAAGAGCGACGCGCGGAACCACGCACTTCGTTTGGCGCGCCACATGGGCGTACCCGATGCCGAGAACGTGCTCTCGCTCTATCCTCACGAACTCTCCGGTGGTCTGCGCCAACGCGTCATGATCGCCGCCGCCCTGGCGTGCCGGCCCAAGTTGGTGCTCTGCGACGAGCCCACCACCGCGCTCGACGTCACCATTCAGGCCCAGATAATTCGCCTACTGCTCGAACTGAAGGACGAGCTAGGTATGAGCATGCTCTACGTGACCCACGACCTCGCGGTAGTCGCCCAATTGTGCCAGCGCCTCGAGGTCATGTACTCGGGGTCCATTGTCGAGAGCGGGCTGGTTTCCGATCTGTTTCGCGAGCCCAATCATCCCTATACGCAGGGTCTAGTGAACGCGACGCCGGACGTGGACGCCGTGGTTGATTTACTCACTGGCATCCGGGGCAATGCGCCCACGCTGGGCAACTGGCCCGAGGGCTGCGCCTTTCATCCCCGGTGCGACTTCGCGACCGAGGAGTGTACGTCGGGCGAGTTCTCACTGCGCGACACCGGCGACGGTCGTGCCAGCGCGTGCATTCACATCGAGCGCCTGCACGAATCGACCAGGCACGGGGCCAGATGAACGAGAACCTTCTGGACCTCAACGACGTCACCGTTTCCTTCATGGCCCGACGCGGCGGCACCAAAACGCCCATCAATGCGGCCGACCACGTCACGCTCAGTGTGCGACGCGGTGAGATCTTCGGCCTGGTGGGCGAATCGGGATCGGGCAAGTCAACACTGGCCCGTCTCATTGTCGGCCTCAACTCGGCGGTCAGCGGCACGGTGGTCTTCGATGGCGAGGTGCTCGCGAACAAAAAACGTTCGCGTACGCTGCGCCGACAGATGCAGATGGTGTTCCAGGACCCCTATTCGTCGCTCGATCCGAGCATGACGGTGCGCCGACAACTCACAGAAATTCTGAAGGTCCACGACGCGGTGCCCGTGGCGCAGCGAAAAGCCCACTGCGAGAAGGTGTTCGCCCAAGTCGAACTGTCGCCCTCCTTGCTCGCCGCACGACCCCGTCAAATGTCCGGTGGCCAGCGTCAGCGCGTGGCCATTGCCCGCGCGCTGCTGCTGTCGCCCGAATTACTGGTGGCCGACGAACCGGTGTCGGCTCTCGACGTGTCCATACAGGCCGGCATTATCCAGCTCTTCGCGGACTTGCGCAGTCGTCTCGGTGTGACGATCTTCTTCATCGCTCACGACCTCGCCGTGGTGCGCCATCTGTGTGACCGAGTGGCAGTCATGTACATGGGCAAGATCGTCGAAGAGGGGGTCACCAGTGAACTCTTCGCGAACCCTCGCCATCCCTATACCCGCGCGCTGCTCGATTCAATCCCGCGACTGCAACCCGACGCCCACGAAGAGGTGGTGGCGCCCGAAGGCGAACCACCCAGCCTCGCCCGACTGCCGTCCGGCTGTCGCTTTCGCAGTCGCTGCCCCTTCGCGACCGAAAAGTGCGCCCTCGAAGAGCCGCCTCTCATTGACGTGACGTCTAGTGCGACACACTCGTTGCACCGCGCAGCCTGTCATTACGCGAACGACTTGGAGGCCTACGTTGGGCGCAGTTCCTCAGTCTGAGTTCCTGGTTCGCGACGTCACCGAACCCGACGAACTAAGCCTCTGCGTAAAACTTTACGAGGAGGTCTTTCGACTCGGCCCCGGTGACGGTTCTCTCAACACCAGATTGCTGGTGGGGATGGTGCGCAATTCCGGCATTGTTGTCGGGGCCTTTGCGGGCAGCGAGATGATCGGGTTCGCCCTCAGTTTCCTCGCCTTTGATCGCGCGCGACAACTGATGTACCAGTATTCGCAGTTAGCGGTGGTCGCCGAGAAAGCTCAGGGTAAGGGCGTGGGCCGTCAACTGAAAGAGGCCCAGCGCGATGCCGCCCGGTTGATGGGAGTGTCGACCATGCGCTGGTCCTTTGATCCCTTCCTCGTGCGCAACGCCCATTTCAATCTGAACGTCGTGGGGGCCCGCGCGTTCAAGGTGGAGCGAAATCTCTACGGCACGCACACGCACGGCCTCGACGCGCAAGAAACCACTGATCGGCTCATCGCGCAGTGGGATCTCACCGGTGGCAGCGAGGGGCCCACGGCGGGTGAGGCCTCGGAGACCCTGGTCATTCCTGCCACGTGGTCGCGTCATCCCGGCGACGAGGAGCGTCGACGGCGCGAAAAGATTCTGGTTGCGTTTGACGACATCTTCGCCGAAGGCTTCCGGGCCGTGGGTTGTGCACTCGAGTCCGACGAGCGAGCCGTCTACTCCTTCCAAATGGTTGCCAACCCATGACCATCGATGTTCGTGAAGTGACGTTATTTCGAGTTCGCAAGGACTTGGTGCGTGAGTTCGAGACGAGTTCGCACCGTAAGAACAACATCGAGCACGTCCTCGTGAAGGCCACGACCGCTGACGGCCTCGTTGGCTGGGGCGAGGCCGCGTCACCGTCGGATCCTTTTTACTGTTACGAAAACACTGACAGCTGCTGGCACGTGCTGAGCAAATATCTCGTTCCCACGTTGTTGACCGGTGTCTTCGAAACCCCCCAGGCGGCCCTGGGGGCGTCGCCGGTTAACGGCAATCCCTTCGCCCACGCCGCGAGCGACACGCTCATGTGGGATCTCTTCAGCCAACAACAGGGGCTGGCCCTGGCGGACGCGATCGGTGGCACGCAGCGTGAAGTGAGCGCGGGGGTGAGTCTCGGAATTGAAAGGACAATCGACGAACTGCTGCAAGTAGTGGCCCAACACGTCGCCGACGGGTACGCCCGCGTCAAACTGAAAATCAATCGCGCCTGGGCCTACGAACCAACCAAGGCCGTACGCGAGGCCTTCCCCGACCTGGCGGTCCAGGTCGACGCCAACGGAATCTTTGACGCGCGAGATGTCGAGAACCCGCTCTTCAGGGACCTCGATCAGTTGGGTCTGCTCATGATTGAACAACCGTTTGCCAGCGAGGATTTGCTCCTGCACGCGGCACTCCAAAAGCGACTCGAGACGCCACTCTGTCTTGATGAAAGCATCACGTCGTTAGGGGTACTGCGCACGGCGCTGACGCTTCAGGCCGCGAGGATCGTCAATATCAAGGTGTCACGACTGGGCGGAATAGGCCCGGCGCGCGACGTGCACGACGCCTGCGTGGATGCGGGCGTGCCGGTGTGGTGCGGGGGCATGCACGAATTTGGCGTCGGTCGCGCGGCTAATTTGGCGGTTGCCAGCTTGCCCGGTTTCACCTATCCGAGTGACCTCTCCGGTTCGAAGAAGTACTACGAGACCGACGTGGTGTACCCCGAGATCACGGCTCACGACGGAGTGGTGAGCGTGCCGCGGGGTCGCAGCGGACTCGGTCTTGAAATACTCGAGGATCGCGTGCGAGAGAGCGCCGCCGAAGTCCTGGTCCTAAACACGACGCACTTATAAAGAGAAGAGGAAGAATGCGAGTACTGATCTCAGTTGATATGGAGGGACTCACGGGCGTCACGTGCCCCGAGGACTGCGAGTACGGCGCGCCGAGATGGGAGAGCGCACGCCATCTCCTGATGAGTGACGTCAACGCGGCCGTCGCAGGCTTCTACGACGGCGGGGCGAGCGAGGTGGTGGTCAATGACGCCCACTCCAGCAAGCGCAACCTAATCCTCGCCGATCTGGATCCACGGGCCTCGGCGATCATTGGCACCCACAAGCAATGGGGCATGCTCCAAGGAATCGAGAACACGGATGCCGTGGCGTTCGTTGGTTATCACACGGGCGCCGGTCATCAGGGCATCCTGGCCCATACCTACATCGGTGAAACTATTCGCGACGTGCACATCAATGGAGTCTCGTCGAGTGAGGGCCGAATGAACGCGCTCGTAGCGGGCGAATTCAACGTACCGGTAGTGCTCGTGACCGGTGACGACCTCACGTGTGACGACGCGGCCACCTACGTTCCTCAGAGCAATCTGGTTGCCGTGAAGGAGTGCATCGACCGCTACACCGCGCGCTGTCTCGCGCCGGCAATGACGGCCACCCTGATACATGACGCCGCCCGTGAGTCGCTGAGCGTGGTTCAATCTGCAACGCCGCCGGTCGGCCCCTTCACCTACGAGGTGTTCTTTGACGCGGCGAATCCCGTCATGGCCTCGACGGCGGTGCCCGGCGTGGAGGCGACCAGTGAGACGAGCGTGAGCTTCACGCTGCCGACCATGCGAGAAGCCATCCGTTGTTTCAAGGCCGTGTCGGTCATGGCCAGCGCGTCAACGGAACCCGAGTACGGATGAGCAACAACGTCGGCGAACTCGCCACGCGCGCGCTCGAACGCTTGGAACATCTGACGGCACTGGAGTCACCGTCGGGAGATGTTGTTCACCTCAACGCCTTGCGCGACGCGCTCGTCGCGAAATGGCGACAGTTGGGCCTCACCGTCACCATCACGCCAGGGGCGGCCGGCGATCACCTGGTGGCGGAGTGGACGGTTGACCACAGCGAGGGTCACGTGTTGTTGGTCACCCACTACGACACGGTGTGGTCGGTCGGCGAACTTGAACGCCAACCCTTCACGATTGACGGAGACGTTGTGAGGGGTCCTGGTGTCGTGGACATGAAATCCGGAATCGTCGCCGTTGAACTCGCGCTCGAAGAACTGCGCGCCAGCCGTCGCGCGCCGTCGCGCACGGTGCGCATTGTCTGCATCGCCGACGAGGAAGTATCCAGTATCGATGGACGTCGCGTCATCGAGGCCGCCGCCGAAGGTGCCGTAGGTGTGCTGGGCATGGAGCCGTCCCATCCTGACGGGGACTTTAAGAGCGGGCGACGCGGCGTCGCTCGAGTACTGCTTCGCGTTACTGGCAAAGCATCTCACTCCGGACTCGCAGCGGGAGAGGGCGTATCCGCCATCGACGAACTCGTCGACCTGCTGCTTGACGTGCGTCGTGGCACGCCACAAACCGGTGACGTGGCCATCAACGTTGGGCGCATCAGTGGCGGAACCCGGGCCAACGTGGTGGCTGGTGTGGCCGAGGCGGAAGTGGGCCTTCGATTTAGGGAACCAGCGAGCGAACAGTCGCTGCTCGAACTTTTTGACGGCCTGCGCGTGCATCGCGACGGTGCCACCCTCGAGGTCGTGACGTTGTCGCGTCGACCGGCGTGGCCCGAGGACCCTAACTCGTGGCTTTCCAAGCTCGTAGTCGACTCTGCTCGGGCCCTAGGCGACGACGTCGGCGCGCGTCCCGCGGGCGGCGCCGGCGACACGAATTTCACGGGGTCAATGGGCATACCCACGCTTGACGGGCTGGGACCGCGCGGTGGTCACGCCCACGCAGTAGGAGAATACGTGTTGCTGTCGTCGCTGATCAACCGAGTCCAGTTGCTGGTCAGTCTGCTCACCAGTGACCTCAATTTCGGAGAGTGAAAGCGTGACGTGGACGAGACAAGAAGTCTGATCAAAGGAAATTTCGGAGGAGAAAAATGGACCAGCATCGCATCGGTGAATTGAACGCAGGACTGAGGGGACGGATTGAAGAGATCCTGAAGGAACGCGTCGCTGAGCACTGTCCGTCGGTGTTCGCCACCCTGTTCCAGGGCGAAGAGAATCTGCTCGAAGTGGGCTTCGGCGAAACAAGGATCGGTGCCGGACCGCCCAGTCCTGAGTCCGTCTATCGAATTGCGTCGTGCAGCAAGAGTTTCACGTCGACCATGCTCATGATCCTGCGCGACCGCGGGTTACTGGACCTCGACTCTCCGATTTCTAACTTCGTGCCTGAATTCACGCAGGCCGCTGGCGAGCAGGTTTTCAATCCACCGACCGTGCGCATGCTGATGTCCATGTCGGGCGGACTACCCTCCGACGACCCGTGGGCGGACCGTCAAGAGTCGATTTCGAATGAGACCCTCAGAGGATTTGCCTCCAGCGGTGTGCACCTCACCTGCGCGCCCGGAACAAGATTCCAGTATTCAAATCTCGGATACGCCCTCCTGGGACAAGTAGTTGAAGTGGTCACGTCGAGGCCGTTTCGTGAAGTGGTGCAAGAGGAGATCTTCGAATCCCTGGGACTGAACGACACGGGCTATCAAAAAGAGGTTGTCAATGACGATCAACTTGCCCGCGGGTATCGCAAGGGTATTGATGGTTGGGTGGAACTCGCGTATTCGGGTCCTGGCGCATTTTCGAGCATTGGTGGTTTGTTTAGTTCGGGTCGCGACCTCACGCGATGGGTTCGGTGGTTTGCCATTGCGAACGAGGAATCGTCCAGCGTGGCCGGTCCGCTCTCCATTGACTCTCGACGTGAGATGCAACAAATCGTGACGGTGATTGACCATGGGGACGACCTCGCTGCGACCCGCAGCAGTCCGGACCGCTATTACGGATACGGGTTCGGCTTGTTTTCGGAGTACGACAAGCGCTACGGGCACTTCGTCTCCCACTCGGGCGGCTATCCCGGTTTCAGTTCTCACATGCGCTGGCATGTTCCCACTGGCTTGGGAGTGGTGGTCCTTGAGAACGCCACCTATTCGGGCGCGTGGACAACGGCAACTCGACTCATCGAGCAGGTGCTTGACGACATGGACTTCCATGTGCCGAATGTTGAAGTGTGGTCTATAACGACACAGAAGGCGGAACTGGCGAACTCACTCATCCGAAAATGGGACGATAAACTGCTAGCCCAGATATTTGAGCCGAACGTGGCCCTTGACACTCCTTTCAGTGAGAGAAGACAACATATCGAAGGGCTCATAAATGAACTCGGCGGGCTCTCTGAATCAGTCGATATGCAGATCAAAGTTGATCGATCGGATTCTCCGCTGCACATGATTTGGACGATCCCCGCGGAGCAAGGGTCCTTAACGTGTGAAATCAGGTTGAGCCCAATAACCCCGTCGCTGGTGCAAACGTTCCTGGTGACCAAGGACGTCACCGCGCCGACACTTATATGATGTCGCGCAATGTAAAGAACACTGGGGGAGATGACACGACGTGCAAGAGTTCGTAGCCACTCCATGTACGACCGACGCCTTTGAGTTGGGAGAGTGCTGTCGCTGGGACGAGGTTCGTGGCGAACTCTACTGGGTCGATATACCCACCGGGCGGTTCTTTCGCGCTCACGCCGATTTGAACAATGTGGAAATACTTCGGACCTACGAGTTGCCTGGATTTCTCACCGCGGTGGCGCCAATGCAGGATCGCGCGGAAGGCTGGATCGTCGGGCTCAATCAATCGATTAGTCGACTTGAAGAGTCGGGAGAGTGCACCGAATTGGCGAGTCCCGAAGGCCATCGGGCCGAAGAAGTACGGCTAAACGACGGATCGGCCGATCCGTGGGGTCGGTTCTGGGTTGGTTCGATGGCGTTCAGCGAAGCGGCCGGCGAAGGCAACCTCTATCGATACCACGAGTCATCCGGTGTGGAAACTGTGAAGTCAAGAGTGACGATCTCAAACGGGCTTGGCTGGAGTGAGGACACTCGAGTCATGTACTACATCGACAGCGGTCCGGCCGCGATTTACGCCTTTGACGTGGACGCACGAGGAGACGTTTCGAACCAACGGGTCTTCGCACAATTAGACGGTGACAGCGAGGGCGCACCCGATGGTCTCTGTGTGGATGCAGAAGGCTCACTGTGGGTCGCCGTGTGGGGAGGTTACGAGATTCGCAAATACTCTCCCGAAGGTGAGCAGATTGCTCGCGTAGAAATTTCAACGGCGCAGCCGTCATCCTGCGCAATTGGCGGCGCGAACGGCACCACGCTGTACATCACTACGGCGCGCGAAAACATGAGTGAGGAAGACCTCGAGCGAGAAGTCGACGCGGGACGATTGTTCGCGGTGGACGTTGACGTCGAGGGCGCGCCGCTACTCGCGTACCGACCGATATTGGATCGCAGCGTGTAGGACGCCTATGTCCGCGTCGGCGTGGCGCTCTACGTGCGCGAACGTCGAAAAGTAGCGGCGCGCACTTGACAAAGTCGATTCGTTAACATAAGGTGCCAAAAGTAAATTGGAACTTAGTTCCAATTATTGGAACCACAAAAATATGGGGGATGACATGTTTCGTTTCAATGGGGATAGTCGCAAGGCTTCACGACAATATCGAGTGCTCGCGGTAGGAGTCGTGGTGGCCATGGTGTCGAGCGTGGCCTTAGTGGCGAGCACGTCGGGTGCGAGTGCCAAGACAACCTTGATCGTGTGGAACGATCCGCTGGCGGCGGGCTCCGTTGGCGTGCCCGCCTCCCAGTCATTCCTCACAAAGGGCGTCGACCTCTTCGAGAAGGCGAATCCGAATATTCAAGTCAAGATTCTCCAGGAGCCAATGGGCTCAACGACAGCGTTTGACACTTTGCTGCAGTCGTCGGAGTTGGCGGGCACTACACCGGACATCGGTCAGCTCTACGTGGGTGGACAGGTCATTCAGAATGCGAAGTTCCTGGTTCCGCTTAACACGTTGCTCGGAAAGACGTATATCAACTCGCTCACCGGTTGGCAGTTCGTGACACAGAACTACAAGACCGGCGGGAAGATCTACGCCGTTCCGTACGGTGCCGGTTATTACTACACCGTCTACTACAACAAGACGCTGTTCGCGAAGGCTGGTATTTCCGGGCCCCTGCCCACCACCTGGAACGCCTTGGTAACGCTGGCGAAGAAGCTGAAGGCGAAGGGCGTCACCCCCTTCGAGTTCGGCGAGAAGGAAGGGTACTTCGGTGCCTGGTCGATGGACGCGTTGATGTCGGCTTACGGCGGTAACCAGGGAGTACTGGCCATGTACAACGGCAAGGCGTCGTTGGACACCAATGAACTGATCAAGCCCTACGAGGCCTGGCACGCACTCTTCGCCGATGGGCTCACGAACTCCGATGCGGCGACGCTGACGTACACCACCGGGGTGGCTAACTTTGCCGCCGGCCAGGCGGCGATGACCATTACGGGTCAGTACTACGACACGCAGATCTCCAAGGGTCTCGGAAAGAACGTGGGGCTGTTCCCGGTGCCCGCACTGAGCGGCTCCAAGTTCCCCAAGTCGCTGTCCGGCGGTCCGAACAACTCGTACGT
>Ga0182024_10014145_pt1 | contig 15462 bp, 14 predicted proteins | sample P32metaG_FD_120480 | JGI IMG/M metagenome (GOLD analysis project Ga0182024, IMG submission 120480) | Permafrost microbial communities from Stordalen Mire, Sweden - P3-2 metaG (Illumina Assembly) | ecosystem: Environmental > Terrestrial > Soil > Wetlands > Permafrost | place: Sweden: Stordalen... | reverse complement strand
CGACCGAGCCGCCACGTTGCCTCCGTCATTGACGGTGGCGGCGACGCCCGAGTCGGACTACCAGCCCGCGGGCAAAGCGGGAAAGCTGATGACCGACCTGGCCTGCTTCAGTTGCCATCGCATCAACGGACACGGCGGCGACATGGCCCCAGACCTTACCTGGGAAGGCAGTTCCGTGCAACGCCAGTGGCTGGTGGGGTTCCTGAAGAACCCGAATACGCTGCGGCCGTCGCTGATTCGCCGCATGCCAAGATTCAACCTTACTGACGGCGAGGCCAACGAATTAACCGATTACATAATGACCGTGTACCAGAGTCCATCGGTCGACCGCGATTCCATGCCGTTGAGCGGCTACCCGCAAGGCGAGGTTGAGTTGGGCAAGCAGCTTTTCTACGGCAAGTATGCCTGCCAGGGTTGCCACATCGTGGACACCAAGAGCGACAAAGGCTACATCGGCCAAACCTTGACGCAAGTCGGTTCGCGCCTGACTGCTGCGTGGATCTTTGCCTGGATGAAGAATCCGCAGGCCCTGCGTCCGGGCACCGGGGAGCCCAACCGCGCCATGAGCGACGAGGATGCCCGCGCCTTGACCGCGTTCCTTATCTCGCAGAAGGGCGGAGGCAAATCGGAGGTCGCAAAGAAATGATCCGTCAATCTCTAAGCATTGTTGCATTATTTGCGACTTCACTAACTACGTCGTGTTCGCGCAAGACCGCGTCCGCGCCACTGCCCCAGCCGACGGCATTCGGTTCGGCCATCGTGGAGTCCAGCGGGGGAAAGCAGACTTCGCAGGCAGGTATGGCGCTGCCGCAGCCCCTGGTCGTACAAGTGAATGATCAGCAAGGAACCGCTGTTCCTGGGGCGATGATCGAATTCAGCGCTGCGGCCGGAGTGGCTTTCGATCCGGCGTACGGGCTTACCGATTCGAGCGGGCAGGTCGCGACCAACGTTACGCTCGGCGGTATAGCGGGCCGTTATCAACTCACCGCGTTTACCATCGACAAATCGCGAAAGAAAGTCGCGCTGACAATCGAGGAGATTGCTCTCGGTTATCAGCAAACTTTGGGGCGTCAGCTTAACGATCAGTACTGCGAGCGCTGCCATAATCCCGAGTCGACGGTAGAGCGCGTGTCGAACTTCGACAACCTGGAAATCAAGCCGCATCCGTTCAGCGAGGGCGATACGCTCAACAAGATGAACGACGCTGATCTTACTGCCATCATCGGCCACGGTGGGCCGGCGCTGATCAAATCTGCGCTCATGCCGGCATGGGGCAACACTCTTAGCAAGTCCGACATTGAGGCGCTGATATCCTACACCCGTGCAATCTCCGATCCGCCCGGCCATGATGCCGGCCCGGTGTATGCGAAGAATTAGTCTGTCGCGCGCAAGGCTAATATTTTAGAACCGGAATATTCTTCGATTAATAATTATCCAGTAAAGGCAGTTACGTAAACTGAGAGCAGGCCGACCACCCACGTTGAGCGCAAGGTTATTCTTCATTCTCTGGTCTGGTTCTTGAACTGCTGTGCGGTCCCGACGAAAAACTCTTCGTATTTTCGTTTGCCTGAGGCGCCGGAGGCTTCTCCATTGATTTTGCCCCAAATCAACGGAGCATCCCCGGAATCTTGCAGTGAGCGCATACCCTGCGCAGAATAATAATAGTAGTGATCCTGCGCCCACCCGTACCGCTCAGCCGACGAGGTTCGTAATACTCCATCGGCTGGGATCCTAAGAACGTACTCGCCGCCTTCCAGCGGTAAAGGCGTAGCACCCGGGACCTCGAACTCGACTCGTATCCAACCTGTATATCCTTCAGGAAGTAGAAACCGTGATGAGCGCAGACCGTGATGCCGCGCGCCGAGGCCAAGCCAGAGTCCTACGGCAATCAACAGTGCGAGGCCAACGGAGCCTACGATGATTCTCGTGGGCCGGCTCGCGGAGGGTGGAAAAATCCAACTTGGCGCGGCGCCTTCTGTTTGCCGGAAGCTGACAATTGCGGAGTAGACGGTGGCAAGGGTCAGAAGAGCGATGGCTAGGTAGGGCAGTATCATCTGCTCTGAGAGTGCGAGCCCGCGTGCAAACCGTGGTTGGCAGAGAGAACACTGTGTTTGTCGACTTTGGTCCGCACAAGTTTCGCGATTGCGGGACCATAGAAAGACCAGATCAGAAGGGAAGCGACCAACGCCACTTTGGCCGCAGCATGAGGCTTAAAAAGGCTGATGAACGCGGCAATCATAAGGCCCAACGATCCCAGCAAAGCTACGAGTTCCAATGGATTAAAAGGAACTCCGTACACAGTCATAGCTAGTAGAGTGTAGAGATTGAATCCAGTGATCACAGCCGTGACGAAATAGAGGCATAAGGGAAGCATCCTGAGAATGATACAGCTAACAGTTTCGTGCGCAGGTTGGCAGCTGGTTTGCTCCGGCCATCCTGTTCCCGACCGGCGCCTAGGGCTGCACCCCAATCTCAAAGTTCAAGGTTGAGAGAGACAGCCGATACTGGTACTGAGCGTTCACATAGCCGATGGCGGCATCGGTCTGCTGCAACTGTGCCTGACTGAGTTCGACGATTGAGCCTAAGCCAAGCTGATAACGGCCCTGGGCGAGAGTCAATCCCAAGTCGGCTTCCTTGGCAAGCTCCGCTTCCACGCCGACGCGCTGAAATGCCGTATTCGTTGCTAGCCACGCCGTGCGAACATCGCGCACCACCTGGTCGCGCAGATCGCGGGTGTTCTCGGCGGCAGCTTTTGCCCGGTAATTGGCTTCCGAAGCTTCCGCCGTGAAAAGGAAGCCATTAAAGATCGGAAGGTTCATATTAACGCCGATGGCGCCGTACCAGCTGGAAATGAAGTAATTGGAAAAGCAGCCGCCAAAGCAGTCGGGACGGACCGGAGTCACTCCGGCTATACCAAGAGCGCTGATGGTAGGCAAGAGCTGTTCCCGCCGAGCGCGACGGAACTTTTCCGCCGCCTGTTGACCATAGGTGAGCGCTTGCAGGTCGGGACGTTGCTGCATGGCTGTATTGATGAGCACGTCGACATCCGGAGGCGGGGGCGGAAGTTGCGTGTTCTCTTCGGTCAACTCGTAGGTGACCTGTTTGTCGTAGCCAAGGATCGCCGTGAGGGCAGCGATCGTCGAATTGACATTGTTCTCCGCGTCGAGTTGCAGCAGCCTGGCTTGCGAAAGATTCACCTGGGCAAAGGACAGATCCAGGCTTGATTTCAGCTTGTTCTTCGTCAGTTCGTCGATTTGATGCTCTACCGACCCTCGAGTGGTCACCGTTTGTTGCGCAACCTTGAGCAGAGCTTGGGCCTGGAGCGCGTTGTAAAAAGCCTGGTCCGTGGCGAGAACGATATCTTCGGTGGTGGCCAACGCATTGGCGTTTTGCGCCTTTTCCTGGAGCTTCGCTGAGGAGACCAGGTTCATTGTGCGCCTAAAGTCGGTGATGAGCTGGCTGAGGGTGACGCCAGCGCCCGCATGTTCAAGCAGACGAGATGCTGTGAGCGCGCCGGCGCCGATGCGGCTGCCTTCGTTGGCCTCGACCGCCGTTATGGCGCCATTAAAATTGGGAAATTCTGCCGCCCTGGTCTCGCGATAGATCTGATGTTGTGCCAGCGCAAGCAGACGCCCCACACTGATGCGGGGATTGTTCTTGATGGCCAGCTGCTCTGCCTGGGTGCGGGTCAAACGCAATCGCGTGTCGCCGCTTGGCGCTGGCGCGGCTGCCGACACTTGCGGATCAACGGAGGAAGCCGACTGAGATCCGGCCCCGCGAGGGAAGCTGGCGCCCAGCGCCACTTGAACCTCCGGGGGCACCACAATGCGCGTCAGATTTTGCGTGAATTGCGGCTGCGGGGCGGAAGGTAAGTTTTCGGCTGACCCCGATTTGTCGGGAGTTTGCGCTAAGCCAGACGGGGGCAGAGCCGCCCACACAATCAACAGTAGCGTACAAAGTATGAAAATATTGGCCCTCGTCATCGGGAGGCCTCTCACTTCATGAGGTGCCGCGTGGGTCGCTGAGCGCTTCCGGGAAGCGGAGTATTTCTGCTTCATTGCGCCGTCTCCGGCGTCGAGTTCGCCGCATTCTTCACTGCGCGTTTGCCATAAACCAACAGATAAGCGGCGGGCACGATGAAGATTGTTAATACCACCGAAGAGGTTAAACCTCCGATGATGGCCTTGGCCATTGGGGCGTACTGTTCCGCGCCAGTCCCCATTTTCAGCGCCATCGGAATCATCCCGATTATGGTTGCCAGAGAGGTCATCAAAATTGGCCGCAGGCGCACCCGGCACGCGGTGATCACTGCATCAGCCGGCGCCAACCCTTGGCGCTCAAGATTGTGAGCGAAGTCGACGATCAGGATGCTGTTCGAGTCGGCGATTCCGACCAGCATCAATACTCCCATCAGCGACATTACGTTCAATGTGCTGTGGGTGAGCGGCAGAATGATCAGCACCCCGACGAACCCCATAGGAATTGCCAGCATGATCAGGAAAGGATCGATGAAAGATTTGAATTGAGCTGTCAGGATGAGGAACAGCAGAAAAAAAGAAATCAGGAACCCGAACGCAAAGCTCTTAAATGATGCCTCCATGCCCTGGACCATCCCCCGCAGATTCACACGCACGTTGGAAGGAATCTTCTCCTTCGCGAGAATATCGCGAATGGCACCGGTCACGCGTCCCAGGTCTTCCCCGTTGGGGTTGACAAAGATATCGACGGCTCGCTGTATCTGATAGTGGTCAACTTCCGTCGGGGTCAGGATCTGCTTCACGTCGACAACATTCTTGAGGACGGTAGTCGGCCTGTTTTGCCCAGCGCATGCCCACGAAGAGCGGCCGCTCCCGGGCTGTGGTGGGGGAGGGCCAGCGGGGCCGCAGCTCAGTTCCGCTCCGCTCCCTGGATCGCGCAGCGGAATTTGTCCCAGGTCGGCCATATTGTGAATGGCGGCGGCGCCATGTTCAAAGTACTGGACGGTAAGGTAGTAGTCGTTTCCACTACGGCGATCGACCCAGTAATTGGGGGCGATCATGTAGTTGGAATTGAGCGCGGTGATGACGTTATCGACTACGTCTTTTTGCGTCAGCCCTAACTCGCCCGCGTGTACGCGATCCACGTCGAGTCGTAGAGCCGGATAATTCATATCCTGCGGAATGAAGACCTGGCCGACTCCATGCAGCTCGCGAAAACGAGTGGCCAAGGTCTGCGCGATGCCGTAGATCTGGTCCAGATCAGGGCTGCTGACCTGCACGTCAATGGGGGCAGGGGCGCCCGAATTCAAAATGGCATCGACCATCGAACCGCTGGAAAAGAATGTGCGAATGTCGGGGAACTGACTGGCCATCGCCTTTTGCACCCGGTCCATATACTCGAAACTGCTGAGGTGGTGCGGTTCGTTCAGAGCCACCTGGACGGTTGCGGTGTAAGGGCCGGAGTTAGTGGTGTAGAGCGAAGAAAAATCAGGGACGTCGCCAATGTTGGAGACGATGCGCTTGAAATCTTTGGGTTCTACCTGGTGCCGGATCAAGTCTTCCACCTTGGCGACGTATTGGTCTGCGATCTCAATGCGGGTGCCGGTGGGCACTTTCATGTTGATGGTGAACTGCCCGGCATCTGTCTTGGGAAAGAACGCCAGCCCCAGAAGTGGATAGATCGCCAAGCTGGCCAGGAACACCCCGCCCAAAACTGCAACCGTAAGCCCGGGACGCACCACCGCACGCCTTACCCAGTACTCGTAATAATCCAAGGCTTTGTTGAACATCCGGTTGAAGCGGGCATTGAACCGGTCCATCCAGGAGTGGCTGCCCGCTGCCGTCGGTTCCACGTCATACCCATCCTCTTTCGCATCCTCTTTCCGATGCTCCGGGATGTGGTGTACGGCCTTCAAGAAGCGCGAGCAGAATAACGGAATCACCGTCATCGCCACCACAAACGAAGCGAGCAGCGACAAGCAGAATGCCAGCGCTAGCGCAGAGAAGAGAAACTTGGCAACGCCATAGAGGAAAACGACGGGGAAGAAGTCGACGACATCCACCAGGGTCGCGGCTAACACAGCCAGGTTTACTTCCGCGCCGCCGACCTCGGCGGCGATCATGGGAGCAGCTCCCATCTCCAGATGGCGGTAGATGTTCTCAAGAGAAATGACTGAATTGTCGATCACGCGCGAGAAAGCCAGCGCCATTCCGCCCAGAATCATCGTGTTGATCGTCCCGCCCATCATGGCCAGCACCACAAACGCGGCCAGCGCGGACAAAGGAATAGAGAGCAGCACTGCTGTGGTGGCGCGGAAGCTTCCCAGAAACACAAGGATCATTATGCTGGTGAGGATCAGTCCCAGAAAGCCCTCGTGCAGTACGGTGTCGATTGCCTCCTTGACGTACACCGACTGGTCAAAGACTATGCTGGTCTTCATCTGGGCGGGGATGTCGTAGAGGTGCTTGATTAGCTGGCGGACACCATCCACCACGGCGATGGTGTTGGTATCGCCGCCCTGCTTCATGATGGGAATGTAAGCGGATCGTTGGCCATCCACTCTGACGATGTTGTATTGGATCTGGTGAGCATCCTCCGCTTTGCCTACATCGTTCACCGTTACCCAGGAGTTCCCTTTCACTTTGAGAGGGAGCTCCCCCAACTGCTTCATGTTGTCAACCAGGCTGTTGGAGTAAACGAAGTAATCGTAGGGACCCATCTTCACGTCGCCGGCAGGCAGAATCAGGTTTGCATCGTTGACCGCGCTTACCACGTCCATCACACTCGATTGACGGGACTGTAATTTGTAGGGATCGACGTAGACCATGATTTGGCGGTAGATTCCGCCGAACACGCCAGGAATTTCGGCGCCGGGCACGACTGCGATCTGATTGCGAATCTGAAACTGAGCGTAATCGTGGAGCTGAGTTTCGTTGAGTCCCTCGCCTTTGACGGTAACCAGCGCCACGGGAAGGCTGGAAGCATCGAACTTGAGAACCACGGGAGGCAGAGTTCCGGGTGGCAAACGCTTCAGGTCGGCGAGCGCCAAGTTGGACAGCTGGCGTACGTCAGCGTCAGCACTTGTTCCCGGCTGGAAGTAGACTCGGATGATGCTGACGCCCAACATGGACCGCGATTCCATGTGGTCCACGCCGGATGCAAGCGTAAAGAACCGTTCCAGAGGAGCGGTGATGTCGGTTTCAATATCCTCCGGCGGCATGCCGGTGTAGAACGTGGCTACTACGACTTCAGGCAGATTGATCGGGGGGAATAAATCGACGGGCATCCGCGCCAGACTGGTCACGCCGATGACCAGAAGGGTCAGGCAGATTACGACGATAAAGTAAGGATTGCGAATCGAAAACCCTGGCATAAAGTTTGTCCGGTTACACCTGCGGCCCTAATCAGAGTGGGCTGGCTCCAATGTCTACTGTGTGCTCTCCTCGTGGTACTGCATCATGGGTACTTCCTGGGGGTGAACTTTTTCTCCGGCCTTCAAACCGCTGCTATCGCTTACCACGACCAGTTCGCCTGGACTTAATCCCGAAGCAATTTCGACATCGCTCGCGGTCTCCAGTCCCACTTGCACCGCCCGGTCCTGCAGCACGCCATTCCCGTCGACCAAAAGAACTGTGGTCTTCTCGCCTTCATGGTTCAGGGCCTGGATGGGTATAGTCAGAACATCGTGTTCTTCTTCCAGATTCAACTCCGCGTCCGCATAAAGACCCGGCAGCAAAATTCGTTGCGGATTGGAAACGTCCACTTCGGTGTGCATGGTGCGAGTGTCTTCGCGCACGTCCACGGAGAACCGCGCTACTTTGCCGGGAAAAGTTCGGTTCAGGGAGGGAACACGGACGTCTACGTGATCCCCAATATGGATATATCGAACGTAAGATTCTGGAACCGGAATCACGAGCCGGAAAAGATCGTCTTGCGACAAGCGGACAATGGGCATCGCCTGAGTACTCGAACCGGTTCCCGCCTGCACCAGCGTGCCGAGATTCGCATAACGCTCAGTTACCACTCCAGGAAACGGCGCCGTGATCTTCGAATAATCGAATAGACTCTGGTCGTGAGACAGCTTCGCCTTGGCCACGGCCATCTGGCTCTGGGCAGCCTCCAGAGCGGCTTGCCCGGCATCCACCTGCGAGGATGCCGCCAGATCCTTCCCCTGAGCATCGTCCACTTCCTGTTGCGCGACGATTCCGGGCTGGCTCTGAAAGACTCCGTTCAGGCGCGTATATTGAAGGTGGAGCGCATTGTACTGCGCCTGATAACGGGACAACTCGTGTTGGGCGCGGTTCACCTGATTGGCCGCATTCTTGATTTCCGCCTGGTCTTCCTGCAGCTGCGCCTCCAGCTCTGGAATCTCCAGGATCGCCATTACCTGGTCAGTCTTCACGTGGGTTCTATAGTCAACCAGCAATTTTTTTACGTATCCGGATTCCTTCGCATAGACATCGATCTCCTGGAAGGGCACCAGTTCGGAAGACAACGTGATTTGCCGGCCAAGCGACTTTTTCACCACCTTGGTCACGCCGACCGTCACCGCCGGTCCGCTCGCTTGCACGCGCTCGTTGTGACCACCGGCGCACGAAGCTAAGCCGATACCGAGCGCAATCAGGAGGCCCGTGATTACAAAGAAAAGCAACCGCCTCGATCTGAACTTGTTACTGAAGCTGGTGCCACCGTCACTCATCGAGTTGTCCCTTCGCCAGACTCCCCATGCGATTCCCTAAGGCAGCGTTTTTACAACGTCTCGCAACTTTTCAACCGAAAAATCCCCCGAGCGGCAAAAGTCGATAATCTTTTGCTCCGTCCTTTGCAATCGATCGGCCGCGGCAGGCACCTGGGGAGCAATCTCGGCAGGAACGGTCAAAATGCCGTGCTGGTCTCCGTGCAATAAATCTCCGTGCCGCACTTCCATACCGCCCACGTAGACCGGTCTCCCAATCTCGAAGATGTGGGCGTAAGCGTGGGAAACGGCCACGCAGCCGGCGAACAATTGCATGCCCATCTTGCGCACGGACGGCAATTCGCGCACGGCCCCGTTGGTCACATAGGCGACGCAACCCAGAGCCTTCAAAATCGCAGCATGCATGTCTCCCAGAAAAGCTCCTCGTCCCGGGGGTTGTCCATATCTTGCAATACCAGGATTCGCGGGGCGGGAATCTCGAGAATGCCGTTCCAGAAATCCGCACGGTCGCGAAACGTGCCGCCGCCGATCGGAGGTTCCCCGCAGCTCAGGCGCGCTGTGGCCGCATAGCCGACGGTTGGAGGCGCATCCTCGAACATGCATCGAACTCGCGCATCGGCAAATCCTGTGTTATGCAGCCTCACATTGAACGATTCAATCGCATTTGCGACCATGTACGTGTCGAAGTGGCGCAGAGCGTCAAGGTCCTGCTCCGTCAACAAAGGCGCAAACGCCATGCCATTTCCTTTCAGGAAACTGGAACTGAAAAGTCCACTACAGCGCAACCTGCCGGTTTCGGTAACCCTACACCCGACTGATGCGGGCTACAAAACAACTGCTAAGAAGATGCCAGTCTTCCGGTCGGTGGTTACAAACTTTTTCCAGGTTACAAAATTTTTCCAGAGTCTGGACCCCAAATGCAGCAACCGCAATTCGCTATTCCGGAGCTGCTTTGTCGATAAAATCCAAAGCCGCGAACATTCAGTAGGATTCGACCAGTAGGTTCGACAACCAGAAAAATATGAAAAAGATTTAAGAGCGGGAGGAGGCCGATTATAGAGGTTTTGGTCACAAACAAGACTTCGTACCGGAGGCCCAACCGGTGCGATTATCGGGTAAAAATTGGGAACCTCAAGAGCTGAAAAGCTGAATACCGGAGGCATCCAAATGGCGCCAGTCTTGGCAAGACGCTGCCTTTTCGCATCCGTAGCTACATGTGTCGGGATGGTTCTTACTGAATTCGATGATGCATCCCACGGGGAAGAGTAGCGTGTCGCCAAGCTCACCGTCAGCGATCCCACCGCGACCAGCACAACTACCAGACTGCAAATTTGGCGGCGCTGAGCTTTGAAATGATTTAACGGTGGCATCTTACGTGAGCGTTATAACTGGTTGTTTGTACCATAGAGAATTCAACTGCCGCAAGTCGAGGAACCACAAGCAGCCACATCCCCACAAGTTTGTTAGATAACGTTACGTCAACTTGGGTTGTACGATTTTCCCGCGGTTTCAAGCCCCCTAGGTTCTTCAAGATGGAACGGCACGGGTGAGTCGGGCAATAGTAAAATCATCGAACTTGGCAGTGACACCCTTAACCATCTTCGGGTTGTTCGCAGTAACGGCCATGCTCATCTGCTACGCGTTAGAGTCGCGGAGCCGATGGTTCATTCTTGCCTTTGCCGTGGCCTGCGTGCTCGGCTCCGTCTACGGCTTTCTACAAGGAGCCTGGCCGTTCGGATTGGTCGAGGCGGTCTGGTCTGGAGTGGCGATACGCCGGTGGGCTTTAGCGGCACGCTCAAAGTGATCCCGTGTCGCCTCGCTAACTACGCTGGTCTCGCCGAAATTCTTCCAACATTTTGGGATCGATGTTGCCACAGCTGATTATGGCGACATTGAGCTTGGTCTTCGGAAGTTGGTCGCCGCGGAACAGGAAGCCGGCCACGGCTACGGCTCCGCTGGGCTCCGCGACGGTGGCTGGATTTGAAGCCAGCAGTCGAACCGCTTGGCGAATTTCTTCTTCGCTCACGGTGACAATGTCGTCGACGTAGCGCCGGATGTGCTCGAAATTGATCGGCCCGATGCTTTGCGTTCGCAGTCCGTCGGCAATGGTGCGCGACACCTCGCTGGCAGGGAACTGAACGATCTTTCCGGCACGCAGGCTGGCTTGCGCATCGCCTGCCAGATCTGGTTCCACGCCAATTACTTTTATTCCATGCTTGCTCAACTTAATGGCCGCCGCCACGCCGCTGATTATCCCTCCCCCGCCGACGGGCGCGAAAACCGTTTAGACTTCCGGCAGATCTTCGAGAATCTCCAATCCCATCGTCCCCTGGCCGGCGATGATCTGCAGGTCGTTGTATGGAGGCACGATTACATATCCATGCTGTGCGGCTAGTTCTTCGGCTTTGACTTGGCGCTCGGCGCTGCCCGGGCCGACAATAACGATGTCCGCGCCCAGCGCCGCCGTAGCCTCGCGTTTGATCGCGGGAGCATTGTCCGGCATCACGATAATGGCTTTCACGCCAAGCGCACGCGCCGCGTAGGCCACGCCTTGCGCATGATTGCCGCTGGAGTAGGAAATTACTCCGCGCTCGCGGTCTTCCACCGACAGGGATGCGATCTTGTTGTAAGCTCCGCGGAGTTTGAATGAGCCAATAGGCTGCTGATTCTCTGGTTTGAGGAACAGGCGGCGAACGTTGGATTCTGCGTGATTAAAATCGATCAGGCGCGTGCGGACGGCGATGCCGTCGAGTCGGGATTGGGCGGCGCGGATTTCGTCAAGGCTAACCATGCGTGTTCATTATCACCCGGTTACCCAAACACCGCGAGCCATTAAAGCTTGACATCATGATGTCTAGTAGTGTAGCATCATGATGTGCGAACCACTCTTACACTGGATGATGACGTAACCGCCCTGCTGAACAAGGAAGTCCGCAAATCCGGCGAACCTTTCAAACAGATAGTGAACCGCCTCCTGCGCTTGGGATTAATGGCATCGAAGCAACCCGCGCCAAAACCATTCAAGGTGACGCCGATCAATCTCGGGCTGCCTCGAGATTTCGATAAAGTGGAAGATCTAATCGAATACCTTGAAGGGCCAGAGCACCGGTGATTGTCTGCGATGCGAATCTTCTAATTTATGCCTATAACACTGGCTCGGCCCGTCACGCCAAGGCCCGCGCATGGCTGGAAAGAATCTTCTCCGGGAGCGAAGTGGTGGGACTTCCATGGCAGGCCGCTTCTGCTTTCTTGCGGGTCATGACGAACAGAAATTTGCCGGGAGAGCGCTTTGGCTCGGTGCAAGCGACGCAGATTGTTGATCTTTGGCTGGCCCGCTCCCACGTACGAGTGCTGATACCAGGAGACCACTATTGGCCGTTATTCCGACGGATGTTGATCGAAGGACAGGCCTCAGGGGCGCTGGTGAGCGATGCGGAGCTTGCTGCGTTGACGCTTGAATACGGAGGCGTGCTGTATACGGCGGATCGGGACTTCACGCGGTTTCCGGAACTGCGGTGGAAAAACCCGCTAGGTTAGAACAATCGCTCCGGACCTAAATCTCCAAGATCACCGGCATAATCAGCGGCCGCTTTTGCGTCTGCTTCGAAATGTAGCGCTTCAAATCGGCGCGGATTTTTTCTTTAATCACTCCGTAATCCGCTTTTTCTTCTTCGCTGGAATGGGCCAGCGTGTCTTCGACGATGCGCCGGGCTCCGTCCATCAAGCCATCCTCGCCCGGATTAAATCCGCGGGTGACGATCTCCGGCGTAGTTTCCACGCGGCCTGTCAGTTTATTGATGGCGATGATGGGCAGCACGATGCCGTCTTCGCTCAAGTGCCGCCGGTCTTTAATAATTAAGTCTTCAACCACGTCCGTTCGCGATCCGGAATCGATGCAGACACGGCCCACGTTGACTTTTCCGGCTTTGCGGGCGTTGTGTTCGTCGAACTCGAGAATGTCGCCGCTTTCGATCAGAATTACTTTGCCCACGGAGCTATGCATGGCACCGGCCATTTCCGCGTGCAATTTCAACTGACGGTACTCGCGATGGATTGGAATGAAGTACTTCGGCCGTACCAGGTTGATAATCAGCTTCAATTCTTCCTGGCTAGCGTGCCCGCTGACATGAATCGGCGGCGTAGTACCGTCCTCGTAAATGACGTACGCCTCCCGGCGGAAGAGGTGATCGATCATGCGATAGATCGTCTTCTCGTTGCCGGGAATGATGCGAGAGGAGAGCACCACCGTATCGCCCTTCTCGATCTTGGCGTGCTTGTGGTTATCGACGGCTGCACGCGAGAGGGCGGACATGGGCTCGCCCTGAGTGCCGCTGATCATCACGCAAATTTTTTCCGGCGCGAAATTCTTCATCTCGCCGGGATTGATTAGGAGCCCGTCGGGAATTTCCAGATAGCCGAGATCTTCCGCGATTTCGGCGGAATTATTCATGGAGCGGCCGACGAATGCAACCTTGCGTCCATGCTGATGGGCCAGTTCCACCGCCAGCCGGATGCGGTGAATGGAAGAAGAAAAACATGAAATGAACAGGCGGCGTTGGGTGTGCGCGAAAACTTCGTCAAATTTGCGCCGCACCGCGCGCTCGCTGGGCGTGTATCCCTTGCGCTCAACGTTGGTCGAGTCCTGAAACAGCGCCAGCACGCCCTGCTTGCCGTATTCCGCAAAGGAATGCAGATCGAAGAGATGATTATCCGTGGGGGTGGGATCGACCTTGAAGTCGCCAGTGTGGATGATGACACCGAGGGGAGTATGAATCGCGAGCGCCACACAATCCACCAGACTGTGCGTCACGCGGAGGGGATGAACGGTGAAGACGCCCGCTTTGAAGCGCTCACCGGCACGGATTTCACGCAGGTCCGCATCTTCCAGAAGCCCGTGCTCATCAAGTTTGTCTTCGACATAAGCCAGCGTGAACTCGGTGCCCCACACCGGCACGTTGAGTTCGGAAAGAATCCAGGGCAGAGCGCCAATATGGTCTTCATGGCCGTGGGTAAGAATGATTCCGCGCACTCGCTGGCGGTTCTCGATGAGGTATGAAATGTCGGGGACCACAATGTCCACGCCGAGCAATTCAGCTTCGGGGAACATCAAGCCCGCATCGATCACGATAATGTCGTCGCCCCAGCGGACCGCCATGCAGTTCATACCGAACTCGCCGAGGCCCCCTAGTGGGATGATCTGCAGTTTTCCAGTTGTCATGGGGTACCGTTGATGCTAGCAGACTGTGTCACAAACCGTACAGAGCGATTCTGCCATTTCTACGTGAATGCGGATGGCGTTCTCTCCGTTTCTGGGCTAAGGTTAGACGAATGGCAGATGGGGAATCCAAGTCGTGGCTGCGGCTTCGCGTGGAAAAGGCTGTTGCGAAGGGACTGACGCGGGCCTATTCCACAGTACAGGTAAATCCGCAAAAATTTCTGCTGCAGTTGCGTACGGCGTATCGACTGCCGGTCAGCGGATATCACGGAGTGTATTCGCTGGAAGTCGGAGAGGTCGATCAGGTTGCGGATGACCTGATTCGGGGTGGGATGAAGCTGGCCGCCGCGGAGGGCGCGGGATTCGGCTTGGGCGGATTGATCACGATTATTCCTGATCTTGGAATCCTTTCCGCCATCACGATGCGCACGATTCAGAAGCTCAGCCTGGTTTATGGCTTCCAGTTCAATACGGATAATGAGATTGCCGAGTTGTGGATCGCCGCTGCCAGCGCGGCCGGAGGCGACATCAGCCGCGAGTTGCTGGAGAAGGAAGTGGTCAACAAATTTGTCCCGCGCGTCATCCAGCGGATTGCCGCCCGCGCCAGCGCTGAGGTGGTGGAGAAGTGGGCGGGACGAATGATTCCTCTCGTTAGCTCAGCATTGGGCGCTGGTTTGAACTACTGGTTTGTGCGCGCATGGGGCGAGCGTGCCAAGGCTCACTTTCGGCAGAGATATTTACAGGTGCGGCAGCAATGTCGAGAGCAAGTTTTGGATGCGCTTGAGCCGCGGATTCTGCCCGCGCACACCGTTTAGCCGACAGCGGAGATTTGCTCGGGGCCTTTTTCTCGCACGTGTCTCGCGCTTGCCTGTTACTTTCGGTCGATGACATGTCCTGCTGGTGATTGGGTGATCCCGCCGCTGTGGTACAAAAATAGGAATGAATAAATTCTCCTGCGCTGCCCTTCTGTTTGACCTTGACGGGGTTCTCGTCGACTCCACAGGTTCGGTGGATCGGCAATGGCGAGCCTGGGCTCGAGAGCAGGGAATCGATGAAGAGACGGTGATCGCCATTGCTCATGGCGTTCGATCCATCGAAGTGATTCGTGCTGTCGCTCCTCTTCTTGACGCCGAAAGGGAAGCTCGCAAGCTGGAAAGTCGCGAGGCTGCGGATCCGGGCACTGCGGTGATGCCCGGCGCAATCGACCTTGTCCGCACGATTCCGGAAGATCAGTGGTGCGTGGTTACATCTGGAACTCGGCAACTGGCCAGCGCACGATTACAACGCGCGGGCATACCGCGGCCGAGGATCTTGGTCGCCGCTGACGACGTTGTCAACGGTAAGCCGCACCCAGAGCCATATCTGAAGGGTGCCGACCTGTTGGGAGTGAACCCGGCAGAGTGTCTGGTGATTGAAGATGCGCCTGCGGGAATTCGCTCGGCGCATGCGGGGGGAATGAAAGTGATCGGACTGACCAGCACTTATCCCGCGACCTCACTGGCAGAAGCTGATTTTGTCATTCCAAGGCTTGCGCACATTCAAGTTGGGCGGGATGGCACGCGGAAGCTGACGG
>Ga0182024_10014144_pt1 | contig 15463 bp, 12 predicted proteins | sample P32metaG_FD_120480 | JGI IMG/M metagenome (GOLD analysis project Ga0182024, IMG submission 120480) | Permafrost microbial communities from Stordalen Mire, Sweden - P3-2 metaG (Illumina Assembly) | ecosystem: Environmental > Terrestrial > Soil > Wetlands > Permafrost | place: Sweden: Stordalen... | reverse complement strand
ACCGCGGCAGCTGCCGCATGTTCCTCGGCTTCGTGTTGCAGCGATGCAACATTGCGCCTCAGCCCGTCAATCTCCGCTGCCATGGAGGTCGCAGCCTGCGCCTGCTGGTTCGCCGCCTGAGCCACGGCCAAGTGGGCGGCAGCGAGCTCGCTCTGCAGCAATGCGTTCGTCGCGTCCTGGCCGGCCTGGACATCAGCCGCACGATCGGCGAGCGCCGCTTGCAACTCCGCCACCTGCCGCTCGGTTTCGGGGAGTCTCCCGGCGGCCGCAGAGACGTGCTCGAACGCGCTTTGAAATGGCGTCTCGAACTGCTGGAAGTCGCGGAATTGCGTGGTGATCTGCTGAATCTGTTCGCGTGCCGTTGCGTCTTCGTCCGCGCGGGCGGCAAGCTCGTACAAAGAGCGCGCGAGTGCCAAGCGCGGCCTCGAACGCTTGGCACGGTCGTGGCGTAACGCCGGATCAACAATGTCCGACAGGGCCAAATCCACCTCGCCCCGGCTTTGCTGCCAATCAAGAGCGAGGAAATTTTGTAATTTTGTCACATTCGCCCACGGATCATCGAACCATTTCTCGTATTCCACCGTACAATATTCACGGGCTCCGATGTGCCGGAAGAAATCGATCATATGAACTACCCAACGGTACTCACCCATGGCCGGGTCGAGCGCCTCACGCGTCGTCAGGGAGCGAGCCACCTCCGCAGGATTGCGCAAGCAAAGCACTAACTGCGGCACCAAATTGAGATCGTCGAAAATTTGATGCCAAAGCGGCAACAGCCGCACCGTGCGCGGATCTTTGAAACCGAACCGGATCTCACCCATCCGCCCTTCGAGAAACCCGACCAACTCGCGCCGGATGGCGGCGACCTGCGGATCGGCCCACCACCCCGCCGGCAACGGCAGGTCGTGGAATGGGCTCAAGTAGCCGCGGTTGAAATGCGCCAAAATGCGATCATGGAAGCCGGTGATCTCCCAGCGCTCCCAATATCCCCTGGCGTTGTCCGGGGAGATTGTTTCGGAGCCCGGGCCGGCGAGCGTGTCGGCCATATCCACACCGAGCACGCTCAACACATGCGAGCACAACGAGGTACCGCTGCGATGCATCCCGAGCACCATCACAAGCGGCCTCGCCTGCCCGCGCTTCGCGTATATGGGCGCGCCATGCCCGTCTGGGACCTCGATCAGAGATGGTCGCTGGGCTGTCCTCGCCTGCGTCATTCGCGGGATCTCCATGTGTCCGCTTTATCCTGCCTCATGCCGTCGTACAATCGATCAGTAGCAGATCGGTGCGCGACCGGCGCAGCGTGCGAAGGACACGCGACTGGTTCATCTGAAAACCGACGCTCGTCAGTTGGTGCAACACGTCGTCGGTCGTGCCGTGTACCAACAGTGGCTCCACTACTTCCCTTCCTTCGGCACGATGCGGCGATTTGAAAAAGGGCCGGATTGGGGCAGGCAGGAATGAGGATCGCGACTTTCTTCATCAACCTGCCTGAAACGCCGGGATCGGGAGTCGGGGTGCAGCATCGTTTGCCTACCCGACGAAAGATCTGTTAAACGCCGCCCTCTGCCGATGACGAGCGCCTACCTACCATGCGCGCCGATGATTTCCAGCAAATTTTGCAATGGGCCGCGCGTGCACCGACGATTGCGGTTGGATTTTGTTTTGGCTAGACCTCCGAGAGGGAAGATCAGGCACGAGCGGTTGGCGGCGACGCCAGACGAGCCGCCTTCGATACTGCTCTAGCCTTAGACAGCCGCCCAAGGCCCGGCCATTCGGCCCATCGTCTCAGCTTGGTTCGATGACCACAGCGGCGTCGAAGCGCAGCACGCGTCCAGCGAAATCGCTCGATGGCAGCAATCCGATCTCGGCATTGCCGGCACCGGCGAGGATTGTGCATTCGTGCTCGCCATTAATAGTGAGGTAATCGAACAAGCCGCCAGCACCCACGGCGGGATACACGCCGCCCGCAATTACGTCCGCGAGTTCGACCTTCACGCGATAGCGTTCGCCAGCAACCACTGGTGAAAAACAGGCGGCCGGGCTGGAGGTGCCAGGACTCTTGCGCAAGCCGCCCGGGCTCCATTCCCAGCCCTCCCCGAGCTGCCACGAACCGCTGTGGCGGAAATCGGGGTCGGCAACGATGCGCCGCCGCGTAATCGACACTTCGACAGGATGCTCGCGTGGGCGAGGGGGACGCGCCGCTAATTGGAGTAGGGCGAAGCCGCAGGGGTCCCTGTAGACCGGCGGCAGCAAATTTCCTTTGGCGGGCTCAGGATCGATCACCGCCGCATTCACCTCAGGATGGCAGGGCAGCCATTCTGCCAGTGCTGCGCTGACGCCACCTCCGCCCGTAAAATCGACCGCAGCCATGCATTTAGCCGCATCGTGCATGCAGATAAAGCCGCCCGGCGCGACAGCTCGCGACCATAGATCAAGCTCCTCTAACGTGCGCCGGTAAAGGTGCGAGCTATCTATATAAACGAGGCCCGGGGCACCGCCGAGTTCGTGTTCGGCGAGTTGGGCGGCAATGGGGTCGCCGGAATCGATGATCAAAGTGTGGACGATCTCGCCAAGTCCAGCCCGCTCGACCCAGCCCCTCGCATACCGAGTGATCTGCTGGTCGATATCCAGTGAGACAACGCGACCACCGGGCACGTTGTTCTTCAGCAGCATGCCGAGAACGAGCAGCGACAGTCCAGCATAGTGCCCGCATTGAACGATCCGGTCGATGCGGTTGCCCAGGATCAGCCCGGCTAAGAGCCCGAACGCCGCCTCCGTAGTCTCGCCCGTCATGCTGTGCTTGGCGGTATCGGCGAACCATTCGCGGATGATGTGCCGCTGTTCTTCGTTCAATAAGCCAAAATAGAACGGGCCAGGGAAGCCGGGCTCCAAATACCGCCAGCGCAGCCGGTTTCTGGCTAGCGCCTCTGGTTCATTGAGCTGCTCATCCATAAAACGCTACCTTATATCTGTATCAGGCGCAATTGAAGCGAGGTCGGGTCCGTTGCCCTCAGCAAGGGGCGACGCTGCTCGCGGCAATGGACGAGATAGACCAGGTCGAGGGAGGTGGCCAGCGCGGCCCCCCTCTCCCCCTGCCCTCGCAGATCGGCGTCAGTGGCCTTTTTAGCCGAGGGAGCTTTTAACCGAGATTCTCCGGATTTCCGACCCGTTGAATCTGATCCTCTGTCCCTAGGAGTTCCGCCGCAACCAAATTCGATCGCGACCGCCTTCGTTCGCGGCCAACCCGTCGGGGTGCGCGTCCGCCAGTCCAGAAGCCGCCGCTTTTCCATGATCAAGGCGCATCCTGCCGACATCGTCTGTTGCACCTGTCCCGATCCCTCCGGTCATGCCGGTGCGGGCGGCGCTCGTAGCCGAGCGATCAACGTCAGGATTTCCGCGAACATCTCCGCGACACCGGGACCACGGCCATCTGCAATGTGACGTAGTGGCCATGGCTGACGACCTTGGCGCCGATGTTGATAAGCTTCGCGCGCAGGCTCGTCAGCAACCACGGCTCCGCCGTCTTCGGCATCGCCAGGGTCGCATCAAATTTCGCAGATTGTAGGCGAGCGCACGGAGCTGCAGGCGAACTGCGTTGGCGGCGATTAGGTTCTGTTCGGACCAAACGAGGCGATGCTTGGCGGCACGGCGTGCGGCATCGACTTGGCGCAGCCGCTCGGCAAGAACGAGTTCGGCCAGATCTTGCATATGGCGCCGCCGCCCGCTCGCCTATGTCGTATCGGCAGAGGGCGCATCCGGAGCGCCCTTTATAACGCCGAAGTGCGGCTGGCACTCATAGGCCAAGCCTGCTTAGATAGGGGCTCCCCGCGGCCTCCGGAGCCTCGCCCTATGCCAAACGCCGAACCGCATCGCCTGCCGGCGACGATGCTGGCCCGCCTTATCGAGGGCGGCGAGCTCACCGCCGAGGCCGTCGTGCGCAGCTGTCTCGACCGGATCAAGGAGCGGGAACCGGTGGTGCGCGCGTGGGTTCACCTCGACCCGGGACAGGCGCTGGCGGCCGCCCGCGAATGCGATCGCAGCGGCAAGAAGGGCGTGCTGAAGGGCGTGCCGTTCGGCGTCAAGGACATCTTCGACACCGCCGACATGCCGAGCGGCTACGGGTCGCCGATCTATACCGGCTGCCGGCCGAGCTTCGACGCGAGCGCGGTGGCGCTGCCGCGCGCCGCCGGCGCGATCCTCCTTGGCAAGACCGTCACGACCGAATTCGCCAACCGCCATCCCGGGCCGACCGCGAACCCGCACAACCCGGCCCATAGCCCCGGCGGCTCGTCGAGCGGCTCGGCCGCAGCGGTCGCCGATTTCATGGTGCCGCTGGCGCTCGGCACGCAGACCGGCGGGTCGGTCATCCGCCCGGCGGCCTATTGCGGCGTCGTCGGGTTCAAGCCGAGCTACGGCCTCTTCCCGCCGGCCGGCATGCACATGAACACCGACAGCCTCGACACGGTCGGCGCGATGGCGCGCTCGGTCGCGGACATCGCCCTCTTCCGCGCCGCGCTGATGGCGATCCCCTACGAGAAGCCGGTGATGCCCGAGCGGGCACCGCGCCTGGCGCTGTGCCGCACGCCGCATTGGGACCGCGCGGCGCCCGAGGGCAAGGCCGTGCTCGCAGCGGCGGCGGCCCGGCTCGGCGCTGCCGGGGCACAGATCGTCGACAGCGAATTGCCGGCCGAGTGCGCCGACATCGCGGATATCCAGAACCGCCACAGCGCCTATGAGGCGCCGCGCAACCACGCCCCGGAACTCTATCGCCATTCGGCGCTGCTGAGCGACGACCTGCTCGCGAACGGCCGCATCGCCGCGGGCCGCAAATTGAGCCTCGACGATTTCCGTACCGACTGGCGCCGCGCCGATCAGGCGCGGGCAGCGGCACACAACTGGGCCGGCGGGTTCGACGCGATCCTCACCCTCCCCGCCCCCGGCCAGGCACCTAAGACGCTCGCCTCGACCGGCGATGCGATCTTCAACGGGTTGTGGACGTTGCTCCACATGCCGTGCCTGACCTTGCCGGCCGGAGAGGGGCCGGACGGACTGCCGGTCGGCATCCAGCTGGTCGGCCGCCGCCACGACGATCGCCGGCTCATCGATATCGCGCTCTGGGTCGAGCGCGAATTGGGAGCCCGGCCATGACCGCGCCGAACCGCCTCTCCGCCGCCGAGGCGATCGCGCAGCTCGGTTCCGGGGGCTTGACCGCCGAGGCGCTCGCGCAAGCCTGTCTCGACCGCGCCGAAGAGCGCCGCGAAATCAAGGCCTGGATCTGGCTCGATCCCGGAGAGGCGCTGGCCCAGGCGCGGGAGGCCGACCATGCCGGCCGGCCGGGACCGCTCGCCGGATTGCCGATCGGGGTCAAGGACATCATCGACACCGCCGGGATGCCGACCGGGCACGGCTCGCCGATCTACCAGGGCAACCGCCCGTTCGCCGACGCAGCCTGTGTCGCGCTGCTGCGCACGGCAGGCGGCACGATCATGGGCAAGACGGTCACCACCGAATTCGCCAACCGCTTCCCGGGCGCGACGGTCAACCCGCACAACCCGGCGCACACGCCGGGCGGCTCGTCGAGCGGCTCGGCGGCCGCGGTCGCCGATTTCCAGGTGCCGGCCGCGCTCGGGACCCAGACTGGCGGGTCGGCGATCCGGCCTGCTTCGTTCTGCGGGGTCATCGGCTACAAGCCGAGTTTTGGCGAATTCAGCCGCAGCGGCATCAAACTGCAATGCCACAACCTCGACACGCTCGGCATAATCTGCCGCAGCCTCGACGATCTGCCGCTATTGCGCGCCGCGCTCGTCGCCGGGCCGCTGCATCGGATCGACCGCGCGGCCGCGGCGCCGCGCATCGGCGTCTGCCGCACCCCGGCCTGGGAGCGTGCCGACCCGCCGACCCAGGCACTGATCGAGCGCACCGCCGCTCGGCTTGCCGCTGCCGGCGCGCGGGTCAGCGAGGTGAATTTCGCGGCGCCCTTCGCGAATATCATCGAGCACCATCGCCGCATCTTCAATTTCGAGGCAGCGCGCAACTACGCCTACGAATACGACATGCACAACGAGCTGGTGAGCCAGGTGTTGCGCGACACCGTGCTGACCCCGGGCCGCGAATTGCCGCTCGCCGCCTACGTCGAGGCGATCGAGACCGCGGAAGCCTTCCGCGGTCACATCGATGACATCTTCAGCGATGTCGATCTGCTACTGACACCAAGCGCCGCGGGCGAAGCGCCGCTGGGGCTCGGCTCGACCGGAGACCCGAGCTTCAACTCGATCTGGACCCTGGCCTGGACCCCATGCGTGACATTGCCCGCGAGCAGGGGGCCGGGTGGCCTGCCGCTCGGCATCCAGCTCGTCGGACCGCGCTTCCGCGACGAGGCGCTGTTCGATGCCGCCGCCTGGGTCGAGGCCCGACTCTCCGCCTGACCCGTTTCCACGTTCACCCCAAGGAGGAAGCACGATGATCTATGAATTGCGCATCTACCATTGCGTCCCCGGCCGTTTGCCGGATCTGTTGAAGCGATTCGACACGATCACCCTCAAATTGTGGGAGAAGCACGCGATCCACCAGGCCGGATTCTGGACAACCCTGGTCGGCGAATCGAACCAGGACCTGACCTATTTCCTCAAATGGGAATCGCTCGCCGAGCGCGATGCCAAAATGGGCAAGTTCGGCGCCGATCCGGAGTGGCTCGCCGCGCGCGCCAAGACCGAGGAGAACGGCCCGATCGTCGCCTCGATCACCAATTCGTTCCTGACGCCGACATCGTTCTCGTCGGTAAAATAACCCCATCCCAATCCATCCGTCATGGCCGGGCCTGACCCGGCCATCTGACAGTTCCCGGGTCGAGCCCGGGGATGACGCACTCTGGGAGCAGCGACATGATCTATGAATTGCGCGTCTACCACGCCGTGCCCGGCCGCCTGCCCGACCTGTTGAAACGGTTCGACACGATCACGCTGAAGATTTGGGAGCGCCACAGGATCAAGCAGGCCGGGTTCTGGACCGTGCTGGTCGGCGAGTCCAACCAGGCGCTCTATTACCTGTTGCAATGGGATTCGCTCGCCGACCGCGAAACCAAGTGGAACGCCTTCCAGGCCGATCCCGAATGGCACACCAAGCGCGCCGAAACCGAGAAGAACGGCCCGATCGTCGCGCGGGTGATCAATTCGTTCCTGCAGCCGACCAGTTTCTCGTCGGTGAAGTAATTTAGATGTCATCCCGGCGCAGGCCGGGACCCACTGATCCGCTTCCGAGACGGTTGAACGGTGGGTCCCGGGCTGCGCCGGGATGAACATAACTTTTTGGATCTCACTCCCCGCGCCAGCGGCGGGTCGCATCGTCGTCTTCGGCGCGCGCCTTGACCCAGCGCTCGCCCTCGGGCGTTTCCTCGCTCTTCCAGAACGGCGCGTCGGTTTTCAGCCAATCGATCAGGAAATGGCAGGCCGCGAGCGCCGCCTCGCGATGCGGCGAGGCGGTGGCGACGAGCACGATCCGGTCGCCGGGCTCGAGTCGGCCATATCGGTGGATGATCAGCGAGGCGGAGAGCGGCCAGCGCCGGTTCGCCTCGGCCTCGATCTCGGCGAGCTTCCGCTCGGTCATGCCGGGGTAGTGTTCGAGGTTGAGGGCGGAGACCCCCTGCGGGCCGCCCATGTCGCGCACCAGCCCAATAAAACTCGCCACGCCGCCGATCGCGTGGTCGCCCTTGGCGAGCCGCTCAATCTCGTCGCCGGTGTTGAAATCCTCACGCTGCACCCGGATCATCGTTCAGCCTCCGGTCACCGGCGGGAAGAGGGCGACCTCGTCGCCCTCGCGGATCGGGTGGTCGCGCCCGACATAATCCTGGTTGACCGCGACCCGGATGACCGACAGGTCGCGCAATGCCTCGCCGTAACCGCCGCCACGCCCGCGCAGCCACAGGAGCAACCCGGCGACGTCGCGCACCTCCGCCGGCAGCGCCAACTCCTCCTCGGCCTGCCCGATGCGCGCCCGCAGCCAGGCGAAATACAAGAGCCTCACGACCCAAACACCTCCGAGAACGGCAGGAACTCGACCATTCCGCCAACCGCGAGTTCGCTCAGGCTCTCGCCGAGGATGACGAACCCGTCAGACCGCACAATCGAAGACAGGATGCCGGCGCCGTCTTTCGGGTATTTGTGCGCGACGAGTCCGCCATTCTCGCGGGCGAGGGTGGCGCGGACATATTCGCGGCGCCCGGTCCGCTTGCGATAGCCGAACCCGGCGCGCACCGGATAGGTCGGCGGCGGCGGCTCGTTGGCGCCGCTGAGCCGCAAGATCAACGGCCGGGCGAGGATGGCGAAGGTCAGCGCCGCGGCGACCGGGTTGCCGGGGAGCCCGATCAGCGGCACGCCCTGCAATTGGCCGAGCGCGACCGGCCGGCCGGGCTTGATCGCGAGCCGCCAGAAATCGAGCCGGCCCAGCTTTTCGATCGCGGCCCGCACATGGTCCTCCTCGCCGGTCGAGACGCCCCCGGAGGTGACGATCAAATCATGCCCGGCGGCGGCCGTGGAAAGGGTGTCGGCGAGCGCACCCGCGCGGTCCGGGCATATCCCGAGATCGCTGACGAGGCAGCCGAGCCCGCGCAACAGCGCCGCGAGCATGACCCGGTTGGCGTCGTAAATCGCGCCGGGCGGCAGCGTCGTTCCCGGCTCGCACACCTCGTCGCCGGTCGACAGCATAGCCGCGCGCAACGGCCGGAACACCCGGACGCTGTCGTTGCCCAGCGCCGCGGCAAGGCCGAGATCGGCCGGTTTGAGCCGGCGCCCGGCGGATAATGCGACGCTGCCCGCGGTCACATCCTCGCCGGCATGGCGCCGGTTGGCGCCTTTCTTGATGCCGGGTTTGATGCGAACCCGGCCCGCCTCGATCACGCAATCCTCCTGCATCATCACGGTGTCGGTGCCGTCGGGCATCGGCGCACCGGTGAAGATCCGGATCGCCTCGCCGCGGGCGGCCGGACGATCGAGCGGATGGCCGGCGGCCGCCCGGCCGGCCACCGGCAGGATCGTCTCGCGATCGGGCGCCAGGTCGGCATGGGCGAGCGCGAAGCCATCGACAGCGCTGTTGGCGTGCGGCGGCACATCGAATCGGGCGACCAGCTCGCGCGCAAGGATGCGCCCGGCCGCCGCCGACAGCTTCACCGCCTCGTCGCCGACGACCGGCACGATCCGCGCATCGATCAGCGCGAGCGCTGCGTCGACGCCGAGCAGCTCGCCGCCGAACGCGAAGCAATCATCGCTCAGCTGCGCCATGACCCGAGCCCGAGATGGTCCAGGATGAAGGCGGCGATTGCGCCGGGGTCGCCGAGCGGCAGTAGTGGGATCGGCGCCGCAATCACTGCGTCCGAGGCGATCGCCACGACATACGGGTCGTCGGGATAGAGCAGCTCCTTGCCGAGCGACGGCCGGTGCACCTCGATCTTGGGATGGGGATGCCGCTTCCAGCCCTCGACGAGCAGCAGATCGACCGGGCTCATCCGCGCCACCAGCTCTTCGAGCGTCGGCTCGGGCGCGCCGCGCAGCTCGTGCATGATCGCCCAACGCCGCTCCGAGGCGACCATGACCTCGCGGGAGCCTGCCGCGCGGTGGCGCCAGGAATCCTTGCCCGGCCGGTCGATATCGAATTCGTGATGGGCATGCTTGATCGTCGACACCCTAAGGCCCCGCGCCACCAGCTCGGGAATGACCGAAGTCAGCAACGTCGTCTTGCCGCTGCCGCTCCAGCCTGCCAGACCGAAGATGCGCATCCCCGGCTATCCGGCTTAGGCGAGGTGCTGCGGCTTGCCATGGCGCGGCGGCGGCGCCCGGGTCATGTGCGCGAGCCCGGCCCGCAGATAGTCGTAGCCGGTGACCAGGGTTAGGATGGCGGCGATCCACAGCATTATCTCGCCGATTGCCGCAACCGGCAGAAAAGCCGGGCCGGCATTGCCAACGATCAGCACCCCGATCGCCACCATCTGGATCGCGGTCTTCCATTTCGCGAGCTTTGAAACCGGCAGTCCGACGCGCAGCTCGGCAAGATATTCGCGCAAGCCCGACACCAGGATCTCGCGGCACAGAATCACCAGCGCCGGCAATATGGCGCCCGACGACAGCCGGTCGGTCGCGACCAGCATAAACAGCGTCGCGGCGACCAGCAGCTTGTCGGCGATCGGGTCGAGAAACCGGCCCAGCTCCGATTGCTGCGCCCAGCGTCGGGCCATGTGGCCGTCGAGCCAATCGGTCACCCCTGCGGCCGAAAAGAGAGCGCAGGCAAACCAGCGCGCGTAATCGCCGTGAACATAAAAGCTCGCGACCACGATCGGGATCGCCAGGATCCGCGACAGGGTCAACAGATTGGGCAGACTGGTCAACGCCACACTTTCCTCCGGCGGACGCGCGCGGACGATTTGCCAAGTATCTTACCCATCCGCGTGAAAGTGGTCATAAACCTTTTTTGCGATTGCATTGCTGATACCGGTGACGCGCTCGATCTCGGCAAACCCGGCGCGCGCGACTGCCCGTGCCGACCCGAAATGGTGCAGCAGGGCCTGTTTGCGGCGTGCGCCGATCCCGGGGATTTCGTCGAGCGGCGAGCGGCCGATCGCGATCGCCCGCTTGGCACGGTGCGCGCCGATCGCGAAACGGTGCGCCTCGTCGCGCAGCCGCTGCAGGAAATAGAGGACCGGATCGCGCAGTTCGAGTGAGAACGGCGCTCTTCCGGGCAGAAAAAACCGCTCGCGCCCGGCGTTGCGGTCCGGGCCTTTGGCGATCGCCGCGATTGCCACGTCGTCGATGCCGAGTTCGGCCAAGACCTCCTGGGCCGTGCTGAGCTGACCCTGGCCGCCGTCGATCAGCACGAGGTCGGGCCACATGCCACGCTCGCGCTCGGGATCCTCCTTAAGGGCGCGGCCGAAACGGCGGCGCAGCACTTCGCGCATCATCGCGTAATCATCGCCGCCGGTATGGGGGTAGCCCCCACCCCAACCCTCCCCCGCTTGCGGGGGAGGGAGCGGGCTGAGAAGGGTTGGGCGAGCGGCTTCGGTCGCGGCGACGGGCTCGTTGTCGAGAGGCAGCCCCCTTATCGTAAATTTCCGATATGCGTTCTTCATCAGCCCCTCGGGGCCGGCGACGATCATCGCGCCGACCGCGTGGCTGCCTTGGATGTGGCTGTTGTCGTATACCTCGATGCGGGCGGGCGGGGCCTCCAGCCCGAAAGCCGCGGCAACGCCGTCGAGCAGCTGGCGCTGCGAGGAGCTTTCCGCCAGCCGGCGGCCGAGCGCCTCGCGCGCCGCCGCGGCGATGCGATCGACCAGCCGCTTTTTGTCGCCGCGCTGCGGCACCGCAAGCCGGACGCGCCCGCCGTGCAATGACAACGCCTCGGCGACGAGATCCTGCTCGACCAGCTGATGGCTGAGCAGCACCAGTGGCGGCTTCGGCCGGTTGTCGTAGAACTGGCCGACAAATGCGCTCAGCACCTCCTCGACGGTGAGTTGGCGGTCGTGGCTCGGGAAATAGGCCCGGTTGCCCCAATTATGGCCACCGCGAAAGAAAAACACCTGGACGCAGGTCTGGCCGCCCGCTTGGTAGGCGGCGATCACATCGGCATCGACGATCCCGGGCACGTGGATGTCCTGGTGGCCTTGCACCAAAGAGAGGGCGCGGATGCGGTCGCGGATCAGCGCGGCGGCCTCGAAATCGAGCATCTCGGCCGCCTTTTCCATCTCCACCGCGAGGCGCTGCTGGATGTCGTCGCTGCGCCCCGACAGAAACAGCTGCCCCTGCTCGATCAGCCCCGCGTATTCCTCGCGATCGATGCGCCCGACGCACGGCGCGGAGCAGCGCTTGATCTGGAACAACAGACACGGGCGGGTCCGGTTGGAAAAGACGCTGTCGCTGCACGAGCGCAACAGGAACGCCTTCTGCAAGGCGACCAGCGTGCGGTTGACCGCGCCGGCCGAGGCGAAGGGCCCGAAATACGAGCCGGGCTTGTCGCGCGCCCCGCGAAATTTTGTCAGCTGCGGAAAATCGTGATTGGCGGTGAGGTGAATGAACGGAAACGATTTGTCGTCGCGCAAGAGGACGTTGTAGCGCGGCATCAGCCGCTTGATCAGGTTGCACTCGAGCAGCAGCGCCTCGGCCTCGGTAGCGGCGACGACGATCTCGAGGGCGGCGGTCTCGGCCACCATCCGGCGCAGCCGGTTCGACAGCCCGGCGGCATGGGTATAGTTCTGCACCCGGCTCTTCAGATTGCGCGCCTTGCCGACGTAGAGCGCGTCGCCCTTGCGGTCGAGCATGCGGTAGACCCCGGGGCCGGCCGGCACATTGCGCAGCGCCGCCCGCAATACCGCGACGCCCGCGGCGATGCCGCCGGAGGCCGAAGCGCCCGCAGCGCTCGGCGGCGCATCGGGGAGCAGACCGCTCGCCACCGCCTCGGGGCTGCGGCGCGGGTCGAGCGGCGCCGACTTGCGCCGACGCCGCGCCGGCGGGTCAACCGGCTGAATTGCCGCAGGATTTTCAGCGCCGTCGGGCATATCCACCAAACCTGGGGATAACTCTGTCGAAAAGCTTGGTCTGGACCAACCGCGGATCAACCAATCTGTGCGCTTCAATGAGTTGCCCAAAAATTAGGCAATTCATTAAATAATTGATCTGCCGTCTCTTTTTTAGTGTCAAGTGTAAAAAATCCGTAACATACGATGATAGGATGAGATTTCTGTCGTGTCACAGATCAGCCACATCTGCTGTGAACAACTTTCAACCCGCCGTCAAAATCCGAGGCATTTCCCGAGCTTAAGTGAGGCATTTCGCCACGTCTTCAAGCGCACGGCCGGCTATTCGACGACCGGGGCCTGGCCGGGCTGCGCCCAACCGAGATGCTGGCCGCCATCGAGCGCGATCATTTGCCCAGTCATCCCCGGCGCCGCGAGGATGAAGCGCAGGGCGGCGGCGATCTCGCTCGGGCTGGTGCCGCGCTGCAGCGGCAGGCGCCGGCACTGTTCGCGAAACTGCTCGGGGCTTTGGCGGAGGCTCGGCAGGGTCGGCCCGGGTCCGATCCCGTTGACGCGGATGCGCGGCGCCAGGGCCAGCGCCATCGTTCGGGTCAGCGTCCACAGCGCGGTCTTGGTCAGCGTGTAGGAAACAAAATACGGCGTCAGGTTCCATACCCGTTCATCGAGCAGGTTGATGACGGCGCCGCCGGCATCCGGCGGGAGAAGCGCCGCGAATTCCTGGATCAGCACGAACGGCGCCCGCAGGTTGATCGCCATGTGCGCGTCCCAGCCCTCGCGGCTGACGGTCGCCACCGCATCGTTCTCGAAGACCGAGGCGTTGTTGACCAGGACGCCGATCGGCCCGAGCGCCGCCGCCGCCTGCGGCAGCAGGCGCTTTACGGCAGCCTCGTCGGCCAGGTCGGCGGCGAGCGCGACCGCCGTGCCGCCGGCCCGGGCGATCTCGGCGACCAGGCCCTCGGCCTCGGCGCGCGAGCGGTGATGATGCACGGCGACCGCAAAGCCGGCATCGGCCAGCGCCAGCACCAGTTCGCGGCCGATCCGGCGCGCCCCTCCGGTGACCAGCGCCGCAAGCGGGATCTGCGGCGTAGCAAACGCGCCGGTCAGTTCGCCTTCGGCACCGCGCTCAGGCGCGGGCACGGCGGGCCTTGCCGCGCGCGCGCACTTTGGCACGCACCATTTCGCGGGCCGACATGCCGGCGCGCCCCGCCGTCGAGCGGCCGCGCGCCCCGTCCTTGGCCTCCAACGCCAGACCCAATTCGGCCTGTTCGAGCCGTCGGATCTCGTCGCGCAGCCGCGCGGCTTCCTCGAATTCGAGATTGGCGGCGGCCGCGCGCATCCGTTTTTCGAGATCGGCGATAACCGATTTCAGGTCTTTGCCCTGGTAATGCGCAGCCTCGCTCTCGCCGAGCCCGACGGTGACGTGGTCGCGCTCGTAGACGCTGTCGAGGATGTCGGCGATGCCGTGGCGCACGCTCTCCGGCGTGATGCCATGCGCGACGTTGTAGACCTGCTGCTTATCGCGCCGGCGGTCGGTCTCGTCGATCGCCGCCTTGAGGCTATCGGTCATGCGGTCGGCGTAGAGGAGGGCGCGGCCGTCGATATGGCGCGCCGCGCGGCCGATCGTCTGGATCAGCGAGGTTCGCGAGCGCAGGAAGCCTTCCTTGTCCGCATCGAGCACGGCGACCAGCGCGCATTCCGGGATGTCGAGCCCCTCGCGCAATAGGTTGATCCCGATCAGCACGTCGAACACCCCGAGGCGCAAGTCGCGGATGATCTCGATGCGCTCGATCGTATCGACATCGGAATGCAGATAGCGCACGCGCAGCCCGGCTTCGTGCAGATATTCGGTCAGCGCCTCGGCCATTTTCTTGGTCAGCGTGGTGACCAAGACGCGATGACCGCTGGCGGCGGCCTCGCGACACTCCGCCATCAGATCGTCTACCTGGTGCTCGATCGGGCGGATGATGCAGGGCGGATCGACGAGCCCGGTGGGCCGCACGATTTGCTCGACGAAGACGCCGCCGGCGCGCTCCATCTCCCAGGGCCCCGGAGTCGCCGAGACGAACATCGTCTGGCCGCGCATCGAATCCCATTCGGCGAATTTGAGCGGCCGGTTGTCGGTGCACGACGGCAGCCGAAAGCCGTATTCGGCGAGGCACGTCTTGCGCGTCCAGTCGCCGCCGAACATGCCGCCGAGCTGCGGCACGGTGACGTGGCTTTCATCGACGATGACCAGCGCGTCGCGCGACATGTATTCGAAGAACGTCGGCGGCGGATCGCCGGGGCGCCGCCCGGTCAGATAGCGCGAATAGTTCTCGATCCCGGCGCAGGCGCCGGTCGCCTCGATCATTTCGAGATCGTAGGTGGTGCGCTGCTCGAGCCGCTGCGCTTCCAGGAGCTTGCCCTCGCCGTGCAGTTCGTCGAGGCGGAGCTTCAAATCGCGCCGGATCTGCTCGATCGCCTGCAACAGGGTCGGGCGCGGCGTGACGTAATGGCTGTTGGCGTAGATTTTGATCGAGTTGAGCGCCGCCAGTTTCTCGCCGGTCAAGGGGTCGATCTCGTGGATCGCCTCGATCTCGTCGCCGAACAGCGAGATCCGCCAGGCGCGGTCCTCGTAATGCGCCGGAAACAACTCGATCGTGTCGCCGCGCACCCGGAAATTGCCGCGGAAGAAGCTGTGGTCGTTGCGCCGGTACTGCAGCTCGACAAGAGCCGACAACAGCTTGTTGCGGTTGATCCGGCTGCCGACCGCGAGCGATTGCGTCATCGCCGAATAGGTCTCGGCCGAGCCGATGCCATAAATGCACGACACCGAGGCAACGACAATTACGTCGCGGCGTTCGAGGATCGCCCGTGTCGCCGAATGGCGCATCCGGTCGATCTGCTCGTTCAGCGAGGATTCCTTCTCGACATAGGTGTCGGTGCGCGGGACATAGGCTTCCGGCTGGT
>Ga0182024_10014143_pt1 | contig 15463 bp, 10 predicted proteins | sample P32metaG_FD_120480 | JGI IMG/M metagenome (GOLD analysis project Ga0182024, IMG submission 120480) | Permafrost microbial communities from Stordalen Mire, Sweden - P3-2 metaG (Illumina Assembly) | ecosystem: Environmental > Terrestrial > Soil > Wetlands > Permafrost | place: Sweden: Stordalen... | reverse complement strand
GCTGGCTGCCGCAACGGTTCCGCCGGTGGATTTGGAAATGAGCTTGTAACTGCCCAAGGCCAGCGCCGTGCCGGTGTTGTTGACGTTGAACACCGTGTTCGCCGCCAGCGTCAGACTGCCGTTGGTGATGATAAAAGAAGGATTAATCCCGTCATAAGTCAGCGATAGCGTGCCGGAACCAGTGTTGTTCGTGCCGTTGATGATCGCTCCCGGCGTGCTGTTGCTCAACGTCTGGCTGGAGCCGAGCGTGAAGGGGGTGGCCAGTCCGGAAACGTTAAACACCACATTGCTGGCAAGTATAATTTTGGGTGTGTTGGCAATCGAACCGCTGCCGCTCAAAGCCAGTGTGCCGTTGCTGACGGTGGTGTTACCGGTGTAGGTGTTTGCGCCGGATAGAATCAAGGTGGCGACACCCAACTTGGTGACGGTGTAACTCCCCGTAATCTGCTGCCCGACGGTGATATTACCGGTGCCGTCGAAGGCCATGAAGCGGGTGGCCGTGGCACCGATGTTGCCCATGCCCGTGATATCCACCGCTGCGCCCGTGTTGGCAAGCGTGCCGGTTCCCGTGGGAAGCCCGATCCCTTTGTCGGGAACCGAATTGGCAGGCGCGAAGCCGTTGAAATCCAGCGTTGCTCCCGCACTGACGCTGACGGTGCCAGAACCCAGAGCGGTGGTGTTCCCGAGTTTCAGCGTGCCGGCACTGACGGTGGTTGCTCCGCTGTAAGTATTCGCGCCGGAAAGCATCAGCGTGCCGTTGCCATCCTTGGTCACGGTGTTGGCGCCGGTTTGCAACGGCGTGCTGACACTGACGTTGCCCGCGCCGCCAAACGTCAAACCGAACGCACTGGTAATCGGCGTGCCGGAACTGAGCGTCAACGTGCCGGAATCAGAATTAATGCGGGTGGCCGCACCGAGCGTGATGGCACCGGCAAACGTATTATCATTGACGAGATTATGCAGCGCACCTGCACTGCTGATGCCGGTGCCGCTCAAGGTTACTGCCTTGGCACTGGCGGTAATGCCATTATAAACCTGCAATTCCCCGCCGCTGCTGACCGTCGCGGTTCCCGGCGTGCCAGTGGTTGTGATCAAAACCCCCGCGGCGGTAGCCGTCGCACTGGCCGAAAGTCCGATGCTTGTGCCATTGATGGAAGTAATGTAGGCAGTTGAAGGAATACCGCTGCCAGTGACGACCTGACCAAGCGCCAAGCCGGTGCCACCGCTGGTAACTGTAATCGTGCTGCTGGATGCTGTGCTCACGATCGCGCTTCCGCTGTTGGCCAAGGAACCCAGCGCGTTGGCATTCCCGATTTTCAAAGCGGACGAGGCGGCGACACTAATGGTTCCTAGATAACTGTTATTGCCATCCAACTCCAGCGTTCCACCGCTGACTGTCACGTTCCCGCCCATGTTCATTGACCCGCTCATCACCTGCGTCCCGGCACCGGATTTGGTGAGGTTATTAAAATAAAGCCCTGGCGTTGACTGCATGTCTTGTCCCACGGTGCCAGCATAACTTCCACTGCCGCCGTTGGCGCCAACGGTAAGTGTTTGAGCGGTGGCGCTGCCATTCCAAATCCGGCCCGAGGATGTCCCGTTCAGGGCGTCAACAGTTTGGCTGATCGCTCCGTTAGCGCTAATGTTCATGCCGGCCAGGCTGGCTCCGCCCGTGGCATTTCCGAGGGTGAGGCCTTGCGCAATGCTGCCGGTGCCGAAAGCGTTGGCGACCATCATGGCAATATAACCCTGCTGGAGAGTGACACCGCCGCTCAAGCCTGACCAATCAATGCTGCAAATGCGGAAGGCACCGGCTTGACTTGTGCTGTTTGCGTCGTCGGAGATGAGAAGCAGGCCTTTGGTGCCGGCGAGCTTGAGTTTGCCTTGACCAGTGCTCGCGTCCCCCAGGCCAATGCGCATTATCCTGGTCGTTTGATGGTTCCAAATCGTCGGCGTTCCACTGCTGGTATCCAACGTCAGCGCAGACAACGTGGATCCGCCGGTGCTGGACGAAATGATGCCACAATCATTGCCCGTGGCGGTGAAAGTGATGTTTCCGATAGTCACCGCGTTCTGCACCGTCAGCGATGTTTGTGCAAAATTGGAATCAGTTGCAATCGTGGCCGTCGCACCCTGGCCGCTCGGGACAGCATTCCACGAAGCGCCATTCTGCACATTGTTGGCGGCCGTCGCATCCCATACCAGAACTCCGTTGCAAGCCATCGTTTGCGCGGCAGTAGTCGTCCCAGTAAAAGAACCACTTCCGGGAGCAGTGGCCAAGACGTAGGTATTGGGACTGCCGCTCGTTGCGGTTATGACGTAGTAAACACGATTTTGCGTGAGTCCGGCAGCGGTTGCGCCAATTGTCCATAGGGCGTCACCAACCGCAAGGGTGCTCGGACTGGTATATTGGTCAGCCGTTGAGGTGGACGTCAGGGTGACGGTTTTGACGGTTGGGTTAGCCCAAGTGCCATCGGTGGCCAATGCAGACACCGAGGCCAGGAGGCTCGCGGCCATTACCATAATGGTCAATGAAAAGGATGAGATATTACAGTTACGCATAGGGACAGTTGTATTGAAATTAATGGTTTGACTGATTTGTTAAGATTGTAGTCGTAGTTTCACAATTAAGAACCGCATTTCTGGTTTCCCTGTAAAGTAGCGCCGACGGAAACCAATCACCCAACCCAAAACTCAAGGCAGCCGAATACGAAAGAATACCTTCGGATTGGTCTGGCTGATCGGAATATCCAACAAGTCGGTGCTGATGGAAGCTTCCATAGTCACCGCCCGCCAGTGTCATCGTCGAACTGCCGCCAACCGTGAACGCATTGGCCCCGCTGTTGAAATTAACGGCGGCAAAACTGCAGGCCTGACCCACCGGAGACGACAATTGGCTGGAGGTGTCGAAATAGATGCTGTCAACAGAGGTGGGGGGCATCCGGGTGGCAGATCTGGGAGTTGTGCCGGTGGTCCAGTTGTTCCCACTGAAAATTGCACTACCGGGCGAAGTGGACCAGGCCCAATTGGCTGCCCACGCCGCCGGCGCGACGAGCAGGACAATGAGCGAATTAATTCCCGCGAATTGGCGGGACAAGGAATCGCTGGTTTTCAAGGTTATGCTTTTCTTCTGAATTACTGATTCTATCGGCAGTTTGGTTTGGAGGTTTAGATTTTACAGGATGGGAATTGGGAGTGACCGTTTTTGATCGCGCCAAAAAACCTGGCGTTTATGTGCGGTTGCATCTCCAACACTATGCCAGCTTTGAATTATATTCAAACCTAGGTCAGGTTACACGCTTAACCCATAAGTTTACAGGTAATCAGAGGGGTTTGGCAAAGTACCTGAAGCTTGGCTGGGAACTGCGCGTTGAAGAAACGGACATTTATCGCCGCCGTTTTGGCAAAGAATTCCCGTCGCGCCAGAAACTTTCGACCAAGTTGCGGCTGGGAGTGGCCGGCACGCCGCATTCGTTGAAGTTGATTTGCTTCAGCAGCATTTCCACCGCGATGCGTCCAATCGCCTCGGAATGTTGATCCACGCCCGCAGTGACCGGCACATCAATGCTTGACCCCGCAACGGCGATGTCCCGGGAAATGCGGTAGCCCAGTTCTTGAATCAACCAAGGCACGCGCATCCCGGCTGTGAACACAGCGTCAGGGCGAAATTTTCTCAGCCAGAGTTTCAAGTCTCGTAACGCCGGTTCCTGGGATGGAGACTTTTCGTCTGTCTCAATGACCAGTGGAGGCAGCTTGGCGGTCAAATTCAAACGGTTTTGTGCCCATCCGAAACCGCTCTGATAAACGCCGCCCAACCGCTGGTCAAGCAAGTCACCCACCACCAACCCGATGCGCCGGTAACCGTAGTCATGAATTTTGGTCACAGCCATGACGGTCGCACGGTATTGGTCGGAGGTCACCACGTTGGAATCCGGCGATGGAACGGAAGTGCCAAACCGAACAATGGAAAATTTGTTCCAATTGAAATTTCCCCAATCCGGCGAAACCAGATGCGGCGGAATCAAAACGCCACGGATGCCGCGCGTAAACAAAATCTGCTCAAACCGGCGTGCTGGCAGATCTGCGGACCAGCGGAACTCTTCCAAGCGATAACCCCGTTCCGCCGCCGCCGCCGTCGCACCCTTCCAATATTCTTGGAATACCTTGTAACGGCTCAAAAGGCTTTCCGGCTGTTCCCAATGGTTGATCCAAGCAATAGAACTGTGGACTTTTTCGATCGGAAGTTTGTGCCGGTAAGCCGCGAGTTTCCCAAACAACGGGTCGGGAACATAATTCATCTCTTTGACCACGCGCAGAATTTCCTGTCGCCGTTCAGCGGAAATTCGCGGATGGTTTCGCAGGGCCAGCGAAACCGTGACGTGTGAGACGCCGACTTTTCTGGCAATGTCGCGCAGCGTGATGGGCTTTTGGAACACGCAACAAGGTTACACGGTTAATTCATTGCTTCAACTGCTTTCATAAAAAATGCGACTGCGCCTCAATGTAGAAATCCACAAAGATGTAGTTGTTTTTTGCCTTGGACAACTTCCGAATAGTGTCCGAGCAGTTAGCGCAATGAATAATAACGCAGTTGGCACGGTCAGTTCCGCTGATACGGTTCACATCACGAGTCAGTGGTGGTTCGGCTGCTTTTTTAAGCCAATTGAAATCATTTTGATGCGGATTAAGTATTTGATTCGTCGGTTGCTTCATTGTTGTTGATCAATCGCACTTTTTGCGCCATCGCCGCTGAATGTTGATCGCGCAGATGGCCGTAAACTCGCATTGCAAACGCGCCGCCATCCTTGTGTCCAAGCCAGCGGCTCACCGTTGGTATATCCACACCGGATTCAATGCAAATCCGACATTTTGCCGCAGTGCTAAAGAAGTTGAACGCCAAGACCGCGACTTCGCGCTTGACCAGATTGCGGCCATGATTGACCAAACAAAAAAGGAAATTTCAGAATGAAAGACAATTCAGAACTAACACGCCAGAAATGGGGGAACTGCCTTTGGCAAGCGTCCGCAGCTCTAGGGAAAACACCAGAGGAATGTAGCACAATTTCAGACCGCTACGATGCTTTGACCGCGACAGGCATGTGTTTTGAAAATGCCTTCACCATAATTCTTGAAAGTCAAGGTAGCTGCAATGCTCGCGATGTCTTGTCACAGGCCGGAAGGTTCATCCACGACAATCTGGATTCGATGAACAAGTTTCAACCAAAGATTAAATTGAATTCCAAGACCCGTCTTGCCGACACGATTGCACGTTTCAACAAGAATGTTTCCAAGCTTGCCAGCATCGAAGTCAACGGGGTTTCCTTGACGGAAAATGAAATTGAAGCGTTGAAAATTCCAGTTCCCGCGAACGTCACAACAGAATCTTTTGCAAGCGAGCAGTCCAGCAAGGTCAAAGGTCTTTCGCTGGAAATCACAAAGTAAATTTTGAGTGGTGGTCTTGTCAATGTTTCCACTGCTCATCAAGTCGGCCTTCCGTCTTCTGCCGACTGGGGTAATGCAATACTTCATAATCGTTGCAAAGCCCAATCGGTCAGCGTAGGTGATGACGCTGGCCGATTTTCAATTTCGGTCAAGATGCTGGGGGCTGAAAGAAGCTGTCAGTCGTTGTTGCCACAAACACGGCTGGCAGTTTTTCTTTCAAATCTTCAAGGCTCCGGCCAAAAAATGACTGAAAGGATTTTCGCGGGTTTGGAATAGTTTTTACAAACTGAAAATTCCTACCGCCTAGTCCATTTCAGGCTCGAAAGTTTTTAAGAAACCATGAATTTGACACCCTCGCCTCGCAAACCCATTGCCAACATTGGTTAGTTGCTGCCTTAATAAAATAAAATAAAATTACAATCCATTAAGTAATGCTACTGCTAAAAACAATCAAGAAAACATAGAAAGTCAATACTTAAAAGCTTGACTTAAAAAGAAAGACTTGGCAGAATAGTAAAATGGACAGCACTAACATTCAACTAACGGAAACGGATAATGAAGTTCTAATTGAAAACCGATTGGAGCAGAACCTTGTGAAGAAACCGCGCATTGCGAAGATGCTTGATGTCGGTAAAAGGACAGTGGACAACTACATGGCGAAAGGGATGCCACATAGAAAATCGTCAGCGCGTCTTGTGCGCTTTGACGAAGAAGAAGTTTTGAAGTGGTATAAGGAACAATTCGGTTTGCAACGTCGAAAAAGTCTCGCCAACAATTAAGTCAGCATCGGAACCGATGGCAAGGAACCGCCAACCAGTTTCGGCGGATTGATTGCAAAGTAATTCGCGGCATCAGTTTTGGTGACGAGTGCGCGATAATTTTTATGTATCACCGATGGACTGTTTCCGCACCAAGAAGCAACTTTTGCGGCGTCATCGCAAACCGCGTAAGCGTAGCTGATGAAACTGTGGCGCGGCGCGTTTTGTTTCCAAGCGATGCCAGCGGCCTTTGCCGTTGCAACAAGTCTTTTGTCGTAAGCGTTGTCACCATGCTGCCAAAGTTTTCCTTTGCACTCGGCATAGGGAGCAAGCCACAAGGCGAGATTTGTTTCAATCGGAACGAGGCGGCGCGAAGCAGTTTTTGCGACTCCAATCGTAATGACAATGTGACCTTGCTTCAAATCAATTTTGTCCCATGTCAGGCGTTGAATTTCCGCGCTGCGAAGACCAGCAAACAAAGCAATCGCAATGCACGGCAAAAAATCTTCCGTCACGTTCGCCATAAGCTTTCGAGCTTCTTCTGGCGTGAAAACTTCCGGCTCTGTTTCCTCAATGTCTATCTTGTCAACATGGGCAACAATGTTTTCGCGCACAAAACGGCGTTTCCTGTCAGCGGCATAATTGAACAGCAAATTGACCGCAGAGCGATTGTGCATATAACTACGCGCCGAAAGTTTGTGACCGTCCAACCATGTTTGAATGTCCACGTCCTTAACGTCGCTAATCTTGCACGGAAAAGCTTCTGCAAATTTTTCCAAGCGATAGGTCAAGCCTTCAATGTGGCGTTCCTTTCTGCCACGCGACTTTTTCTCGGCAATCAAATCCGCGACAACATCGGAAACATTTTTTTCGACAATCGGCGTGTGTTTTGTTTTGTAAAAATGGATGGCCGCGCCGACAGTCGGCAAGTCGCCAACCTCTTTGACCGCCTCGACAATCGCAGCGATAGCGGCGGAAAGCGTCAAACCCAAAGGTTGCAACGATTGAACTGCGCTCGCATATTCGATGGATTGTTCGCGGGTCATGCTTGCGCTTATCACGTCCATCTGGGATAATTGCCGCGCAAGTTTAGTCGCGGCGTCCATCGCGTCAGCTTCGTTTTTGTAAGAGTCGAGGCCGCGTTCGCCAGTCGAGTAGTTTTCGACACGAAAGCCGACTTTGCCAGCAGGCGTGAGACGCTTATAGACTTTGACAGTGACGCGGCCAATGGTGACTTTACGAGGCCATTTGTCAGATTGTTTGGGTTGGCTTGGCGATGTTTTAGACATAAACAGATTGTGCCAATTTTGTGACAAGTTTGCAAGTAAATTTTAGTGCTTGAAGCGTTGAACGCCACTTAAACGCTTTGAAATAAATATGTTGGAGAGATGGCCGAGTGGCTGAAGGCGCTGGTTTGCTAAACCGGTATACGGTCAAAAGCCGTATCGGGGGTTCGAATCCCCCTCTCTCCGCCACTTTGATTTAATTGGGTTTCTTTCAAAATAATGGGTCAGTGGCAACGCCTAGTGGCAACAAATTCACCCTTGTTTGGGGTTATTTACCGGTGTCAATGAGGTCGGATTTCGTTTCCATTTCGCAACGCTCGATGAAACCCAAATACTGCAAGATGGAACAGTCGGTCGTCTTTTATTCGTCCGGTTTCGCGAATTAAGACGGAGCGAATGAAGCCCTTCCCCGCCCACTCGTAAAGTTTTGGCCGCGTCCAGCCGGAATAAAATTCATGGCCACGCATTGTCGCACACCCCAAGCCGTCAAATCGCCGAAGAGAAATCGTTCAGCATGGCTGGCCAGCGAAAGTCGAAGGAGCCCGTGAAAAAGGAAAAAAAGTTTTTCGCGAAGGCGTAAATTTGACATTCTTGCTGCTTTCAGAGAGTGTCCGGTGTAATTTATTGGCAGTGCAATTTTGCAGCCATGCCAAAAACTAGAGAATTAATTGAGTTGTTTCGCGCTATCGGATCACATGACCTTGCGCAAGCAGCCACTCTTTCTCGGAAACTGGCTGCGCAGCGCGGCGCGCGCGGCCAATATCGCGCAGAACGCGATCTCCTTGGAGCATTGAACGGAATGGCCAAACCTCCGACCAATGGACAGAACGCGGCACTTCACACCACGTGGAGTGTTGGCAGCACGCTCATGCCGCTCCCCGCATTGAAGCATTTGTCAGAATTGGAGCTTTCTACATCGGTTCGTAAAAGTTTTGGCGAAGTGATCAAGGAGTGGAAGTCACGCGAAAAATTGGTGAAGCATGGCCTCCCCCGACGTTGGCGGTTGCTGTTTCATGGACCTTCAGGTTGCGGCAAGAGCGCTGCTGCGGCTGCACTCGCAGCCGAAACCAAGCTTCCTGGATTTCTGGTTCGGTTTGATTCGCTCATCGGCGCTTATCTCGGTCAAACCGCCCTGCGCCTCCGCGAGTTGTTCAGCTTCGCCGAGCAAACTCCTTGCGTTTTGCTTTTTGATGAGGTTGACGCGCTCGCCAAACGACGTGGCAGTCCAATGGAAGTTGGCGAACTCGACCGTATCGTTATTGCATTTATGCAGGAGTTGGAGCACGCGCATGGCGAAGGATTTATCATTGCGACCTCCAATATCCCCAATGCGTTAGACGACGCACTATGGCGGCGATTCGATCTCCGCATTGCATTCCCAAAACCGACCGAAAGTGAACTCACACAATTTGCCAAGCGCCGTTCAAAAGAATTTGGTTTTCATGCCGCTCACAAGACACTAAAACGTTGCCGAAAAACTGCTTCATATGCTGAAGCGGAACAGGTGGTCATCGCCGAAGCTCGTCGCCGAGTTCTGACCACATGAGCCGCCATGCCATCACCTACATCCAAGCCAAAGAATTACTTTCTCAATGAAAGTCATGAACTCTCGGTCGAAGCCAAAGGCGGCGGCGGGCGGCATGTAGAATACCCCGGCATAAATTGGACGCAAAAAGCGAATCGGCTGTGCACTTCATTGGAACGGGTAAGCGAACGCGCAAGTCATTCCCGCGACCCACTCGGCAAGCGGAAGTATTACCTCATCGCCGATCCATCTGCTAAAATTGTGAAGGCGTCCAAAGCCAAAGATGCCGTTGGAGGTCAAAAATTGGAAGCGGTGGTTTTTAGCGGAGAGCAATCGAAATTTTTTGAGCGAATTGGATTGGATTTAATCGAAGTTCATCCCACAGGTGTTGCAACTGTTCATGCGACACCCGAACGCATGGAGCAACTCATTAGCAAGACCGGGCAACTTGCGCAACTTGGTGCGCGGGAACAGGCTCGTTTTGTGGCATTCGAGTCATTTGAGTGGTTGGCTGGCAAATGGAAGTTTGATCAGGAATGGCTTGATGAGATCGGCAAAAAATCTGCCGAGGGATACATCAAACTTCAGCCATTGATCAGTGAGTTGGAGGCTGACCTCGTAATTCGCGCACTTGAACAAACATTTCGCGGACAAGCTGGCGTAGCTCTACGGGGAAAAGGCCGTAGCTATCTCGGACGATTTTTTCTTCGGGCAACCTTGAATGCGCAGATGGTCAAAAAATTGGCCGACGAGTTCACGTCGATTCAATCCATTCATCCGCCAATTCTTGCATTCACCGAGAATCTTCCGCCCGAAGTCTCAACATCAAGCAACCCATTGCGGACGTTTTCAAACAAACCCGCGCTGACTTTGCCCTGCGTGGGAGTTGTTGATACAGCCGTGCCGCAGGAACACAATTGGCTGCGCTCGTTTCGGCGCGGCGGAGCTGTTACCGGCCTTAATTGTTCAAATACTGAAAACGACAATCACGGTTCAATGGTCGCTTCGCGCGTGGTCTTTGGCGATGTTGACCTTGGCGGATTGTCGTCTCCTCCACCAGCCACATGCAGATTTCTTGAGGTGCGTGTTGGCACTGGTCAATCGGGGAAGATTCTTGCTGAAAGCGTTTCTGGAGCATTGGCCGCTGCAATCACCGCAGCTCCTGATGTGCGAGTTTTCAACTTGAGTTTCGATGGCGAGCAGCGACTTGATGATCTTCCGGCTAAACAGAGAGCCGAAACTCTTAAACACATTGAGGAGATTGACAATTTTGCATTTGACCGTGATGTGCTGCTGGTAGTGGCGGCGGGCAACGCTCAACAAGGAATTGTTCCGTCTCCAGGGTATCCTTTGCACTTCGATAACCCCGCATGGGAATTGCACAGTTTTCCTCGCGCATTCAACGCGCTCACCTGTGGCGGAGTCGCTGGGCGGTTGAGCGCCGGAGGTTTGGCATCGGAGATTGATGCTCCAAGTCCATTCACACGCGTCGGCCCTGGCTTTGCTAACAGTCCAAAACCTGATCTCTGCGCTTCTGCTGGAAATAGCGATACAAATTACCGACCGCTCGCAGGTGCAGGTGCTTGGGGTTATTCAGCTCTAGGAGATGCACGCGAAGGTTTTGGAACTTCTTTTGCCGCGCCGTTATTAGCACGGGAAGCGGCCTTTGTATTAGAGGAGTTGCGACCGAAATGCCCGGGCGATTCACGCCCGTTTGCGTGCGCAGTGAAAGCAGTTCTCGCGCTGACAGCAGACGATGTCGCGAAACGGTTGAGTGATGCACTTCAACCTTTGGCTAAACGCTCAATCGGATTCGGTCGCGCAAGTGCAGAGAGATTCCGGCATCCAAGTCAACAAAAAGCACGCTTCGTCTGGCAAGGGGTAATTGCTCACGAAGATGATCTCGTTCGTGTGCAGCTTCCGGTTCCTGTCGCATGGATTGACCAAGCCACATCGCCACAACTCCAACTATGTGTCGCGTGGGACGCGCCCGTGTGTGCTGCGGCAGAGAGTGAGTGGTCTTGTCGTGATGTGAAGATAACGATTCGGCCCGGTCCAGAAGCTGATGCAGCAGATGGATCAAGGGGTCGGATTCGGGGTTATCCACTTTTCAAGCGCACATGGAAACTTGACAAAGCACTCGCCAAAGCGCGCAAAAAAGAAGTGGCCGATACAGATCTGTGGATTATAGAATTTAGCTACTCTCAAATTGCCGCATACGCTGCTGGCCATACTGTGCCGCTGTCCCAACGCGTCGCGTTTGCGGCTGAAATATGGGATGAAGCCGAAACACCACTTGAGCCGCACAGTTTTGTTCAAAGTTTACCAATTGCTTCGACGCTTATTCGATTGAGCAACACGTCTGTTTGGTTGCCTCAAGCAATTTCAATTACGTCCGATGTTTAACGATGCCGGTATCAATGAGGTCGGATTTCGCTTCAATTTCACACCGCTCGATGAAGCCCAGAATACTGGCAAGATGGAACAGTCGGACGCCTTTTATCTTTCCGGGTTCACGAATTGAGACGGAACGAATGAAGCCCTTCCCCGCCCACTCGTAAAGTTTGGGCCGGGTGCAGCCGGAATAAAACTCATGCCCGCGCTTGGGCGCGCGCACCCAGACCGGCAACGCGCCGTCCCGGTCGCCCATGATCTGCGACGCCGACGGAGCCAGTGAACGGCTGCCATTTTCCTGCATCCCCAAATCAGATTTCATACTTTCATTCCTCGTTTGGGTTTGATGGTTTGGGGTTCAACTATTTCGGGTTGCTCGACGATGACATTGGTTTCACTGTTTTCAGCCGCCTCAAGCTGGGTGGGAGCCTGATTTTTGGTGAGGTCAAGCTGCTCCTCGATTTCCGACTGGCGTCTGGCCAGATGATGATACCGTTCCTCCTTCTCGAAAGGCGCACCAACCTTCGCTTCCAATTCGCCGGCCCGCTTTTGCGAATCCTTGATGTCAGATTCCAGCCGCGTGGTGCGTTCTTCAAATCCCTGCACCGTAGATTCGAGCGAACGGATGGTGCCGAGCGCGGTGTCGGTGACGCGGGTGCTGTAACTGTTTTTGCCGCGTAGAACGAGTTCGGCGGTGTTGTTGAAACCAGAGCGGATGAACAAATCATAACCGGCAAAGCGTCCGATGCGGATGTCCTCACCGAAGCGGGTTTTAATTTTCTCCGCACGTCGCAGCAGCAATTCACCGGCAACGCCGCGATTATCCAAAGCCTGTTTGTCCAGTTCGATGCGGAATTTATCGCCGGAAGTGTCCTGCCGCAGAGTCAAATCCTCGCGCAAATTTGCGAGCCGTTCCGTCCAAGTCTGCACCTCCTCGCGGGAATGGCGCAGGCTGGTGCGGATGCGATATTGTTCCTCGGCGTGGGCGGAGCGCAGCCGGGTCAACCGGATCAATTCGGCGTCCACCTGGGCTTTTTCGATGACGAGCGGATTCCCCGACGCAATGGCTTTCACCTCGGCGTAAGTCAGCGCGGCGGAGTCCATGTCTTCGAGACGGCGAATCGTCATGTCCCCGCTCATCACCTGGGCGATGAACTTGGCCTTGGTTTCCAACGTCTGCCACATATACGCATCGAACGAGCCTTCGGTGACGTAACGGTAAATTTGCACGGTGGAATTTTTATTGCCCTGCCGGAGAATCCGTCCTTCGCGCTGTTCCACGTCTGCCGGTCGCCACGGCGCGTCCAGATGATGCAGCGCAATCAATCGTTCCTGCACGTTCGTTCCCGAACCCATTTTCTGCGTGCTGCCGAACAGGACACGGACTTTGCCCGCGCGGACGGAGCGGAACAACGCCAGCTTCGCGTTGTCCGCATCGTAATCCTGAATGAAGGCGATTTCGTTTTCCGGGACGCCCAGGCGTTTTAATTTGTCCGCCGCGTCACGATAAACCGAAAAGCCACGGTCTTGCGGCGTGGACAAATCGCAAAACACAAGCTGCGCCAAACGATCATCCTTCGTCGCCTCCCAAATCTGATGAATTTTTTCCACGGCGAGATTTACTTTGCTCTGCGGATCATCCGGCAGGCTGGGTTTCATCAGCCGCAAATCCAGCGCGGCCTTGCGGCCTTCGGTGGTGATCTTGAGCATGTTGTCCTCGCGGGGATCAATGCGCCCGCGTTTCAACGCCTCGGCGCGCTTCGCCAGTCCCTCGACGAACTCCTTCAGCTCCGCCGAGGCCGGCGCATTGCGGATGGCCGGTTTCTCTCCATCCAGTTTCGGACGCGCAAGATTGAGCATCTGCGCGGTCTGCACGTCCGCCGACTGCCGGAAAATCTGCATCAACTCCGGCACATTGATGAACCGGGCGAACCGCGTGTTCAGCCGGTAGCCCGCGCCGTCCGGGGAAAGTTCCATCGCTGTCACCGGCTCGCCGAACGTGGCCGCCCACGAATCAAAGTGATTCAGGTTGTGCTTTTTCAAATCGTCCGGCTGCAAATAGCGCTGCATGGTGAACATCTCGGCCATGCTGTTGGCGATGGGCGTGCCGGTGGCGAAGACGACCCCGCCGCCGTTATTGGCCGACTGGATGTGACGAACCTTCAAATACATGTCGAAGGCGCGCTCGCTGGCCGTCTGCGGCAGTCCGGCGATGCGCGTCATCTTGGAAATGTAAAAGAGATTCTTGAAGTAGTGCGCCTCGTCCACGAAAATCCGGTCAATGCCGAGTTCCTCGAAGGTCAGCGTATTATCTTTTTTGTGAGTGGCGGCGAGGGCTTCGAGTTTTGCCTCCAGACGCTTTTTCGCTTTTTCCAATTCCTTCACGAGACGCCGGTTGTCCGGGTTGGCGTTTTCCCGTTTGATCTTTTCCAATTCGTCCAACTGCTCTTTGAAGAAACGCTCCTGGGTTTCGCGTGACAGCGGGATGCGTTCAAAACCGGAGTGCGTGACGATGACGGCATCCCAATTGCCGGTGGCAATGCGGCTGAAAAGTTTTTTCCGGTTCTGCGATTCAAAATCCTCCTTGCCCGCCACGAGGATGTTTGCGCCCGGATACAGCATGAGCAGTTCGGTCGAAAACTGGCCGAGCATGTGATTGGGCACGGCGAACATCGGCTTGCGCGCCAGTCCCAGGCGCTTCAACTCCATCGCGGAAGCGACCATCGTGTAGGTCTTGCCCGCGCCGACGACATGGCCGAGCAGCGTGTTGGGCGTTTGCAAAATGCGCCAGACACCGGCTTTCTGATGAGTATGCAACTGAACATCCGCGCTGGCGCCAGGCAGCGTCAGGTGTTCACCGTTAAACGTGCGGACGCGGGAATGATTGAACGAGTCGTTGTAAAGACGGACGAGCCGTTCCCGCCGAGAATCGTCCGACCAGATCCATTCCTTGAACCGTTCCTTGATGCGCTCCTGTTTTTCCCGCGCGGCTTCGGTGGACTGCGCGTTGACGACCGGTTTTTTGTCCACATAATCATAAACGGTGGGCGTCTTCAGATTGAGCGTTTCCTCGATGAGTTCGAGGGCGGTATAACGGTTCGTGCCCCAATCAGTCGTGTTGGCGGTCGCCCCTTTCGCCTCCCAATTGCCGGTGACGTGCCACGAGCCGAGCGCGTGGATGTGGCCGACCTCAACGCCGGACGGAACGCCGAGCAACCCGTGGACGAAATCCTGCACGTCCGAGGGCGGCAACCAGGATGCGCCAAGCCGCACGTCAATTTCCGGGGCGGGCAAATCCGCCGGCTGCACCGATTTCAGCGCCTCGACATTTTCGAGGAAGCGCGGGTCATGGGCGCTGGCGGTTTCGGTGGCGACAAGTTTTTCACGGACGTTGCCGGAAAGGTAGTGGTCTTCGGTTTCCCATTGCTTGGTTTTCGGGTTAAGAAAAACCATGCCCTTCAAGTCGGGCAAAAACTCTTCCGCCGGACGAGCCAACAAGGCAGTCATGTGATCCAAATCCACCCGGCCTTTTTCATTTAACGACACCAGCAACGCCTCTTTCGGCGAGCCAACGGATTGAACCGGCTGTTTATGGTGGATGGTGCGTTCGCGGAAAATGGCGGCTTTGACCGCCCGCCGGGTTTCCTCGTCGTAATGTTCCAGCGAAAGCAGCAACGGCAAATCCGGGTCGCCGTGAAACGCGCGCTGATTGACCGGGACGTTGAGGTAACCAAACCGCCCGACGAAACGGTCGTAGGCCTGATTCAGCTTTTCACGGGTCTCAATCACCCGCTCCTCCCCGCTGCCGTCGAGCTGTGCGCGCAGGCAGTCCCGCACGGCATCGCGCACGTCAATCATGCGTCGAATCCGCGAACGGGTTTCGACCGGCAGATCGTCCAGCGGACTCAAGACGCCATCTTCATTCAAACAAAGCCGGCCATCCTCGTGAACGCAGTAGGCATTTGGTTTGATGTAATCCGGCGCAGGTATGGACGGGTCGAAAGTTTTTTCAGCGGCGGATTGAGTTTGGACGGCGTAGATGTTTTGCGGCAGCCGCG
>Ga0182024_10014142_pt1 | contig 15463 bp, 9 predicted proteins | sample P32metaG_FD_120480 | JGI IMG/M metagenome (GOLD analysis project Ga0182024, IMG submission 120480) | Permafrost microbial communities from Stordalen Mire, Sweden - P3-2 metaG (Illumina Assembly) | ecosystem: Environmental > Terrestrial > Soil > Wetlands > Permafrost | place: Sweden: Stordalen... | reverse complement strand
GATTTGCCGTTGGAGAGCGCGAGCGGCGTTATGGAACACCCGGCGGCGGCACCGCAGCCCGGCGACCTGATTCCGCTGGAAAAGCTCGAAGAATATCACATTCGCAAAGTCTTGGAACGCACCGACAGTGTCGCGGAAGCCGCGCGCGTCCTCGGAATTGATCAGGCCACAATTTATCGCAAACGCAAAAAAATGGATTTGGAACCCGCCGCGCGGGAACTCCAAATGGCCTGATTTCGCAAATCGCGACAAACTCATTACTTCTCCTTGCAAATTTCCCACCTGCACTCTTGCGTGGATGGTTTGACGCATCGTAAGACGTTGACTGTCAACGCTATTCTCAAGCGGCGCTATGGCACATGTAAAGCTGGGAAATACGGTATGAAAACGAACCAAATATTTTTAATTGCCTTGGTCGCCACTTTGTCCGCCGCGGCACAAGGGCAAGCCCAAAACTCGGGCTCGATGGCTTTTAAAAATCTCGATAAAGCCGGCAATATCATCGGCATGGTGATTACCGACTCCCGAAATCAACGCGTGGGAAAAGTTAAGGATCTGGCAGTCGACATGCAAGGCGGGAGCGTTGCGGAAGTGTTAGTTGACACCGGCGGATTTCTCACCTCCAAACAAAGAATCATCGCCGTTCCACCTCAATCCCTTAATTTTGCGAATTCCGGTCAGGGACTTCGCCTTAGTGCTGACATTGATACATTCGACAACGCGCCTGAATTTGGGATTTCCTCATGGGATCTTTCCACGGCGAGTTCAAGTGTGATGGACGTTTATCGTCGTTTTCATGTCCAGCCTAATTCCAATCTGGGGGAATTGGCGCCGGCCAGCAAAATTGTCGGTCAAGTGGCCGAAAATGAGTGGACCCAGCGGATGGGGAAGGTGCAAGATTTGGTGGTGGATCTCCCCAGTGGACAAATGCCGGTGGTAATCATTGCCTCAAGCGGTTTTCTTGGGATTAAGGGCCCATTGACGGCTGTCCCGCCCCAGGCATTTCTTTATGACGCCGAGTACAATATTCTGATTCTGGATACAACCAAAAAGGCTTTGCGGAACGCGCCGCATTTTAAGGCCAATGAGTGGAGATATGGGGTCAATAATTCCCTAAGTCCATCCGCCATTCAGGATGGGCTTCTGGTTCTTCGTTCTTTGAACACCAACAGCTCGGACACCAGCGAAGCTGACACCCAGGGGGATAACGTAATAACTCTAGAGATCGAGCACAAAATTCTTGCCGCCGACGGACTATCCATGGATGCGCGGCATGTGTTGGTCACTACTCTAAATGGCCGTGTAACCTTGCGCGGGATCGCCGATACCGAGAAGGAAAAGCAGCAATTAAGCGCTATCGCAGCGAGTGTTGTTCCGATTGACCGTGTGGACAATAGAATCGAAGTCAAAGTGTTCGCGGTGGCGACAGCACTTTAAAACGAACTTTGATTTTAGGAGTAAAGAACAGAACCAGAACGCGCAAAAACTTTCTGATTTTAGCCCTCTTATCGGCATGTGGATTTTTCCAGCGAAAACTGTACCAATCGAATTTTAAATCTTTCAGAAGGCTGATGGTCAGGCATTTGCATTTCCTAAAATGTCGAGGCGATGTAATAACCCTTTCTGTAGAATTTTGCAATTTGCGAATTTTGGGTGCTGCACCGCTTGCATATTGCGGCAAAATCCTACTCAAACCGGCTCGTTTTTTTCCTGTGCCACGTTTCTCGCGATCTGTTAAAAACACGAAAATAAAAAGCAGGGAATTGCGGTGAGAAGGTTTGACATTTCATTGCAAAATGCCACGATAAGTGGACTTAGTGAATACGATGAATGACGCAAATATGTGCGCAGTCAATCTAAAGAAGTTTTCAAAAGCCAGGAAGCAGGTGTAGCTCATCCCTTGACACAACTCTTATCAAACATACTGAATTCTCATGAAAAAAAATAGCAATAATAATAATCGACATGTTGAAACAGAGGAGATGCTTTTGCCGCGCTTTGTTCAGCCGGAAGGCATTAATGGCGATGCCAGCAACCGCCAGTTGCTCAAGGCGCTGTCCGCCTTGAAAAAGGGGGACTTTTCCGTGCGCCTGCCGCTGGATTGGAACGGAACGGCCGGAAAAATCGCCGACGCCTTCAATGATGTCATTGAGCGCAACGAAAGAATGGCGCAGGAGTTGGAACGCCTCAGCCGGGTCGTCGGAAAGGAGGGCAAAATCAACCAGCGCGCCACCATCGGCGAGGTGACCGGCTCGTGGGCGGATTCGGTTGCTTCAGTCAATACTCTCATTGGTGATCTGGTGCATCCGACCAGCGAAACGGCGCGCGTCATCGGCGCCGTGGCCAAGGGCGACCTTTCCCAGACCATGGCCCTTGAAATCGAGGGTCGGCCGCTGGAAGGCGAATTTCTCCGCACCGCCAAAACTGTCAATACGATGGTCAATCAGCTTAGCTCGTTTGCGTCCGAAGTAACACGCGTGGCCCGCGAAGTGGGCACGGAAGGAAAACTGGGCGGACAAGCGAAGGTCAAGGGCGTCGCCGGAACGTGGAAGGACTTGACAGACTCCGTGAACTCCATGGCCGGCAACTTGACCGGCCAGGTGCGCAACATCGCGGCGGTGACCACGGCTGTGGCCAACGGCGATCTTTCCAAGAAAATCACGGTGGACGTGAAAGGAGAGATTCTCGAATTGAAGGACACCATTAATACAATGGTGGACCAACTTCGGTCCTTTGCCTCCGAAGTGACGCGCGTGGCCCGCGAGGTGGGCACCGAAGGAAAACTGGGCGGACAAGCCGAAGTCAAAGGCGTCGCCGGAACTTGGAAAGACTTGACGGATAATGTGAATTCCATGGCGCGGAACCTGACCGGCCAGGTGCGCAACATCGCGGCCGTGACGACGGCTGTGGCCAACGGCGATCTTTCCAAGAAAATCACGGTGGACGTGAAAGGAGAGATTCTCGAACTGAAAAACACCATTAATACAATGGTGGATCAACTCAGCTCGTTCGCCTCCGAAGTGACGCGCGTGGCCCGCGAAGTGGGCACCGAAGGAAAACTCGGCGGGCAAGCCGACGTGCGGGGCGTGGCCGGCACGTGGAAAGATTTGACTGACTCGGTGAATTCGATGGCGGGTAATTTGACCGGGCAGGTGCGCAATATCGCAGCGGTGACGACGGCTGTGGCTAACGGCGATCTTTCCAAGAAAATCACGGTGGACGTGCGCGGAGAAATCCTCGAGTTGAAAGACACCATCAATACGATGGTGGATCAACTTCGCTCCTTCGCTTCGGAAGTCACGCGCGTGGCCCGCGAAGTGGGCACCGAAGGAAAGCTCGGCGGACAAGCGGATGTGATCGGTGTTGCCGGAACGTGGAAAGACTTGACCGACAATGTGAATCTGATGGCCGGCAATCTTACGGCGCAAGTGCGCAACATCGCCACTGTGACCACCGCCATCGCCAACGGCGACTTGTCCAAGAAAATCACGGTGGACGTCAAAGGCGAAATCTTGGAAATGAAGAACACCATTAACACGCTGGTGGATCAACTTAGTTCCTTCGCCTCTGAAGTGACGCGTGTGGCCCGCGAAGTGGGCACCGAAGGAAAACTCGGCGGACAAGCCGACGTGAAAGGCGTCGCCGGCACCTGGAAAGATTTGACCGACTCGGTGAACTCCATGGCCGGTAATTTGACCGGCCAGGTCCGCAATATTGCCGACGTCACCACGGCGGTGGCCAACGGCGACCTGTCCAAGAAAATCACGGTGGACGTCAAAGGGGAAATTCTGGAGTTGAAAAACACCATCAACACGATGGTGGACCAACTCAGTTCGTTCGCGGCGGAGGTGACGCGCGTGGCCCGCGAAGTGGGCACCGAAGGCGAACTGGGCGGACAGGCCGAAGTGAAAGGGGTGGCCGGCACCTGGAAGGACTTGACCGACTCGGTGAATTCCATGGCCGGAAATCTTACGGCGCAAGTGCGCAATATAGCGGCGGTCACCACGGCGGTGGCCAACGGCGATCTTTCCAAAAAGATCACCGTGGACGTGCGCGGAGAAATCTTGGAATTAAAAGACACCTTCAACACGATGGTGGACCAATTGAATTCATTTGCCTCCGAAGTGACACGCGTGGCCCGCGAGGTGGGCACCGAAGGAAAACTTGGCGGACAAGCCGATGTGAAAGGCGTCGGCGGTACCTGGAAGGACTTGACCGATAACGTCAATTTCATGGCTGGTAACCTGACGTCTCAAGTTCGCAACATCGCCGCTGTCACCACGGCTGTGGCCAAGGGGGACTTGTCCAAAAAGATTACAGTGGACGTCAAAGGGGAAATTCTGGAGTTGAAAAACACCATCAACACGATGGTGGATCAGCTCAGTTCGTTCGCAGCCGAAGTGACGCGCGTGGCCCGCGAAGTGGGCACCGAAGGAAAACTCGGCGGACAAGCCGATGTGAAGGGCGTGGCCGGCACGTGGAAGGACTTGACCGACTCTGTGAACTCCATGGCGGGTAATTTGACCGGCCAGGTGCGTAACATCGCGGCGGTGACGACCGCTGTGGCCAACGGCGATCTTTCCAAGAAAATCACGGTGGACGTTAAAGGGGAAATCTTGGAATTGAAGAATACCATCAACACCATGGTGGATCAATTGAACTCGTTCGCTTCCGAAGTGACGCGCGTGGCCCGCGAAGTGGGCACCGAAGGAAAACTCGGCGGACAAGCCGATGTGCGCGGTGTGGCTGGGACGTGGAAAGATTTGACCGACTCCGTGAACTCCATGGCTGGTAATTTGACCGGTCAGGTGCGCAACATCGCCGCGGTGACCACGGCTGTGGCCAACGGCGACCTCTCCAAGAAGATCACCGTGACAGTGCGTGGAGAAATTCTCGAATTGAAAGACACCATTAATACGATGGTGGACCAACTCAGCTCCTTTGCGGCGGAAGTGACACGCGTAGCCCGCGAGGTGGGCACCGAAGGAAAACTGGGCGGACAAGCCGAAGTGAAAGGTGTCGCTGGAACCTGGAAGGACCTAACCGACAACGTCAATTTCATGGCCGGCAACCTGACTTCCCAGGTGCGCAATATCGCGGCGGTGACCACGGCTGTGGCCAACGGCGACCTTTCCAAGAAGATCACCGTGGACGTCAAAGGGGAAATTCTCGAATTGAAAGACACCATTAATACAATGGTGGATCAGCTCAGTTCCTTCGCCTCCGAAGTGACACGGGTGGCCCGCGAGGTGGGCACCGAAGGAAAACTCGGCGGACAAGCCGAGGTGAGGGGCGTCGGTGGCACTTGGAAGGACTTGACGGATAACGTCAATTTCATGGCGGGTAACCTTACCTCCCAAGTGCGCAACATCGCGGCCGTGACGACGGCCGTGGCCAACGGCGACCTCTCCAAGAAAATCACGGTGGACGTGCGCGGAGAAATCCTGGAATTGAAGGACACCATTAACACGATGGTGGACCAGCTTCGCTCCTTCGCATCTGAAGTGACGCGCGTGGCCCGCGAGGTGGGCACCGAAGGAAAACTCGGCGGACAAGCGGATGTGAAAGGTGTCGCCGGAACGTGGAAAGACTTGACCGACAATGTGAATCTGATGGCTGGCAATTTGACAAACCAAGTGCGCGGTATTGCCGTCGTGGTGACGGCGGTGGCCAACGGGAACCTGAAACGGAAGCTGACGGTCGAAGCCAAGGGCGAGATCGCCGAACTGGCCGACACCATCAACAACATGACGGACACACTGGCCACTTTTGCGGACCAGGTGACTACGGTGGCGCGCGAAGTGGGTGTTGAAGGAAAACTCGGCGGACAAGCCAGCGTGCCGGGTGCCGCTGGCACATGGAAGGACTTGACCGATAACGTCAATCAATTGGCGGCCAACCTGACGACCCAAGTGCGCGCCATTGCCGAAGTGGCCACGGCGGTGACCAAAGGTGACTTGACACGTTCCATCACGGTGGAAGCGCTCGGCGAAGTCGCCGCCTTGAAGGCCAATCTCAATGAGATGATCCGCAACCTCAAGGACACGACCTTGAAGAACAGCGAGCAGGACTGGCTCAAGACCAACTTGGCCAAGTTTTCCCAAATGTTGCAGGGGCAAAAAGACCTGCTCCAGGTGGGAAGACTCATCCTTTCGGAATTGGCGCCGGTGGTATCCGCGCAGCAGGGAGTGTTTTATACGATGGATTCCGGCAAGGACAACGATCCGTATTTGAAGCTACTCGCCAGTTACGCCCACCGTGAACGCAAACATGGCGAAAACAAGTTCAAACTGGGCGAAGGGCTGGTCGGACAGTGCGCTCTGGAAAAAGAGAAAATCCTCCTGAGCAAGGTCCCGTCGGATTACATCACCATCGGCTCCGGCCTGGGCGAAGCGCATCCGCTGAATGTATTGGTGCTTCCCGTGGTATTCGAAGGCCAGGTGAAGGCCGTCATCGAACTGGCGTCCTTCGATCGCTTCAGTCCCGCGCACCAGGCGTTTCTGGATCAATTGACGGAAAGTATCGGCATCGTGTTGAATACCATCGAGGCCAACACCCGCACCGAAGACTTGCTTAAGCAATCGCAATCCCTGGCCAAGGAATTGCAAAGTCAGCAACAGGAATTGCAGCAAACCAACCAGCAACTGGGAGAAAAGGCGAAATTGCTGGCCGACCAAAACGTGGAAGTCGAACGCAAAAACCGCGAGGTGGAACAAGCCCGCCAAGCCCTGGAAGAAAAAGCCAAACAACTGGCTTTGACCTCGAAGTACAAATCCGAATTCCTGGCCAACATGTCGCACGAGTTGCGCACACCCTTGAACAGCCTGCTCATCCTCTCGGACGAACTTTCCAAAAACAAGGATGCGAATCTTTCGCTCAAACAAGTCGAGTTCGCCAAGACCATTCATGCCTCCGGCAATGACCTGCTGGCGTTGATCAATGACATTCTCGATCTCTCTAAGATCGAATCGGGAACGGTTATCGTGGACGTGGGCGAAGTCGCTTTGCGCGAGTTGCAAGATTATGTGGAGCGCACTTTCCGTCATGTGGCGGACGCCAAGAAACTGGCTTTCGAGGTCGAACGCGCTCCCAACTTACCTCGCACCGTTCAGACGGACGCGAAGCGGCTGCAACAAATCCTCAAGAACCTCCTGTCCAACGCCTTCAAATTTACGGAGAAGGGCAAAGTCTCCCTCTCAGTGTCTTCCGTCACCGAAGGTTGGAATACCGAAAACGAAGCGCTCAACCGCGCCAAGTCTGTTGTGGCCTTTTCTGTGACCGATACAGGAATCGGCATCCCTGCGGATAAGCAACAAATCATCTTTGAGGCCTTTCAACAGGCGGATGGAAGCACTAGCCGCAAGTACGGCGGAACGGGATTAGGATTGGCCATCAGTCGTGAAATTGCGCGGTTGCTCGGCGGGGAAATCCGGCTGACCAGCACTCCCGACGAAGGCAGCGTTTTTACGCTTTACCTGCCGCAGAACTATTCCCCCGTCAAACCCGTCAAACGCCCGGCCGTTATCGCTCCCTTCCCGGATGCGCTCGTCGTGCCTCATGATCTCGCTTTCCCGGTTGCGCCGCGCGAAGCGATGGACCAAGCGGCGGAGCAATTCGAGGATGACAGCGGGAACATCCAGCCGGAGGACAAGACGTTATTGATTGTCGAAAACGACACCCGTTTTGCGCAATTCCTGCTCGAAGTGGCCCACGAACACGGCTTCAAGGGCATCATCGCTCCGCGCGGGGCCGATGCCCTGGCCTTGGTGCGCCTTCGCAAAATTGACGCCATTACCTTGGACATCAATTTATCTGACATCGACGGCTGGCGGGTGCTGGCCCGTTTGAAAGACGACACGGAGACCCGCCATATTCCCGTCCATATCATTACGACGGAGGAAGAGCGCCTGCGCGGTTTGAGAATGGGCGCGATTGGAGCATTGACCAAACCTCTGAAATCCAAGGAATTGCTCCAGGAAGTCTTTGCCCGGATTGACGCCATAGTAAAGCCGCACACGCGGAATCTGCTGGTGATGACCAAGGATGAATCCCGTCGCAATACCCTAATCGATATGGTGCGTGATGAGAGCATTCAGATTGAGTCCGTGGGCGCCGGCGCCGCGGCGATGGCAAAATTACGAGACAATCACTTCGATGCCGTCGTGATCGAGTTGGATGGAGCCGACCCGTCGGACTTTGATTTCATCGAAGAGATCAAGAAGGACCCACATTTGGAAGATATTCCCCTCCTCGTTTACGTTCCGAGGGAATTATCCAAAAAGGATGAAGGCCACATGAAGCGCCTCAGTCAGACCATGAACCTCAAGGAGGTTCGTTCGCCGGAACGGCTCTTGGATGAAACCGCGTTGCTCTTGCATAGCCAAATTGCCACGCTGCCGGAAGCCAGGCGGGGAGCCATTCAAAAACTCCACGAAACGGAATCCATCCTCAAAGACAAGAAGATATTGATTGTTGACGATGATATCCGTAACATCTTCGCCATGACCAGCCTGCTCGAACGTTACGGCATGCAGATTTATTCCGCGGAAACCGGCAAGGCGGCGTTGGAAAAACTGCAGGCCATCCCGGACATTGATGTTACTCTAATGGACATCATGATGCCTGACATGGATGGATACGACACCATGCGGGCCATTCGGAAGTTTGGCAAGTTCCGCGCGCTGCCCGTCATTGCTCTCACGGCCAAGGCCATGAAAGGAGACCGCGAGAAATGCATTGATGCCGGCGCTTCGGATTACATTGCCAAACCGGTGGACAGCACCGAGCTATTGTCCATGCTGCGGCTGTGGCTCTATCGGTAATACCTTATGATTCTCCCAAGCCAATCAGCCGCGGTTGATTCCGTAGAGGCCGATATGGAAGAACCCGTCACCGCTGAAACTGCGGAGGTGCGTCCGGCGGAAGATCGCGCCAGCATTCTGCTGGTCGATGACCGCGACGACAAGTGCCTCGCCATGGAAACCATTCTGGCCGAGCTCGGCCAGAACATCGTCAAAACTCGTTCCGGCAAGGAAGCCTTGCGGTTGTTATTGGACCATGACTTCGCCGTCATCCTTTTGGATGTCAACATGCCGGGACTGGATGGATTCGAGACTGCCCACTTGATCCGGCAGCGCAAAAGTTTGGAGCATACGCCGATTATATTTGTCACCGGCATCAGCGACACAGAGACGCACGTTTCGCGGGGATACTCCTTGGGGGCTGTGGATTACATTCTCACCCCGGTTATGCCGGATGTTCTGCGCACCAAAGTTTCGGTTTTTGTAGAGCTTTACAAAAAGAACCTGCAATTGAAACGCCAGGCCGAAAGCTTGCGCCAGGCGCACGATGAATTGGAAATCCGCGTTAGAAATCGCACCTTCCAACTGGCCGTGGCCAATGAATCCCTCCAGAAGGAAATTGGCGAACGCCAGCGCGCTGAGGAAAACATTCGCTATATCAATGCGGGATTAGAGCAGCGGGTATCGGAGCGTACGGCTGAGTTGGCGGCCACCAATCAAGAACTGGAGGCGTTCACCTATTCGGTCGCGCACGATTTGCAGGCCCCTTTGCGCAATATCCAAAGCTACGTTCAGCTTTTGGAGGAGGAATGGGCCCCAAAACTACCACCCGAAACCATCCAGTACCTGCAGCGCATCGCTTCGCGGACGAAACACATGGCGCAGTTAATTCAAGGTTTGCTCAACCTGTCGATGATTGGAAAACAGGGACTGAAACTGCAGCAGGTTGAACTTAAAGGAATGGTCGAAGAAGTGGTCGCGTTGCTCAAGGCTGAAAATCCCCAGCGCCGCATCCAATGGAACATCCAAGAACTGCCCGCGGAAGCTTGCGACCCAAGTTTAATGAAGCAGGTCTTCACTAATTTGCTGTGTAATGCCGTCAAATTTACCCAGCCGCGCGCCGATGCGATTATTGAAGTGGGTCAAATGGACGTGGAGGGCGAGAGGCCGATCTACATTCGGGACAATGGCGTTGGCTTTAATATGAAATACGCTGATAAATTGTTTGGAGTGTTTCAGCGTCTGCATCCGGTGACGGAATTTGAGGGGACCGGTATTGGGCTGGCGACGGTGGCTCGGATCATTCGCAAGCACGGCGGACGCATTTGGGTGGAGGCTGAGGAGAAAAAGGGCGCCACGTTTTTCTTTACAATCGGCAGAACACGCCCCCACCCGGGATGAAAGATTCCTTTTCAGTTCTCTTGGTGGATGATTCAGCCGACGACCGCCTGTTCGTGCGAAGAGCGCTTCGAAAAAACCCGCGGTTTATGGTGGTGGGAGAGTTGGGCGACGGCGAGGCGGCCATCGCTTATCTGGCGGGGGAGGGCGAGTTCAGCAACCGGGAAAAGTTCCCGTATCCTGACGTGGTTTTGCTTGACTTAAAAATGCCGCGAAAGACGGGGTATGAGGTTTTGGAATGGTTGCAAAGTCAGAGACATGAAAAGATATGCGTCGTTGTCCTTTCCGGATCTTTTCTGCCTGGCGACATTACCCGCAGCCAGCAACTGGGAGCGAACGCCTACTTTCAGAAGGAAGCCCTCGCAGAGGGTCAGGCGGCCATGATCGCCGACATAGAAAAATTGGTGGAAGATCAAGATTTAACAGTGTGCTGAGCCTTGAGTTCTTCTTTCACCTGGGCCGCGCAATCGGGACAGATTCCATGGGTAAATTCGGCCTGGGTATGCTCGGCCAGATAGGATTCGAGCTGGTTCCAGTAGCCGCGATAATCACGAATCTTCTTGCAGGAAGCGCAAATTGGCAGCAAACCCCGCAAACTTTTCACATTGGCCAATGCTTGGGATAGCTCCTGAATCAAAAATAATCGTTCCTGCTCTTCCAGTTTGCGCTTGGTGATGTCGCGTTCGATCACGGAAACGCCAATAATTCTTCCCTGGGTGTCCTTGATTGGCGAGGGCGTCACCGAAACCGGAACAACTTCCCCGTCCTGCCGGGCATGGAATGTTTCATAGCGTTCGACATAACGTCCATTCGAGATCTGCACGAAGGGATCCGGCGATTCTTCAGGGCGTGACGGCGGAGTCAAGATGCGGATCGAACTTCCCCTGGCCTCTTCCGCAGTATATCCATACATCCGGGCCGCGCCTGCGTTCCAACTGACGATATTGCCTTCCAAGTCCGTGCCGATGATGGCGTCTTCCGAAGATTCCACGATCGCCCCCAGATAAGCGCTAACCTGTTCATATTGCTTGCGGTCTGTGACGTCCAAAGTGAACCACCGGGAGCGAATAAACTTGCCGTCATCCCAAAGAGCGTTGGCGTTGATGAGAACTTCCTTGATCGTTCCGTCCCGGCAACGCAGCCGCGTTGCATAATCATGGAGCACCTCGCCGCTGCGCAACTGCTGCAGGGCCCGCTTCGCCAAACTTCTGTCAACAAAAAACTCAGCCACGGAATGCCCCAGGTATTCCTGTGCCGCGTAGCCGAGCATCTTTAACTCGGCCGCATTCACGCGCAGAATGGTCCCGTCGGGCGCGGTCCAGTGCAGGCTGAGGGGGGCGTTTTCAAAAAAATCGTTCAGGTCATATTGACTTCGCTGCAACGCCTTTTCCGCCTGGCGTCGGATACGGCGGTTGGAAGCTTCGACCAACTCGCGCTCGATGGAAGGGACGAGGCGGCCCAAGGCGTTCTTCATTACATAATCACTGGCTCCCGCCTTCATGGCTTTGACGGCCATTTCCTCTCCAATGACGCCTGAAACAACAATAAATGGAACATCTCCCTGACGGGCTTTGAGCAAATCCAACGCATCGAAACTGGAAAAGCCTGGCATCGAATGATCACTGATGATCACGTCCCATCCCTGCCGGTCCAAAGCGGATTTTAAGGCAGTCAGCGTTTCAACGCGCTCGAATTCCGGTTCAAACCCGCCCCGGCTTAGTTCCTGCACGGTAAAGAACGCGTCATCTTCGGAATCTTCGACGATAAGGACCCGCAGGGGTTTGGGCATATTGTTATAAAGCTCCGCTCAGGAAATCTCAAGCACACTGTCGCAAGTTCCAAACGGATTTGGGCAAGTGGACTTGGCGCGTGGGTCATCCTTCCATTGGCCATCGACTACAAACTTATAATGGTATTGGCCGGGAGCCAACATGACCGTGCCGTGCCAGGCACCGCGCTCATCCTTGCGTAATTTAATGGGAGTTTTCTCCCACCCCGTAAAATCCCCCGCCAGCAACACTTCCTTGGCTGCACTGGCATTTAATTCAAATTGTACTTCCTTGCGGCCGCTGGAAGGCTTCTGGGGCGCGGACCGGGTGCCAGATCGCGGTGGAGCATTACGTGGGTTTTGAGAGGATTGATTTCGACTGGACGTTAGAACTTCTTGATTCATACGGTGAAGTAATTCGCAAGAAAAGTGCCAAACATCGATGAAATTGCATCGTGTTGTATATGAATAACTTGCGTCCAGCTCGGTTGGCCAAAACTGAATTATTTTCCGCAGATTGCCATGGATTACAACGGGTTGTTTGCATTCCGCAGCGAATTCTCGGCTTACGTGCCGAAGTAACAAAGTTTCTTGCAAAATGCCGACTGGGGAAATGAGGTTTCTGCAAAATGCGCGGTTGCGAAGAGTGCTCCATACGGGTAAACCCCGATCACTAGCGTGGCATGATTTAAGCAGGGAATCTTGGGTTGAATTTTCTTACAAGCGCGCTAAGAAAAACAGAAAGGAACAATTCACAATGAAAACGAAAGAAATTATCGTCCTTGCGTCTGCTCTCGCCTCCTGTCTCGCGATGAACGCCTTGGGCCAGGAATTCGGCCAACCCGTCCGGGCCAACGAAATCATTGGCAGTACCATTAAAGGTTCCCAAGATCAAAAGTTGGGCACGGTGAAGGATCTCGCCGTTGATATGGTCAACGGCCGAATTGTCGAGGTTGTTGTGGCCCGGGGCGGCTTTCTGGGTGTGGACAGCAAACTGGTCGCAGTGCCCCCGGAGAATTTTGCCGTCGAGGACGGAGGCAAAGTACTGCGTCTGAATTTACCCGGAGAAAAACTGGACGCTGCGCCCATGCTTGACAAGTCGAGATGGAAGGATGACACGGCGCAATCCCGCGTGGAGCAGGTTTATCAATATTACGGCGAAACGCCTTATTTTCGGGTTGAAGAGCATCCAGCACATAATAGCCCTGTCACCCATCCCCTTGGGGACGTGGAACGAGCGAGTGAACTCATCGGTCGCGAGGCAATAAATCAACAAGACGAAAAGCTTGGTAAAGTGGAAAATATTGTCGTTGATCTCCCAAATGCCCGTGTCGTTGAAGTCGTGATCGCCTCGGGCGGTTTCCTGGGAATTAACGAGGAGTTAAGCGCCGTGCCGATCCAGGCATTGCATTTCGACGCTAACCGCGATGTGGTGAGGCTGAACGCCTCCAAAGAGGAGATGAACCGCGCACCGCATTTCCCAGGCGGCGCGTGGCCTGCGATTGACCGCGCACAAGCCGAGGCGGTTTACCAAGCTTATCATGTCCAACCCTACTTTCTGCCCACCGGTTCGGGCCAAAGCGCTTCCGTTAATGTCAATGGCGAGATTGTGGCCACGCCTGAACAGGGGACGAGTCAGGCTGACTTGGAAATCACGGCTAAGATTCAGAAAGAGATTCTAAACGCGGATGGCCTCTCCATCGAAGCCAGGGCGGTCAAGGTCCTTACTCTCAACGGGCGTGTCACCCTTTTCGGGGAATGGTTGCAAATCCGGATGAAAAACGGCGCATGGGTGAGATCGCCGCCCGCGTTGTCCCGGTGGCGAATGTGAACAATCAGTTGGAAATCAAGAATGTCACGGCTAGTGCCGCCAGCTAAAACAAAATTTAAACCCTTAAACTTATGCTTGAACTTTTAGCGATTGTTCTGATCGTGCTCTGGCTTTTGGGAATGGTTTCCTCCTATACCATGGGAGGTTTCATCCATGTCCTTTTGGTCGTCGCGGTGATCATGCTTCTCGTTCGGCTGATTCAAGGCCGACGGGTTTGAGCCGCGTTTAGGCTGCTCGCGACATGAAGTGGGGCGAAGCTTTCCGCGTCCCAATCAAAAACCTTTGCAGAATGATTGGACGCGCGGGGGCCTTCGTGCTACTTTCCCTCCATTATCCCGTCGGAAGAGGAGGCTCTTCTAGCGAAAAGTGATGTTTGACGCGGGAATTTTATGAGACATGTCGCTACCTGAGAAACAAATTGCCGGCCCTATTACGGCTGCGACCGCTGCGGATTGCCTTTTGGTCGTGGACGATAACGAGACTAATATCCAAGGGCTTCACTCCATGCTGGGAAAACTTGGCTTTGAAATTCATCCGGCCGCCAACGGTGAGCAGGCCCTCGAACGTCTTGCCGTGCGCTCTCCTGATCTGATTCTGTTGAACCTGCTTATGCGCGGGATGGACGGGTTGGAACTGTGCAAACGAATCCAGGAAAATCCCGCCTGGGCCGATATCCCCATTATTTTCTTTTCCTCGACCCACGATAAGGATTTGCTCGTTCGCGCCTTGGAAAGTGGCGGCGCGGATTATCTGGCCCAACCGTTCGACAAGGCGGAATTGCTTTCCCGCATTCGCACGCACCTCATGCTAAAGACCACGCGCGATCATCTCAAGCAACTGGCCAGGGAGAAAGAAGAGCTGCTGGGCATGATTTCACATTATCTGCAAAACAACCTTGCCGGCATGAACATGAGCGCCCGGCTCCTCCTGGACCGCACCCATGCCAATGGCGATCCGAAACTGCGCTTGATGGCGGAAAACATTTGCGCCTCCAGCAACCAGATGCGCGTTTTCATAAAAGCGTTGCTGGCCAACGCTGCGGCCGACCGCGGTTTCAAGATCAGTCTGGAATCGATGGATTTTTCTACCGCCGTTATGCGCTCTCTACGTCAATACGAGGATACCGCACGCGACAAGGAAATTATCCTAAGCCAGCTTCCATTGCCGGAGAGCGCATTTATTTACGCCGATCCCGCCGCGCTTGACCAAGTGCTCGACAACCTGATTTCCAACGCCGTCAAATTCTCACCGCCAAAAAAGAAAATCACTGTTGCAATGCGGCAAAGACCGGGCCATGTGGAATGCCATATTCGGGATGAAGGGCCGGGCTTTACGGAAGCGGACAAGGCCCGGATGTTTCAGCGATATGCGCGTCTTTCCGCGCGTCCGACCGGCGGAGAGCCTTCCACTGGTCTGGGCCTGAGCATTGCAAAAAAACTGGTCCAGGCCATGAACGGTGATTTGAACTGCCAAAGCGTTCCGGGACACGGCGCCACTTTCATTCTTCGACTCCCCATCAGCCCCCGCCATTCCTGATTTTTCATGGACTTTCTAGTTATAGACGACGACAAGACATTTCGGGATGCCACCTGTTACCTCATCGAGAATGAGGGGCATTATGCTCAACCCGCAGCGTCCGGCGAATCCGCCCTGGCTAATCTTAAG
>Ga0182024_10014141_pt1 | contig 15463 bp, 12 predicted proteins | sample P32metaG_FD_120480 | JGI IMG/M metagenome (GOLD analysis project Ga0182024, IMG submission 120480) | Permafrost microbial communities from Stordalen Mire, Sweden - P3-2 metaG (Illumina Assembly) | ecosystem: Environmental > Terrestrial > Soil > Wetlands > Permafrost | place: Sweden: Stordalen... | reverse complement strand
TCGGGTTATGAGCCCGACGAGCTACCAGACTGCTCCACCCCGCGTTGCCTGATACACGTTAGTAGAGATTCAAGATGTCGTTCAAGAGCACGAGATCTTGAACCTTCACCGTGCTCGGAGTTCGCACGCTGACTGGCGACGCATCGCCAGCGCGGAACGTCACACATCGCAAGTAATCGTGGCGCGCAGGCGCGAGACCCCAACGATCGCTTGGGGATTCTCGTCAGCGCTGGACGTAACGGATCGACGTCCGCTGTCCGTGGGCGAAGACGAGCGTAAAGGTGTGCACACCGCGGGTGCTGTGGGATTTCACCTTGACTCGAATCGTGAGCACGTGACCATTGTCACGAAGAACGCTGACTTTGGTGCCGCTCGCACTACTCAAGACTCGAGGGAACCCGTAGAACTGCGTGCCGACTATCTGTGTCGACACTGTCCGACCCGTCCACACCGCGGAAGTCATTCTCGTCGCTCGAGGGCGCACGGGAACAATGGTCACGGTGGTGACCAAAGAGCGAGCGGACGCGTACGACGCGTCGGCCGACTTTGTGACCGTGACCGTGCAAGTTCCCGCGCGGTGCGACTTGAGAAGAGTGCCGTCAATGAAGCAGCCCGCCGAACCCGAGCTCGTCACCGCGTAACTCACCGCGCCCGTTCCCGAACCGCCGCCCGACGTCAGGATCATCGAACGACCGTCAGTAAATCTCCTGCTGGTGAGTGTGAGCGTGGCTTGCGTGATGGGATTTCCCGTTCCCACGGTGATTGCTTGTTGCACTTCATGGGCGGCCGCGAAAGCGCCGTTTCCGACGTCGTTGAAGTTCACTCGGCACACCCCGTTCGCGGTGAAGGTCACGACGGCCTTGTAGATTGAACAGCCCGTTGACGTACCGTCGAGCGTGATCACCACACTGTCGCCCGACGTGACGGACGCACTCGCCGAGTACGAACCGTGAATCGTCCCGGCGCCGGGTGGCGTACTGGCGTTGATCGTGTTCGCCGCGTAGACCTTGATGCTGTGCTGGACTTGGCTGGCAGCGGCGAAGGAGCCGTTACCGGCGTCATTGAAATTGACACGACAGGTGCCTACACCGGTGAAAGTCACCTTGCCCGATGCCAACGAACAGCCCGAAGACGAACTTGAGAGCGTCATTACGACGGTGTCGCCCGACGTGGCCACGGCACCCGGTGAATAGGAGCCCCCAGTGCTGCCGGCCGTGGGCGACTTGCTCGGTGTGATGACGTTCGCGTAGTACACCTTGATGCTTTGAACCACCTGGGCCGCGGCGCTGTACGTTGCGTTACCAGGGTCGTTGAAAACGACGACGCAAGTGCCCACAGCCGTGAACGTCACCTTGCCCGAGGAGAGAGAACACCCCGTGAACGTGTTGTCGAGAGTGATGACGACCTTGTCGCCCGACGTTGCTGTCGCACTCGGGATGTACGTGCCGTGTACGCTTCCCGCGACGGGGGCCGATTTTGCGGCGATGGAATTTGCCGCCGTTCCCGCGGCTGACGCCGGAGACGCCGAGAGCAGCGTGAAACCGCCTACGAGAAGAGCCGACGTAGCCCCGAGGGCCAACGACGTGGCGAGCGCGGAACGAACTGTCTGGAAACGTGTTGCGTCGGCCAAAAGATGATTCATTCGACACCAACCTTCTTCTTCGGTCCCGGCAAACTGCCAAGTCAGAAGGAAGCAAGGTCTTGACGTCCTAAATGGAAAACCTAACACAGTGAATATCAGTTCATTCGGCAGTGTAGGACCTTCTAAGTCGTTACAAAGACAAAGTTGGCGGATGTTGTCATTTCGTTGACGTGAAACCCAAAGGACCATGGAAGGACAGCGATAATGTGGCCATTTCGTAGCACCCTGCGAGACTCGTTGAGTGCCGTCGCCATTAGATGAACCAAAGGACGTGGGTTCAGCACTCCGGCGCGGTATCGCGCTCGAGCGGATCACGTTGGGGTGGAACGTCGTGGGCGTCGTGGTTTTGGGACTCGCCGCGATTGAAGCGCGGTCGGTTGCCCTCGCCGGCTTTGGTCTCGACAGCGTCGTAGAGATTGGAGCGAGCACCGTGGTGTTGTGGGAACTTACCGACACCAGTAAGAATCGTCAAGCCGCCGCGCTTCGAATGATCGGTGCAGCCTTCATCTGTCTCTCCCTTTACGTAGCGGTGCAATCAACCGTCGTCCTGTTGAGCGGCTATCACCCCAAGCACAGCATCCTTGGAATTGGCTGGACGGCCATGACCGCGATGGTCATGTTTGCGCTCGCGTCGGGCAAGGCAAGAGCGGGCAAGGAGTTGAAGAACCCTGTTCTCCAACTCGAAGGTCGGGTCACGTTCGTCGATGGTTTGCTCGCCACCGCCGTCCTTGTCGGGCTCGTACTCAACACGACGCTCCACGCCTGGTGGGCGGATCCACTCGCCGGCTACGTGATCGTGTTTTACGGCGTCAAGGAGTCGATCACGATCTTCTCCAGGCATGAATGACGCCGACGGCGAGTTTGGGGTTGTTGCGTGATCATCGACGTGTCGCTGGCGTCCTAGGAGCGTGAACCCTTGAAAAGGATCCGACGGGCTCTTTCATCCGGCTAATCGCGGGGAAATTACCAGACTTTCGATGAAACGCACACCGTTGACCTGAAGACCAAGTTCGGTTAGCCTAACCTAAATGAAAATACTGGTTGGCCTGAAACCGCGTGCTCGCACGGTGGGACCAGGGTATTTCACGAAAGCGACACCCTTCTCGTGACGCCCAAACACACCAGCGCGTGGCGCTCGCTTCGGGAAAAGTCGCAGGTTTCCTCCCGGCGCAACGCTGCCGTCGTCCTGAGGAAGACGGGCCTGACCCTGGGGGTCCTCGCGTTGGGGTCGATTGCGCTCACGGCGTGTGGCACGTCAACGAACCACGGCAGCGGCGTGACCATCACCCTCTACAGTGGCCAGCACGTCCAAACCACCGACGCGTTGGTGTCGAGCTTTGAAAAGGCCAATCCCACCATCAACGTCGCGGTTCGCAGTAATGACGAAGACACCTTTGACGCGCAGATCGTCGCTGAGGGATCTCGTTCTCCGGCCGACGTCTTCTACAGCGAGAACTCGCCGGCACTCGAATACCTCCAGCAGAAGGGCCTGCTCGCGAAGGTTGACGCCAAGACCCTCGCGAAGACCCCGTCTAAATACAGCTCTCCGATTGGTGACTGGGTCGGTGTCTCGGCGCGCGTGAGTGTCATTATCTACAACCCCCAGCTCATCAAGAAGAGCGCGCTGCCCACGAGCGTGTTGCAACTCGCGAATCCTAGATACAAGGACAAATTGGCGTTCGCCGCGGGCGAGACGGACTTTCAACCCGTCGTGACATCGGTCATCAACTCGTACGGAACGACCGCGGCGCGCAATTGGCTCAACGGCATCAAGGCCAACGCCACTAGTCATCTCTATCCCAACAACGAAACCGTCGCCAACGACGTCAATCGCGGCCTCGTGGCCTTTGGCGTTATCGACCAGTACTACTGGTACCGGTTGCGCGCCGAGATCGGACCATCCAACACACACTCCAAGATCGCGTTCTTCGCGCCCCACGATCCGGGCTACGTCATCGACGTTTCAGGCGCCGGCGTCTTGAAGTCGTCCACACATCAGGCCGCCGCGCAAAAGTTCTTGTCGTTCCTCGTGTCCGCCAAGGGTCAAGAGATCATCGCTCACTCGATCAGCTTTGAATACCCCATCGCCTCGGGCGTCACCACCGCCCAGCCCGAGACGCCGTTCCAAGACCTCCAACCGTCGCCCATCGACATCGCCCAACTCGGCACGGGCCAGCAAGCGATCGCGCTCCTTCGAGAGGTCCAACTGTTGTGATTGGGCAACCTATCCAATCGTCGCTTCTGAGTGAGGACGCGTTCGCGTGACGTTGGCACCGACGCAACGTCGCAGTGATCCGAGTCCGGCGATCGAGAGCACAATTGTCACGCCTCATCGTCGACGACCCCGACCCAAGACGTTGCTCGCGCTGAGCGTTTTCGTGGTCGCGGCGCTCGCGCTGCCGCTCGTCTTCCTCATCATCGAAGCGACCAACGCAGGAACGTCGAGCGTCTGGCACCTCATCTGGCGCACCCTCAGCGCGACGTTGATCTGGAACACCGTTCGCCTTACCGTGGTAGTAACGCTTCTTTGCGCCGTCATCGGCACGCTCACTGCGTACTGCGTTGAACGAACGGACCTTCCGTTTCGACACGTCTGGGCGGTACTCGTCGTCATACCCTTTGCAATCCCGGACTTCGTCGTGAGTTTCGGCTGGTCGTCCCTCTCGACGTGGGTGAGCGGGTATCGCGGCGCGGTACTCGTCATGACGCTCGCGGTCTATCCCCTTGTCTACCTTCCCGTCGCGGCGAGTCTTCGCGGAGCCGACCCCGGGCAAGAAGAGATCGCGCGCAGTCTGGGCGCGAGCCGACTATCCACGTTCGTTCGCGTCACCCTCGGCCAAGCGCGACGGGCCATCCTCGGCGGATGCCTCCTCGTGGCGCTCGTCATACTCGCGGAGTACGGCGCCTTTGAGATCTTGGGCTATCCGACGTTCACGACGGTGATCTTCGGTGAGTTCTCTGTCGGTTTTGACACCGCCTCGGCGTGCGCGCTGTCCCTCGTCCTGGTGTTGTTGTCGCTCGTCGTCATGATCGGCGAGAGTTCCGTGCGCGGTGCCGGGCACGTCAGTCGAGGTGGACCCGGGGTCCAGCGTGTGCTGACTCGGCGCTCACTCGGACGCACGAAGTGGCCCGTCGTTCTTTGCTTCGTCGTCCTCGTCGGCGCCGCGCTCGGCGTTCCCGTCGGTTCGTCGATCTACTGGATGTTTGAAGGAGGCGCGCACGCCATCGGCGGCGTGTCACTAACGTCGGCAGCCCTGTACACCGCGGGTTTCAGCGCCGCGGCGGCGCTCGTAGCGACGTTGATGGCTCTACCAGTGGCACTCCTCGTCGTGCGCCATCCGACCAAGCTGCACCGATTTCTTACGAGGACGACGTTTCTCGTGTTGGCGATGCCCGGCTTGGTGGTAGCCCTCGCGCTCTCGTACTTCTCCGAGCAACACGCCAACGGCTTCGGGTACGAGACGGCACCACTGTTGATCTTCGCCTACGCGTTGATGTTCTTCCCCCTGGCGCTCGTGGGTGTGCGAGCGTCCGTCGCGCAAGCGCCGGTCGCCCTCGAGGAGGTTGCCGGGTCGCTCGGGGTGAAACGACGCCACGTTCTTCTGCGCGTCACGCTGCCTCTCGTGGCGCCTGGGCTGGGGGCCGCGTTCTGCCTCGTGTTCCTCTCCGCGGTCACCGAACTGACGGCGACGTTGATTCTTATTCCCTCGGGCGTCCAAACGCTCGCCACGCAGTTCTGGTCGTACCAACAGAATCTCTCCTACGGCCAGGCCGCGCCGTTCGCGCTGCTCATCATCGCCATCGCCGCGCTGCCGGCTTATCTGGTCGGTCGATTCTTCGATCGACTCCCCGTGCGCCAAGGTCCGTCTCCCGTCCGTAGGGTTTTGAAGTGAACGAACTCGAAATCAACGGCCTCGATAAGTCCTACGGCACGCAGGGCGTCCTGCGAAACCTCAATCTCGAGGTGTCGGCAGGAACGTTCATCTCAATCCTCGGCCCTTCGGGAAGCGGCAAAACCACGTTGCTTCGCGTGATCGCTGGCTTCGAGCGCGCCGAACGAGGGAGCGTGCGACTGGGTGGCGAGGTTGTGGACGACGAGACGCACTTCGTCGAGCCCGAACGACGACGTATTGGTTACGTCCCCCAAGACGGAAGCCTCTTCCCGCATCTCTCGGTCGAACGTAACGTGGGTTTTGGCCTCGCGCGACGAGACCGTCGTGGCAAACGCGTCGCCGAACTGCTCGACATGGTGGGCCTAGGAGGCATGGCAGAGCGTTTTCCCCATCAACTTTCGGGCGGTCAACAACAACGCGTCGCACTGGCGCGAGGTCTTGCCATTGACCCAGCACTCGTGCTCCTCGACGAACCATTTTCCTCCCTGGACGCGAGTCTTCGATCGTCCGTTCGCCACGACGTGCGCCAAATACTTAAGAACGCCGGCACGACCGCGATTCTCGTCACTCACGATCAAGACGAAGCGCTCTCGCTCGCCGATCGCGTCGCGATCATTCGCGAGGGACGCATACGTCAGTTCGACACGCCCGCTCGTATCTACGCCCAACCGTCCTCCCCCGAGCTGGCACGCGAGTTCGGTGACGCCAACTTCCTCGAGGGCATCGCCAAGAACGGCGTCGTTGAGACTCCGCTCGGTCCACTCGAACTCGAGAACGCCACGTCCGTCGAAGGTGGCGTGAGCGACGGGACAAAACTTCTCGTTCTCGTACGCCCCGAACAGTTCGTCCTCGGAACTGATAACGACGCCGTCGGCACTGCTCGCGTTCTCGACACCGAGTTCTACGGACACGACGCGGTACTAAAACTTCTCGCGGACTTTGACGGCACCACGACATTCACCGTGAGAACGTCGGACGCGACGAATCTCCCCGCGCCTGGTTCCCAGGTCTTCCTTGAAATTCACGGTGGCGTCGTCGCGTGGCCCATCGTCTAACGAATCAACCTCTTTAAGGTTGAAGAGCGCCCGCGCGTCGCCAACCGAATCAAAGAACGATCTCGGACTTCTGTAATCCAATTCTTCAACGTAGATCCAGCTTGAAAGACGAAGACCGCGTTGGCGACACTTTGTCAAGTTTTGTCAACGTTGTTGAGGACATTGCTTGATGAGGCAAGTGACGTTTGCGTGACATTATCGACGAACGCGCGTCAAAACGAAACAACAACTACGTATGAACCGTATTTTCGAACCGCACGAAACGTGTCGACATCTTGTGGGACGCAAACGCCACCTCTATAGTCGTTATGACGGAGAGAAAACTTAACACCGCCTAATGATTCATCGACAACTTTGAGCAGCTACGGAGACTCCATGAGAAACCCATTTCGAAATACCCAGTTACGTTCCACACGCAGAGCGTCGATGGTCACCGTCCTCGCGGGCGCGTCAGCCATGGCGATGGTCGCTGGCTTGACACTCGTTTCAGTCGGCAGCGCGTCGGCCGCGTCAATTGCGCCGCGCGTGGCCCCGCCGGCACCCTGCACCGTTTCCGTGACGGGAGCCGGTACGGCAGTTCCTGGGCAAACCCTGATCGTCGGCGCCGTTGCCGGCACCACCCAGGTCACCTTCTCCTGCAACACCGCCTCGGGCGCCGCGGTCGTCGCGGAAGCTTCACTTCTTGCGGCCATCGGTACGTCGAACGTCATTCCAACAACTGAAGCCGACACGAGTGCCCTGGGCACCTTCGCGCCGAGCGCAACCAACACGGCCTGTCCTACGGGAACGGCCGGATCGTGTTCCGTCGCCTCGTTCTTGGTACCCGCCACGTTTGCGTCCTCTGACGCGAACGGCGTCTGTCCTCCGACGCAAACCGAGATCAACGTGGGACTCTTTGGATGCGCGCTGGCAGTTGCGAACGCGCAAGAGGCTCCCGTCGCTGGCGGCGAGTACCTGCTTCAGTACGCGTCGCAGTCGACCGCTCCGAACCCGCCAACAATCTCGTCGTTTCAGGCGACCGGTTCCGAAGGCAGCCTCATCGACGTCTATGACACCATTGGTAGCACTGGCTACTGGTGGGGCAGCGCCGTCCAAGCTGTTCAAGCACAGGCCGCCGGTACAACGCCTGCGGTTTCGCCAACATCGTGCACCGGCGTTGGCTACGGCAACGTGCCCGCACCGTACCTGGCTGACGTCTGGTTCGTCACTGGCACGTCGACGGCCGTCGGCGGCGGAGCCGCTTCGGGCGTGACCATTTCGAATGACTGCTACGACGGCAAGACGTTGAGTCCGCCCTTCCTCGGCGGCACCATCACCGTGCCAGCGACAGTTGTTTCGGGCACCTCGTACACGGTGTACCTCTGTGAGGTCAACTCCACGCCGTATCCGAGCAACGACATCCACTCCACAAGCATCTGTGGCGCCGGTGCGCCGTCGTGGATTGACGCTTCGTTCAGTTTCACCGCCAAGGCGAAAGTGATCTCTCAGAACTTCCCCGCGGCGAACATCGTCACCGCCGCTGCGTCGTCGAGCTTCAAGGATCAACTCACGACGAGTGGCAACCAGGGCACCGTGTCGTACACACAGTCCACCGGTTCGCCGAGCATCGCGGTCTCTAGTTCGGGCGCTGTCTCGACGTCGGGCGCGTTGAAGTCCGGTACCTACACGGCGACGGGCACGACGAGTGACGCGAGCGGCGACGCTGGCACATTCGTCTACGCGTTGATCGTCTCTGGTACCACACCGCCGACCGTGAAACCCGCGCCCAAGGCCGAGAAGGTCTCAGGCGTCGCGGTTCCTGGCCGCACCGTCGTGCTCACGATTACCGGTAAGAACTTCACCGGTGGTCCCAAGATCACCGGTCCCCGTGGCACCAGCGCGACCGTACTCAGGGCCACGAGCACCCGGCTTACAGTGCGAGTGAAGGAATCGGCCTCGTTGAGGAAGGGTACCTACACCCTCACGGTTAGGTTCGCGAGTGGCAAGAGGACCAGCATCCACTACACCGTCAGGTAACACCCCTTCGCGTTCCGCAACAACAACGAGACCCCCTCCTTCGAGGGGGTCTCGTTGTTGTTGGTCACGACACTGTTCGACCGGTGTCGAACGTCTTGCGAGAAGAAAAATAGTGTGAGTCGAACTCGACTGAGTGACCACGTCACGAGTACGGGGCTACGGACGTCGGACGGGGGACGTACGTCGCGCCGAGAGAGGTGCACAGGGTAGGGACGTTTCATGCGCTGGGGGTCCCCGGTCTCGACACGTCACTCGGTGGTGCGACCGGGAGAGCCGGCGCGAACGACGTGTCCGACACGCCCTAGCAATTCGAGTCGGACGACCGAAGAGTAGGGTTCTGCGGTGATGGACGACACGCAGCGACAGATCGAACTGAAGGAGATCGTCAACGGTGACGTGACCTTCGCTGGCGCGCATGCCGAGAGCGACCTCCACGACGAGTCACTCCATCAACGACACCGCGAGCCTTTCGCGGTCGCTCGGCCCCATTCGAGTGACGAAGTCGCGCGACTCGTCGCGTGGGCTCATCGCCATGATGTTCCCGTAACGCCGCGTGGCTCGGGCACCGGACTTTCGGGCGGCGTGACACCCGTCAACGGCGGCCTCGTTATCTGCTTCGACCAGATGCGCGACGTACTTCGCGTCGACGTGCGCGACCACGTCGCGGTCGTGCAGCCGGGCATCACGTTGCGCGAACTGAACGAAGCGTTGCTCGGCACGGGGTTGCACTACCCCGTCTACCCCGGCGAACTTTCGGGCTCGCTCGGCGGCAACGTCAACACCAACGCCGGAGGCATGCGCGCGGTGCGCCACGGCGTGACCCGCCAGCACGTGCTCGGACTCGAAGTGGTCCTTATGGACGGCACCGTCCTACGGACCGGCGGACCGGTCGTGAAGACCTCTTCTGGCTACGACCTCACGCAGTTGCTCATCGGCAGTGAAGGGACCCTGGCGCTCGTCACCGAAGTCACGCTCAAGCTTTCACCCGTCTTTACGTATAGCGCCACCATGCTCATTCCCTTCAGTGATCTCCAAGCCGTGACGCGCGTCGTCCCCACCCTCATCTCCTCGGGTCTCTCGCCGTCGATCCTCGAGTACCTCGACGTACTCACCATGGCCTCACTCTCGAGCGGCACCGACCTACAACTCGGCGTGAGCCCCGACGTCGCCGAAGCGGCGGCCGCGTACCTGATCGTGGTCCTCGAGACGAGAACACCGGAACAGCTCGAAGGCGATCTGATGAGCGCTGCCGCGCTTGTAGAAGACGCGGGCGCACTTGACGTCTACGTTCTCGAGGGCGCGGCCGCGACGAAACTCATCGAAGCGCGCGAACGGGCCTTTTGGCTCGCGAAAGCGGCCGGGGCCGATGACATCATCGACATCGTCGTGCCGCGCTCGACCGTCCCGGAATTCCTCGAAAGCGTCGGCGAACTGGCGACCCATCATGGCGCGTTCGTCGCGGGCTGTGGCCACGTCGGTGATGGCAACATCCACCTGTCGGTCTTCCAGCCCGACGCCAAGAAGCGTGACGAATTCTTACTCGAACTCTTTCGCGCGGGACTCGCGCTCGGAGGCGCCGTCTCGGGTGAGCACGGACTGGGGGTTGATAAACGCGGTCCCTACTTGGCGCTCGCGGATCCGGCGCTCGTCGAACTGCAACGCAAGATCAAGCAGGTGTTTGATCCGAAGGGACTCCTCAATCCCTTTCGACACCTCGACGCTCGCGAGGACTCCTAATACCTCGTCGGGACGAACGACCTATTTGCGTCGATCAGTTGTGGTTGGTGTGACGTCAAGCAGGGACTCTCAGCTCGGCGTCCCGAAGAAGTACTTGAGAGATCGAGGCGGTAGGGAGCCCGACACACCGGGAACTATCGGATGCACGTAGATTCCTCCGCACCAGAAGAAGCCGTTGGCCCTCAGGGGTGACACTTGGATCGAAGAAGTGGCTCCCGGAAGCCACGCCATCATCTTGTACGAAATAGTGCATCGAGATTGCTGACCATTTGGTAGCTGATGGGATTCATCGGTTCCGTAGATCCAAAACGACGCGTCGCCTTTGGGCTTCAACGTCACGGTCGGCATCGCGACTCCTCGTTTGATGCCTCCTAAGTCATTCCCGTTCGCCCCGAAAGAGTCCGTTTGCTGAACCGCGAGGAGCTGCCGCTTCTTACCTTTCGTTGTCAAGCCATAGGTTCCGACGTAGGAAACGCGCATGTACCCTCGCAACGCACACGCCTGGCTCGACACATTGTGAACCCAAAAAAGATCATTCACGCTTCCCGTGCCGACAACGGTGTTGTAGTCAGTGATTCGAATAGTCGTCGGAGTGCAGGACGGCGCCGTGAGCGATGCCGCCGACGTCGGAAGAGTGACGAGCGCCCACGGGGCACCGAGCACTGCTCCAAGAACGATGACTTTCAACAATTGACGCATGACTCATTATTACTTGAGCGCTCGACTGAGGATCTTCGAGTTCGCAATCGCTCCCTCGGACCATGACGTAAGGTGAATCGAATTACGGGAGGGCGTGATGTCGCAGTCGGCGGTCGAAGTACGTGAAGTCGTCAAGCGTTTCGGCGACAACGTGGTGGTCAACGGCGTCTCACTCGACATTCTCACTGGTGAGTTCTTCACCATGCTCGGTCCGTCGGGTTCGGGCAAGACAACGCTGCTGCGCATGATCGCTGGTTTTGAGGCGCCGGACGCCGGCTCGATCTTCCTCCAGGGCGAAGACGTCACCGCTCGCCCCGCGCACCTTCGACCGGTGAACACTGTCTTTCAGGACTACGCACTCTTTCCTCATATGGACGTCGTCGCGAACGTGGAGTACGGACTTCGCGTGCGCAAGGTCGCGCGCAAGGAACGTCGCGAGCGCGCCCAACGCGCGCTCGACATGGTCCAATTGAAGGGGCTCGAGAGCCGCCGTCCCGCGCAACTCTCCGGAGGTCAGCGCCAACGCGTGGCGCTCGCGCGCGCCATCGTCAACGAACCGGCCGTTTTGCTTCTCGACGAGCCACTGGGTGCGTTGGACCTGAAACTTCGTCAAGAGATGCAGGTCGAACTCAAGGCCATCCAGCGTCGCGTCGGCATCACCTTCATCTACGTGACCCACGACCAGGAAGAGGCCATGGCGATGAGCGATCGAATCGCCATTATGAACGGTGGCGTGATCGAACAGATCGGCGCGCCCCGTGACGTGTACGAACACCCCGCGACACCCTTCGTCGCACGATTCATCGGCACGTCGAACATTCTCGATCGTGGCGGAAAGCGCTGGTCCCTTCGACCTGAGCGTCTGCGCCTGTCGCTTGTCGACGCCCCACCGACGGGCGACGATCGTGCGCCGGGCCAGATCCAAGACGTCGTGTACCTCGGAATGATGACCAGATACATCGTGCATCTCGACAGTGGCGCTGACCTCGTCGTGGTGCGCACGAACGAAGGTTCTGACGCACTTTCAGCCCGTCACGCGCCGGGCGATCGGGTCATGGTGTCGTGGCATGAGCGCGACGCCGTTGTGATGGACCACGCACTAATCTGACCATCGAGAGCACATCTCGCAAGGGGGGACGTATGTTTTTAGGTATTCGCCGAGGCACGCGTGGTCGAGTCGCCATCGCGCTCGCCACACTTTCACTGACGTCAATGGGCGTGACCGCCATCACCACGGGGGCGGGGGCTTCGTCCGGACTAACCCCACCCACCGCGGGGATGAAAGCACAGACGTCCATCGGCAAGGGTGAGGGGAAACTCAACCTGATCGCGTGGGAGGGGTACGCACAACCGCAGTGGGTTAAGCCCTTCGAACAGCAAACGGGCTGCGTCGTGAACACGAAGTACGCCGGTTCGTCGGGCGAGATGGTGTCGCTGATGGCCAACGGCGGCGGCGGTCAGTACGACCTCGTGTCGGCTTCGGGTGACGCCGACCTGCGACTGATCTACGGCGGCGACGTCAAGCCGGTGAACGTGAAACTGATTCCGTCGTGGAAGCAGTTGCGCCCGTTCCTCCAGTCACCGAGTTTCAACACGATCAAGGGCGTGCACTACGGCGTGAGTCTGCAGTTCGGACCGAACGTGCTGCTCTATTCGACCACAACGTTCAAGACCGCGCCGACCTCGTGGAGCGTGATCTACTCGAAGAAGTACAAGGGCAAGGTCACGGTACCGAACAATCCCATTCAGATCGCGGACGCCGCGCTCTATCTCTCGAAGTCGAAGCCCTCACTGGGTATCACCGATCCTTACGAACTCACCCAGACCCAGTTCAGCGCCGCGGTCGCGTTGCTCACGGCACAGAAGCCGCTCATCGCGAAGTACTGGAACTTGGCGAGCGACGAGATCAACCTCTTCACGAGTGGCACCGCGGTCGTCGGCGCCGCGTGGCCGTACCAGACGACCACGCTGAAGGCGGCCCACGTGAAAGTGGAAGAGACGATTCCATCACAGGGTGCGACCGGTTGGGCCGACTCGTGGCTCCTCGCGAAGAACGCTCCGGATCCCAACTGTGCGTACGACTGGATGAAGTACATCACGACCCCGCAGGTCCAGGCCGAGCAGGCCGTGTACTACGGCGAGACGCCGGACAACTCGCTGGCCTGCCCGTTGATGAACAAACTGCAGGCCGGTTCGTGCAACGCGTACCACGCGAACGAGCCCGACTCCTACTTCAAGTCCATCAAGTTCTGGAAGACGCCACTCTCCACGTGCGACAACGGTAAGACCGACTGCATTCCCTACAGTGAGTGGACGAACGCGTGGACCCAGATAACGGGGTAAGCACACTCGAACCAGCGACGAGCGGAGGGACTAAGTCCCTCCGCTCTTCCGCGTTGAGCCATCGTTGGGGCACGGCATTCCTACTCACGCCACCACTCCTATGGTTCTTCGTCCTCTACGTGAGCTCACTCGTCTTGATGCTCATCACCGCGTTTTGGAGCCTCAACGGCTTCACGGGCAACGTCACGCACCAACTCACTGGCGCCAACTTCCACCAGATCGCCTCGGGGTCGTACCCGGCGATCATCGGACGCACGGTGTTGCTCGCGGCACTCGTCACCGTGACCGACGCCATCATCGCCTTTCCCTTCGCGTACGTCATGGCCCGCGTGGCGACCCAACGCGCGCAACGCCTTTTGCTCGTCGCCGTGCTCTTGCCCCTCTGGGCCAGCTACCTCGCCAAGATCTACGCGTGGATCTCCATCTTGGAACGTGGTGGGGCGCTCAACTGGACCTTCCAACACCTCGGACTCCCATCACCCAATCTGGGTTTCACGAACGGCGCCATGTGGCTCACCTTCAGTTACATCTGGCTCCCCTACATGATCGTTCCCCTCTTTGGCGCGTTGGAGAGAATCCCCGGTTCGTTGCTCGACGCGTCGAGCGACCTCGGCGCGTCGAGTTGGTGGACGTTTCGTCACGTCATCGTGCCCCTCGCACTCCCGGGACTCGTGGCGGGATCGATCTTCACGTTCTCACTGACCCTCGGCGACTACGTGACCCCACTGCTCGTGGGCGGCGCGAACTCGACGTTGATCGGTAACGCCATCTATCAGAACCTGCTCGACGGCGGAAATCTCCCGCTCGCCGCCGCGCTCTCCACGGTGCCCATCGCGATCATGGTGGCGTACCTCTTGGTCGCGAAGCGCTTCGGCGCCTTTGAGTCACTGTGAAGCGCCGTCTCCTCGCTCGAGGCGGTCTCTGGCTGTGGGTCTGGGCGGTGCTCGCTTTTCTCTTCGGGCCAATCATCACGATCGTCATCTTCAGTTTCGACCGCTCCAACATAGAAACGCTGCCGATCCGGAGCTGGACGCTCTCGTGGTACCAGGTGGCCTGGCACGACGAACAGGTTCGCCAAGCCTTCGTCCTCTCGATCAAGGCGGCCTGCGCGGCGACGGTGCTGGCACTTCTCCTCGGCTCACTCGCCGCCTTCGGAGTGCACCGCGCGCGATTCTTCGGCCGCGACACCGTCTCACTCTTGCTCGTCTTGCCGATCGCGTTGCCCGGGATCATCACCGGCGTCGCACTGAACTCCACCTTTCAGTGGGCGGGGATCTCGCTCTCTATCTGGACCATCATCATTGGCCACACCACCTTTTGCATCGTGGTCGTCTACAACAACGTCGTCGCCCGCCTACGACGAACGTCGGCCACGCTCTTCGAAGCATCGGCCGACCTCGGCGCGTCGACGAGTCAAACGTTTCGTTTCGTCACGTTGCCCCTTATCGCAACCGCGCTCGTTTCGGGTGGTCTGCTGGCCTTCGCGCTGAGTTTTGACGAGGTGATCGTCACCACGTTCACCGCTGGCGCGCAGAACACGTTGCCGATATGGATTTTCGGGGCCATCCGGCTCGGTCAGCAACTCCCCGAGGTCAACGTCGTCGTCACGGCCGTCGTCGTACTGATGTTGATCCCCATCATCATCGCGGCTCGCCTCACCGGGCGCGACACCTTCAGTTCTTCGTCGACGCGCGCGCCGACGAACTAGACCGCTAACCCTTGTTGAGGGCGGTCTGTGCGAGTTTCAACTGTTGGTTCATGGCGTTCACGTCTCTTTGGTACTGCCCCAAGTTGCCGTTAGCCAGGGCGGTCTGCGCGTTCGAGTAGTCCGTCGAGGCCTGTTGAAGGAACGAAGTGGCGCTCGCGTTACTGCCCGTGCTGCCCGATCCCTTGCCCTTCGTCGGGTTCGTGGTCGCTATTCCCGTCACGTTGGCTCCGAGCACGTCCGACAGCGCTCCCGCCAGTGTTGGCTCGATGCCGACGTCTTGGTTGAAGACCGCGATGACGTAGCGCAACTGAGGCATCGGGTTCGCCGTGCTCGTGACGTAGAGCGGGCGGATGTAGAGCACGCTCGAGTC
>Ga0182024_10014140_pt1 | contig 15464 bp, 17 predicted proteins | sample P32metaG_FD_120480 | JGI IMG/M metagenome (GOLD analysis project Ga0182024, IMG submission 120480) | Permafrost microbial communities from Stordalen Mire, Sweden - P3-2 metaG (Illumina Assembly) | ecosystem: Environmental > Terrestrial > Soil > Wetlands > Permafrost | place: Sweden: Stordalen... | reverse complement strand
TCTATTCAATATAGGGTAATACAAAGAGTTGACGGCGAGAACTTGCAGAACTACTCTGCTGGGAATGACTTAGCGGCGCTGCTTGGACTCTTACTCGAGCGCTCCCAGTAAACTACCGCTAGAGGTTGTCAGGCGGCGTCTCGCGCTTGTAGTGGCTGTGGAAGCCAGTTCCGTCCGAGACGCTCCTGGCAAAGGCAGTGCAGTGCGCGCTGCCGTCGGCGGGCGTATGTCAAACGCCAGCCGATGAGAACTCCACCTTATTTCGGAGCATGAATGCCAGGAGAAATGACCGGCGTCGGCACAGGTGTTAGCCCGTAAAACAGTTTAGCAAAAGGATCGTTCTCGCCGCCCTCACTCGTTTTCAACAGCTTACAGTCGGATTCGGGACCTGCAAGTCGGGCTCAGTCATCCCTTCTTTGATCCCCTGCGCGGCGACCCTCGTTTCACCGATCTGGTTCGCCGCGTCGGACTCGGATAAGCCCGTAAGAAACCATCACCTGAGATCGCGAATCAGCACCACGTCCGAGATTTCGCGCGCGCGATCCATGACCAGCCTCTTCCCGTCCGGGGATACGTCGAAACTAAAGATGGAGTCGCTCTTCAAATGAGTGATCTGCCTTGATATCCCTCCCGCAATCGGCTGGCGCCAGATATTGTCAACACCATGCTCATCCTTCTGGTTGTAAAGGAGTGACCGACCGTCGGAGGCCCATCGAAAGAAATTTGTGGCAACGTCGAGGCGTGTCAACAAACGACCGCCCTCGAACTCCACGATTTCGATTCCGCGCGTGGGTGTTGCCTTCCGGTCATCGTAAGAATAGGCGATAGATCTTCCGTCAGGCGAGATCGCCGGAGATCCCGTGTCTGCATCGGTAATCCGAATCGGATCGCCGCCGTCTCTCGGCACCTTCCAGACTCCGCGTTCCGCACCCCATTTGCTGTATACCAGCCAGTTCCCGTCGGGCGAAAAATTTGCCCGCGAGCCCCAAGCTTCCAACGGACTATTGGTCAACTGTTTTGGATTCGCGCCGTCGATATCCGTCCTCCAGATATGAATTCCGGTATGATCAGAAAGAAAAGTAACGTAACGACCATCCGGGGACACCCGAGGATAGGTATTCATTCCCGCAAAGTCCCGCGTCAACTGCCTCGCGTTCTTTCCATCAGAGTCCATCACCCAGAGCTGCGCACCAATCCCCGTGTACTTCATAAATACGATCCTCCCATCCGGACTCCATCCAGACCAAGCCGATCGACCGCCCGACGTGATGGGCTTCGCACTGTCCGGGTCCGCGAGAGGTGCGACCCAGGCGTCGAACGTGTACTGCCTTTGTACTGTCGCCACCGCGCTTTGGTCGGCCGTTAGACTTACGACTTGGTAATAGTTCAAATCACTGGTGATCTTGCGGAATTTGCCGTTCGAATGATAGATATAACCGATTTGGATTGGGCCGCCGTTTTGCTCTTGCGTATTGGCCAGCAGTCCTTGGCCGTTGGGAAGCCACGCCAAGTCGTATACCCCAGCCCACCGCTTTGGTGTCAAGGAACGTTCAGACCCGCCTTCGGCGGGCACCTCGACTGGACTCGCGTACCGTAGGCCTGCTTCGGAGGTGACCGCGCCAGATGCGATGGTTTTCCCATCGGGTGACCAGGAAACGCTTTCGAATTGGCTGGGCAATTTCCGGAGGGCCACCTGTCTCTCGCCGCTGCCATCCTCGTTCGCGACCATCAGTGCGCTTTCACTTTTCGCTTGGGAGTCGCGCACGAAGGCTAACTGCTTCCCATCGGGAGAAAGTGTTACCTTACTGTCCACGTCGGCAATTAGTTTTATCGCCGTGCCCCCTAGGGCAGGGATTTTATAAAGAGAGCTTATGGCAGAGTTGTTGCGGTCGGACCTGACGAAATAGAGAAAATCGCCGTCGCGCGAAAAGGTGAGACCGATGCAATCACCATCGGCGGGCGGGATAACCTGCACTCTGCTCCCGGTTGCGACCTGCTCAACCCAGAGGGTGCTTTTGGCGCGCTCATATGATCCTCCCACCGTTTCCGCGTACGCTACATACCTGCCGTCTGGAGAAATAGCGGCCTGCTCCACGTTACCGGAGGTGGTTAGCTCTGTGATTTCTGTCTTCTGAAAGGGAACAGGTCGGGAAACAAGCCAGAGGCCCCATGCGATTCCGGCTAAAGCACCAAGAAGGGCGACGGCTCCAAGCCAGCGGTTCCACTTCGGGCTCACTGTAGGTACTGCGATCCCCACCGCTGTGACCCTGCTTGATTCCGTGTCACGCTTCAGCCGCTTCAGATCGGTTCGAAGCTCAGCGGCGGACTGGCAGCGAATATCGCGGTCTTTCTCCAGAGCCTTGTTGATGATCCGTTCCAGTTCGGCTGGGACGTCGGGATTCAGCCGCACAGGAGCTACAGGACCACGTTCCAGAATAGCGTTGAAGATCAACGCGGACGTGTCGCCCCGAAACGGCAGGGTTCCCGTGCACATTTCGTACAGAACCGCGCCGAACGAAAAGAGGTCGGTGCGAGCATCGAGCTCCTTGCCTCGAACCTGCTCCGGCGACATGTACGCGACCGTTCCCAGAGTACTGCCCGGACTGGTCAGATGTTCCGCGGACTCGATGGTCGCATCGCTGGGGGTGGGGCTCTCCGGCTTGAGAGTGACTTTCGCCAGCCCGAAATCGAGAATCTTAGCCTGCCCTCTGCTGGTAATAAAAATGTTTGCGGGTTTGATGTCGCGATGCACAATGCCTTTCGCATGCGCCGCGTCCAGTGCATCGGCGATCTGAATGCCCCACTCGAGTATTGCCTGGATTTCCAGCGGAAGTCCCCCGATCCGCTGCCGCAAAGTCATGCCGTCTAAAAATTCCATGGCAATGAACGCTTGCTCGTCGTGTTCGCCGATTTCGTAAATCGTGCAGATGTTGGGATGGTTCAGCGCCGAGGCCGCTCGCGCTTCGCGCCGGAATCGTTCCAGCGCCGCCGGCTCCTGCGCCGTATCGTCAGGAAGAAACTTCAGAGCCACGAGCCGGCCGAGCAAAATATCTTCCGCCTTGTAGACGACGCCCATGCCACCGCTGCCCAGTTGGCCTGATAAGCGATAATGGGAGACGATAAGGCCCGCGACAAACGGCTTCGCTGGCGACCCCCTAAGGGTTGTGGCCTGAGCAGCGACGTTAATTACGTCCGGATCAAGGAAACTGCCCGCCTTGCGGTGAGACGTGAGCAACGAGCGGACTTCATCGAGCAAAGCCGTATCGCCCAGGCAGTTCTGGCGTAGGAACTCCTCCTGCTGCCCGCACGGCAATTGCAGAGCCGCCTGCAGCAGTTCATCCGCACGTTTCCAGCGCTCAGCATCCATGGCCAGGTTTAGCGCTCATTTCGCGGTGCAACCAAGCTCGGGCAGTGCTCCAGTCGCGGGCCACCGTAACCGCGGATACTTTGAGCACCTCCGCCGTTTCATCGAAGTTCAATCCTGCAAAGAAGCGCAGTTCCACAACCCGCGCCTTGCGCTCATCGATTTGCGCCAGTTCTTTCAGTGCGTCATCGAGGGCCACCACGTCCAGGTCCTTCTTCTTGCTCGGTGACAACATCTCGGCGTCTTCCAGCGAGAGTGTACCGGCACGGCCTCCTCTTTTCCCGGCACGGTGACGGCGGGCATAGTCGACAAGGATCTGACGCATTTGTTGGGCAGCGATGGCGAAGAAGTGAGAGCGGCCCTCCCACTGCGGGGCTTTTAGTCCCACCAGACGCAGATACGCTTCATGTTCGAGAGCACAGCTTTGCAACGTGTGGTCGGGACGCTCCTGGCGCAACTGGAAATGGGCTAAACGATGCAGTTCTTTATAAACGACCGGCAATAAGGCATCGAGAGCCTCGCGGTCGCCATGCCGCCAGCTCTGTAACAACCGCGTAATCTCGCCCGCCGATTCATGCCCCACGAGGCCAACTTTAGGAAGGGGTAGCGCTTGGGTAGCTTAGCGTAGCCATCGCTGTTTCGGATGTCAACTGGAACTAGTTGGGGCGGCCAGGAGATTTCTTTACAGCGCATGATTGGTTTTGCCCTCGACTTTGCGCTGTTAAGAGACAGAGGGCAGAACTTCTCAGGGGAGGTCCCGTCTGTCCCCAAGCTTGTCGAGTTTGTCGGAGTGTGAATCTCAGGAGATTTTGCCGTAAGAATCACAAAATTCCAAATCTGGAGGTCTTTCATGAAGAGCAAAGCTTACGAGTCCGCTTGAGGATCGTGCCTATCAGAATCCCAGCGAATACCCAGACTTGGCGATTGTTCTCTCTCCAAAGGGCAAGCCAGGATGCCGCAACCGCAGCCAGGTCTTCCCAATCACCTCCGTACATGAAACCCGAGAGTGCAGCTGCCCACATCCAAGCCGTTGCGTTTGGCGCCGTTAGTCGTAACCGTTGCGTGAGTGCCTTCCAAGATGTGGAGCGGACGTCAATGGCTGCGCCAACAAGCGAGGCAATCAACATGAGTGCAAGAGGCAGAATGAGCACCAGATGGAAAATGCGCCACCACGAACTCATCTGCCGCAACAGACTCGGTCCGGCCCAGTGAAACAGGAAGGCGAAGGTTGAGGCCGGTATCCCGAATAGAAACAATGACGCGAGCCAGCCTGCTGGCCTAATCGCTGGTGCGTGGTCTGCGTGGTGCACGTGGGTGAGTGTATCTGAGTTGATAGGAGCCATGCGACGAAAATGACTCCCGCATCAAGAATTAGTCTTGTTTCCACAATACAACCTGATAAGAAGAAGGCATGCGCGGAAAAGATGAGCAACAGTTGGACGTCTTCAGCTACATCAGTCCCGAGCAGCGAGTTCCGCAAGATCACCCATTGCGTTCCCTGCGTGCCATGACCGATGAGGCGTTAAGAGAACTGCAACGACGGTTCAACAAGGTGTATGCCAAAACCGGACGACCGTCGATCGCGCCGGAGAAGTTGCTCCGAGCACTCCTGCTGCAGGCACTGTACTCGGTGCGCAGCGAACGGATGTTAGTGGAAAAACTGGACTACAACTTGCTGTTCCGCTGGTTCGTGGGATTGAACATGGATGACTCCGTCTGGGACGTGACAGTGTTCACCAAGAACCGTGAGCGCCTGCTCGATGGGGACATTGCCAAAGCCTTCTTCCAAGCGGTGCTTCAGCAAGCACGCGAGGGGAGTCTGCTCTCGGACGAGCACTTTACGGTGGACGGAACGCTGCTGGAAGCGTGGGCGAGTTTGAAGAGTTTTCAGCGAAAGGATTCCAAGCCCACGGCTCCGCCGGACGATCCTGGCAACGCGACAGTGGACTTTCACGGGGAGAAGCGGTCCAACGAGACACACGAATCGAAGACCGACCCGGACGCAAAGTTAGCACGCATAGGCAAGGGCAAAGAAGCCAAGCTCAGTTACAACGGGAATCTTCTGGTGGAAAACCGGAACGGTCTGATCGTGAACACCGAGGTGTGCGAGGCCAACGGAACGGCCGAGCGCGATGCCGCGTTGGTCATGCTGGAACAGATTCCGGGCACAAAACAGGTAACTGTGGAGAGGCGACAAGGCATACGACACGGCCGACTTCGTGGCCGAGTGCCGAAACCTAAAGGTCACGCCGCACTTGGCCCAAAACCTTGAGCGGCCTGGCGGGAGTGCGATTGATGCTCGCACGACGCAATATGTCGGATATGCCGTCAATCAGAGGAAGAGGAAGAGGAAACGCATTGAGAATGCTTTGGATGGCTAAAGACGATCGCACTGTTGCGAAAAGTTCGGCATCGTGGAATCTTCAAGGTGGGATCGGTCTTCACCTTTGCTGCAGCCGCCTATAACCTAGTCCGAATGCGCAATCTGGCGATTCAAGCAGCGTAAGCCAACGCCAAAGCGCTTCGGCCAAGCCGGAAAAAGGAGCTACCGGCTCCCAGTGGATGCAGCCAAGACACTCCCTAGTCACAAAATCGCAAGGCCCCGAGACAATCTCAGTCGCGGCGTCTGGATTTTCCGCAGCCCAGCGATGCTTAGTCGTAAAGCCACGCGCTGAAACCCGAGCCCGGAGTACAATGCTGATCGCGAGGGAAAAAGATATGAACTGGACGCGACTCGCCCTAATCACGATTTCTGCCGGTATAGTGACTTCGCTGACCGACTGGCTCTGTGCGGGTGATTGGCTCCATCGTCGCTACACATACCCTGAGATCTGGAGGCATGGAAACGAAGCTAAAGCCATTGCTCTGACCGCTCCGTTACCGTTTCTGACCTGCGCCGTGTTTGGGTTTGTCACGGCGCGAGCTGGTTTTCATTCTGTCTCCGGTGCGCTCAAAATCGCTGTGGCCGTGTGGGTGATCGGCCCATTGCCTCTTATTCTCACTAATGCCGCATGGATGAAGCTCCACCGGGTTTTTGTTGCATCCTACGCTGCTAGTTGGTTAATAAAACTTGCGGTCATCGCAGTTGCGGCAGGATGGTTCCTTTAGCCATCGCGTTCACTGGACTGTAGACCGCTGCCATGCGACAAACTGGAACGCCAATTCCCGGATTGCTCGACAAATTAGAGAGATTCTACGGAAAGCAGGAGCCGTGCTGGCCCGTGGATCCTTATGAATTTCTCGTATGGTGGCACTGTGGGTACCCAGCAAGCGACACCGCATGCACAAAAGGCTGGGAAAATCTGAAAACCTCAGTTGATATCTCGCCGCAGAACTGGGAAAAGGCATCGGCTGGCACACGTTTCGCCACACCTACTCTTGCATGCTGCGTCAACTCGGGGTTGACGTGAAAGTTCAGCAGGAACTTTTGCGCCGCGCCGATATTCGAACCACCATGAACGCGTACACGCAGGCCGTTAGCGAACAGAAGCGGAGTGCACACTCTAGTGTTGTCCGGATGGTGCTTCCGGTGAAGACCAGAAGCGAAATCAAGACAACTGGACATTTCGGGACATCCAAGGCGGGCTAAGTCTCATATGCTCAGAAGTTTATTGGTCGGCCCTAGCAGACGATTTTTGAACTGGTCGGATTAAATTCCGGTTGGCCGACCAACCGGGACGAACCCATCCGATCCTTGAACGGACCCGGATAAATTCAACCCCGTCAGAACTGACGGTCCAGCGGGAAGCGCAATTGACAGCGAGCAAGTAATCGCGCAATATGGCGTAGGACGATATATCGGTTGATGACATATGGAACCTTTGCCCCTGACCGAACCAGTATTGCTAGTGTTATTGAGCCTGGCCGAGCAGCCACGTCACGGCTACTCCATTCTCAAAGACGCGGAACGAATCAGCGGCGGCCGCGTAAAGCTCAGCACGGGCACTCTCTACGGAGCCCTGCGCCGTTTACTCGACAGCGCCTGGATAGAGCGCGTCGAAGAAGACGAAAGCCCCCGTGACCGGCGGCCTTACCGACTCACGTCACGCGGACGCCGCAACTTACAACTAGAAGTTGAACGAATGAGGCACTTAACCAAACTGGCTGCCCTCCGCATCGCACGCAAGGAGGCCTAACTGGAATGCCCAGTTTCTACAGATGGTTGCTCTACCTGTATCCGTCACTTTACCGGCGTGAGTACGCCGATGAAATGATCGCTGTATTTCGTGATGCGCAAGCAGAGGTCAGCACTGGGAGCTTTGGAGAGCGCATCTCTTTTCGTGCCCGCGAGAGTGGGGGGCTGCTCGCCGGCGCTCTGCAAGAGCATATCCGCATCATTAGCGGTAGCTATCAGTTGATTTCATTCACGAGGTTCGATATGCGTCCAGAATTTCGTTTCCCACGGTCCACAGTGTTCCTGATGTCAATCATCTTTGTGGGCGTGATCCTTGCGATGGAGAAGGCCAACACGATCCAGGTGAAATATGCGGCTGGTGCCGGGTCGATATGGCCCTCGTTGCCTTGGTTTTTGGGGCTAACGCTTCTCTTCACTTGCGCCACAGTTATGGTCATATGGAGAATTTTGTTTGCGCTAGGACGAACTGGAGTTCATCGGCTTGCAAACATACAGCCCGGTACGAACAGGACTGACTGATCCTTGTGCCGAATCGTGATTCGGTCATTTCTTATGAGGAGGTCGGCATATGAGAAAGTGGGTTCGGAGACTCTCGTTCGCATTTCTGACTCTGCTGGTGCTGGCCCTTCTGGGGGGCTTTGCATATGAACAGGTCGGGCGAGCGAGGGATGCCAGTCAACTGCCTCCACGAATCGGACAGGCGGTTGACATCGGTGGACGCACTCTGAACCTCTACTGCTCGGGCGAAGGTAGTCCGGCGGTGATTCTCGAGACGGGAGGTAACGAGCCCGGCTACTCGTGGTCCTGGGTGCAGCCAAAAATCGCAGACTTCACTCGCGCTTGCTGGTACGACCGCGCGGGCGTGGGTTGGAGCGATCCGCCGTCGTCACCGAGAACCAGCGCAAGTGTCACAAGCGATCTTCACGAAACGCTGCAACGCGCGGGTGTGCTGCCGCCATACATATTGGTGGGCGCGTCGATCGGAGGAGAATACGCACGCGTTTACACGGCGCATTATCCGTCTGACGTTGCGGGTCTGGTTCTGGTTGACTCAACCCATCCCGACCAGCAAGAGCCCGCCTTCATGCTCGGGATGTCCGCAAGGATGTCACCGAACGTGCGGCATCTGATCTGCGTGGCCCTGCCTGTGTTGGCACGATTTGGCGTGCTGCGATTTGCCGCAAGCAGAACGGGTGGTCCTGTTCCTTCACAATTCAGCCCGCAGCAGGACACATTGGCTAAGCTGGAAGCGCAGCCGAAGGCGCTTGAAACCGATGCCGAGCAGGCATGCGCAGCAACCGATGGTGGCAAGGTCGTCCCGAACGGCGGGGGCGGAAATCCGGATCTAGACGGTGCAGCACGTAATGCAGGCAGCTTGGGTGATCGTCCGTTGGTTGTGCTGACGGCCGGAAAGTATTGGGCTCCCGCCGGTCTAGAAAAGGAAGCAGCGGAATATCACGAGATTTGGGTACATCAATTGCAAGCCAGGCTAACGCGGCTGTCGACGCGTGGACGGCAAGTAGTAGTGGATGCACACCACGATATGGCCGAAGCGCCCGAGGCGATGGTGACGGCGGCGCGGCAGGTGCTCGACGAAGTACGCAGCAAGAAATAACTGGCCGTTCGACCAAACCCTAGTAAAGTTCTTCAACCACCAAGCCCGTCCAGCCACAGCTTTAGACTCCGTGCCGCCGATGTTGCTCGGATCACGGGCTACCCGGAAGTAATTCACACAGATGAAAATGCACTCGCGATACCGATTTTTCGAAACCCTACCTTCAGTGGCTTACGGTACCCCGAAGTTATTGGTCGGGGAGAGAGGATTTGAACCTCCGACCCCCTGGTCCCGAACAAAGTAGAGTCAACGTTAACTGCCTGGTCTGGAATCGCTTAGGAATCTGGGTGCGCGTGAGTTGCACCCATGCACCCAAGGCTCTGGTGCGGCGATGCCGACAGATAACGAGCGCTGCCCAATCAAGAGTGGGCCCTATGCTTGCCACGTTGTCCCCGCCTTGCCCAACCGCAGTCGAAAACCAAGGCTGACTAGGTACGCTCCAATCACGAGAAACATCAGGCTTCCGTTGCCGATCTTCATGCTGAAGTACTCACAGAAACCGCCGATCATCGCCCCAATCAGGTTCGCGCCGAAAGAAGAGGACGGGCTTACGGCCCCGCGAAAACTTGTGGAGAAGATCAGGCCGGCGAAGAAAATGGGTAACGGCACGACCAGCAGAGACCAGAGCAGTCGTTCGTCGAAGGTTAGCGCCAGAATTGTGTCGCGCTTCACGAAGTAGAGCAATAGCAAGGTCGCGATCAGGGGAGCGTACATCCACGTCCCGAACTGTTTTATGTACATGGCCACAAGACTCGCCGCCAAAACCATCAGCAGAACGCCGGCGACTACGACCATCGTTACAAACCAGGTTGTACCGAAATAGAGAGAACAGTCAGAGATGCTTTTCGTCTCCAGGAGCAGAAAACCGACGCCCAAGAATAGGAAGTGACCGTCGTTAACACCGAAGCCCCGGCCCCGCAAAAGGTAAACAGCAGGCAGCGTCATGGCCAGCAGAATTCCGATCACGATCAAGTAGTCGGCCGGAACAGTGCGGCTGGAAAGGTACAGAAAGGGCCAGTCGTCTGTAGGAGCTACGGCATCGGACAAATCATCACCTGCGGGGAAAACCGTGCGCACAAACCGCCCGTACTGCGGTAGTGGATCCGAGTGCCCGCCCCGGAAGGCGCAGATCACGACCTGGCCCTGGCTTTCATAGATGGTAGGCATCTGGCCCGTAGCTACTTCAACCATTCGTACCAGTTTGCGGGCTAGCCACTCGTGCGCTGCCATGAAGGAGAGCGACAATACTCCGTTGTCGGTCAGCAACCGGAATGCCGACTGCATACTCTGCACGGTGTAGATATATCCGTCTAAGCGGATGTTGGTCATCGAACTAAACAGTGCCTGTGAATCTAGAAAGCCGAACAGCACCATGTCATACCCGCCTTTGGATCGCCGCAGGAAAGCCCGAGCATCGTCGACGTGGATGCGGACCTTTGGATTCTCGTAGATTCGTGAAGCATTGAATCGGTCGGAAAGGTTCACTAACATCGGGTCGATTTCCACCGCATCCACCTGTTCCGCACCATTCAAAACGGCAACTTCGGTATCCGTGCCTCCCCCCGCCCCCAACACGAGTACACGGCGATGTGCCGGAGCGAGCGCATACGGCAGATCGTATTGCATCCGCCCACTCAGCATCTCCGCTCTTTTCTGCGGCGAATACCGACTCGGGTCGAAGGTGCCGTGCTCCTGAAGGAAGTAGTGATTGACCCTCACGTTGTACATGGGGGGATCTTCCATGGTGCGCAGTCCTGGAACGGGCTCCCGAACAAATCCAATATGCTTCGCCCCGCCCTCCGTTACGGTGATGTAGTAGTACGGAGACCAGAATGCGTTGGAGTTGACAGAAAAATAGACCCCGGCCAGCGACAGTGCGAGCAGTGGGACTCCCCACAATCGCTGTGGTCGCGGCAGCAACAGAATGACCATCGCGATCACGAAACCCATGCCGAGTGTCGGCGAAAAGTACGTCAGCGAGAACGCGCCGAAACACAGCGTGCCGGCAAGGCTTCCACCCAAGTCCCACGAGTAAGCGTGTAACGGGGGCAGAACTTCAAACAAAGTGCCAATCCGCTGGCCTAGCGGCACGAACACAATTGCATTGCTGGCGAAGATGCCGACCAGGAAGACATACCGCATCAGCCGAGGAGTCGGGGCGTAGAAGCGACTCTCCGCCGCAGCACTCGGCATCGTCACAAAATGCGCAATCAGCATGAAGATGATGTTGATAAGCAGCAGGGTTGGCAACCATCCAAATAGCGACCTTCTTGTCTTCCCAACGATCGCTCCCATGCCCAGCCCGAGGAAGGAACTGATCAACATCAGGTTGGCGTAATAGGCGATGAGTCGGACTACCGCTGGCGCCCAGCGAATGACCATCAATTCGAGGAAAAGAGCCAGGAATGACAGACAGAACAACTCCAGCCCGCTCCGATGGCTCAGAGCCGAATCCCGGTGTTCGGAAGACACAGTAGGCGATTCGAGCGAAACGATGTGCTTTTCTCGCGTCATAATGCGACTTTGGTCCACCGCAGAATTCCTGCATTGTAAATCCTCAACCGTCCCAGACTCAGGTGGCGACGCGACGGGCACGACGGCAGACGGTGGCACTTGAGATTCCAAGCTTCTCGCCGACCACAACCATCGAGAGACCAGATGCCAACAGAGCTCGGAGATCGGCGTCATTTACCTTCTGAGGATGGCCGCCCGAGTCGCTTGCCCTTTGCCCAGGCATTGCGGAGGCCCGTACGCACCCGTTCTGCGATCAAGCTCCGCTCCAGTTCCGCAACCGTACCCAGGACGGTGAAGATCATCTTGCCGGTCGGCGTGGTTGTGTCCATCTGCTCGGAGAACGAAGAGAACTCAATCCCCAAAGCCTTAAACGTCTCCAGCGCTCGGAGCAGATGCGACACCGAACGCGCGAACCGATCGAACTTCCACACCCAGACGATATCGAACTTCCTCTTGTGGCCATCGACCATGAGTCGGTTGAGTTCCGGCCTCGAGTCTTTCGCACCGGAGACGCCGGCGTCTACATATTCGCCGGCCAGTTCCCAGCCGCGGCGCTCGGTGTATTCTCGCAGCTCCCGTAATTGCATCTCCGGACTCTGACCGTTGCCGCCGACTGTGCTCACTCGTGCGTAAAGTGCGACGCGCATTTTTATTGCCTCGCTGGCTTGACTGTTTTCTTGTTCGATCTATTCGCCTTCATTCGTCGTGCCTTGCCCTCGACTCTCCAGTACTCCAAGTCCCGCTTCCGCTTAGCAGCTCCAGCACAATCGGTGGAGCAGTACAACGTTGCTGGTTTTGCGGCGATCATGTACTTGCCGCAAATGGTGCACATTCTCGCGCGCCAGCTTTCTCTCATCAGCGCGCGAAGTGCTCGTTGGAAGTTTGTGTGAAACTGATATTGAAGCTCCCCGCTTAGCCAGTAGCGAGCCTAACCACCCGACCAATCCACAACTCCCAAACAATGGCGGAACGGTTCTTCCGGTTCTTCGTAGGTGGTCGCGACTTTAAATCCGGGTTGAGGGTAGGAAACATCAGTTTTCTACCCGGCGAGAATGCAGCTCAGAGCGCAGGGTTTTCAATGGAGAACTCCCGGTGTAGAGGTGGGGTTTCTTAACCGCTACTTTCTTGAACTCTCTCGAATTGACCAATTGACCGTCACCTGTGCGCGCTTCGATAATCTTTAGCTCAATCCCATCTTTCACGGCATCCTTCGCGTCTTTCTTGTAGCCGTCCCCCGTTGAAGTGAAGTCGTCTGGGCAATGTGTTTTTATGTAGCATTCAACATCTCCGTATGAAAACTTCATTCCAACTTCAAGTTGCTGAATCCACGAAAGAGCTATCGGGCGGGACCAAGGTTGCCATCCCAGATCGCCTCACCGCGATTGTGCTCCTGTTGGGAACCCGGCTTGTGGACTTGAGCTAATGACAGACCCTCGGCAGGAGTGGAATCAGCACTAGCGCCGCTCGCGTGGGTCCTGAACTTCATTTGGGACACGATCCGACTGACGTTCTGGTTGTTCATGTCTCCCCTTTTGATCATCTCTTGGTGCTTCTACCACCCAGCAGAAGCCCATACCTATTTCGTCAATGCGATTCCTCTCCTCTGGGCCGAAAATGCGGAAGCGGAGATTGGGCCACTCGCGGCGTGTTGGTTGTTTTTGTCATCCTTATCACGACCCTGTTTGGGAAGACGATGCACAAGATCTGTTGGTGGATCATTAAGCTGGCTCTCATCGTTGGCGTGATCGGTTACATCTACCTGATTTTCAAGCTGGCGTGATTTCGGTTACATCCGCGCTCGTGTGTTCTCTGATGAATCTACTGCGCGGCATAAGGGAACGGGTACCTGATCACGCAGAGCGGAAAGTAGGTTGTTGAGGAATGGCGGAAGCTAGGAAAGTGGCCCTGCGAGTCGGCGGATTGGGTGTGACGAGGGCAACTGTACGCTCATCAAAACGGGGACTGGAATTGATCGTCACTGACCCGCTGCTGGGCGACTTTGCAGTTAACGATAGCTTGACGTTGGAACTGCTGGAGCTTCTGCTTCCGTCCGAGATGCGCCAAAGGCTTCCGAACGGCGGCTGGAGGAAAGTGTCGCAGCGGATACTGATTGCACTGCTCCGATGTGAGCTGATCAGGATAGCGAAAGAGCGTTGAACTCCCGAGAAGTCCGGTTAATGAGGCGATATAACGCCAACCGTGGCGTGGATGCCATCGAACGTTGACCTTCCACCTGTCCCCACCTAACATGACTTAACAATGTCCACGCCCTCACAACCCGTGGGTCAAACGGTTTCCCATTACCGCATCCTCGGCAGGATCGGCGGCGGGGGCATGGGCATTGTGTATGAAGCGGAAGACCTGAAGCTTGGTCGTCACGTCGCCCTGAAGTTCCTTCCCCACGACCTCGCCAACGACGCACAAGCCCTCAGCCGTTTCCAGCGGGAGGCTAAGGCCGCGTCCTCTTTGAACCACCCGAACATCTGCACCATCCACGAGATTGACGACCAGCACGGCCAAACGTTTATCGCCATGGAGTTTTTGGATGGGCTGACACTGAAGCACCGGATCGCGGGGCGACCGATGGAAACCGAGTTGATTCTATCGCTCGCCATCGAGGTCGCCGATGCTCTGGACGCTGCCCACTCCAAAGGGATCGTGCATCGCGACATTAAGCCAGCCAACATCTTTGTCACCAAGCGCGGACATGCCAAGGTTCTGGACTTTGGTCTGGCGAAAGTGATACCAGTACTCGACAACGCCGTAGTGGCTGGGGCGACAGAGCAATCGACACTGACCTTGGAAGAGCACCTGACCAGCCCCGGCCAGGCGGTGGGCACGATCGCGTACATGTCTCCAGAACAAATACGAGTCAAGGAGTTGGATGCTCGCACTGACCTGTTCTCGTTTGGCGCGGTTCTGTACGAGATGGCAACAGGGACGTTACCGTTCCGTGGGGACAGCACAGGAGTGATCTTCGACTCGATCCTGAACCGGGCACCCGTTCCTCCGGTGCGCCTGAATCCCGATCTTCCTCCCAAGCTGGAAGACATCATCAACAAGGCTCTGGAGAAAGACCGCAACCTACGATACCAGCACGCTTCAGACATTCGCACTGACCTACAACGGGTAAAACGAGATGCGGAATCTGGAAAAGGTGGAGCGGTAGCCGACAAAACTGCCAAGACTCGTGTCTCGCGCCGAGGCGTGATTGCGATGGCCGGAGGTTTTGTCCTACTGCTTGCGCTGGCGATCATCCTGGCGGTGCTAAATATAGGCGGTGTGCGTGATCGCCTGACTGGCCGAGTGCGACCTCCGCAGATTCGTTCCATAGCTGTGCTCCCTCTGGCAATGGTTTCCGGCGACCAACAGGAAAACTATTTCGCTGACGGAGTGACTGACGCGTTGATCACGGAACTCGCTCAGATCGGGGAACTTCGTGTGATATCGCGAACTTCAGTTATGGTCTACAAAGGTGCCAAGAAACCACTACCGCAGATTGCTAAGGAGCTGGGGGTTGATGCTGTGGTGGAAGGTTCAGTTCAGCGCTCAGGAGACAAGGTGCAGATTAACGCTGAGCTGATTCTGGCCTCAAGTGACCGCCTTTTATGGGCCAAGAGTTACGAGCGAGATTTACGGGACATCTTGACTCTACAGAGTGCAATAGCCAAAGCGATCGTTGACGAAGTTGAAGTTAAGGTGACGCCGCAGGAGCAAGCTCGGCTAGCGAGGTCTCATTCGGTGAACCCTGAGGCACACGAGGCATACCTTGCTGGCCGCTTCTATTGGAACAAACGAACTGCAGAGGGGCTTACGAAGAGCATAGCTTATTTCGA